>Ga0335072_10002937_pt1 | contig 26021 bp, 17 predicted proteins | sample Lox_Sample_21_FD_206725 | JGI IMG/M metagenome (GOLD analysis project Ga0335072, IMG submission 206725) | Soil microbial communities from Loxahatchee National Wildlife Refuge, Florida, United States - Lox_Sample_2.1 | ecosystem: Environmental > Terrestrial > Soil > Wetlands | place: USA...
GGCGGGCGCTTCGCCTCCTACTACTTCGCCGAGTACCTGAACGTGCTCGTCGTCTCCGGCATCGTCACCACCGTCTTCCTTGGCGGCTGGCTGCTGCCGTTCGGCATCCACCCGCCCGGCTGGCTCGACCCCTTCATCGTGCTCGGGAAGATGAGCCTGTTCACCTTCCTGTTCATCTGGGTGCGCGCCACGCTGCCGCGCCTGCGCTACGACCAGCTGATGAGCTTCGGCTGGAAGATCCTGCTGCCGCTCGCGACGCTCAACGCGCTCGTGACCGCCGTGCTCGTGGTGGTGACGCACTGATGGCCAGCGAGCCGACGACGACGCCGGACGCGGGCACGGCCAGCCTGAACGTGACCGCCTGGAACCCCGGCGAGGACGTGATCGTCGTCAAGCGGACGCCCCCGCCCGGGGCCGCCCGCAGCATCTGGCGGACGTTCGGCGAGACCGCGCGCGGGCTGATCACGACCTTCGGGCGCTTCCGCGAAACGCCCGTCACAGTGCAATATCCAGAGGAGAAGACGCCCGTCTTCCCGCGCTTCCGCGGCCGCCACAAGCTGCATCGCTTCGAGGACTCGGGCCTCGAGAAGTGCGTCGGCTGCTCGCTCTGCGCCGCCGCCTGCCCCGCCGACTGCATCCGCGTCGTCGCCGCCGAGAACACCCCCGAGCACCGCGTCTCCGCCGGCGAGCGCTACGCCGAGGTCTACGAGATCAACCTGTCCCGCTGCATCTTCTGCGGCTACTGCGAGATCGCGTGCCCGTTCGACGCGATCACCATGGGTCACGACTACGAGCTCTCCGACTACGACCGCACCGACCTGATCTTCACCAAGGAGATGCTGCTCGCCGAGCCGCTGGAGCGCACTCCGCTGAGGAACGAGGACGAGTGAGGGCGGGGGCATGAGCCAAGTCCTCTTCTTCATCGCGGCGATCGGGGTGATCTCCGGCGCCGTCGGCGTCGTGATGCTGCGCAACCCCTTCTACGCCGTGCTCGCGCTCGTCGCCCACCTGTTGTCGCTGGCGGTGCTGTTCCTGCTGCTGCGCTCGGAGTTCGTCGCCGCGATCCAGGTCGTGATCTACGCCGGTGCCGTGATGGTGCTGTACGTGTTCGTCGTCGCCTACGTCGGCGATCAGTCGGAGCCGCTCGGCGAGCGCCTGCGCAATCCAGGGAGCGTCGGCGCGCAGCTGCGGCTCGGCGGCGTCGTGCTCGCCGGGGCGCTCGCGGTCGAGCTGCTGATCGCGCTGCTCGGCACCGGGCTGGAGGCGATCGACGGCAAGGGCGCCGGCTACAGCCCCGGCCCCGAAGCGTTCGGCACTCCCGCGTACATCGGCAAGCTGCTGCTCACGCGTTTCCTGCTCGCGTTCGAGGTCGCGTCGTTCCTGCTTTTGATGGCCGCCGTCGGCGGCGTCGTTTTGGCGCGTCGCCGTCAAGGCCTGGATGAGGACGACCAGCAGGACGTGCTGACGCCGCTGAACCTCTTGCGTCCGAAGTCGACCGGGACCATGGCTGAGGGAATCGGCAAGAGATGAGCATCGCCTGGTACCTGGCGGTCTCCGCGATCGTCTTCTCGCTCGGCGCCGTCGGCGTCATCACGCGACGCAACCCGCTCGTCGTGCTGCTCTGCCTGGAGCTGATGCTCAACGGCGGCAACCTCGCGCTGATCGCCTTCTCGCGCATGTGGGGCAACGGCGACGGGCAGATCCTCGCGATCGTCGTCATGACCGTCGCCGCTTGCGAGGTCTGCATCGGGCTCGGCATGATCGTCGCGCTGTACCGGCGCAAGCTGCCGATCGATGTCGACGAGCTGCGGGAGCTCCAGGGATGAGAAGCATGCATGCCGGCGCCGGATCGGCGTCCTCGGTCGCTCGCGTGCAAAGCACGCCACGCTCCCTGCGTCCTTGCCCGGCTTGGCCTGCAGGCTTCTCATCGGGCTGGTGGAAACCGTGACCGCCACGACCTACGGCTGGCTCGTGCTGGCGTTCCCGCTCGCGGGGACGATCGGGATCGGGCTCGGCTACCGCAAGCTGCCCGGCCGCAGCGCCGGCTGGATCGGCACCGGCGCGATCTTCCTCTCGTTCCTCGCCGCGCTCGGCGCGCTGATCGCGATGGAGGGCCACGGCGAGCACCACCGCCAGATGGTCTCCTCGCTGTGGAGCTACGCCTCCACCGTCGGGGTAAACGCGCAGATGTCGATCCTCGTCGACCCGCTGTCGGTGTTCATGATCCTGATCGTCAGCGGCGTCTCGACGCTGATCCACCTCTACTCGATCTCCTATCTGACCGAAGACCGCGGCTTCGCCCGCTACTTCGCCTACCTGAACTTCTTCGTCTTCTCGATGCTGCTACTCGTGCTGGCGGGCAACTTCGTGCTGCTGATCGCGGGCTGGGCCTTCGTCGGCGCCGCCTCCTACCTCCTGATCTCCTTCTGGTACCGGCGCAAAACCGCCACGGCGGCGGGGATCAAGGCGTTCGTGATCAACGTCGTCGGCGACGTCGGGCTCGTGCTGGGGACGTACTTCATCTTCAAGCACACCGGCACGCTCGACTTCCTGGGCACGTTCCACGCCGCCGCCGCCGGCGCCTTCGGCCACGGATCGAGCGGCGACGGCGACCTCGTCGCCGGTTGCCTGCTGCTGCTCGTGGGCGCCTTCGCGAAGTCGGCGCAGATCCCGCTGCACACATGGCTGCCCGACGCGATGGAAGGCCCCACGCCCGTAAGCGCGCTGATCCACGCCGCGACGATGGTGACCGCCGGCGTGTACCTGATCGCGCGCATGCACCCGCTGTTCGAACTGGCGCCCGCCGCCGAGGACGTCGGCGCGATCGTCGGCGCGCTGACGCTGCTGATCGCCGGCACGATCGCCGTCACGCAGACCGACATCAAGCGCGTGATCGCCTACTCGACCATGTCGCAGATCGGCTACATGATCATGGGCGTGTCCGTCGGCGCCTACGCCGCGGGCCTGTTCCACCTGATGACGCACGCCTTCTTCAAGGCGCTGCTGTTCATGGGCGCGGGCTCGATCATCGGCGCGATGGCCGGCGAGCAGTCGCTCAACAAGATGGGCGGCTTTCGCAAGGCGATGCCCTTCACCTACGGCTGCTTCATCGTCGGCGGGCTCGCACTATCGGGCCTGCCCCCCTTCTCGGGCTTCTTCTCCAAGGACGAGATCCTGCTCGTCACCGGCGAGCGCGGCGGCTGGCACTGGGCGCTGTACGTCATCGGCTACCTCGGCGCGCTGCTGACCGCCGTCTACACCTTCCGGATGATCTTCCGCGCCTTCCACGGCGAGCCCGTGCCAGAGGCCCGCGAGCTGGAAGAAGGCCACCTGCACCACGCGGAGGAGGCGCGCAACCCCGCCGACGGCGAGGTCGAGGACACCGACGTCGGCTTCCCGGGGCCGTTCCACACGATCGCCGAGCGCGCGCTGCCGATGCGCGTCGCGATGAGCCTGCTCGCGATCGGGGCCCTCGGCGCCGGCTTCGTGCAGATCCCCAAGGTCGACTTCGTGATCGACGACTTCCTGAAGCCAAGCTTCATCGGCTCCAAGCTGTACGAGACGCACACGCGCAACGGCCTGATGGTGTTCGGGATCGTGCTCGGCACGCTGCTCGGCCTCGCCGGCATCGCGATCGCCTACCGCGTGTGGGTCGCGCGGCCCGGGACCGCCGAGCGCGCGCGCGAGCGGCTGCGCCCGCTGTACGAGCTGTTCGTGAACAAGTGGTGGTTCGACGAGCTGATCGGCGCCCTGATAGTGCGCCCGTTCGCGGCGTTCGGGAGCTTCGCGAAGGGCACGTTCGAGCGCGTGTTCGTCGACGAGACGCTCGTCGGCGGCACCACCGGCATCGTGCGGATCGGGTCCGCCGCCGTGCGCGCCGCGCAGAGCGGGTTCGTGCGCTACTACGCCGCGCTGCTCGTGCTCGGGCTCGCCGGCGTTGGCTTCTACTTCCTGTTGCAGACGTGAGCAGCTGATGCCACCGCTTTCGATCATGCTCTGGCTGCCCGCCGTCGCGGGACTGCTCGGGGCGACCCTGTCCTGGCTGGCACGACGGACCGGCGTCGCCGAGCCCGTGCAGCTGCCCGCGGGCGAGACGAGCCGGGTCGGCGCGCCGTTCTCGCGCCTGAGCACCTCCGGCGGCCTCGCGCTGCTCGGCGCGCTCGCGACGCTCGGCCTCGCGATCGGCTACATCGCCGACTACTCGCCCGGCCACCACGGGCTCGCGCACGTCACCGACGTCGTCTGGATCAAGGAACTCGGGATCCACTACAAGCTCGGCGTCGACGGGCTGAACGTGTTCATGGTCGGGCTCACCGCGCTGCTGTTCGCCGTCGCCGTGATCGCCGCGAACCTGCGCGAATGGGAGCGCCCGCGCCTCTTCTACTTCAACTTCATGCTCGCGGAGTCCGCCGTGCTCGGCGCGCTCCTCGCACAGGACCTCGCGCTGTTCGTCGCCTTCTTCGACCTGATGCTGATCCCCTTCTACTTCCTGATCGGCGCCTGGGGGCGCGAACCCGGTCGCGTGAAAGCCACGATCAAGCTCGTGATCTACACGCTCGTCGGCTCGCTGCTGATGCTCGCCGCCGCCGTCGCGACCGGCGTGCTCGCCGCGCAGCACGGTGGCGGGCACATCACGTTCGTGCTGTCCTCGCTTCAGAACTCCGTCCCGCTTGGCCTCTCGCGTGGCTCGCAGGACTGGATCTTCCTGTTCTTCGCCGCGGCCTTCCTCGTGAAGATGCCCGCCTTCCCGCTGCACGGCTGGATGCCCGACGGCTACAAGGCGATGCCGATCGAGGTGCTGATGGTCTTCAGCGGCGTGCTCTCGAAGATCGGCGCCTACGGCTTCCTGCGGATCGTGCTGCCGCTGTTCCCCCAGGCCGCCGCCCACTTCCAGACGCTGATGCTGCTGATCGCGCTGGCCTCGATCCTGTACGGGTCGGTCGTCGCCTTCACGCAGACCGACGCGCGGCTGATCGCCGGGTACTCCTCGATCGCGCAGCTCGGCTTCATCACGCTCGGGATCTTCTCGCTGAGCCCGCAGGGCGCCCAGGGCGCGCTCCTGCAGATGGTCAACCACGGCCTCGTCGTCGCGCCGCTGCTGTTCATCGTCGGGCTGCTTGCGCAGCGTGCCGGCGGCTCGGAGGACGTGCGCGAGATGGGCGGGATCGCCTTCCGCGCGCCGGTGCTCGCGAGCGTCTTTTTGATCGTCGCGCTCGCGACGCTCGCGATCCCCGGCTCCTCGAACTTCGTCGGCGAGTTCCTGATCCTGCTCGGCGTCTTCAAAGCCAAGCTCGCGATCGCGATCGTCGCCTTCGCCGGCGTCGTGCTCGCGAGCGTCTACGCGCTGCGGCTGTTCATCCGCGCGATGCACAACCGCGTCGGCGCGCACGTCGACTCGCGCGAGCTGAGCTTCAGCGACGGGCTCGTGCTCGTGCCCGTCGTCGCCGTGATCCTGTTCATGGCGCTGTACCCGCAGCTGGCGCTGCGCCGCAGCGAAGGGTCCGTGAAGACCGCTGTGCAGGGCGCGGAGATGTTCGCCAACTACCCGCTCACCGCGAGCGGCCCCAAGCGTTGCCCCTCCGCGGTGACGCAGCGGCTTGAAAACATCTACTGCGAAGGGCCCACCGGACCTGAAAAGGGGCCGGGCGGCAAGACCTACTCCTCCGAAATCTCGGTGAGGACACGATGATCGTCGCGGCCACCGCCCATCTGAAAGGCCCGCACGTCGACTTCGCGGCGCTGTCGCCGCTGATCGCGCTGCTCGGCGGCGCGACGATCGTGCTGCTCGCGGGCCTGATCCGCACGCGCGCGGTGCGCGCCCACGTCGTGCCGCTGCTGACGCTGGCCGCGCTCGGCGCCGCCGCCGGGCTGACGATCTGGCAGTGGGGCGCGGAGAAGTCGATCGTCTCCGGGGCGCTGCGGATCGACGACCTGTCGCTGGCGCTGAACTTCGTGCTGCTCGCCGGCGGCGCGTTCGCGGTGCTGCTCGCCTGGCGCTCGCAGGCGGCCAGCGAAGCCGGGCACGGCGAGTTCTGCGCGCTGCTGCTGACCTCGATCGGCGGCATGTCGCTGCTCGCCGCGGCGCAGAACACCGTCACGCTGTTCGTGGGCCTGGAGCTGCTGTCGATCCCGCTGTACGTGCTGTGCGCCACCGAACTGCGCCGCGAGCACTCGCTGGAGTCGGGGCTGAAGTACCTAATCGTCGGCGCCGTCGGCTCCGCGACGCTGCTGTACGGGCTGGCGATGATCTACGGCGCCACCGGCGCCACGGACTTCGGCGCGATCGCGAACGCGCTCTCCAGCGGCAACCTGGCGAGCGACCCGCTCACGCTCACCGGCGTCGCGCTGTGCGTCGTCGGGCTCTGCTTCAAGGCCTCGGTGGCGCCGTTTCACCAGTGGACGCCCGACGTCTACGAGGGCGCCCCCACGCCGGTCACGGCGTTCATGGCCGTGGCGACGAAGGCCGCCGCGCTCGGCGTGTTCCTGCGCTTCTTCGACGTGGCGCTGATCGGCACGCAGAACGTCTGGGGACCCGCGCTCGCGGTGCTCGCCACCATCACGATCCTCGTCGGCAACGTCGGCGCGCTCGGCCAGTCCTCGGTCAAGCGGATGCTCGCCTACTCCTCGGTCGCGCAGGCCGGCTACATGCTCGCCGGCGTCGTCGTCTCCACCCAGCTCGGCGTGCGCGCCACGGTCTTCTACCTCGCGGTCTACGTGTTCATGAACATGGCCGCCTTCGCCGTGATCGTCGCGCGCGAACGCGAAACCACGCGCGGCGACTCGATCCAGGCGCTCACCGGGCTCGGCCGCGAGCGGCCGTGGCTCGCGTGGCCGATGACGATCTCGATGCTGGCGCTCGCCGGAATCCCCGCGACCGCAGGCTTCACCGGGAAGTTCTATTTGATCGACGCCGCCGTCTCCGGCGGCTACACGTGGCTCGGCGTCGCGATCGTCGTCGGCTCGATGATCTCGCTCGGCTACTACCTGCCGGTGATCGCCGCGATCTGGATGCGCAGGGCGCCGGCCGGGGAGACCGGGCCGACCGCGACGGCGCCCGTGGTGGAGGCTCCAGGGCCCGGCGGCCTGCCGGCGCTGGCGGGTGGCTCGCCGGAGCTGGACGAGCCCGCCCCCGAGCCCGCTGCGACGCGCCCGCAGCTCGAGGTCGCGCTCGTCGCGCTGCTCGCCGCCGGCGGGACTATCTTCTTCGGGATCGTGCCGCAGCCCTTGTTCGACCTCGTACACCACGCCGGCAGCGCGCTCGGCGGCCTGTTCTGAGCCGATGAGCGAGGTCGGCGGCAACTTCGGCGTGCTGCTCGACATCGACGGGGTCCTCTACGTCGGCGACGAGCCGATCGCCGGCGCGCACGACGCGCTTCAGCAGTTGCGCGCGCAGAGCGCGGGGCTGCGGCTCGTCACCAACACAACCTCCCGCTCGCGCCGCGAGGTCGCCGAGCACCTACAGCGGCTCGGGTTCGAGACCTCGATCGAGGAGATCCTCACGCCCGCCGCGATGGCGGTGCGCCACTGCGAAGAGCGCGGCCACTCCTCGGTCGAGCTGATCGTCAGCGACGGGCTGCGCGAGGACCTCGCCGCGCTCGGCTCGGCGCCCGAGAGCGAGCGCGGCGGCGGGCGCCCCGACGCTCCCGTCGACGCGATCGTGCTCGGCGACGTCGGCGACCGCTTCGACGCGCAGCTGCTCAACCACGCATTCCGCCTGATGATCGACGGCGCCGAGCTGGTGGCGCTCCAGCACAACCGCTACTGGCGCCGCGGCGACGGCATGGCGCTCGACGTCGGCGCCTACGCCGCGGCGCTGGAGTACGCCACGCGCCACGAGGCCGTCGTCGTCGGCAAGCCCTCGCAGGACTTCTTCGCCTCCGCGCTGGCCGAGATGGAGCTGGAGCACGCGGTGATGGTCGGCGACGACGTCGAGGCCGACGTCGGCGGGGCGATGGCCGCGGGCCTCCCCGGGGTGCTCGTGCGGACCGGGAAGTTCAGGCAGGACGCGCTGCCGCAGGAAGTCACGCCCACCGCGATCGTCGACTCGATCGCGGACGTGCCCGGGCTGCTTGCCCGGATGCTGCCTGGCTGAGGCGTGGCGCGCGGCGCGGCGCGGCGCGGCGTGGCGCCCGCCGCGGCGTGGCACCCACGCTCAGTCCTCCGGCGCGTAGCGGCCGACCAGCGCGTGGTCAGGCTGAGGCGCGACGAAACGCCACCCTCGCGCAGCCCGACCCTTGGGCATTCTTCGTTTATTCCTCACAAGTATGGGTAGAAAGATGCTCTAACTGGCCGGGGCGAGCTCAGCGGGGAGCTCGGCGGCTGCCCACACCCATCGAACTGCCGAGACAGGAGAGCACCGTGGAGAAGACAATGGACCGGCGGGCTTTCATCAAGGGCGCCGCCGCCGCGAGCGGCGGCCTGCTCGCGCCCAGCCTGCTGACGCCGGTCGCGAAGGCCGCGGCGAAATCGCAGCGTCGGCCGAACATCCTCGTGATCGTCGTCGACGAGATGCGCGTACCACGATGGTTCCCGGACCAGGCGACGCTCGACGCGCTGCTGCCGAACCTCGCACGGATCCGCAACCGCGCGACCTCCTTCGAGAACCACTACACCGCCGCGAACATGTGCGTCGCGGCGCGCGGCACGTTGCTGACGGGGCTGTACGGGCACCAGACCGGCTGCATGCTGACGAAGGCGATCGCCGACAGCAGCACGCTCAGCCCCAAATTCCCGACCTGGGGGACGATGCTGCGCCAGCACGGCTACAGGACCAGCTGGTGGGGCAAGTGGCACCTCGGCCCCGTGCCCGACAAGACCGAAGGCGGTCTGGAGGAATACGGCTTCGACGGCGGCACCTATCCCTCGCCGAACGGGAACCCCGAGCAGGGCAAAGAAAAGGACCCAGAGATCGTCAACCAGTTCCTCGGATGGCTCGACGGCGTCTCCGGCCACAAGCCCTGGTGCACGACCGTCTCGCTCGTGAACCCGCACGACATCAACTGGTGGCCGCGGTTCACCACGGCAGACGAAGTAACGCAATCGGCCGACTACCGCTTCACCGGTAGCCCCGGCAACGTCGAGACCGCGGCGCAGCTGAAAGCCAACAAGCCGCGGCTGCAGACTGCCCTGGAGCAGACGATCGCGGCGGCGAGCGGTCCCGTGCCGAACGAAGGCGGCCCGCTCGAAGAAGCAAGCTGGGCTCAGAACCGCACGATGTACCTGCTCTACCAGCAGGAGGTCGACGCGCAGATCGGGCGCGTGCTCGACGCGCTCCACGCGCGGCCCGACGTCGAGCAGAACACCGTCGTGATCTTCACCGCCGACCACGGCGAGTACGCGGGCTCGCACGGCCTGCGCGCGAAGGGCGGCGGCGCCTACGACGAGGCGATCCACGTGCCGCTCTACATCTACGACCCGCGCGGCCAGCTCTCCAACGGCGCCAGCACGCGAAGCCAGCTCACCTCCAGCGTCGACTTCACGCCGCTGCTGCTGACGATCGCCTACGGCTCTTCGAGCTGGCGCTCGAAGAAGCGCCTCTCACACCTGGCCTCGCGAGCCGACATCGCGCAGATCGCCGCCAACCCCGCGGCGGCGGGGCGGCCCTGGATCGCCCATACGACCGACGAGACGACCGTCGAGGAGCTGTCCTACACCTACAGCTTCGCCAACGAAGCGCCGCACCATGTCGCGGCGGTGCAGACACCGGCGGCCAAGTACGCCGTCTACTCGCCGTGGAAGGACGGGACGATCGAAGTCGACACCTCAGACCAGGACTTCGAGCTCTACGACTACTCCACCGGCGACGGTCAACTCGAGCTGGACAACATCGCCGGCGCCGGGTCGAAGCTGCGGGAAGACATGTCGTCGCTGCTGCAAAACCAGGTGATTCCCAACGAGGTGCGGGCGCCGCTGCCGAAGCATCTGAAGGCGGCGCAGGAAGAGGGGCTGGCGGACTTTTATGCGCGGACGGCGGAAACCGGGGTGTAGAGGATGCGCTGAGCGCTCCGAGCGACGGCCACGTCGCTAGCTCTCCGCGGCGACACGGCGGCGCTTTTGCTTCTCGCGCAACGGCCTGATCGAACCGCTCAACGCGGACACCAGCGCGTCGGCGTCAGCCGCCCCGGTAACGAGCACGCCACGCGCATCGTGCAGGTTGCGAGCCTGACCGCCGCGACGCCCCAGGTAGTCGTATGACGTCAGCACCACGATGCGGTCGTCGCTCACCAGCGCACAGGGTCCGGAATTGACCGTGCCGACCGTGAGCCCGGGGTGCTTGTCGGCAAGCTCGCGCAAGGAGTCGAGCAGGACGGTGTCACAACCGTCCGGATCCCGCGTTTTGCTGATCCAGGCAAGCGTGACCTGCACGCCGCGCTGCAAACAGGCCTCGATCGCCTCCAGAAACTGCTCCCCCACGACCGCCGTTCGCAGCTCGCGGCCGATTATGAGCAGCCGCCGTTCGCTGTGCGCCAGGGCGATCTGCATGGGATCGGAGTGCTCGTACGGCGCGAGCGCGCGCGTGCCCGTCACCTCGTTCGCCTTCAGCAGGCGATCGATCGCGCGACGATCGCTCGGCAGCCCTTTGTCCCCGACGCCAAGGCGGCGGGCAAGGCCGGCGCGGGCAAAGGCCTGCTCGTGCTCGTCGCTGATGCGTCCGTCGACCACCAGGCTCACCTGCACGTCGGTGGCGCCCTCGCGCTCGTAGACCAGCGCGGTCGCCGGGCGGAACATCCGGAAGCGCCGCTCGATGCCGCCGATGTCCAGGAGGTCGAACATCTCCGCGCGGCGATCGGCGAGCTGGCGCAGCAGCTCCTCGATCGTCCCGAGCTGGTCGCGCATCTCCTCCGCGGTGGGAGCCGTGGAGGGAGACGGCGGGATCTCGCGGATGCCGAGCGCGCGTATGTCGCGCGGCTCCAGCGATCCCGACAACGGCGCCACCGGCCGGCGCAGCAACCCATCCCACTCGATCTCGACCGTGCGGACCTCGGATTTGATCAGGACGCACTCACGCAGCAGCTCGGTGCCCGAATGCGTCAAAGCGAGGTCGTTCCCCCGCCATGCCACCAACTCCCCCTCCAGCAGGCCCACCGTCGTCGCCTCCATCAGCTGATCGCCGAGCCCAAGGAAGGCGCCTATGTCAGCCCGGTTGGAGATACCGGCCCTGATCGTTCGCAGCACGTACTCGTCGATCGCGCCGATGCGCTTTCGCGCCAGCACGCGCACCCGCGTGCGAATACGCCAGTAGGGCAGCGCCACGTTCGTCGCGGCGGCCAGCGTCCATCCGGCACGAGCGTCCGCGAAGCGCCTGGCGACGTCGGGCTCGACCTCCTCGCGCTCGATCTCCGGGCCACGATCGCTCATCGGGCGTCCATCGACTCTCTGGACGCCGAACGAGGCGTGCCCTCGCTTGTCCGGACGGCGCTCACAGCGCGGCTTCTTCCAAAGCGCAGTCCTCGGGATGGTCCTCGATGTGCTCGAGCACCTCTGCCAGCGGATTCTCGTTGCCTTTGGTCGTCGCGAGATGATCGCCGACGATCACCAACAGGTCTTTGCCACGCGAGAGGGCGACGTTCAGACGCCGGCGCTCGGCGAGGAAGCCGATGCGGCCCAACGGGTTCGAGCGCGTCACCGAGTAGATCGTCACGTCGGACTCGCGGCCCTGAAACGCGTCGATCGTGCTGACGGTAACCGCGATTGCGCGCCAGGTGGATTCGTCGTCGGCGAGCAGGCGCTCGAGCTCGGACACCTGGGCGCTGTAGCCCGAGAGCACCGCCACCTCCAGCTCGCGGCCATCGCCGTGGGCGAAGCCGGCGGCACTGGCGAGGAAGTCGAGTCGCCCGAGCAGCTTGCGGATGTATCGAGCCTCGTACGGATTGCTGAGCGATCCGTCGCGGTCCACCTCGCCTCGTTTGCCGGACCTTGCCGTCGTGTGCCAGACGACGGGCCGCGCCGCGACCGGCGGACGCAGCCACGCCGGCGGTTCGCGCTCGTGCGAGACCAGCTTGTTGTCGTAGAAGACCTCGCTGATCAGCCTGCCGATGGCCGGGAGCATCCGGTACTGCTCGGTGAGCTCCTTTACGCAGTCGCGCGGCAAACCGGTGCGCAGATCGTCGAACAGCGTTCGTTTCAGGTCCTCGACCGTCAGCGTGTGGTCCTTCAGCAGCGCCGCGTCGCGCAACGCCTCGTCGATGAACGGCGGCAGCTGCCGGTGGTCGCCGACGAGCACCCATCGCTGCGCGCGCGCCATCGGCACGAGCAGCTCGGTCGAAGTCGCCTTCGATGCCTCGTCGATGATGCAAAGGTCGTAGGAGGCCGTCTCCGCTCCGGGGACGGCTGCATATCCGACACACGTCGCGGCGACCAGCTGGGCGCGCATCAGGGCGGCGGCCTCGAACTCGCGACTCCGTCCGATGCGAGCGTGCCATTCGCCCAGCAGCGAGAGCAGCTGCTTGCCGGTCTGCATGTCCCCGTCGGCATCGGCCACCTCGACCTCGGCCCGGGCGCGCAACTCCTCGACGGGCAGCTGTGTAAGCGCACGAGCGTCGTCGGCTTGTCCCAGTTCCACGAGCCTCGCAGCCAGGCGCTCGGCGTCATCGCCCAGAGCGCCAAGGCGCTCGCGGAGATCGTCCACCGCTTCGGTCAGCACGAACAGCGACTCGACCGAGGTGCTGTCGGGATTCGCCTGCCTCGTCGTGCGCGCCTCGACCAGACGCTGCTCGGCTTCGGTGCGCTCGCGCGCAAGCCGTGCGCGCTCGGCCCGCACCGCCGCCAGCTCCTCGAAGCGAACCGCGGTCTCGATCGTGCTGACGTCGAGGTTGCGCGCCGCGGCCCAGTTGCGCAGCCAGGCCCTGCCGGCACGGATGCCCTCGCGCCGCCACTCCTCGATCTGGGCGCCCATGAGGAGGTCCTTGGCTCCCTCCGCGACCCGCGTCTCGCCGGGACGAGCGATGCGCAGCATGCGGATATCGTGATCGGCGATCCGCTCGAGCACGTTGTCGAGCGCCGCGTGCGTCTGGGAGCCGAGCAGAATCCGCATCGTCGGGCGAGCGGCCAGCTCCGCGAGGATCAACTCGGTGATGAAGGTCGTCTTGCCGGTTCCCGGCGGGCCCTCCACCACCAGCATGTCCTCGCTTCCAAGCGCGGCGCAGACTGCGGCGCGCTTGGTCTCGTCGAGGTCTTCGCGCACGAAGGAGACGCCCTGCACCGCACGCGGCGTCCTGGCCGACTCGGGCAGCACGAGCAGATCGAGCATCGCCGGGCGATGTGCGCGTCCGTACTGCACCGCGTCCAGCGCCTGCTCCTGCCGGCGCAGGGCGACCCTGCTCGGGCGCGTATCGATGTGCAGGCGCCCATGGGCGGGAACCTGCTCGGGGCGTCCCAGAGCGAGGCTTCCGCGAAAGGCGCGCCCGTCGCGCGAGGCGACCGCCATCACCAGCGGGATTTCCTCCTCGTTCACGATCGCCAGCCGGCGAGCTTCCATGAGCGCATCGCTCGGGTCGTCGCCGAGCCTCAGCTCGATTTCACTTCCGTCCAGCAGGTGGGCGCTCGTATAGGCCCACGGCAGCTCGAGACCCTTCAGCACGGCGCGCCCGGCCGCCAGGGTGCGCCGCCAGACCGGCAGCGCGCCGAGACGGCGCTCGGCCAATTCCGCGGCCCGCAGATCGGCCAGCGTCTCGTGCGCGCTTCGCTCGATTTTCGCAAGCAGCTCAGGCTGGCCTGAACCCAGAAGACGGTCGAGCATGAACCTGGCCGGGCCCTCGACCCTGTGGCCACGCTCCATCTCGCGTTCGACGAGCGACCACGGCAGGCGCCAAGCGTTGTGGACGAGCAGGTGACTGCGATCGGCGGCCAGCTGCGCGTGCAGCTTCAGTTCGCCGCCATAGATCGTGAAGTGCCCGTCGCGCGGGGTGCCGTCTTCGAAGCTGCCGTCCATCGGCTGCATCGCCATGCCGGCGGCCAGCTCTTCGGCCGCTGTCGCCGGGGCGTCCTGCTTATTGCGAAGCTCGAAAGCGTCGGCGATGCACGCGGCGGCTTTGCCGCGCAGCACGAACGGAACGGGTGGCCTCTGCGGATCGCTCGACGGTTCCGCGCGTTCGAGCCGGGCCAGCAGCGCGCCCGCGTCCGGCGGCCTGTCCCGCGGCTCGCCGCTGAGCGCGGATTCGAGGATCTCGCGCACCTGCCTGTTGCACTCGAGCGTCGACAGCGCTTCGTCGAGAATCTCGTAAGGGTCGGCATCCGCCACATGCGGATCGGCGCCTGCGACGGCCAGCACCGACATCGCGGCGAACCCGTACACGTCGCGCTGAAAGTTGTAGCGCTCGTCCTCGTAGTCGCGCGGCGCATACGGCGGCGTCTGGTGCGCCCGCAGCGTCGCGCCGAGGCTCACGTCGTCGGTCAGCTTCGCGATGCCGAAGTCGGCCAGCCTCGGCTCACCTTCGGGTCCGAGCATGACGTTTGCGGGCTTGATGTCGCGATGCGCTACATCTTCGTCGTGCGCGTACGCGAGCGCCCGTAGGATCGGCCGGCCATAGCGCTGCCACCACGTCTGCCACGTCATCCCCCCGGTGTCGGCCAGCACGCTCCTGAGATCGTGCTCGAGCCAGTCGAACACGAAGTAGCGCTCACCTGTATCCCGGTCGCGGCCACCGTCGATCAGTTCGACGATGCCCTCGTGACGCAGCTTCATCAACGTGCGCTGCTCACGCTCGAACAGCAACGCCGCGACCTTCTGATCGCCGTTGAGAGTGGCGGACACGACCTTGACCGCGACCGCGGTTTCGATCGCGTCGGTGAGGTCCTTCGCGCGGTACACCCGCGCCGAGCCACCGCTGCGCGCCTCGGCGGGCAGTGCCCAACGACCATCCAGAATCCGGGCACGGTCTTTCAAGATCTGGAACTGATCCACTAACAGCACATCGGCACTTGCTGCAAGGACCTTAGCTCACGAGCGCTCCTGACCTACTCGGCCCGCCCCTGATAAAGCCCCTGATCCGGTATCCGCCGGATCTTCGTCAGCTTGGGCTCGGAGAACCCCGCCTCCGCGAAGAACCCGGCCAGCTCTCCCGGGCTGTACAAGTCGGCCCCGGACGTGAGATGGAAGAACAGCCCCAGCGTCGCTGCGGTGGCGCTCTCCCGTCCGCCGTCGGCCCGAAACATGTCGAGCACCGCGATCGTGGCGCCCGGCTTCAGCGCCGCCCTGATCCGCTTCAGCACGGTGACGATCTGCTCGCCGGAGAGGTGGTGGATGATGTCGAACAGCAGCGCGCCGTCGTAGGGGCCGCCAAGGTCTGACTCGAACATGTCGCCGTCGCGGTGCTCGACGCGATCGGACATCCCGGCCTTCGCGACGATCGCACGCCCGACGCGCGCGCTGCCGGGGAGGTCGAGCACCGTCGCGTGCAAGCCCTCGTGGCGTTTGCACAGCGCCGCGGAGAACCAGCCGTGCGCCCCGGCGACGTCGAGCAGCGCGGTGGGCCGCGCCGGCAGCTCGATCGCCTTGGCGACTTCGTCCGCGGACAGCCGCGCCAGCTCGTACTGGCCGGTGATGTAGAGCCGCCAGTACTCCTCCTCCTCGGCGGGCTCGCGATGGATCTCGAAGCTGCCGCCGTCGCGCACGATCCGCTCGAGGTCGCCGTACCACTCCCAGTAGGTGGCGGTGTGCTCCAGGAACGTGCCGATGTAGTTGTCCGACTCGGGATCGAGCCACTTGCGCGAGCGTTTTGCGATCGAGAACGTGTGCCCGTCCTGTTCGAGCATCCCCAGCGCGGCGAGGTTCTCGCAGAGCATGCGGGTGCCCGCGACCTGCAGCTCCAGCTCCTCGGCGACGCGTCCCGCGGTCGCGGGACCCCGGAGCAGCCTGCCAAAGACGCCGAGCCGCTGTGCGACTCCGATCACGCGCCCGGAGGTCATACCCAGGAACGCGTATCCCGCGGGCAGCGGCACCAGGTTCGCCCGCAGCGCCAACCGCTCCAGCAGGTTGTCGGGTGCCGGTACGAAGCGCATGCGAGGGGCAGCCTATCCGGACACGACCGGCGCAGGCAAAGGACCCCGAAGCGTCTTCGGCGGGGCTTGAAGCTACAGGCGCCCTGAGGCCTCGGCGGCCGCCTCGGCCTGCGCGAGCTGGCGCTCGACCAGCTCCAGCCCGGCGTCCCAGAAGCCGGGGTCGGCGAGGTCGATGCCGACGATCCGTCCCAGCTCCTCAGGGCTTTTCGAGCCTCCCGCGGCGAGCAGCTCCAGATAGCGCGGCACGAGCTCGGCGCCCTCCTGCTCGTAGCGCTCGTACACCGACAGCGCCAGTAGCTGCCCGTAGGCGTAGGCGTAGACGTAGCCGGGCGTGCCGATGAAGTGCGGGATGTAGGACCACCAGGAGCGGTAGCCCTCGGTGACCTCGACCGAGTCGCCCAGCAGCTCGGCCTGGCTTTCGGCCCACAGCTCGCCGAAGCGCTCGACCGACAGCTCGCCCTGCTCGCGGCGGGCGGTGTGGACGAGATCCTCGAAGCGGTTCATCGCCACCTGGCGGAAGACCGTGGCGATCGTGTCCTCCAGGTTCTCGGCCAGCAGCGCCAGGCGCGAGGCGGGCGCGGAGTCTTCGGCCAGTAGCCGCTCGAACACGATCGTCTCGCCGAACACCGAAGCCGTCTCCGCGAGCGTCAACGGCGTGCTCTGGTGAAAGATCCCCTGCTTCGCCGCGAGCGCGAAGTGCACGCCGTGGCCGAGCTCGTGCGCGAGCGTCAGCACGTCGCGGCGCTGCGAGGTGTAGTTGAGCAGCACGTAGGGCTCCACCGACGGCACCGCAGAGGCGCAGAAGGCGCCGCCGCGCTTCGCGGGCCGCACCGGCGCGTCGATGCGGCGATCCTCGAAGAACGCCCCTGCGACGGCGCCCAGCTCGGGTGAGAAGGACGAGTAGCAGTCGAGCACGATCTCGCGCGCCTGCGCGAAGCTGAACGTCGCCTCGTCGGCGGCGATCGAGGCCATCCGGTCGTAGTCCGCCAGCCGCTCGACGCCCAGCAGCTTCGCCTTCAGCCGGTACCACCGGCGCGGGATCTCATAGCGCGCCCGCACCGCCTCGATCAGGGCCTGCACCGACTCGTCGCTGGCCTCGTTGGCGAGGTTGCGCGCCGCGAGCCAATGCGGGTAGCGGCGCAGGCGGTCGTCGACGCCCTTGTCGGCCAGCAGCGTGTTGAACAGGAAAGCGCGCGTGCGCAGGCCCGGGGCGAGCGCCTCCGTCACCGCCTCCGCGGCGACGCGCCGCGTCTCGCGGTCCGGCAGCGCCAAGCGGCTGAGCGCCACGTCGAGCGCGACCTCCTCCTCCCCGGGCAGCGCCACCTTGATCGCGGAGGTCAGCTCTTCGAACAGCCGCGTCCAGGCGCTTGAGCCGGTGAGCGACTTCTCCGCGAGGATCTTCTCCTCGGGCTCGGTGAGCAGGTGCTCGCGATAGCGGCGCACGTTGCGCAGGTGATGGCGGCAGAAGTCCAGGCCGTCGCCCGCCAGCAGCTCCTCGGCGCGCGCGTCCTCCAGCGCGGCCCACTCCAGGTCGAAGAACAGCAGCGTCGTCTCGATGGCGGTCGCGCGCTCCTGCGCGAGCTGCATCAGCGCGCCTGTCGCCGGGTCGGCGGTGTCGGTGGCGAAGCGAAGCATGGCGTAGCTGCCCGCGAGGCCGACCAGCTCGTGGATCGCCCCGAGCTCCTCCATCGCCTCGCGCAACCCGGCGGCGTCCAGCCCGCCGAGCTTGCCGGCGTAGCGCTCGGAGAACGCCTGCGCGCGCGCGAGCGCCTCGCCCAGGCGCGGCTCGACGCCGTCGGCCCCCTCGCCGCCGACTAGCGGTTCGAGGTCCCAGGCGGTCGCCTCCAGCTCGGTGTCGGTGGACTCGGGAGCGGCCATCCTCGCCAGCAGCTTAGCCGCGGCTACTCCGTGGCGAGCGCGCCCAGCACCTCGAGCCGCGCGGCACGTCGCGCCGGCAGCTGGGCGGCGAGCAGCCCCGCGACCGCGGCGATCACCAGCAGCACGATCAGCGTGCCGACCGGGATCGTGAGCAGATAGCCGGTGCCCGACAGCGGCCAGGCGGCGACGATGATCGCGGCGACGAGCCCGATCACGAGGCCGAACACGCCGCCGATCAGGGCGGTGATCACCGACTCGTAGCGGATCATCTGGCGCACCTGCCGCCTCGAGGTGCCGATCGCCCGCATCATTCCCAGCTCGTGGGTGCGCTCGTAGATCGAGAGGATCAAGGTGTTGACGATCCCGAACAGCGAGACGATCACCGACAGCGCGAGCAGCACGTAGATCAGCGCGAGCACGGTGTTGATCTGTTCTGACTGTTCTTTGCGGAACTGGGTCGAGGTCCGCGACCGGGCCTGGGGAAACTGCGCGTCGAGCAGCCGATCGACCGCCGGCTGGACCTGCGCGTTGCTGGCGCCCGGGGCGTAAGTGACGAAGTCGAGGGCGTCTTCACGCAGCCCGAAGGCCGAGTCGGCGAGCGTTCGTGTGATCGTCATGTCCTGGAGCAGCCCGAACGTTTCTTTGACGATTCCGACCACGCGCAACGACACGGCCCTGCTGGTCGGCGTCAACACCGAGATCGTCTGACCGACCTTCAGGTGGTGGCTTTTGGCGAAGTCCTTCTTGACGATCACGGTGCCGTCGGTCAGCGACGAGAGCGGAACGCTCTTCCCCTTCACCCATTCGATGTGGTAGACGCTCGCGAACGTGCTCGGTTCGACGGCCGTGACCACCGAGTTGTCCTTCGACCCCTTCAGGCGGCCGACGGCGAACGCGAGCGGCGTCGCGCTCGCGACCCCGGGAACTTTCTGGACGGCCTGGATGACGCCCGTGGGAATGCCGTGTTCTTCGCTGCCCTGTGAGTTCTCGAGGATCAGGTCGCCGGCGAAGGAGCGGCTGACGGTGTGATTGATCGTCGCCTTCACGCCGGCGGCGAAGACCGAGATGAAGGCGACGAGCGCGATCCCGATCGTCAGCGCGGCGGCCGTCACCATCGTGCGCCCCGGCTGGCGGATCGTGTTCTCGCGCGCGAGGCGGCCCGTGATCCCGCGCCAGGTGACGAGCACGCCGATCGCCCGCGCCATCGCCGGCACGACGCGGTAGCGCTTTTCCGGGCGCTCGCCGCCGCGCCGCAGGCGCACCCACAGCCTCACGCTGCGCGCCACCCAGAATATGAGCACTATCAGCCCCAGCCCGCGGAGCAGGGCCCCGACGGCGAGGGCGATAACGAGACCCACGAGGAAGCGGATGATCAGGAATTTGCGCGTCGGCAGCGGGCGCGGGATCTCGACCCCCTCGCGCAGCGCCGCGATCGGCGGCACGCGCGTCGCCCGCAGCGCAGAAGGCAACCCGGCGAGCACGGTGACGACGATCCCGACGAGCAGCGAGACGACGATCGTGCGCGTCTCCAGGACGGTGCCGTTGTCGGGGACGTCGGCGCCGAACAGCTTGAAGAGCTGGTCGAGCGCGGGCGCGAGGCCGATGCCGGCGAACAGGCCCAGCACCGCGCCGAAGACGCCAAGCAGCAGCCCTTCGCCGATCACGGTCTGCATGATCTGCTGCCGGGAGGCGCCGATCGTCCGCAGCAGCCCGAATTCGCGCGTGCGCTGCGCGATGGTGATCGAGAACGTGTTGAAGATGATCAAGGCGCCGACGGCGAGCGAGACGTAGGCGAACACGAGCAGGAACGTGCGCAGGAAACTGAGGTTTTCTTCCAGGTCGGAGGTGTTCTTTTCGGCCTGCTGAGCGCCGGTGCGCACGTCGACGGTGCGCGGCAGCTCGGCGCGGATTCGTGCCCGCAGCTGTTCGTCGGAAACGCCGGGCGCGGCGGCGACGTCGATCTGGTCGTAGCGGCCGGGCGCGCCGACGACGCGCTGCGCCTCGGCCAGCGTGAGCAGCGCCACCCCCGCGCCGCCGAAGGATTCGCCACCACCGAACTTGACGATGCCGACGACGGTGTACCGCGTAGCGGCGGCGCGGCCCGCGACGAGGATCTGCTGCCCGAGCTTCACGTTCGAGCGTTCGGCGGTCGCCTGGTCGAGCGCGACTTCGTCGGGCCGGGAGGGCAGGTGTCCCTTGACCGGCTTGAAGGACTCGAAGCGCGGCGGCACGACCGCGGAGATGAACCCCGGCGCGTGGCCGCTCGTCAGGCGTTTGCGTTTCGTGTCGAGGAACGTCCCTTCGGTGAAGATCCCACCCGCGGCCTGCTCGACTCCGGGCGTCGAGCGCACGCTCGCGAGCATCGCTTCAGTGACCGGCGAGGTCTGCGACTGCGCGCGGTTGCCCAGCGCCTGCGAGGGGCTGACGACGACGGAGTCGTTCTTCGTGGCCGACTTGAAGATCCCCGCGAACGACTGGTTGATCGTGTCGGTGAGGATGTATGTGCCCGCCATCAGCGCGACGCCCAGCGCGATCGCGATGCCGGTCAACGCGACGCGCAGCTTGCGCTGCAAGAAGCCGCGGAATATCAGCCGCGTCATCTCACCCGATCGACTTCATCAGGTCGAGCGCCTCGTCGGTCGTGACGGCCGGGCTGTCGTGCACGATGCGCCCGTCCGCCAGCACCAGCAGGCGGTCGGCGAAGGAGGCGGCGTGGGCGTCGTGCGTCACCATCACGACCGTCTGCTGGAAGTCGTCCACCGCGTGCCTGAGCAGACCCAGCACGTCGTCGGTCGCCTTCGAGTCGAGGTTGCCGGTGGGCTCGTCGGCGAACACCACCGCCGGGCGCGACACCAGCGCGCGGGCGACCGCGACGCGCTGCTGCTGACCGCCCGAGAGCTCGGCGGGCCGGTGGCTGAGCCGGTCGGCGATGCCGACGATCTCGACCAGGCGGTCGAACCACTCGCGGTCGGGCTGGCGCCCGGCGATCGACAGCGGTAGCAGGATGTTCTCTTCGGCGCTCAGCACCGGCAGCAGGTTGAAGGTCTGGAAGATGAAGCCGATCTTGTCGCGGCGCAGGTTCGTCAGCCGCTTGTCGTCGAGCGCCGTGAGCTCGGTGCCCTCGATGCTGACGGTCCCGCCGGTGGGCCGGTCGAGCCCGGCGAGGATGTGCATGAAGGTCGACTTGCCCGAGCCCGAGGGGCCCATGATCGCGGCGAAGCGCGACGCAGGGAAATCGACGGAGACGCCCGCCAGCGCGTCCACGGCCGCCTCGCCTTGGCCGTAGCGGCGGCTGAGGTCGTGGGCGGCGACGAGCGGCTGTAGGCCGGAGCCGTTTTCCGGGAGGGCGGAATTCACGTCTTCGGGCAGACTACAACTCCGCCCGCGGGTAGATGCTCTCACCCCGGCGGAGGACGGACGATCGTCGAATCGAGGCGCGCGAGCGGCCGGGCGAGGAGGCCTCCGAGCATGACCGGACCAGGGTGTTACTTTTCTGAATTAACGCACGATTCGAGTTGTAGGAACCCGAGTACCGTGATCTAATTGCCGTCTCGCGGGTCGCATGCCTGCCGTGCGAGTCGCGGGATTCAAACGGATCGGCACGACCATGAGGAGACAGAGGACATGCCCGGACTCAGGCTTGGCAAGGCTCCCGCTACGCACGACACCCGCGACCTGCTGTTCGCGAACTACGTGAACGCAGCGCAGCTCCCGACCCCTCCGGCCGAATTCGGCCACGAGCAGCTGTTTCCCGAAAAGGGCTGGGGGATGCTCGGCAACGACGACTGGGGCGACTGCGCGTGGGCCGGCCCCGCGCACGAGACGATGATGCTGAACGCGGCCGGTGGCCACTCGGTGGAGTTCACGACCGAAAGCGTGCTCAGCGACTACGCCGCCGGGACCGGCTTCGACCCGCAGGCGGGGACACCCGGCCACAACCCGACCGACAAGGGCTCGAACGTGCGCGAAGTGCTGTCCTACCGGCGCAAGACCGGGATCGTGGACGCGGCGGGCAAACGCCACAAGATCGGCGCGTTCGTCAAGCTCGACCCGAAGAACCTGACGCACATCTACCAGGCGTTGTACCTGTTCGAGACGGTGGGGATCGGCATCGAATTCCCCGGCTCGGCGATGCGGCAGTTCCACGAAGGAAAGCCCTGGAGCGTCGTTAGCGGCGCCCAGATCGAGGGCGGTCACTACGTCTGCTGTGTGGCCAAGCGCACGAACATCGACATCGTCACCTGGGGAGCGCTCCAGCAGATGACGGTGGAGTTCTTCGAGACCTACTGCGACGAGGCCTGGGCCTACCTCTCGGAAGAAACGCTGAACAAGGAACAGGACCCGGAGGGCTTCAACCTCACGCAGCTGAAGGCCGACCTCGAAAGCCTCGAACGCGCAGCCTGAACGCGCACGGCCCCGAACGCCCCTGGCCGGCCCCCTGAGCCCACGCGGCCGGGCGCCGGCGGGCGGCGCCCGGTTCCCGGCTAGTCCTCCTGCGCCTGCATCTCCTTCACGCGTGACTCCAGCTGCTCGGTGACGGCGGGGTCGCGCAGCGTGGTGACGTCGCCGAGCGCGCGCCCCTCGGCGATGTCGCGCAGCAGCCGGCGCATGATCTTGCCGGAGCGGGTCTTGGGCAGGTCGTCGGCCCAGATGATCCGCTTGGGCCGCGCGAACTTGCCGATCCGCCCGGCGACGGTCTCGCGGATGCCCTCGACGGTCTGCTCGTCTCCCTGCAGGTCGCCCTGGAGCGTGACGAAGGCGACGATCGCCTGCCCGGTGTCCTCGTCGTGCTGGCCGATCACGGCGGCCTCGGCGACGTCGGCGTGGGCGACGATCGCCGACTCGACCTCGGCCGTCGAAAGCCGGTGTCCAGACACGTTGACGACGTCGTCGATGCGTCCGATCACCCAGAGGTAGCCGTCGGAGTCGCGCCGGGCGGCGTCGCCGACGAGGTAGGTCTCCTTGCCGAAGCGCTTGAAGTAGGTCTCCACGAAGCGCTCGGGCTCCTTGTAAAGCGTGCGCAGCATCGAAGGCCACGGCCGCGTCAGCACCAGCAGGCCCTGGCCCTCCTCGATCGGCTCGCCGGTGGACTCGTCGCGCACCTCGGCGAACACGCCGGGGAAGGGATGCGTCGCGGAGCCGGGCTTCGTGGCGGTGATCCCCGGCAGCGGCGTGATCATCATCCCGCCGGTCTCGGTCTGCCACCAGGTGTCGACGATCGGGCAGCGCCCTGAGCCGATCACCTTGTGGTACCAGAGCCACGCCTTCGGGTTGATGGGCTCGCCGACCGAGCCAAGCAGCCGAAGGCTGCTCAAATCATGCTTGCCCGGCCACTCGGCGCCCCACTTGATGCAGGCGCGGATCGCGGTGGGGGCGCAGTAGAGGATCGTGACGCCGTAGCGCTCGACCAGCTCCCACCAGATGCCCTTGTCCGGGTAATCAGGGGCGCCCTCCCACATCACGGAGGTGGCGCCGTTGCAGAGCGGTCCGTAGACGATGTAGGAGTGCCCGGTGACCCAGCCCACGTCCGCGGCGCACCAGTACACGTCGGACTCCGGCCGCAGGTCGAACACGTAGCGATGGGTCGCCGAGACACCCGTGAGATAGCCGCCGGTCGTGTGCAGGATGCCCTTCGGCTTGGCGGTGGAGCCTGAGGTGTAGAGGATGAACAGGGGGTGCTCCGAGTCGAGAGGCTCCGGAGGGCAAGCCTCCTCCGCCGATGCGCAGATCTCGTCGTAGTAGACGTCGCGTCCCTGCTTCATCTGGCAGGGGGTGCCCGCGCTGCGCACGACCACGATCTTCTGCAGCGTCTCGAGGTCGCCCATCACCTCGTCGACGCGGTCCTTCACCGCGGCGGTCTTGCCCTTGCGCGCGGCGCCGTCGACGGTGATCAGCAACTTCGCCTCGCTGAACTCCATCCGCTCGCGCACCGCCTCGGCGGAGAAGCCGCCGAAGACGACGTTGTGCGGGGCGCCGATCCGCGCGCAGGCCAGCATCGCCACGACGACCTCGGGGATCATCGGCAGGTAGATCCCGACGACGTCGCCCTTCTGCACGCCCTGATCCTTCAGGGCGTTGGCGAAGCGCTCGACGTCGGCGAGCAGCTCGGCGTAGGTGATGTCGCGCTCCTGGCCCTCCTCGCCGCGCCAGTGGAACGCGACGCGGTCGCCGCGGCCCGCGATCACGTGGCGGTCCAGGCAGTTGTAGGACACGTTCAGCGTGCCGCCCTCGAACCACTTGTAGAAGGGAGGGTCCTCGTCGTTCAGCACCCGCGTCCAGCGCTGGAACCAGTCGAGCTGCTCGGCCTGGGAGACCCACCAGCCCTCGGGGTCCGCGGCGGCCTGCTCGTAGATCGCGGGGTCGTTCAGCAGCGCGTGCTCGCGAAACTCGGCGGGCGGCTCGAACGTCTCGACCTTTAGCAGCTCCGCGAGCTCGGCGTCGAGCGCCTCGCCCGTCTCGGCAGTCTTCGGCTCGGTCGACATCGTCTCGCTCCTCTCGCTGGATCAACTCGCAGGCTGGCTGCGGCCATTCTTCCACCGGCGCGCCGGCTCCCGTGGCTCCCGTGCGGCGCGCCGGTTCATCGGCACCTCTCTCTCAGTCGCGGCGCCCGCCGGGGTTCAGCGGGATGACGGGCGCGACGGTGCGCCCGAAGGTCGAGTTCACGACCGCGGCGAACGACGCGTACCAGGCCGCGACGGCGGTCGCGAGACCGATGTAGCCGCCCCAGTGCGTGATGTCTTCGTGCGGCCCCACGGCGCCGATCGCCAACAGCACGAACGTAGCGGTCAGCAGCGTGAACACGAGCAGCACTGCGCCGCTGGTTCGCAGCGCCGCGACGGTCATGTAGGCGGTGAAGATCGCCCACGCCCACAGGTACACGCCGATGGCGTGCCCGGCATTGCCGCCGATCTCCTTGGCGTAGAAGACGTTCAGGGCCCAGAAGGAGATCCAGAAGGCACCGAAGGAGCAGAACGCCACGGCTCCGAACGTGTTGCCGGTACGGAACTCCCACAGGCCCGCCAGGATCTGAACGATGCCGCCGTAGGCAAGCGCCAGGCCCAGCACGACCGGCGTGCCCTTCTCGTTGACGAGGTTCGAGTTGAACATCGACAGCACGAACGTCGTCATCGCGAAGCCCGCGAGCCCCAACGGGCCGGGGTCGGCGGGTTTCCAGCCGGCAGTGGCCTGCTCGCCTGCGGCCGGTTCGTCCTGACGGCGCACCGGCACCTCTCCGCGGTGGATGGTTGCAGCCTCCATCGAAGCCTCCTTCCCCGTCGCTCGCTGACGTGCGGCGGAAGTGATTCTCTGGTCTTCGAGCGGTCGGGGGAGCCGCAGTTGCGCGTGCTCGAGCGGCTGCTCTTACCCTGGATTTCCCGCTAGTGACGCGGGCTAATCATCTGGGCGCTCAGCTGCGCGGGCCGCGCGTGCGCTTGCGCGAGGCGCGCCCGCCGGGGACGTCCTTCGGCTTGCTGGCCGCGGGCGTCACGTCGCCGGAGCCGGTCGCCAGTGCGGGCTTGCCGGCGGCCTTCCCGCCCGCGGCTTCCTCGCGCATCTGCGCCCGCGAGGGCCACGGCCGCGCTTCGCCGGACTCCCACGCCGGCGGCTGGCCGTTGGGCCATTTGCCGATGTAGAGGATCCCCATGGCGACGATCCAGAACGAGGGCACGACCTCCAGCGTCGCGCCGCCGATCGGCAGGAAGATCAGGATGCCGCTGATCATCCCGACGACGCCCATCCAGCGCGTCACGAGCCCGACCCGCATCGCGTTCACCATCGTGACGATCATCCCCACCGCCAGCGACAGCCCGGCGACGAGGTCGAGGTAGTCGATCAGCAGGTTCGCGGTCCCTTTCGTCAACGCGTTGTCGACCGCGTGGTTGGAGAGGTCGTGGCCCACGGCGAAGTTGTGCGTCTCGATCGCGGTGACGATCTGGTGGGCGACGCTGATCACCGCGAGCGAGGTGCCTCCGGCGATCACGAGCATCCGCGCCGGCCCCCACGTCTCGGGACGGCGGAAGCGGGTCGCCTCCACGAGCAGCAGCAGCACCAGCGTCAGCACCCCGATCGCGACCGCCGCCAGCACGCTGCCGGCGATCAGCGGGCCGGCGTGGTGGCTGATGAATTTGACCTCCGGCGCGCGCGGG
>Ga0335072_10002938_pt1 | contig 26018 bp, 21 predicted proteins | sample Lox_Sample_21_FD_206725 | JGI IMG/M metagenome (GOLD analysis project Ga0335072, IMG submission 206725) | Soil microbial communities from Loxahatchee National Wildlife Refuge, Florida, United States - Lox_Sample_2.1 | ecosystem: Environmental > Terrestrial > Soil > Wetlands | place: USA...
GGGCTGATCCAGCAGGGTGACGTGACCATCGAGCGGATCGTGAAGGCGATTCATCGTTCCCCGGCCTGGGACGAAGGGCGGAGCGCCATCGTGATCGTGTGGGATGAGAACGACTACAGCGGCAGCAGCACGCAGCTGAGCGGCCTCTACCCCAGCCAGAACCAAAACCGCGTCGTGCTGACCGTGGAGACCAACTTCGGCCGCCAGGGCGCGCAGAGCAACACCTACTACAACAGCTTCTCTCTGCTGAAATCCATGGAAGCTGCGTTTGGACTGCCGTGCCTGAACCATGCCTGCGATGCGGACGTGCAGGTGATGTCGGATTTGTTCGGCGAGGGGCACCGGCGGTAGGGACGAATCCTGGGCCTTCGGGACAACGGTGTCCCGAGGCCCAGTCCTGCGATCAGGCAGCAAACCCGTCAGCGGGCAGAAGCCTCCGCCAGCAACGACTCCATGCGTTGCAGAAGACCGGGGAACGGCGTGAAGCTGCTGTGAACCAGACAGATGCCTCCGCCCTTCATGCTCGCGACCCCGAGGACCTGCTCACCCTCTATTCCCATGGCGGCGGCAGGGCCCCAGATCGCGTTAACCTGCAGATGTCCCAGGGTGCGGTCGTAAGGAATCTCGCCGAGATTCGTCAGAACCGCTTCGTGGGCGAGGCCGTTGAGGACAAACGAGCCCATCTGCTCAAAATCCAGTCCGGACACGACTGTGGAAAGGAAATTGAGTCCATGCACGACGCCCTCCGGTGTCGTTGCCGGCTGGATCTGTCTGGTGGCAAGCCGGGCCATGTCCCAAAAGCTATCCCCCTGGGACGCATCGAGCACGGCTGGAGCCGCACTGGCAAGGAAGCCGCACTCGGGACCGATGGGCAGGCGGCGCCTCAGATCCAGCGGGGAGATGACCCGCACGGGATTCTGCGCCCACTGGCGAGACAATTCACGGCCGGCCAGAAACAGCGCAGCTGACAGCGCTCCGTGAACGGTCGTTCGTTCGATGCGAGCGCGCGTCCGCACAGCAGCGGACAGTCCCTGGGGCAGTTCGTGCGCATGGACCAGCGGATTGCGTCCGTCCTCCTGGCGGAACCGGTTTGGAGCCAGCGGAACCGCATCCCCGTGAGCCGGCGGCGGTGCTGGCGCCGGAATCCCGCTGCGCCGCGCCCATTCCTCTGAGGATTCAGGCATCGGAAGATCGGCAATCTCCTCGCCGGCGAGCAGGCGCAAAAGATCCCGAAAGATATAGACGGCCGACATGCCGTCGGCGATGGCGTGGTGAAAAGTCAGAATCAAGAGCGCTTTCCGCGGCTCATACAAGAGCACGGCGCGCACCAGGGGCACATCGTGGGGCTCAAAGCGGCGGCCCAACTCCGACTCGATCACCCGGGCCCAGGACTCGAGATTGCCGTATCCCACTCGGAGAGGAATCGGGCGATCCCCATCGGAGCAGAATTCGGGCCAGCCCTCCTGGTTTTCACGAATGGAGTTGGACAGCTGCGGGTGCCGCTTCTGCACGCGGTTCAGTGCCCGGCGCCATTGTCCGGGAGTGGTCGCTCCGGACACTTCCATCGCCATGGAAAAGTGGAACGGGCGATGCTGATCGATCAGCCAGGCGAAACGTTCCATGGCGCCAAGAGCGCGCACAGAGACAGGATTCGATTCAAGAAAGACGGAAACTGCTGCGGTCATTCATAACCTCGCGGGGGAATGTAAATTGCTTGTTGGAAAAACCCCTCGCCGCCGGCTTTATTCCGTCACCGGTGCCGGAGCCGCGCTCCATTGTGCCTGCTCGCAGCTGAGTGAGGTGGAGGCTGCCCGCGTATTGATAGGCTGTTGGAGTGTCGTCAGTTCTGCTTTCTCTCGAAAACAAGGTCGCACTCGTCACCGGAGGCTCGCGCGGCATCGGCGCAGCCTGTGTCCGGCTCTTCCGTCAGGCGGGCGCCCGCGTGGCGTTCAACTATCGCGCCGCACGCGAGGCTGCTGAGGGTCTGGTGTCGGAATGTGGCGGGCCCGGGGTTTGCGCGGCGTTCGCGCAGGAACTCGCTGCACCTGAAGATGGCCGTGCTTTGGTTCGCCGCACTGTCGATCGGTTTGGCAGCCTCGATGTTCTGGTGGCCAACCACGGCATCTGGGAGTCGCAGGAAGTGTCGGTCGCCGCCATGCCGGATGCGCAATGGCGCAATACGCTGGCGATCAATCTCGACAGCGTCTTCGGGCTGGTTCAGGCAGCGGTGGCGCAGTTTCAGAAACAGCGCTCAACCGAGGGTTCGCCGGACGGGCAGTCCCACATTGTGCTCGTCAGTTCCACGGCCGGCCAGCGGGGCGAGGCGTTCCATGCCGATTATGCGGCCAGCAAAGGTGCGATTATCAGCATGACGAAAGGCCTGGCTACGGAGTTGGCGCCGCAGGGCATCCGCGTCAACTGCGTGGCGCCTGGATGGGTGAAAACCGACATGTCGGCGCCGGCGCTGAGTGACCCGCTCAACCGCGATCGCTTTCTGTCGCTGATCCCCGTGGGCCGGCCTGCCGATCCGGTTGAAATCGCCGGGCCAATCCTGTTTTTGTGTACGCCGCTTGCTGGCTTTATGACCGGAGAGATCGTCAATGTGAATGGAGGAGCTGTCTTAGCCGGTTAACCCATGCGCAAGAATCCTGTCTCCACTTTTTCGGTTCTGTTGGTTTTCTGCTGCGCCGCTGCGCTCAACGCGCAAACTGCGGCAGATGCGCCGCCTGCTTCCAGCTTCTCCTCGCCGGGCGCAACGCAGGAAGATGCCAGCGCGAAGAAGGCCCGCGCCGCACTCGAGGCCATGGTTCAGGCCTTGGGCGGAGACAAATGGCTCAACCAGGGAAACAGCTATGCTGAGGGCCGCATCGCCGGGTTTTATCAGGGCAAGCCCACCGGCGCTACGGTGCGCTACTGGGACTGGCGCACGCTGACGGCGGAGCGCACCGACCTGACCGAAAGCAAGAAGGATAAACACGACTGGTCGCAGATTTTCGAAGGGAAGAACTGCTGGGAGATCACCTATCGCGGCAAGAATCCCCTGCCTAAGGATCAGTGCGCAGCGGCGATTCGCCGGCGCGATCACTCGATTGAAGCGGCCATTCACGTGTGGATGAAGGATCCGGGCACGATTCTGATGTTTGAAGGCCAGTCACTGGCCGAGCGTCACCTGGCCGAACAGGTCACGCTGCTGAATGCCGACAACGATTCCCTGACCATCCAGATCGATGCGATGAACCACCTGCCTCTGCGGTGCTCCTGGTCGTGGCGCGATCCGGTCTACAAGGACAAGGACGAGGACATCGAGGAGTACGACGACTACCATCTGATCGACGGCATCCAGACGCCCTTCACCGTCACGCGCCTGCACAACGGCGACATGACCCAGCAGCGGTTCATCTTCAAAGCCGGGTATAACGTGCCGCTGCCCCCGGAGGGATTCGACGCGGACAAGGTGGCGGCGGGGATTCACAAGTAGAGGCTGCAGACACGAAAGCCGCATCCGAAGATGCGGCGTAGTTCGCTCGCTGGACGAAAGAGCGGGGATGCCTACTTAACCTGGGGCGTGGCGTTCTCCGACTTCGCTGCCGTTTCCTGCTTGGCGGCATCGGGGTTGTCGGGGTTGCCCTTGATCCCTTCCTTGAACCCGCGGAAAGCCTCGCCAAGACCCTTGCCCAGTCCAGGCAGTTTGCTGGGTCCGAAGATGAGAAGCGCGATCGCAAGAATGATCAGCAGGTGTTCGGGTTTGAAGAGATTGTCAAACATAAGAGTTCTCCAGGAAAGCGCCCGGCAGCCTGGGCACACATCCGCTCCTCTCTATTGTCGCACAAGGGGATTTCTGCCGATGTATTCCGGATCCGGACGGCTCTGGCATCGTCCACAGCCGATCCGGCGTGTACCTTAAGAAAGGCCCTCAAGGAGCGCGATGAGCAGCGCCGAACGCACCATCTGCATTCACGGTCACTTCTACCAGCCGCCCCGGGAGAACCCGTGGCTGGAGACGGTGGAGGCGCAGGAGTCGGCTGCACCGTGGCACGACTGGAACGAGCGCATCACGGCCGAGTGCTACGCGCCCAATGGGGCGGCTCGCATCGTCAACCAGCAGAATGAGATCATCCGCATCCTGAACAATTACGCGCGGATGAGTTTCAACTTCGGGCCGACGCTGCTCTCGTGGCTCGAGCAGAATGCGGCCAACGTACACGAAGCGATCGTGCATGCCGATCAGCGCAGCCAGAAGCGTTTCTCCGGCCATGGCTCGGCGATGGCGCAGGTCTACAACCACGTGATCATGCCGCTGACCAGCACCCGCGACCGCATCACCCAGGTTCGGTGGGGCATTGCCGACTTTGAATATCGATTCGGTCGGGAGCCGGAGGGCATGTGGCTGCCCGAGACAGCGGTTGACTCTGAATCGCTCGATCTGCTCGCGAGGAACGGCATCAAGTTTGTCCTGCTCGCGCCGCACCAGTGTGCGCGCATTAAGTCGCTGGCTGCCCTCGCGCCGGCATCGGCTCCTGCGGCCAACCCAAAGCCTGGCGCTGCGAAGGAACCGAAAGAGCCCGTCTGGGTTGACACTCCGAATGCCTCAGTGGACACGACGCGTGCTTATCTGGTGCGGTTGAAGGAAGGCCGGACCATCAACGTCTTCTTCTACGACGGTCCGCGCTCGCGTGCCATCGCGTTTGAGGGCCTGCTGAACAGCGGCGAGGGCTTTGCGCAGCGCCTGAAGAGCGGCTTCAAGCCCGACAATACGGAGGCGCAGATCGTCCACGTCGCCACCGATGGAGAAAGTTACGGTCACCATCACAAATACGGCGAGATGGCGCTGGCGTGGGTGCTGCACTCGCTGCAGAACTCGCCCCACACCGACCCGTCGTCTCCCCATCTGACTAACTACGGCGAATTCCTCGAGAAATACCCTCCGAAATTCGAGGCGCAGATCGTCGAGGATACTTCCTGGAGCTGCGCGCACGGCATTGAGCGGTGGCGTTCGGACTGCGGCTGTTCGAGCGGGCGGCCGGGATGGAATCAGAAGTGGCGCACACCGCTGCGAGCTGCTCTGGACGAGCTTCGCGAAGCCGTCGCACCACTGGTGCACGAGGCGACGATCCGGCTCTTCAAGGACCCCGACACGGCGCGCAACGACTACATCGACGTAGTCCTGAATCGCTCGCGCGCGTCGCGCGACACATTTTTCCAGGAGCATGCGCTTTACGAGTTCAACGAAGAGGAGCGCACCCGCGCCCTGATGCTGATGGAGCTCGAGCGCCACGCCATGCTCATGTACACCAGCTGCGGCTGGTTCTTCGACGACATCTCCGGCATCGAGACGGTGCAGATCATCGCCTATGCCGGGCGCGTCCTGCAGCTGGCGTCGTATCTGTTTGGCAAGCGGGCTGCCGGACTCGAGAAGAGTTTCGTCACTCGCCTCGCGGCCGCGAAGAGCAATCTCGCCGAGCAAAAAGACGGCGCGACCGTCTACACCCGCTACGTTCGCTCCATGGAGGTCGGCCTCGAGCAGGTTGCGGCGCACTATGCCATCAGCTCGATTTTCACCAGCTATCCCGACGAGGCTCACATCTTCAGCTATTCGGTCCGGCGCCTTGCATGGGAGACGGTTGTCTCGGGCCGCGTGCGGCTGGTTGTCGGCCAGGCGCTGATCTGCTCGAAGATTACCGAGGCCGCCGAGAACGTTGCCTTTGGCGTGCTTCACTTCGGCGACCACAACATCACCGCCGTGGTGAAGCGCTTTGACCCGAATGACTCAGCCGACTACGACCGGTTTGTGGAAGAGGCCAAGTCAGCCGTGGGACTGGGCGACTTTCCGGAGGTGGTACGTTGCTTCGATCGACACTTTGGCGCGCAGACTTACTCGCTGCGCTCGCTGTTCCGCGACGAGCAGAAGCGCATCCTCGAAATCCTGCTCACCGGAACGCTGGAAGAAGTCGAGTCGAGTCTTTCGTCCATTTACGACAATCAGGCCTCACTGCTGCACTTCCTGAGCCAGAGCAAACTGCCGCGGCCGCAGGCGCTCACGGTTGCAGCGACGTTCGCGATTAACGCCGGCCTGCGCCGGGCGCTTGAAGCTGAGCCGGTCGATGCCATTCAGGCGCGGACGTGGCTCGGTCTCGCCAAGTCCGACGAGGTCGCGCTCGATAAGCAGCTGATCGGCTACATCGCCGAGCAGCGGATGACGCACGCGATGCTGGCGCTTCACGATCGCAAAGAGGACCTGCCTCTGGTCGAAGACGCGCTGCACATCGCGCGCACCCTGCGCGAGCTGCCTTTCGACGTTAATCTCTGGCAGTCGCAGAACCTCTGGTACGACACGTGGCGCCACCACCGCGAGATACCGCAGTCTGCCGACTGGATGGAAAAAATGAAGGAACTCGGCACTCAGATGCGCATCGATGTTGAAGCCATCGTGGTCGAAGACGGCAACGGAAACGGCGCCCATCCTCAGCAACAACCCGCCCCGCTGTCGCCCGAAGTAGCCAGCGCCACCGCATGAACGTCGGTCTGCTTTATCGCTTCTCCGGATAGCTGCTTCTCAGCTCCGCCAGCGCAACGTCATCGGCCCATCCAGCGGGTGCTTCATCGCGCCGCCCGTCTTCTCCGCATCCAGCCTCGCCTGCTTCAGCGCGAAGTACCACTTCGCCGGCTTGTCGGCGTCGTCGATCAGCATCAGCGCTGGGTCGAACTTCAGACCCTCGGCCTGCTGGATCATCGTCACCTGATCCTGGCGCACGAACATGTTGCCGAAGAAACGGAGGATCGACGTCATGAAGGGCAGGTGGTAGAGCACGTTCCACGCGCCATACACGTCGATGCGGCAGGCGCTCGGCGTGGTCGGCGTCACCGTTGTCAGACTCGAGAACCACTTGGGGCCGCAGCGGATCGTCTCATAACGCCGGTTCGGGAGGACAAAGTCGATCGTCGTCGTAATCGGCTCGCCGTAGATTCCCAGCAGCTTGTACGGCGCCGAGTTCTTCGACGGCGCGTGGGTCGCCATGCGGAACCCCTGCGGGATGGGCTCGAAGCGCTTCTCTTTTTCGTGGATGCTGGCCTCTTTGCGCCACCACCAGCTCTGGTGCACGAACGGCCCGTGCGCCGGATCCATCAGCCCGATGATTCCGTGATCGACGTTGCAGGGCAGATCGGCGGTGAGATGCTCGCTGCGGTAGCGCTCGCCGAACTTCGGCAGTTCCGGCACCGGTGTCAGCGAAGCATCTTCCGGCTTGACGCGCCCGCGTCCGGCTTCGGGCACATAGACCCACGCGTAGCCGTCGCGCTCCGCGCAGGGATAGGCCATGCCATGCAGATTTTTCGGGAACGCATCGTCCTTTGTGAGCGACGGAATCTCCATGCACTGCCCGCTCACCGGCTCGAACACCCAGCCGTGGTATTTACATGTGAGCGACTTGCCGTCGAACCATCCGCAGGAGAGCGGAATGCCGCGATGCGGGCACAGGTCGCGCATCGCAAAGAGCCGGCCGTCGTCGCGGCGGCCGAGCACCATGGGGATGCCCATCAGCATCGTCGTGCGCATGCTCGCGCCCCGCAGCGACTCGCTGCGCATGGCCGGGTACCAGTCGTTGTAGAGCAGCGTCGCGGGGGGGCCGCTGATGGGAACCGTGGACATTGGTCTCACTATACCGCTGCGCGATTGGCGATCGCCGGGCTGCTAACACCTCAAGAGGTGAACGCTTTACCTTTGGCACGCTCGTTTCGAACGTGGCCAGGAGCTCCCTGGACAAAAAACGACACGAGCGCCGGAACCATCTACCGAAAGCCGGGTTCAAGAGATGGGACCCCAGTCACTCCCCTGGCGCGCTCGAATACGTCCGGCCCCTGGGATCGCCGGTTGGGCAGGAGCGGCTCTCCTGCAACGGCAAGAAAACACAGGGAAAGTCCACGCCCCTGTGCGGCCATGAGGGCGTATGAATCTCCGAGCGTTGTTCCCCGTTTCCTCCGCATCCCCTTCCACAACGGATTCCGAACCCGGCCGGACGGCTGAGAGAGCTCCGGTTCCTTTGTGGCGTCGTGCCATGGCAGTCGGTCTCGCCGTGCTGCTTGTCCCCTTCGCCAGCATTGGGGTCCTCGCTCAGTCCGGCTATCCGCCCCAACCGATACCCCAGAACCAGGACGCCCCTCCCCCACCCCCTGACGTGCCGCAAACTCCGCAGGCTTACCAACAGCAACAGGATTACCCTCCCCCGCCGCCCGACTACTCGCAATCACAGAACGCGCAGCAGTATCAGGAACCCTACCCGCAGCAGCCTCAATACCAGCAGGCACCGGATCCATACTCGCAGCAGTATTCGCAGCCACCTCAATACCAGCAGCCGCCGCCTCAATATCAGCAGCACTATCCCGATCAGGCTTACAACCAGCCGCCCGACGATGCGTACCAGCCCTACGCCGCTCCGCAGCAGCCGCAGGCGGCGCTATCACCCGATCGGCTCGATCAGCTCATCGCCCCGATCGCGCTCTATCCCGACCAGCTCATCGCGCAGATCCTTGCCGCGGCCACCTACCCAATGCAGATTGCCGAGGCCGATCGCTGGCGTCAGTCGATGGGCTATGCATCTCCCGCCGATATTGCGGCAGGAGCGAACGCCCAACCCTGGGACCCGAGCGTCAAAGCCCTCACTGCCTTCCCCGATGTGCTGGCCGATCTGAATCGCAACCTCTCCTGGGCAACCGAACTCGGCAATGCCTATTACAACCAGCCGCAGGATGTCTTCGCCGCGATCCAGGCCATGCGCCAGCGTGCTCAGGCAGCGGGGAATCTGCAATCCACGGCACAGCAACAGGTCACACAGGATCAGGGCTACATCGACATCGCTCCAGCGAACCCTCAGGTCGTTTACGTGCCGACCTATAACCCGTGGGCCGTTTACGGTGCACCGGTCGATCCCTGGCCCGGCTTCGCGGTTCTTGGCGCCATCGGCGACTTTGGCGTCCGCTTCGGGCCTGGTCTGGTGATGTCGGCGTTCACAGCGATGCCGTGGGGCTGGCTCGGCTGGGGAGTCAGCTGGCTGGGCAGCTGCCTCTTCTTCGATCACGGCGGATACTGGCCGCACGGACCCGGCCTGCGCGACTGGGGACTTCGCTATGGCGGGCCGCGCGCGCCGTGGGGGCGAAACTTCGCTTACGCCCGTGCCTACGACCGCGGCTTCAATCGCGGATACGGTCGCGGCTTCGACCACGGCTATGGCGCGAATCGCGGATATGAAGCGCGCGGCGGATATCAGGCTCGCGGCGGCTATTACGGTCGTGGCGGATTCGATGGACGTTCGGGGTTCAGCGGCAATCGCGCCTTCGCGGAAAACCGCAGCTTCGGTAACAACGGCAACGCCCGGAATCGCAGCTTCGCCGATCCTCGCACCGGTCCTGCGACACGCCCTGGCTACGGATACGGCAACAGTTTCGCGCGCGGGTCGCAGCAGGCGTGGAATCGCGAACCAGCCTTCAGCGCGCGTTCGAATGGCGGATACGGCAGCTATGGGCGCACGCCTGGCTATTCGTCGCCGAGCTTCCGCTCTGCACCTGGCTACAGTCGTCCTTCAGCGCCCAGCGGACTGAGTCGCGGCTTCGGCAACGGCGGATTGGGTAACTCCTTCCGCCAGTCGCAGCCGACGTTCCGCTCCTCGCCGATGCCGAGTTATCGCGCCTACGGCGGCAGCTCGGGATTTGAGAACCGCGGATTCAGCCAGCCTCGATCGTTTGGCGGCAGTGGCCACAGCTTCTTTGGCGGCGGCCACTCGGAGAGTACGCCGCACTTCAGCAGCCACAGCTTCGGTGGGAGTCACTCTTCCTTCGGCGGTGGCGGGGGACATAGTTTCGGTGGAGGCGGACATAGCTTCGGTGGTGGCGGGCACAGCTTCGGTGGAGGTGGCCACGGCGGGGGTGGTGGTCACAGCGGCGGAGGAGGACATCGCCACTAAATCCTTGAAAAAAGGGGCCGGGTTCCGGCCCCTTTCATGTTGCGCGTTGCAATCGACCTCGGGCCTCTTCCAGCTTCCTGCTTCGTCTGGCTGATTTCCCGCTTTTCCTGCCACCTTTTTGCGCCGATCGTCCTGGCTGATTCATCCGACGGGATGGTATGACAATCCCAAAAACCTTTTCCCTCGGCGGTGACCTGACCATCCAACGGCTCGGGTTCGGCGCTATGCGCATCACAGGCCCCGGTATCTGGGGTGAACCCAAAGACGTGGACACGTCTCGCAAGGTACTCCGGCGCGCGGTGGAGCTGGGTGTTGACTTCATTGACACGGCCGATTCCTACGGGCCGGAGGTGAGCGAGCGACTGATCGGCGAAGCGCTTGCGCCTTACAAAAAGGGCGTGGTGATCGCCACCAAAGCCGGACTGACTCGGCAGGGACCGGACCAGTGGCTTCCCGTCGGGCGCCCGGAATACCTGCAGCAGGAAGTCGAGATGAGCCTGCGGCGGCTGAAGCTGGAAGCCATCCCGCTCTGGCAGCTGCATCGCATCGATCCGAAGGTGCCGGTTGAGGAGTCGCTGGAGCCGATTAAAAAGCTGCAGAAGCAGGGCAAGATCCGCCACGTGGGACTGAGCGAAGTGAAGATCACCGAGATCGAACGGGCACGGAAGTTCATGCCCATCGTGAGCGTACAGAACCGCTACAACCTCTCGGACCGTGAGCACGAGGATGTGCTGCAGTACTGCGAGAAGAATAATCTGGCGTTCATTCCGTGGTTCCCGGTTGCGGCCGGCAAGCTGACGAAAGCAACCGGCGCGCTGGACAAGGCAGCGAAGAAGCACGGCATCACGGTTAGCCAGCTCTCACTTGCGTGGCTGCTGCAACACTCGCCGGTGATGCTGCCGATCCCGGGAACGTCGTCCGTCGCGCATCTTGAAGAGAACCAGAAGGCGGCGGAGATCACGCTGTCGGCTTCAGAATGGGCGGAGATCGAAGGTACGGCCAAAGCCGCATAACGGGAAGAAACCGACATCGAGAAAAAGGCCGCCGGTGCGGCCTTTTTCTTTTCCCAACTGCGATTCGGCACGCGCTATCATCGTGCTTCGCATGATCCCGGCCGAACCCAAATCCCAGTTGCGCAAGACCATGGGCTTTTGGGATGTTCTGCTGTTCAACATCGCGACGGTGCTGGGTCCGCGCTGGATCGCGGCGGCGGGGCACAACGGCACATCCTCGATCAGCCTGTGGGTCATCGCGGCGGTCTTCTTCTTCGTGCCAGGGGCGCTGGTGATCAACGAGCTTTCCTCGCGCTTCCCGGAAGAAGGCGGCCTCTACGTCTGGGCCAAAGAAGCCTTCGGCGACTTCCACGGCTTCATCGCCGGATGGACTTACTGGATCTACACCTTCTTCTATTTCCCGGGGCTGCTGCTGGCGAGTGCTTCGATGGCTGCGTACATTCTGGGGCCCAATGGCGCGGGGCTTGCGGGCGATCGCGCGTTCCAGCTTTGGGTTTCGATGGGTCTGCTGCTGCTTGCTGTGGGGCTGAACATTGTCGGCCTCAATATCGGCAAGTGGCTGCAAAACGCCGGCGGAGCAGGCACGTACGTTCCGCTGCTCATCCTTCTGTTTGTCGGCGCGGCGGTCGCGATGCGTCACGGCAGGGGTTTTGGATCGGCAACGCATTTCACGCTGCGCAACATGCTCCCGGTGTGGAACTGGGACACGGTAAATTTCTGGTCGCAGATTGCTTTTGCCTTTACCGGGCTGGAGCTGGTTTCGGCGATGAGCGAAGAAGTCCGCGATCCGCGACGCACGCTGCCCCGCGCTGTCTTCGGGGCCGGCGCCATGATCGCCTTCATTTACATTGCAGGAACCTTCGCGATCCTTGCGTTGCTGCCTGCGTCTTCGATCGACGCGCAGAGCGGCGTCTTCAGCGCCATCACGGTGGGCTCGGTGGCGCTCAGAATCGGATTCGTTGGCATCCTCGCTGCCGCGCTGGTCACCGTGGGCAATGCCGGTGGCGTCGGCTCGACGGTCGCAGGCATTGCGCGCGTGCCTTTCGTCGTAGGGATCGATCGCTATCTGCCGAGGGCGTTCGGGTGGATTCATCCTCGCTGGAAGACACCGTGGGTTTCGATCCTTGTCCAGGGCGGTATCTCGGCGCTGATCCTGCTCGCGAGCCAGCTCAACGACACCACGCGCGGGGCGTACCAGTCGCTGGTGGATGTGGCCATCATTCTTTACTTCATTCCGTTCCTCTATATGTTCGCGGGAGCCATCAAACTCGCAGGGCGCGTGGATCGGGCCTCGAATCCGCATGCGGTTCTCGTTCCCGGAGGCCGCGCGGGTGTGTGGATTTGCGGCGGACTTGGATTCGTGGTCGTGCTGATTGGTATCGTCGTTTCGGTGATTCCTCCCGGCGACACCAACAGCCGGTTGTTGTTTCTGTCGAAAGTGAGCGTGACCACGCTGGTTTCGATTCTGATCGGCCTGGTGCTCTACTGGCGCGGGGCACGGGCAAAGGCGGCGCTAAAGTAACTGCATTCGTTACATATTTCAGGATCGCGGACACGTCTGGAAAATCGCGCCCTTCTCTGTACCCTGCACGCTGCACCCTGTACCCTGTGGGTGATGCAACGTCTTCTTGAGGGTTATGCCCGCTTCCGCCGTGAGGTCTTTCCGCAGCACCGCGACCGCTTTCGCCTGCTGGCCGAGCGGCAGCAGCCCGACGTGCTGTTCATTACCTGTGCCGATTCGCGCGTCGTTCCGGATCTGATTCTGCAGACCGAGCCCGGCGACATGTTTCTTTGCCGCGCCGTCGGCAACATCGTTCCACCCCACGGGTCGATGCCGGGCGGCATCTCGTCGACGATCGAGTACGCCGTTGAGGTCCTGCACGTGCGGCACATTATCGTTTGCGGGCACTCCGACTGTGGCGCGATTAAGGCTGTGCTGCCGCCGGATCCGGCCGACCCGCGGGATCACCGAAACCTGCCTCGTTTACCGCTTACATCGAAATGGCTGGGTTATATCGAGCCGGCGTGGAAATATCTGCCGCCCGGCACGCCCTCGGACGATCATCGCGCGCTCCACACCGCGCTGATTCATGCCAATGTGATCGCGCAGCTTGAGAACCTGAAGACGCACCCGGAAGTGGCCCGCGCGGTCGCGCATGGAGCGCTGCAGACGCACGGCTGGTACTACGACATTCTGACCGGGGCTGTGGAGGCTTACGACGAGCGGGAGCGGCACTTTGTTGCTCTTGAGGAATGGGCCCAGGCGCGCGCAAAAGTCCTGGATCCCGCGAGCTGAGTTGGGAATCCACTCAGGCAGCACATTCAATCGAAGAGGAGAACGTGATGCGTCAGAGCCTCGAGAGTAGCCTGGCCCTGCTCGCCCGCACACCGGTGTCGCTCGACACGCTGCTGCGCGGGCTTCCCGATGCGTGGACCCTGCACAGCGAGGGTAAGGGGACGTGGAGTGCGCGCGATGTGATCGCGCATCTGGCGGAACTGGAGCGCACGGACTGGATGCCGCGGGTGCGGAGGCTGCTGGAGTTTGGCGAAACACGGGCCTTCGATCCGGTCGATCGGCAGGCATTTGTGCGGAACGCGCGTGGCAAGTCTCTGGCGCGCCTGCTGGGAGAGTTTGCGCGGCTTCGTGAAAAGAACCTGAGAGAGGTGAAGGCGCTGCGTCTCCGCCGTCGCGACTTCGCGCGAGGCGGCGTGCATCCGTCGCTGGGCAGCGTCACGCTGTCGGAGCTGGTCGCAGCGTGGGCCGTGCACGATCTGACACATGTGCACCAGATCACGCGGATTCTTGCTTTTCAATACCGCGATGCCGTTGGGCCGTGGGATCGCTACCTCGGGGTACTGCAGTGTAACGGGCACAGCGCAGCGGCGTGATTTTTAGTCAAAGTAGGTTTCAGGATCGCGAAAGCGGCGTGCAAGCCAACGCAGGGCGAAGACAATCAGAACCGCGACAGCAACCTTCCAGTACATGGTCGTCGTTTCCATAGCGAAAGTGGATCAAGGGGTACAGCGAGCACAATCTCCAACGCCCTGAGAGTAGCGTGATTTCTGCGTGGAACATATTGCAGGAAAGTGGCCGTTACTCTCCCACCTGCACTAACCGTTTGGTAACGGATTACTGTCGGTGTAACATCCCGGCGGGTAATAAAAGCGCAGATAACCCGGGGAATGCGGGCGGAAGGCCGGGTCGCCTATCCGGCGGCTAACTCCTTTGCGCGCTGGCTGGCTCTCATGACGGCCTTGATGAGCGTGACGCGCAGGCCGCCTTCTTCAAGTTCGAGGATGCCGTCGATGGTACAGCCGGCGGGTGTGGTGACGGCGTCCTTGAGAAGCGCGGGGTGGTAGCCGGTTTCGAGGACCATTTTGGCGGCGCCGAAGGTGGTCTGCGCGGCGAGGAGCGTTGCGATGTCGCGGGGAAGCCCAACCTTGACGCCGGCTTCGGCGAGCGATTCAAGAATGATGTAGATGAAAGCGGGACCGCTGGCGGAGAGGCCGGTGACGGCGTCCATGTGCTTCTCGTCGACGACGACCGTGCGGCCGACTGCGGAGAAGAGACTCTCGGCAAGGGCCATGTGCTGCGGTTGTACGAAGCGGCCGCGGCAGAGAGCAGAGATGCCTGCTCCGAGCATCGACGGTGTGTTGGGCATGGCGCGAACGACGGGAACTTCTTCGACCGCGGTCTTCTCGATCGACTCGGTACGGACTGAGGCAGCGAAGGAGATGAGCAGCTTGTCGGAGGTGAGAACCGGGCGGATTTGTTCGATGAGGGCTGGGACCTGAAAGGGCTTGACTCCGATCAGGAGGACGTCGGCCTTTGCGGCGATGGCGGCGTTGTCGGTAGAGACTTCGATGCCCCACTGGGCAGAGAGCACCTGGGCGCGGTCGGCGTGGGCGACGGTGGCAAAGAGGCTGCCTGGAGAGAGGATCTGCTGCTTAAGGAAAGCCTGCAGAAGGATGCCGCCCATTTTGCCGGCGCCGAGTACGCCGACGCGGGAGGTGGAGAGGTCGATGGACATGGGAACAGGGTACAACCACCCCGACGCGCAACCGAAACGCGTCGGTCCTGCTACAGCATGGCGGGCTGGACAAGAGGTGCTTCAGGCGCCGGCCGGATCTAACCGCGGGTGTGAGGGCGCTTGCGAACGATGACCTGAATCTGTGCCAGGGCCTCGCCTTCTGTCTGATCGATCGGGCAGCCGAGGTGGAATTCGATCCTCGAAAAAAAGTGGTTCAGGGAATGGCCCTTGATTCCGAGACGGCGCGACGCGCGTTTTCTAAAGAGACTTATCTGGCGAACGACCCTGCGTAGTGGGCCGCCTCCTTTGGACTGGAAGCGGTAGTCATAGCCGGCATCCTGAATGGCACCGTCGACGAGCTCGGCATCGGGAAGGGAAAGAACCAACTCCCGGAGATCCCAGGAAACGGGCGACCATGTGTTTGGCGTGTTCCATCGGAAGGTAGCTTTGTGGTCGGGATTGAACATGGGCGGCCAGACGCCCTGCTCGTAGAGGTTCTCCTCCGGAACGGCAACGATGAGAAATCCTCCGGGCCTGACGAGGGACCACCACTGCTCGATGGCAACGCGGGCGTCGAACATGTGCTCAAGGCAATGCGAACTGTGGACGCAGTCGAACGACTCGGCGGGAAGATAACGAGCAATCTGATTGGCGTCGCCGTGTTCCACGTCAAATGGCTGAGCGTGCGGAACGACGAGATCGGGACCGCAACCGATGTCAAGGACCGATCCGCGAAAGTACAGGTCGATGTAATCAGGTCCGCGCAAGAGGCGCGTCTTGGTGGCTTCGCGCATTCGGTTTTTCGAAAGAAGTTGACGAAACTGTTAACAGAATAATTGCGCCCTGGTGGTGGGTCAATGTTGAGCCGATGCGCGCAGCAAGCCGGAAAATACTTTTCATTTTCCTGAAGAGGCAGAGGGCTTTTGCAGGCTGGATTGCTGCTGCAGCCATGTCGTGATCCTGGCATCCAGTTCATCCAGAGGCAGAGCGCCGGAGTCGACCACTTCATCGTCGAAGGCGCGGATGTCGAACTTCGGGCCGAGGGCTTTTTGTGCGCGGGCGCGGAGTTCGAGAATCTTCAGCTGGCCCATTTTGTAGCCGAGCGCCTGGGCGGGCCAGGCGATGTAGCGATCGCATTCGGCGTTGACGGTGGCATCATCGAGGCCGGAATGCGCGTGGAAGTAGTCGACCATTTGCTGGCGCGACCAGTGCTCGGAGTGGACACCGGTGTCGACGACCAGGCGGACAGCGCGGAAGATGTCGGCTTCGAGGCGGCCGAAGTCAGAGTAAGGGTCCTGATAGAGGCCGACGTCTTTGCCGAGCACTTCAGCGTAAAGGCCCCAGCCCTCGGTGAAGGCGGTGTAGTGCCCGTATTTGCGAAAGGTGGGCAGGCCGGTGAGTTCCTGTGCGATGGAAATTTGCAGGTGATGACCGGGCAGCCCTTCGTGATAGGCAACGGACTCGACGTTTGCGAGCGAGCGATGCTCGAAGTCGTAAGTATTGACGAATACCCTGCCGGGGCGGCTGCCGTCGGGCGTTCCCTGCTCGTAGTAAGCGGGGGCCTGATCTTTTTCCATGAATGCGGGGACAGCTTCCACGGTGAGGGGAGCTTTGGGCAGGCGGTTGAAGAGCTCGGGGAGTTTGGGGCGCATCTTGTCGAGATCGGCGCGGTAGGCCTCGAGGAGTTGCTCTCGACTGGTGGGGTGGAGTTTGGGATTGGCGACAATGGCGGCGCGCAGATCGGCGATCGAGGAATAGCCAAGCTTTTTCGCGATGACGAGCATCGCCGCTTCGTCCAGTGCGACCTGGTCGACGCCGATCTGGTGGATCTGCGCGGGAGTGAGATCGGTGGTGGTGCTTTGTTTCACGCGAAAGGCGTAGTATGCATCGCCGTCTGGCAGAGACCAGACCCCGGGCTCGGTACGACCGGCGGGGATATAGACGCCCTGGAGGAATTTCGCGAAGCGCTGGTATGAAGGGTAAACCTGCTTGCTGATGGCGGTGAGGATGGCGTCGCGGTAATGGGCCTGATCAGCAGCAGAGACGGACGCGGGGAATTTTTTCAGCGGCAACGCGAACGGGCTGTCCTCGGGCTTTTGCGCGAGGAGGGCGTTCACCTGGACGAGAACTTTCTCGAGCAGATATTTGGGCGGAACGCGCTGATCGTCAACGCCGGTGAGCATGTTGTCGGTGACCTGACGAAAGGCTGTGGGGACTTTGCCGAGGCGCGTGATGTAGTCGTCGTAGTCTTTCGCATTGGCGAAGCGGAGACGTGAAACGAGCTGCGGGAGAGAAAGATGGAGGCCGTTGAACTGGTTGACGGGCATCTCCCAGGGCTTGAAGGCCGACTCTTCCTGATCCTCGGTGAGCTGGCGGATCATGAGGTCGCGGGAGAGGACTTCCTGTTCGGGGAGACCGGTGGTATCGATGGCGCCGAGGCGAAGGATGTAGTCGCGGCCGCGCGCGAGCTGCTGGTTGTATGCCTCTACGGAGTAGTCGGTGAGCTGATCGTTGAATCGGTCATCGCCGATGGTGGAAGCGAACTCCGGGGAGCGGCTGAGACGGTCTTCCCAGATTTGAGCGAAAAGGTCGTCGAGCGATTTGCGGCGGGCGCCGACGTCGGAGGTCTGGGCTGCGGGCGTGTTCTGCGCGGGGAATGCAGGCGAGACAGGGGCGGCGAGAAGCGGCAAAAGCAGGAAGGCACGGAGATTCATCGTTCCGTACAGGGTACAGGAGCAGGCGGTAGGGGGTAGGCGGTAGCTGCTAAGGCTAATCCGGAGTCTTCACGCCTTCGCGCAGCATGGCGATAGATTTCGTCATTCGCGCCGCGCGCGTGTCGGCTTTCTTTGCTTCAGTGATCCAGCGGACGTATTCTTTGCGGTGCGTGTAGCTGAGCTTCTCGAAGAGGGCGAGGAGTCTCTCTTTTTTGAGGAGCGCAGCGTAGTCGGCTGGGACTTCGACGGTGCGCACCGCTTCATCCTTCCACAGCTCCACTTTGACTTTGTCGCCTGGCTGCTTGCCCAGTTGCTCGCGCAGGGCTTTGAGGATGCCGAGCATGTGCTGAGGCTGGCCATACTTCACAAGGGATCCAGTGTAGGGGATGCCGTCGAAGGTAGCGCGCACGGGAACGCGGCCTTTGGTTCCGAATTCCTTCTCGACGTCGTAGGGAAAGAGGATGCAGGCGCCCCCGCTGCCGACAGAAGCAGCCTGAATGGTGGCGGTGAAGGAGTATTTCTTCATGAGAGAGAGGGTACAGGGTGCAGGGTACAGCGTACAGGGTACAGAAGGCCTGCAGCGCAGTGGCATGTAGCTGTAGCTAAAAAGCGGTCAGCTAAGAACCAGACAGCAAAAGGCACAGCGCAACAAAGAAGAACAGGAGTGGCCGAGATGTTACTCGGCCGCTCCTTCTGGAAGACGTCTGTTTTTTGTCAGCGCTGGCCTGGCTTGCCTGCTGGCTTGCCGGGTTTTCCCGCAGCACTTTCCGGAGCCTGCCTGGCCGGTTTGGGCCGCCAGAAATCGACATCGGATTTGATCCAGTCATCGCTGACGTAGCTTTGTTTTGGATTGACCGAGAATAACTCGGAGCGGTAAGTGTCAACAGCCTCGCCAAAGACCTTGTCCAGCTTGTCCCATCCATCCGGGCCGCCCGCGGCGTCCATCACTTTGGCAAAGGCGGCGTTGTTCTGATCGATTTCCGTCATTGAGTTAATGGCGGTGATTGAGATGGAATCGCCACCGTCGGCGCCATAAGCGACATCGAACGTCGCCCAGTGCGCGTCGGGGTTGGCCTTGTCCATCAAATCGCGATACATCTTCGAGACGGTATGCCAGTCCTTCGAGTGGCCGGGACGGACATGAAAGACCGTGATCTCGTAGTAGCGGGCGCGCGAGACGTCAGCATGCGGATGGTAGCTCAGCTCGGGGTCATAGGTGAGGACTGCCGAATCGAGCCCATCGAGGAGATCGCCGTCGGCCAGTTCGGTGCGCTCCAGATCGGCGTTCAGGGCAGCGTTCTTATCGATGAACTTGTTGTCCTTCTCCCAGTCTGCGAAGGACGTGTACCGGGTGAGGTAGAGGCCGCGCGAACGGCCGGACATTGAATTGAGGCCAACGTAGTAGGCCGGGAACTTCGCCCTGGTGAAGGCGGCGGCAATGGCGGTTTCGGTTTTGTCGTGCGCCATTCCGTTCTTGTAGGGCTTGATGTATTCGCGCGTGATCGTCAGGACGGCGGGGATGGACGCGGTGGATGCATCCTGCGCTGCGGCCACGGGAATGGCTGAGGCCGCGAGGGATAGTCCCAACAGGGTGGGAATGATTTTCATGGGTTTCCTCCGTTTCGTGCTCAGAGGACGCTCGCGCTGATGAGCCGAAGGAAGGAGAGAAGGGACGTGCGCGCGTGCGTGCTCTTTGGTGGGGTGGAGGCATAGTACGAGCGGGGGGCACGACTGTAAAGAGGATTGTCGGTGGATTTAGCTCGCAAGCTGCGGCAAGTCGCCGCTCGTGATCAGCCGGGCTAGGCAACCGCTGCGGCGTGTTCAACCTGGGCCGCTGCGGAGCGGAGCGGCATGGTGATGGAGAACGCGGTTCCGGAGCGGTGCGGGCCACAGCGGCTGCGGACGCGGATATCCCAGCCATTGCGGCGAATGATCTCGCCCGTAACCCAAAGGCCGAGCCCGGTGCCGGTTTCTCCTTTTGTGGTGACGAAGGGCTCGAAGATAGTCGGCAGCAGGATGGCGGGTATGCCGGAGCCGGTGTCGGCGATGGTGAGGCGCGCGTGCGGCGAGTCGTCGGCGCCGTACTCTTCAGAAACGCGCAGGCGCAGGCGACCGCCGTGGCGCATGGCATCGATCGCATTGCCGACGATGTTGGCGATGACCTGACGAAGTTCGCCGGGGCTGGCCAGCACGGTGGCTTCCGGCGCATCGATTTCGAGCAGCACTTCGACATTGGCCGCAGCCAGACGAGAGTTGTAGAGAACCAGAACGGAACGAAGGACACCGGCAACGGAAGTGTCGACGGGGTGGCTGGGCTCGCGATAGAAGCGCAGCGTCTGGCGCGTAATTTCGGCGACGCGAGCGAGCTCCTGGTCAGCCTGAGCGAGATACTTATGCTGCTGCGAAGGACTGTCGGCGGCGCGCATGAGGTAGAGCAGATTGGTGACGGCCTCGAGCGGGTTGTTGATCTCGTGGGCGATGCTGGCGGCGAGGCGGCCGGTGACGGCGAGTTTCTCCGAGCGGCGGAGCGCATCCTGGGCGCGCGCGTACTGCTGCATCTGATCGCGAATCTGGTACTGGCGCTGGCGGCCGCGCAGCGCGATCTCGAGCGTGCTGAGCAGGGTCTCGGGACGGATGGGGCGTTCGAGCAGAAAGAGATTGCCCAGCGGCTTGCGGAACTCGCGCAAGCGCTCGCTTTCCGCCGTAACACGCCCACCGACGGTAAGCAGAATGAGGGGGAAATCCGACCACGTGGGCTGGCGCTCGATGACCTCGCGCACCCTGGCGATGATGCCGTCGATAAGCGCTTCTTCCGATACGATCGCGGCACCCGCTCCGCGCTCGATCTCGACGCAAAGTTCATCGACCGAATTCGCGGCATGACAGGGGATGGAACAACGTTCGAGCAGGGCGGCGATCAGGGCGCTGTCCTTGCCTGTGGGAGCAAGGATGATGGTGCGGGCCTCGTGCGTGGCGGATTTGATTTCAGGAGACAGAACGATCCTCCTCAAAAGAGCCGGGCGCTGCGATCAGGCGGGGAACGCCGGTGAGAACTCCTTCGAAATTACTGAGTGGCAGCCCCACAAAAACTCTGCCGTCCTGCATGAAAAGTTCGCGGATGGTGCGTTCATGCGCGCCGCTGCGCTTCTTGACCACGGAGATCGCCTGGCGGATCTGACCAGCCCGCTCGAAGTAGCGGAAGAGCATGATGGTGTCGGCGAGGTAGCTGACGTCGACCGGTGAGGTCATGGCGGCCCCGATCACGCCGGCCTGAGCCAGGGTAATGATGGTGGCGACGCCCTGCTGGCTGAGGTAAGAGAACAGCTCGTGCAACTGCATAGCCAGATACTGCTCGTTGGGCATGGCGTTGAGCAGTCCGTTCATGCTGTCGATCACAAGAACGCGAAGGCCCGCATCGTCGACGAGGCGGCGGATCCGGGCGGTGAATTCGCCGGGAGACAGCTCCGCGGGATCGATTTGCTGCAGCTGGAGGCGACCCGACTGAAGCGCCGTTTCAGGATTCATGCCGAGGCCGCGCGCTCTTTCGGTCAGAGTTGCAAGAGACTCGTCGAAGGTGAAGATCATGGCTTTTTCGCCGCGCAGGGCCGATGAGTAGGCATAGCGAAAAGCAATTGTGGACTTGCCGCAGCCGGCCGGACCGATGAGCAGAGTACTCGTGCCGGTATCGATTCCGCCCCTCAGCAGGTCGTCCAGCTCCTGCAGTCCACTGGGTACGGGTTTCCGTTCGAAACCCGGGTTGTGCTCGGCGGCGATCAGCCGGGGGAAGATATCGAGCCCTCCGGTACGGATGATGTAGTCATGAAATCCTTCGCGAAACGGCGATCCGCGAAGCTTGTGGATCTCGATACGGCGGCGCCTGATGCCGTAGTCACGACCGAGGCCCTGCATAACAATGACTCCGTGCGCGATGCTCTGCAGTTGCAGATCATCATGGGAGCCGGAGGTCCGGTCGTCGAGCATCAGGACCGTGCTGTTGCCGCCCGAGAGATGCCGCTTCAGGGCGAGAATCTGGCGGCGGTACTTGAGCGGATCGCGAGCCAGCATGCGCAGTTCGGCGAGCGAATCGAAGACGAGGCGGTGGGGCTGGATTTCGTCGACCTTTTTCAGGATCGAAGCGATCGTGTCGGCCAGTTCCACCTCGGACGGATGAAAGACGGTGTACTGAGCTTCCGGACGGAGGTCGTCGTCGGGCGGAATCATCTCGGCGATTTCGACGCCCGTGAGGTCCCAGTGGTGAGAACGACCAACCTGCTGCAGCTCTTCGGCAGATTCCGAGAGCGTGACGTAGAGGACGCGTTCGCCGCGCCGAATGCCTTCGAGAAGAAACTGGAGCGCCAGAGTTGTTTTGCCGGTGCCAGGATCGCCCTCAATCAGATAGAGGTGCCCTGGGGGAAAACCGCCGTGCAGGATATCGTCGAGGCCTTCGATTCCCGTTTTGAGGCGCTGCGGCGTGGCGTGGCCGTCGCTGGCGAGAAGTGAGGCAGGGGAGGAGGAGGTCCTCTGTGGCCTGGGGATTGCGGACTTGGGATTCACCTTTCTGCTCTCCGAATGAAGACAGGCATTCGGCGAGTCGCCGAATCGTCAAAACTCAAATTTCGATGCCCGGGGGTGGGGTAGAGTTGTCCGGTTCGGGGAGCCGGAAAGCGCGCGTTGACGGTCGTCGCCGGGGCGCCAGTGGCGAGCTTTACGGGCCGGCTTTTGGGGGGTCAGTCGGTGGCTGAAGGCGCGGGATGATCGTTCTCCAGGAGCCGGTACAGGGTGGAGCGGCTGATCCCGAGCATTCTCGCGGCGCGCACTTTGTTGCCGTTGGCCTGGGCGAGCACCCGCGTGATGTGACGCAGGATCGCTCGATCGAGATTGGGGTCGTCGGCAGAGGGATCGACAACGGCCGGCGCCACAGGTGAAGGGCCCGGCCAGTGCAGCCGGGGAATGTCGATGGGGCGAATCCACTGGCCGGAGCATTCGAGGGCTGCGGCGCCGATGACAGATTCCAGTTCGCGCACATTGCCGGGCCACGCGTAGGACGCGAGCCGGGGAAGCACACCGGCGGCGAATCCGCGCAGAGGGCTGTTGTGCTGGCGGCTCCAGTCGCGCAGGAAGAGGCCGGCGAGCAGGGGGATGTCGTCTTTGCGATCGCGCAGAGGCGGAAGGGCAAACCGGATAGCCGTGAGATGGCTGGCGAGGTCGGGGCGGAATGTGCCGGAGCCTGCGAGGCGGCGGAGTGACTGGGTTGATCCGGCGACGATCTGCAGGGGCGCTGAGGTTTTGGCGGCGCGCATGCGCTCGTGGGCCGCATGTTCGAGAAAATCGCGGAGACCTCGCTGCTGTTCTGGGGAGAGTTCATCGACACGCGCCAGGTAGAGCAGGCCACGAGCGGCTTCCTCCCACAGCGATTGAGGAGCCTCGATGAATTCTGTCGCAATGGCGGGAACAAAGGGACCGGAAGCCGACGCGCCAAGCCGGTGCAGTGTCTGCGCGGCGAGCAGCTTGCCGGTGCCCTGCTCGCCTTCGACATTGACCAGGCGGAAATGCGGAGCGGTACAGCGGACGCGCTGGAAGAGGTGCTGCATGACTGCGCTGCGGCCCACCATCGAACCCAGCATCCAGCGCTCGGGCTGAACGGTGAGGGGTTGCAGAGCTTCGAAATCGAGAGGAACGGACGCATCGCGTTCCTGATGGAGGGGGGCGGCAACAATGGGAGCCAGATTCACGGTTCTTTCCGTCCTGCTGACAGGGATATCGGCAGGAACGGGAAGAGGATGAATGTGAGGTGGAGTGCCGCACCTGGTCTGGATCGTGGACCGATCAGCCGGCCCAGTAGCTGCGGTCGAGTGTCCGGTACTGAATGGCTTCAGCGATGTGCGCGACCGAGAGCGAGGCTGCGCCTTCGAGGTCGGCAATGGTGCGGGCGACTTTCAGGATGCGATCGTGGGCGCGGGCGGTGAGGCCCTGCTGGAGCATCGCGCGCTCCAGAAGCTTCTCGGCTTCGGGGCTGAGTTCGCAGAAGGCGCGAATCTGGCGGGTGCCCATCTGCGCATTGGAGAAGATTTTTTCTTTCGCGGCGGCGAAGCGCTGCTTCTGATGCTGGCGCGCGGCCAGCACGCGGGCACGGATGGTGGCGGAGTTCTCGATGGCGGCAGCGCCGCGGAGCTCCCTGTACTGCACCGCCGGCACTTCGATATGGATGTCGATGCGGTCGAGCAGGGGGCCGGAGATTTTGGCGACATAACGCTGGATGAGCGGCGGTGTGCAGTGGCACTCACGCGTCTTGTCGTTGAAGTATCCGCAGGGACAGGGATTCATTGCGGCGGCGAGCATAAAGGCGGCGGGGAAAGTGAGCGACATGCTGGCGCGCGCGATGGTGACGTGGCGATCCTCGAGTGGCTGGCGCATGACTTCAAGGACGTTGCGGGGAAACTCGGGCAGCTCATCGAGGAAGAGGACGCCGTTGTGCGCGAGGGAGACTTCGCCGGGACGAGGGATGGCGCCGCCGCCGATGAGGCCCGCGTCGGAGATGGTGTGGTGGGGCGCGCGGAACGGGCGCTGGGTAACGAGTCCGGCTTCGGCGTCGAGGACGCCGGCGACGGAATGAATCTTGGTGGTCTCGAGGGCTTCGTCGAAGCTGAGCGGCGCGAGGATGGAGGGCAGCCGCCGGGCGAGCATGGTCTTGCCCGAGCCGGGCGGGCCAATCATTAAGATGTTGTGGCTTCCGGCGGCCGCGACTTCGAGAGCGCGCTTGGCTGCCTGCTGGCCGCGCACGTCGGCGAAATCGAGAGAGAAGTGGTGGAGTTCACCGAGAACCTGGGTGGCCTCGATGCGAAAGGCAGGAGTTTGAATGCCACCGTTACTGGCCTGGTTGAGCAGGTCGCGGACCTGGAGGAGCGAGTCGACCGGATACACGCTGACGCCGTCGACGACGGCTGCTTCGCGCGCGTTGGCTTTGGGGATGACGAGGTTCCTGATGCCCCGCTCGCGCGCCGCGACGGCCACCGGCAGCATGCCGGGCACGGGACGGAGAGCGCCGTCGAGGCCGAGTTCACCGATGAGCAGGAAGTCAGGCAGGCCATTTTGTTGCTGCAGCGCGCCATAGGCACCGAGGATGCCGACGGCCATGGGAAGGTCGAAGCCGGAGCCCTCTTTCTTGATGTCGGCGGGCGCGAGATTGATGGTGATGTGGGTTGGCGGCAGGTCGAAGCCGGAGTTGCGGATGGCGGCGCGAACGCGGTCGCGCGATTCGCGTACGGCAGCGTCGGGCAGGCCTACCGTACTGAAGGTTTCCTTCTCCACCTGGAATTTCGAGAAGTCGACCTCAACGTCGATGATGCTGGCGTCGATGCCGTAGACTGCGGCGCTGCGAGCGGTGAAGAGCATGGAGCCGGATTCTGCTGCGGAGTGTAGCAGTCGGGGCGCCGGGTTTTCGGTGATGACGGCACCCTGGCGGTGTGCGCGGCTACACCGAGGTAATCAGTGGGGTTTCCTGAAGTAGCGATTGGGCGCACCCGGTGTGGAAATGCTGCCGGTGATCTGCACGTCGGCGGCATGCTCACGGGTGAGCGGAGCAGTGAGGGTGATTCCTGTACCGGAGACTGCTGCACCGGCTGCGTGGGGCTGAGTGAGCGGCGCCGAGATGACGATGGCAGGTTCGCGTCGCCGGATGTTGGCGATGACCGCTGTCTCGGCGTCCGCGCCATTGCCCACGGTGATGGTTTGTTCTTCGCTGAAGCCGGCCGCGTTGCCGACGGGGATCATGGTCGCGCCGGCGGGTATCGCAGTCCTGACGGCAGTCGCTCCCGCCGTTCCGACCGTCGCGACCGTGGCGGTTTCCGAATTGGAGCCCGCGTCGATCGTGATGGTCTGGCCGGGGGCGAAACCTTCGACGCTGGCGACTTTGATGTTGGTGGCACCGGTGGCCGAAGCGATGCCCAGCGTGGTGGCGGGCGAGGTTAGGAAATCGCTGCAGTTGCTGTCGGTGTCTGCGCCATCGGGAAAGCGGCCCGCGCTGGTGTTGGACGCGGACGCGGGACCGAAGGGTCCGAAAGCAGAGGGAGGGCCAGGCGCAGCAACGTAGCATCCGCTCTCTTCTCGCCCCGATTTGGCCTGGTAGCCTTCGGCGAGCCATGGATCGACAAGGAGGCCGTAGTTGAGACTGTCGACAACGACGCCGGAGGCGTCACGCAGCACCATGCTGCCTTCTCTTCTGGTGATGGTGAAGTTGAAGAATGGAACGCGGGCCGCGAGTTCGGGACCACCGAACCACTGGTTGGGTTCGGGTGTGCCCTGATAGCC
>Ga0335072_10002940_pt1 | contig 26017 bp, 17 predicted proteins | sample Lox_Sample_21_FD_206725 | JGI IMG/M metagenome (GOLD analysis project Ga0335072, IMG submission 206725) | Soil microbial communities from Loxahatchee National Wildlife Refuge, Florida, United States - Lox_Sample_2.1 | ecosystem: Environmental > Terrestrial > Soil > Wetlands | place: USA...
GATGCAAGCGCAGGTGCTCGATTCCATGGACCTGGAGCGCGAGCGCGGCATCACGATCAAAGCGCACGCGGTCCGCATGGCGTACACGGCGAAAGATGGGCAGACGTATCAGCTCAACTTGATCGATACGCCCGGCCACGTGGATTTTTCGTATGAAGTTTCACGATCGCTGGCGTCGTGTGAAGGCGCGTTGCTGGTGGTCGATGCCTCGCAGGGAGTCGAAGCGCAGACGCTGGCGAATTCGTATCTCGCCATCAATCACGGCCTCGAGATTATTCCCGTCATCAACAAGATCGACTTGCAGAGCGCCGACATCCCCCGCACGAAAGAGATGATTGAGAGCGCGGTCGGCCTCGACGCTTCCGACGCCGTGCTGATCAGCGCGAAAACTGGCCAGGGTGTGCCCGAGGTGCTGGAAGCGATTGTGAAGCGGGTTCCTCCGCCGAAGGGGAGTCCGGAAAACCGGCTGCAGGCGCTGATCTTCGACTCCTGGTTCGATTCCTATCGCGGAGTGATCGTGCTTACGCGCGTGTTTCAAGGCACGCTGCGCAAGGGGCAGAAAATTCGGTTGTGGTCGAATAATCGCGTCTTCGATGTTGAGGGTCTGGGTGTGATGACTCCCAAGCCGGTCGACGTGGGTGAACTCAAGGCCGGAGAAGCCGGATTCCTGATCGCAAATATGAAGAACGTCGCCGACACGAAAATCGGTGACACGATCACCGATGAGGCGAATCCTGCGATCGAGCCGCTGCCCGGTTTCGAAGAAATCAAGCCCATGGTCTTCGCCGGGCTCTACACCGTCGATGCGCACGAGCACACCCAATTGCGCGAAGCGCTGGAGAAATTGCGGCTGAATGATTCGTCATTCTTTTTCGAGCCGGAAAGTTCCGTGGCTCTCGGCTTTGGATTCCGCTGCGGATTTCTCGGCCTGCTGCACATGGAGATCATTCAGGAGCGGCTGGAACGCGAGTTCAATCTCGATCTGATCACGACCGCCCCGGGCGTGCGCTACAAAATCACACTGACGGACGGGACGCTGATCGAAGTCGACAATCCCTCACGCTGGCCGAATCCGAGCGAGATTGCGAAGGTCGAAGAGCCGGTCATCCTGGCGACGATTCTGACTAACGAAGAATATGTCGGCGGCATTCTCAAACTGGTCGAAGAAAAACGCGGCAAGCAGAAAACGTTTGAGTACGTCGCCAGCACGCGGGTGATGTTGCACTATGAGTTACCCCTGAATGAGATCGTCCTCGATTTCTACGACCGGCTGAAATCAGTTTCGCGCGGCTACGCCTCGCTCGACTACCACCTCGCGGGATATTGGGAATCTCCCATGGTGAAACTCGACATTTTGGTGGCGGGGGACCCGGTCGATGCACTGTCGCTCATCGTCCATCGCGATTTCGCGTACGATCGCGGTCGCGCGCTCGCCGCCAAGATGAAAGAACTAATTCCGCGGCAGATGTTTGAGGTCGCAATTCAGGCTGCGGTCGGCGCGAAGGTGATCGCCCGCGAAACCGTCCCCGCGATGCGCAAAAACGTTCTGGCAAAGTGCTATGGCGGCGATATTACTCGCAAACGCAAGCTCCTGGAAAAGCAAAAGGAAGGCAAAAAGCGGATGAAGCGCATTGGCCGAGTCGACATCCCCCAGGAAGCATTTCTGGCCGTTCTCAAGGTTGGGGAGGAGAGCTAAGCGAAGACACTCCCGGTATGGCAAAACGATTATGTCGGTATTGGTTTTTCCGCTCCGTGGCAGCGAAAATCGCACTTATTTCGCTTCTCGATCAAGCTGAAACATCCGACAGGCCGAAGACCGAAAATGTGCAAATCTCAAAACCGGAAATTGGCGTCGCGCTTGGATGTAGCAAATTTGTTAATGCAGGGTGAATTACATAACTGGTTACTATTCATTGGTTTAACACACCGAAATTTGGAGCTCTTGGACCGACCGGGCGGTATTTTCTGAAAAGCATTTCCAGAACGATTTTCAATTCCACAATCTTTTCCACAGGCCAATCCGGGCCGATTCGCGTACTCGCAAATACAACGATCTAGAGCATTTATCTATGCTGCCCTACATGGTTTACCGTAGTACGCTAGGAGTAGAGCGCAGCCTCCTGATCACTCCTCTCCCGCGATTCCGCCCTCGGCCATGGTCTCGAATCGGGTACAGGATTTCAGGAATGCCATGCGGATTTTGCCAATGGGGCCGTTGCGCTGCTTGCCAATAATGATTTCAGCCCGGCCCTGCAGTTCCGGATCGTCCTGGCGATAGACTTCCTCGCGGAAGATGAACATGACGAGGTCGGCATCCTGCTCGATGGAGCCCGATTCGCGCAGGTCAGCCAGTTGCGGACGATGATCCCCGCCGCGGCTCTCAGGAGCTCGGCTCAACTGCGAGAGCGCAACCACCGGCACACTCAGCTCTTTGGCCAGCGCCTTCAGACTTCGCGAGATCGCCGATACTTCCTGCGTGCGATTTTCAAATCGCTTGCCACCCCCAGACATCAGCTGCAGGTAGTCGACGATGATTAGATCGAGCCGGCCTTGCGACTGCTTCAGCCGCCGGGCTTTGGCGCGCATCTCGCTGACCGAGATGCCGGGGGTGTCGTCAATGTAAATAGGCGCGTGAGCGAGTTGCTCCATCGCGCGGACAACCTTCTTCATATCGTCTTGCCAGAGAGAGCCCGTCCGCATCTTGTGGGCGTCGACCCGCGCTTGCGAACAAAGCAAACGCATAAGCAGTGCCTCGCGCGACATTTCGAGAGAAAAGACGCCGACGACCTGCTGATCTTCGATCGCCGCATTCTCCGCGATGTTCATGGCGAAGGCGGTCTTGCCCATCGAAGGCCGGGCCGCGATGATCACCAGATCCGAGCGCTGCAAGCCGCTGGTCATCTCGTCAAGATCGGTGTAATGCGTGGCCAATCCGGTGATGCGCTGCCCTCGCTGCAACAGAGCATCGACCGAGCCGAACGATTCGCGGACGATTTCCTGCACGCCCATAAAACCGCGGCCGATCCGCTTCTCGGAAAGCTGGAAAATGGCGGCTTCGGCGTCGCTCAAGACTTCCTCGGCGGGATCGGCCTGCTCCGAGGCGCGCGCGATGGCGGTATTCGCGGCGGAAATAAGGCCGCGCAGCAGGGCCTTGTCGCGCACGATCTTGACGTAATGCTCGATGCTCGGCCGTTCCGGAACCCCTTCAAGCAGACTCGACACATAGCCCACGTCGCCGATTGCCTGCAGCTCTTTGTGGCGCTCCAGTTCCTCAATCAGCGTGATCATATCGATCGGCCGCGACGATTCGGCCAGATCGACCATGCGCGCATAAATGCGCCGATGCGAGTCGAGCGAAAAATCTTCGGTCCGCAGATGCTCGGCCGCCTGGTTATAGGCAAAGTTGTCGAGCAGGATCGCGCCCAGAATCGAGCGCTCGGCCTCGACATTCGACGGCAGGTTGCCGATGGTGTATTCGGAGGTCGCCAAGTCGTTTACGCCCCTGCGGAAGACGGCAAAGCCGCGTTCCGCGACTCAACTCAGAATCGCTGGTGTGAGTGTCATAGTAGCCGCTCGCGACTTGTGAAAGTCGTGCGGCGTTGCGGAAAACTCTTCTCTCATCAAATTTTTTTCGGAGGGCGAAATGCACCACGATTGTTTATCAAGAACGACGGCCCGTCGTTCTCCTCCGTGTAACTTCCTGCCCTGCGGGAAACATTAACCAGCGCGCAAGACGAAAGTATCTCATATAGGCGAAGAATTGGCGAAGCGGGAGTTCTCCTGGCCGGCGCGGAAGCGGCAAACTGGCCGATTTCGTCCGATCCTGGATCGTCAAAGGAATCGTCCCGCCACGTCGAGACGTTTTCTCGCACACTGAATTGATGTTCGAAGTCTGAGAGGACGGTATGGTTTGGCGGACTTTGAGGAAAGGCACCGCCGAACGCATGCTGGGACGCATCAACTCTAAGACATACTAGCGCCTGCGCCAGGCGATCCGGTGGACCGGGCAAGATTTGAACTTGCACCTGCGAGCGAGCGCCAGCCACGAGGGGGAAAGCCCCAAGCAAGCTCGCCACCGTGCTCCCTTACACTACCGGCCCCAAGCAATTTGGGGCGAATATAACACAGCCTCGGGACACCGCTTTGTGATTCAAATCACAGATTGCCGTTACCAGGACACGGGCGCACGGAAACCCTGCTTTATAATCTGGATTCGGCTTTCAGCCATATTCCAGTCTGTAAGGACTCCAACTTGCTCGATTTTTTGGGAGATTTGCAACGCACTGACATGTGCGGCAACCTGCGTCCAACCGACGCTGGAAAACGCGCGGTGCTGATGGGCTGGGTGAACCGCCGGCGTGATCTGGGCAACATCATCTTCATCGACCTGCGCGACCGGACTGGCGTGGCTCAGGTCGTTTTCAACCGCGAAATCAATCCTGCGGCGCACGCCAAAGCCGAGCTTCTGCGTAATGAATACGTCATCGCGGCGATCGGCACGGTCAAGCGGCGCGATGCCGACACGATCAACAAGAACATTCCTACCGGAGAAGTTGAGCTGGTCGCGGATGACATCCGCATTCTGAACGAATCGAAGCTGCCTCCGTTTCTGCCGTCCGACACAGCCTTGACCAACGAAGAAACGCGGCTGAAGTATCGCTATATCGATCTCCGCCGCGACATAATGCAGTTCAACATTGAAACGCGGCACAAAGTCTCGAAGGCGATCCGCGATTATCTGTCGTCGCAGGGATTTTTTGAGATCGAAACGCCGTTCATGACCCGTTCGACGCCCGAGGGCGCCCGCGATTACCTCGTGCCCAGCCGCGTGCAGCCAGGGACGTTTTACGCTTTGCCGCAATCGCCGCAGCTTTTCAAGCAGATTCTCATGATTGCGGGATTCGATAAGTATTTTCAGATCGTGCGCTGCTTCCGCGACGAAGACTTGCGTGCCGACCGGCAGCCGGAATTTACGCAGATCGATCTGGAAATGTCGTTTCCGCAGGCGGAGCGCGTCTGGGAAGTGGTCGAAGGATTTCTGACCGCAGCATTTCGCGCAGCCAGCTATGAAATCAAGACGCCGTTCCCGCGCATGGATTACGACGAAGCGATCCGGCTGTACGGCATCGACAAACCCGATCTTCGTTTGCCGCCTTTTACCGATGTGCGCGATTGCTTCACGCCCGAGACTTTGCAGGAGCTGGCAATCAATGCCAACTTGCCGGTGATTGCGATTCGCACACCGAAAGTCGGCGAGCTCTCGCGTAAAGAGCGCGACGACATCAAGCCGATGTTCCATTCCAAGGGCGGCGCGAAGGTTTTCGAAGATTTCAAGCGCATTGCGAACAAGTTTCCGGAGGCGACCGCGGCGATCACGAAGAAAACCGGGGCGGAGCCGTCCGATCTGATAGTGCTCGTCGCCGGATCGGCGCAGGCCGGACCGCAGACCGCCATGCCCGCGCATCGCAAGGTCACGCCCGCCGAACTCGCGATCTACGCGTCTGCCGGCCTGCTGCGGCTGGCGCTGGCGCAGAAATATGCAGAGCGGCACCAGTGTTTTCAGCGCGGCGATTTTCGCTTTCTCTGGGTCACGAACTTCCCCATGTTCGAGTGGGACGAGGGCGAAAAACAATGGATGGCGGCGCACCATCCCTTCACCTCGCCGCATGAAGAGGATATGAAGTTGCTGGAGCAGGGCGTCGAGTCGGTGAACGATCCGCAGTCGCCGCTCAGCGCGGTGCGTGCGCTCGCCTACGATGTGGTGCTGAATGGGACCGAGTTGGGCTCGGGATCGATCCGTATTCATCGCCAGGACATTCAGCGGAAGATTTTCCGTGCGCTGGGCATGTCGGAAGAAGAAGCCAAATCGCGCTTCGGCTTTTTCCTCGAGGCGCTCGAATACGGCACGCCTCCGCACGGCGGCATCGCGCTGGGACTCGACCGCATCGTGATGATTCTTGCCGGGGCCGAGAGCCTGCGTGAAGTGATTCCATTCCCCAAGACGGCGCGCGCGGTCGATTTGATGTGCGACGCGCCCACGCCGGTCAGCGATCGGCAGTTGCGCGAGTTGGGAATCGCGGTGAAGAAGTAGTGTGTTCAATTTGAAGCAGCGTCCCGCTATGCTAGTCTGCCTAGCATGGCCGACGCGACTTCCACAGCCCGGAAGCACTTCCTCAGCGACAAAGTCGAGCATTTCACCGAATCGGTAATTCGCGAGATGACGCGCCAGGCCATGCTCCACGGCGCGGTCAATCTCGCCCAGGGATTTCCCGACTTCCCCGCTCCTGCCGAAATCAAGCAAGCCGCGCAGCAGGCCGTCGCGGCAGACATCAATCAATATGCGATCACCTGGGGCGCGAAAAATCTGCGCAATGCGATCGCGCGGCAGATGAAAGCGTGGCAGGGAATCGAAGTCAATCCGGAAAAAGAAGTGACCGTCTGCTGTGGATCGACGGAGGCGATGATCTCGACTCTGCTGGCCGTGTGCAATGCCGGTGATGAAGTCGTCATCTTCGAACCGTTCTATGAGAATTATGGGCCCGATGCGGTGCTCAGCGGCGCCAAGCCGAAGTTCGTGAAACTGCGCGCGCCACAAGACCATCACAGCGAGTGGACCTTCGACGAGAAAGAACTGAGGCGAGCCTTCGATCGCCACACCAAGGCCATCATCCTGAACACGCCGAACAATCCCACAGGCAAAGTGTTCACCCGAGCGGAACTCGAACTGATCCGCGATCTCTGTGTCGAATTCGATGTGCTCGCGATTACCGACGAAATCTACGAGCACATCATTTACGAAGGCACAGAGCATATTTCCATCGCGTCGCTCGATGGCATGCGCGAGCGCACGGTTACGATCAATGGAATGTCGAAAACCTACAGCGTCACCGGATGGCGTGTGGGATGGGCGGCTGCGCCCGAGAAAATCACGAACGCGATCCGCAAAGTCCACGATTTTCTGACTGTCGGCGCGCCGGCACCGCTGCAGGAAGCAGGTGTTGCGGCTTTGAGCTTACCTCCGGAGTACTACGCCAAACTGGCCGAGGGATACCGCGTTCGCCGCGATCATCTCATGCCGGGGTTGACCGCGGCTGGATTCAAATGCTTCCGTCCGCGCGGCGCGTACTACGTGATGACCGACATCGGGGCGTTCGGATTTAAGAATGATGTCGCGTTCGCGGAATATTTGGTGCAGAAGATCGGCGTGGCGTGCGTGCCCGGATCGAGCTTCTATCGGGATCCGCGCGATGGAGCTCAACAGGTGCGTTTCGCCTTCTGCAAAAAGCCGGAAACTCTGGACGAGGCGGCGCGTCGCCTCGCAACATTAGAGCGAGCATGATTGGACCGTGCGAACAACGGTGCTGAGTTTCAATGGCGTCATCCCGAGCGGAGCCGCTTTTCAGGCGGTGCGAGGGATCTCGCGTGACGCTAAGTCGACCCTCGGGATGAGGACTCGAGAAAGAACGAAGTTTGAAATTGCGCTACTTCCGAAAATCTTGGAGCTCCCATGCGCGGGTTAAAAGACAAACGGGTTTTGATCACCGGCGGGGCGAGCGGCATCGGCGCCGCGACCGCCGCGCGATTTCTCGAAGAGGGATCGCGCGTGTGCGTGCTCGATCGCGACGAAAAGGGCTGCGAGCACATCAAGCACGAACTGCCTACATTGGGCGAAGCGATCATTGCCGATGTGACCGATCTCATGCAGGTCGAAGCCGCATTTGCCGAGGCGATCCGCCTGATGGATGGCGTCGATGTGCTGATCAACAATGCCGGTATCAGCATCCGCCACAAGTTTCTCGATATCACTCCCGAGGATTGGGAGCGCGTGATCGCGGTGAATCTGACCGGCGTATTCTACGTCGCGCAGACGGCAGCGCGGCACATGTACGAGCGCGGCACTGGGGCGATTCTGCAGACGGCTTCGACCAACGGCATCATGGGATATCCGTTCTATGCCGATTACAACGCGACCAAGGCGGGAGTGATCGAATTGACTCGATCGATGGCGCTGGAGCTCGCGCCGAAAGTGCGCGTCTGCGCGGTCGCGCCAGGATACGTGCTCACGCCGATGCAGCGCGCGGAATATTCCGACGCCATGCTCGAAGAAGTAAACAAGAAAATCCCGCTGGGGCGGCACGCGTCGCCCGAAGAAGTTGCGGGCCTATTCGCATATCTGGCATCCGATGACGCCGCGTTCGCGACCGGGCACGTGTATACGCTCGATGGCGGCGAGATTGCCGGGGGATTAGCAAGCCGGTAACTTCCTTGGCCACGGATTCACGCGGATTTAAGGACGCGCGCCTCAGGATGACAGGGTGGTTTAGAAATACATGAAAGCTACAGTTTTTCTTGGCGGCGGACGGATTACCGGCGCACTCGCCGCCGGACTGCGCCTCGCGGGGGATGAACGCCGGCTGGTCGTTTACGACCGGCATCCGGAAAAGTTGCGAGCCCTCAACCGCGAATCGCGCGTCGAGGTTGCGCGCGACCTGAAATCGGCGATTGAAAGCACAGCCATGCTCATTGTCGCGGTGCGACCGGGCTCCGTTAAGGAGATGCTTGCGGAGATTGTCGCTTGCGGCGCCACTCCGCCGCGGCTCTGTATCAGCCTGGCTGCCGGCATTCCGCTGAAAAACTTGCGCGCCTCGCTCGCATCGGTTCACTGGGTGCGCGCCATGCCCAGTCCGGTTTGCCGCATTGGCCGAGGATTCACCCCGGTCACGTTCGACCACGGTGTGACGAAGTCCGAGCGCTCCGAGGTGCACAGCCTCTTCGAAAAAGTTGGACTCGTGCTCGAAATCCCGGAGCGCCAGATGGACGCGATCACGGCAACCAGCTCCCCGACTCACGGCTACCACGCACTCGCGACTTTAGCAAAGGCCGCACAGAATGCCGGCCTGGACCGCAATGCGGCTTTGATCGCGGCGGCACATGCGTTAAGCGACGGCATCGTATATTGGCGCGAGAGCGGCTTGAGCCTCGATGAACTTCTGCATGAAGCCGCCACCCCGGGAGGAATCGCGGCCGCGACCATTGATGCGATGGACAAGTCTGGTTCTGCGCGGGCCGTTGAGCGTGGCGTAAGAGCTGGGATTCGCCGCGCCCGCCAGAATGCGAAACTGTAAATGACCAGCCTTCGAGTGATATAACAGCGCGTTATACTCGAACCGGGTCCGGGAATGTTTATTGCCGCTCAAACGGTTTCCGTTGATGGTCTTGTGCAGGAACTACACAAGCTGTCCGAGAATGCCTTCTCCGAGATCAAAACTGTGCGCCGCCTGCTGCAGGAAAAACCTGTCAGCGCTGATTCTCTTGCCCCTTATCTCACCTGGGATCGTCAGCACTACACGCGTAACTTGATCGACCGGACGCCGCTCTATGAATTGCTGGCGATCTGCTGGGAAGTCGGCCAAGCCAGTTCCGTGCACAATCACCGCGGCCAGAATTGTTGGATGGCCGTGCCAATCGGGAGATTGCAGGTTGAGAATTTTCATCTTGTGCACGAGGACGTCACCGCCGGCAGCTGCAGGCTGGAACCGAAGAACATCGTAGAGATGAACGTCGCCGAACCATGTGCAGTCGATCCCGGCGATCCCGTGCACCGTGTCTTCAATCCGCGGGAGTTCAACCAGCGCGCAGTGAGTCTGCATGTTTACTCGCGGCCCTTCGATATCTGCGTGGTGTACTCGCCCGAGCAAGGCACCTGCGGTGAAATTCGATTGCACTTCAATACCGAATACGGAAAGCCAAAATAAGTTCGCCTTGGAAGCGCGTGTTCCATCGCGAAATCCCCGGCTTCTGCAGCTGTTAAACTAAGCGGTTGCCTTCGAGAAAACAATCCGCAGTTTCAAAATCCGCGTCAGCCGCGGACGAGAAAAAGACCTCAGCCCAGCTTTCTGCTGTGCCCGGCCGCGCGTCCGGTGCTAGCTGCGCTGACGGGACGCCCGAGCAGCGGATTTTTCTCATCGACACGATGTCTTTTATTTTCCGCGCCTATCACGCCATGGCGCGGCAGCGGCCGATGTCGACGAAAAAAGGCCTGCCCACCGCGGCCATTTACGTTTTCGTGAACATGCTGCGTAAGCTGCGCGACGATTTCTCTCCGCAATATCTTGCCGCAGTTTTCGATCCCGCAGGCCGCACCTTTCGCGACGATCAGGCCGACGCCGTCACCAGTATTCGCAAATTCGACATCAAGACGCAGACTTTTACTGAAGTCGAATACAAAGGCTACAAGGCAAACCGCGCCGCCATGCCCGAGGATCTCGTTCAGCAGGTTCCTTACATTCGTCGCGCGCTGGAGGCCTATCGCATTCCGATCCTCGAAGTTCCGCGCTTCGAAGCCGACGATGTCATCGGCACGCTGGCACGCAAGGCCGCTGAAGCCGCTCATCCCGTCTACGTCGTTTCCAGCGACAAAGACATGATGCAGCTGGTCAACGATCGAGTGCATATCCTCAATCCGCCGAAGGACAACTTGATCTGCGATCCGGCGAAAGTCGAAGAGATTCTCGGCGTCCCTCCCGAACGCGTTGTCGACGTGATGGCCTTACGCGGCGACGCGATCGACAACATCCCCGGTGCTCCCGGAATTGGCGACAAAGGCTCGGTCGAGATCATCAAGCGCTTTGGCACCGTGGAGCAGGCGCTCGATCGCGCCGCCGAAGTCGAAAAGAAGACCTATCGCGAGTCGCTGCAAAACAATCGCGAAGCGATTCTGTTCAGCAAGAGCATGGCGACCATCGACACCGAAGTGCCCATCGAACTGGACATCGACTCGATGCACGTGGGCGAACCCGAAATCGATGCCTTGCGCGGCCTGTTCACGGAACTGGAATTCACGTCATTGCTGAAAGAACTTCTGCCGGTGGTGGAAGTAACGGAGGCGGATTATCGTGAAGCGAAATCCGCGGCCGACGTGGAAACCGTTATCAAGAGTGTGCCTGCCGAAGGCTCACTCGCGGTCGCAATCGAGAGACAACCGAGATCGAAAGTCGCCGAAGAATCTGAAGCGGACGAAGAAGGCGATCGGGAGAAAGATGATGGTCCCGTGGAGGCTCAGCTTTCGCTGATGACGGACGCCGAGATTTTGCCGTCAAAGCCAGCTGCACCTACCTGCCGTGCCGCAATCTCGGCAAGCGCCGGCTCGGCTGCGAGTGTGCAACTGGACTCATCCGCCGCAGGCGAAACGCTTCGATCGGCGCTCGGTGACTCCAATGTTCCCAAGTCGGTCCACGACTATAAATACGCGGTTCACGTTCTGGCCCCGCTCGGGATCACACTTGCCGGAGTGCGGCACGATCCGATGCTGTACTCGTACCTGTTGGATCCGACGTATTCCTCCCACGAGATCAGCGAAGTAGCGTTGCGCCATTTCAATCTGAAATTATCGGGGGATTTGGCCGAAGCCGCGGATATTACTGGACGTTTGACTGCGGCATTGCGCAGCGAAGTCGAACAAGCGCAGCTGACGAAGCTCTACGAGGAAATCGATCTGCCGCTCGTTCCGGTGCTGGCGCGCATGGAAACTGCCGGGGTGAAGATCGATACCGGTGCGCTCGCGCACATGTCGACGGAACTGGCGCGGGAAATAGAGGCCAAAGAAAAAGAGATTCACGAAGCCGCCGGCATAGAGTTCAATGTCGGTTCGCCGAAGCAACTGGGCGATGTTCTCTTCAATCGCATGAATCTTCCCAAGCCGGTGAAGTACGGCAAGGGACGGACGATATCGACCGCAGTCGATGTTTTGGAAGAGCTGGCCGAGAATCATCCCATCGCGCGCATGGTGCTCGATTATCGCCAGCTTACAAAACTGAAATCGACCTACGTCGACGCGCTTCCCGCACTGATCAACCCGGCAACTGGCCGCGTGCATACGACTTTCGGCCAGACCGGGACAGCCACCGGACGTCTGAGTTCCGCCAATCCCAACCTGCAGAACATTCCCATTCGCACCGAACTCGGCCGCGGCATTCGCGCCGCGTTCATTGCCGATCCCGGCTGCGTCCTGCTGACCGCGGATTATTCGCAGATCGAATTGCGCCTGCTGGCGCATTTTTCGCGCGATCGGCTGCTGGTCGAAGCATATCGCCGTGGGGACGACATCCACACTCTCACTGCATCGCAAGTCTTCGGCGTTCCGCCGCTGATGGTCACGCCTGATCATCGCCGCCAAGCCAAAGTCGTCAACTTCGGCATCGTTTACGGACTTTCTCCGTTTGGGCTCTCGCAGAATCTGGGCATCGAGCCCAGCGAGGCGAAGCAGTTTATCGCCAATTATTTCCAAACTTATAGTGGCGTTCGCGCTTTTATCGACAAAACGTTGGAAGAAGCGCGGCGGGAGCTGAAAGTAAAAACTCTCTTTGGCCGCGTCCGGCCCATCGCTGACATCAACAGCAAGAACGCAAATCAGCGCGGATTCGCCGAGCGCACCGCGGTGAACACGCCGCTGCAAGGAACCGCGGCCGACCTGATCAAGATCGCCATGATTCGCATCGACGCGGCCCTGCGCGCGCGCAGACTGAAATCGCGCATGACCCTGCAGGTCCATGATGAGTTGGTCTTCGAAGTTCCAGAAAACGAAATTGACGTCATGCAACCGCTGGTGCGGGAGCACATGGAGAAGGTGTACGAACTTGCGGTGCCGCTACTGGTCGACATGGGCGTAGGAAAGAATTGGCGCGATCTGGAATAGCCTGTGTGGCGCGGGCGGGCCGCCCGCAGAGGTCAGCGCACCGGCACCCGCACTGGTGTAAAATTGGCTCGGACCCCTCCGCCGCGCAGCCGGCGGAATCCTTCCCGTCGGGACGTGGCGCAGCCTGGTAGCGCACTTGCTTGGGGTGCAAGGGGTCGCGAGTTCAAATCTCGCCGTCCCGACCATTTCTCTCCCCCGGAAACGATCTGCTTACCGGGGCCAACAGCCGGACTTCAATTTGCGTCTCACAGAGCAAGGTATAATTTGCATCCTAGTATGGAGAAACGGCGTTACGCGCTGGTCGCATATGTCAGGAATCCTGCGGGAGAATTCGTGGAGAATCTCCGGCGCGAGTTGCATCCCCAGCTGCCGCATCTTCCTGCGCATCTGACCATTCTTCCGCCGCGCTGCCTGCAGAGCACCGAACCGGCAGCTCTCGAAGTACTCGACCGGATCTGCAGCGCCGAGCAGTCCTTTGAAGTCCACCTGGGCGAGGTAGAAACGTTCATCCCGGTAACCCCGACGGTGTACATCCGAGTGGACGAGCAAACCTCGCGGATGATCGAACTGCATGCCCACCTCAACGTCGACGGCCTGGCATTCAAGGAGGAATGGCCGTACATCCCTCACCTCACGATCGTGAAAATGAGCAGCCCAGAAGCTGCGGTCGAGGCCTGCCGGGTAGCGCGGGAGCGTTGGGCCGTGTACAAGCACAGCCGGCGTATCACGGTGGAGAAGCTGACTTTTGTTCGCGAGGATGCCGAGAATCACTGGGTCGATCTGGCCCCGGTCTCTCTCGGACGCCATCTGGTTTCGCGTTAGAATCCCCGGCAATCGTTCGTAATCGCCGGTGGAGTTACTCATTCCTGCCATGCATGGCCCCTGGTACAGTTCACTCCCGTGCGTTGAAATGCCTCCGGCGCGGCTGTAATTAAAGAGTAAGTCACGGCTCCGGAGCATCCGCCAAACACCAGCTCTGACGCGGGTTTCCGGCCAACGGAGAGACGCGCATGCAGATCGGGGTGTATGGCGCAGGATACCTGGGCACAGTGATTTCCGCCTGCCTTGCAGATTTTGGAACGCCCGTTTCCTGCTGCCACCCCGACCGCACTCGCATGGTCGAGATGGCCCAGGGGAACATTCCCTTCTTCGAAAAGAATCTGAAGGAGATCATCCGCCGCAATGTCCGCGCCGGGCGGCTGGCGTATTCGACCGATATTGAATCGTTTGCCCGCCGGACGCAGGTGATTTTTCTTGCGGAAGACAAGCCAGACCACCTGAACGACATTGCTCTTCGCATTGCCAAGCTCGCCCCCAAACCGCCAATTCTCACCATCGTGACACCGGCGCCGGTGGGCACGGCGAATGCGTTGGAAAAGAACATCAAGGATGCTGGCTTGCAGGCCAGCATCGTGTCGCAGCCCATGTTCTTCACCGACGGCTGCGCGGTTGAAGATTTCAACTGGCCTGACCGGCTGATTCTCGGCTCCAATTCCAACGAAGCCGTGCAGATGCTGAAGCAGATTTTTCACCCGCTGGTCATGCGCGGCGTGCCCGTCATCGTGACAAATCAAGCGACGGCCGAGCTAGTGCGGGAAGCGGCTACTGCATTTGTCGCGACCAAGATTTCATTTATCAATGAAGTGGCGAGCCTTTGCGAACGGGTCAATGCCGACGCGGTGAATCTCGCGCTCGCGCTCGGGCTGGATAAGAAAATCGCACCCCGTTGCTTGCAACCCGGCGCAGGCATGGGTGGCGTGTTCGCCGAGTCCGATATGGACTCGCTGGTCCATCTGGCTCAATCGCATGGTGTTTCCCTGAGAGTCCTCAACGCGGCGCGCGATGTGAATCTCAACCTGGCGGAGCGGCTGGTCGACAAGATTTCGCTGGCGCTGAATTCGGTCGAAAACAAAGAAGTCGGCATTCTTGGACTCGCCTTCAAGCCCAACACGAATTCGGTCGCGGGATCGTCTTCGGTGCGGCTGGCGGAAACGCTGGTGTCGAAGGGAGCCCACGTGCGGGCCTATGATCCGGTGGCCATCCCCGATGCCAAGACACTCCTCAATATTCCTGTGCGTTTCTGCGATTCGGCGTACGCTGTGGCTGAAGGTTCCGACGCGCTTGTGGTCGGCACAGGCTGGCCGGAGTTTCGCGCGCTCGATTTCGACCGCATCAAGCATCTGCTGAAACAGCCTCTCATCGTTGATACCAAGAACCTGCTGGATTCCACTCGGCTCCGTGCTCTGGGATTTGAGTACGTCGGCATCGGGCGCTTGTAGAGATTTCTGAGGATCATCCGACAACTCAAACTTCTGCCGTTTCTGTAGAGCGCCAAGTCTCTTGCACTCCTAAGCGTCCCGCCAAAATTGTTATAATCATCCAGTTGCGGTGGGAGTAGCTCAACTGGCAGAGCACCGGACTGTGGCTCCGGTTGTTGCGGGTTCGATTCCCGTCTCCCACCCCAAGTTCCCGATAAGATATCAGGCCCGCAGCTTTCGCATATGCGCTCCATTTTTGCGGGTTTCGTTCACTATTTCCTCGCGATCCTCGTTGCGCTGGTCGCGGCCATCCCACTCTGTGCGGCGGACGGCCGGTTTGACCAGACCCTTCCGGTTGCGAGCCCTTTCAAACTGGACATCACGACGGACGCTGGCGAGATCTCGGTGCGTGCCGGCGAATCCGGAAGAATTGAGATTCACGCTCGCCTTCACAGCTTGGACGACTCCGAAGATGACGAGGACGTTGCCGCCCGCATTCATGCCATCGAACTCAGTCCGCCGATCGAGGGCGATGCCCACGGGCATAGCGTGCGAATCGGCCACTTCGCTGATCAGAGTCTTGCGCGCGACATTTCCATCTCTTATGAGATCGTCGTTCCTGGGGACACGCAGTTACGGTCCGAGACAGGGCTGGGCGATCAGACGATCGAGAGCATCCTAGGCCCCGTCGATGCGAGCAGCGGCTCGGGTAAGCTGCACGTTTGGCATATTGGCAAGGATACGCATGTCAGCACTGGGTCAGGCGATATCGAGTTGCGCGACGTGCACGGAAAAGTTCGGGCGAAGGCCGGTACGGGCACGATTTATGCAAGCGAAGTTCTCGGCGACATCGGACCTTCCCAGCGCCTTGCTTTCGCCCAGCTTTTTTCCACGAGAACCGGAAGGCCGCTCGCCGTAAATATTACGCCTAGCACTGGCGTCGACATGGAGATCGTGACCGGCTCGGGTGACGTGGATGTCGAAGACCTGGAGGGAGGACTTCGGGTAACCAGCGGAAGCGGCAACGTCCGGGTTTCCGGTAAACCTGCTTCCGATTGGCAAGTGGATACCGGCACGGGCAACGTGCGCGTGCAGTTTTCGGTGGACGCGAATCTCGCACTGGTCGCCCACACCAGCTCGGGAACGATTGAAAGCAATGATGCAGTAATCGCGCCAGGAACCGAGAACCCGCATGAGCTCCGCGGCCAGGTCGGCAAGGGAGGGCCGACGGTCGACCTGAAGACTGCGTCTGGCGACATAGAGATCAAGTGAGGAACTTAGGCCACGCTCTGATTGTCTTTGTTCCGGCGGTGATATCCTGTGATGGCTTTCTTCGGGCCGCGGCCCCGTAGCTCAACTGGATAGAGCATCAGTCTTCGGAACTGAGGGTTGGGGGTTCGACTCCCTCCGGGGTCGCCATATCTGGCGCGAGGTCCTTCGCTCCGCTCAGGATTTCGGCAGCAGACACCCCCGCTCCGCTCACGCCTGCCAAAAGCCTCAAGTTCGACTCCCTCCGGGGTCGCCACATCTGGCGCGAGGTCCTTCGCTCCGCTCAGGATTTCGGCAGCAGGCTCCCGCTAGCGGCCTCAAGTTCTCCCTGTCGCCATAACTGACGCGGTCCGCCGGAAATCTCACCGCGATCCATCTAAAAACAGTTCGAAGTGGGGTAGAATGCCAAGGCGTTTTCCTGAAAGCATGCGAGGCATCTTCCATTTCCGGCGACTGTCTTCGCAACTCGGACCGTTGGAGGAGCGCCTGCTCGAAGCTCTATGGCAGCTTCGCAGGCCGGTGACCGTCCGCGAACTGATCGAACATGGCTGCGACGGCCTGGCTTACACGACCGTGATGACCACGCTCGACCGCCTCTTTAAGAAAAATCTGCTCAATCGCGAAGCCGATGGCCGGGCCTTCCGCTATGCACCGCGATTCAGCCGGGAAGAGCTGCACCAGCAGGCGCTGAGCGAAAGTCTGCGCCAAGCCTTGGACGCGAGTTCGACGCCGTCCTTGCCGCTTTCTTATCTCGTGGAGAAATTGAGCGAGCGCGACACGCAGTTGCTGGATGATCTCAAAAACCTGGTCGAAGCGAAACGCCGCCAGCTCAGCGGCAAGGGCTTGCGCCAGGGCAATTCCAGCAAGAACGGCAAAAAGGGGAAATTCTGATGTTTGCAATGCGTGGAATCATCATTTCGCTGGGGGTTTTCGTCCTGGTCTATTGCGGCGTGTCGGTGGCGGTGCAGCTCACTTGGCGGAAGCTGCGGCCGAGAGAGCCTCGGCTCTCCGCGGCCCGCCGAGCGGATGCATTGTTCGCCTTTCGCATGCTTCCGTTGATTTCGGCGATTTTCGTCACCGTCGCATTGGCCTTGCCCTCGTTCCTGATATTTGAGCCGCATTCGATACATGAACGAGTCGGAGTGATTCCTGTAGCGCTGGCAGTCTTCGCGCTCGCTCTGGTGCTCGTAGGCGCAGTTAAAGGCACCGGAGCGCTTCGGCGTGCGTCGCGAGTCATTGCGGCATGGACCGAGAACGCACCGATAGTCCACGCCGGGAAGGCAGTTCCAATCCTGCAGGTTTCCGAGAAGGCCCCCGCCATGACAGCAGCGGGGATCCTCCGGCGCAAAGTACTGGTATCCGAGACCGCTGCGGCCTTGCTCACTACCGATGAATTGCAGGTTGCGCTGAGGCATGAGATGGCGCATGTGCGGCGGCGCGACAATCTGCGAAAACTGCTGCTCGAATGTGTAGCATTTCCGGGGATGAGAGGGCTCGAAGCCGCGTGGCTCGAAGCCGGCGAACTCGCGGCAGATGAAGGCGCTGTTTCAACCGCGGAAGAAGCCCTGGATCTTGCGGCCGCTTTGATCAAGTTGTCGCGTGCGATCCCACTCCCACCTCCCGGCGAACTGACCGCCGCTCTGGTTCACAGCCCGGCGTCGCTGGTCGATGCTCGCGTAAAGCGACTGCTCGCGTGGAACGAGGAATCGGCGTCGAGCCGCCGATCTGCAATGTGGTGGGCGATCTCCGCAGGCGCGGCTGTGCTCGGGGTGGTGGTGTCCTACGGGCATCTTCTCGTCCACGTGCACGCCGCGACCGAGTGGCTGGTGCGATAAGCAAAAAACGCGCTGACCTCGCTCCATTCCCATGTCTCGCAAAGTCGGCGAGATATGGGGCGCCTGCTTCTTCTCAGAACGTTACGCGCACGCCGATCTGCGCTGCGAATGGAATCCCCACCGTGGTGCCGGGGCCAAAGAAATCTCCCAGTGCTCCCTCAGGAATTTCGAGTTGCTTCAGGCTGGTTACGGGAACTGCGTTAGCCGTAGTGCAATTGCTGACGTTTGCTCCCGTGCACACTGTACTGACAATTGTTTGGCCGTTGGCATTTGGAACGGTCTCCGCCTCCGGGACCGGTAGTTGCACTGCATTGACGGCGTAGTTCGCCCCAGGATTGTTGCGGTTGAACAGATTGAAGAACTCGATGAATGGATCGACCTGCCAGCGCTCATTGATTTTGATCGGACGAGTAACGCGCACATCGGACTGGATGTAGGGCGTGCCGCGGAATTCGTCCAGGCTCGTATATTCCGGCTGCTGTCCGGCAAATTGAACCCAGATTCGTCCCGTGTTGTCTGCGTTCGTAATGGTGATGGGGCGGGCGCTCTCGACTTGAGTCACCGTGCTCAAATCGAATCCGCCGGGAATGTGAACCGTACCTGCCAGTACGAAGCGGTGCCGGACGTCTTCTCCCGATGGACCGTAATCGCCGGGGCCAAACGCATTCAGCGCGCCGGCATTAGGGTATCCGTAAGGAATCTGGCACACGCCGTCAACGTAATCGAAAAGTTCGCCCAGCAGGCATCCCCATGTCTCGGCTTTTGAAAGCTGGTAATTGGCGACGAGATCGAAGCGGCGCAGATTGGCTTGCATGTGCAGCAGCAGACCGTTGTAGCTGGAACGATTGTCGGACTCGAACACGTTCACATTGGGCACGACGGATTGCTGATCAGTTCCATCAGCGGTGGGAATCAGCGGCGTGAACAGATCGGTGCCGCTGCTGTAAGGGAAAGCGCGATATCCGTGATTGCCCTGCTCGTGCACGTAATCGGCGCTTGCCAGCCAGTGATCGTTGAAGGCGTGTTGCGCGCCGCCGGTGATGTGAATCGCATATGGAGTTTTGTACGGCGAGCCAATCAGATTGCCGGTCGCGCCCGCGCCACCGGTCAGACATCCGCTGCCGGTGAGTGAATAAGCCCCCGGAGCTCCGGTGAGGCTGCACGCTCCCGTGGTGAAATTTGAGTTGTTGACTCCCTGGAATGCGGTTCCCCAGCCGTTCTGCGCCAGATCGTCGTAGAACATGCCAAAACCGGCGCGCAGCACCGTTTTTCCGCTACTACCGGGCGAATAGGCGATTCCGAGCCGAGGAGCAATCTGCTTGCGGTAATCCTGCGGCAAGCTGGGCACAATCGGAATCTGCAATGCTTGTAGCGTGGTGTAGGCGGCGTTATCGGCTTCACTTCGCCCGGAACCGAGAAACAGTCCCCAGGTCGTCTGGTAGCGCAATCCGTAATTGATGGTGAGCTGGTGCGAGACGCGCCATGAATCCTCGGCATACACCGCGAGTCGTTGAACATTCTGCGAGAAGCTGCCGTCCCCGGCCGGAGTGTACGAACATGTGGAGTTGTCGGTCGCGTCGAACCCGATGCACTGGGGCGCGAAGGTGCCGAACACGCCTGGATTTTGGACGTAATAGGTCGGATTGTTTTGATAGTTCGCGAGAGTTTCGGCGGTGGATGCAAAGGCCCCGCTCAGCACCGGCTCATGAATAAAATCGACTCCGAATTTGATGGAGTGGTCGCCGGTTGCATGAGTCACGTCGTAGCGGAATTGATATTTATCCTGGTTGCGCAGGTCCGGAAAGAGAGTAATGGGAGTGGCGAACTGATTATCGCCGAAGGTTTCGAATCCAGAGATCGTCAGAGCAGTTGAGCTGAAGGGAAATGCCAAGGCGAAACCGAGATCCGAGTTGCGCGTCTGTGTGAGATGCAACAGGCTGGCATCGATGACGAGGTTGCCCAGCCAGGTTGGATTGAACGTGTAAGTATTGCTTAATGCGACGTTCCAGTAATTGTTGTGGGTAAGCAGGCCGGTGGAGGGCAACGTTCCCTGCTCCACCAAAGCATTGTGCGTCGTATAACTGTCCTCCGAGGTGCGCAGAAACCAGTTGGATTTTTCCGATTGCGCCCAATCGAACCGCACCGAACCCAGATAATCACGAAAAGGGATCGGAACCGTCGGAGGAACCGCGATGGAGGGAACGCCTGTGATCAAACCATAGGATGCCAGCTGCGCCAATGCAGCGAATTGCGCGACGCTGGCGGGACTGTATGCGATGCTGGCATCTTCGTGCACATTCTCAAATGACGTAAAGAACCAGACCTTGTCTTTCGCAATGGGACCGCCGAGGGTCGCGACATAGTTCTGCCGCGAAAAGGGCTGCTTGGGATTGTGCACGCAAGTGCCGTCCGTGCAGGTTTCGGCAGGATTCTCGATGGGAAAACGCGCGTTCAACGCCGCGGCCCGCTCGTAGAAGGCAGCATCACCATGCCAATCGTTGCTGCCGCGCTTGGTCGTGATGACAACCGAGCCCGCCGTCGTCCAGCCCGTGTCGGCGTCTTCGTTCGAAGTGCGCACGGCGAATTCCTGAATGCCATCAGGAGAAAAATTCTGCAGGAAGCCACCGATCCAGTCGTCGGAATCTTCTGCGCCATCGACGGAGAGCTCATTATTCAGGCCGGAGCTTCCCCCAGTCGAAACCGCGGTGATCCGCGCCTTGGTCGGGTCGGAGGGCTCAACTGGTTCCGTGCCAGGGACGAGATATGCAATATTGGCGAAACTGCGCGCCGGTAGAGGCAGCGATTCCAGATCCGGACTGCCGACCACTCCTCCGCGCACTGCGCTCGCCAGATCGATGGATTCTGTCGTGATTGACGACTTCTGGCTCTCCACCGTGATGCGTTCGCCGGCGCTCGCCGGCTTCAGGGTGACGGCGATTTCGCGCACCGAACTGACCGCGATCGCCACTTCGGCCTGCGCGCTGGCGAAACCGGCGGCAGTGACAGTGACTTGATAATTCCCGGGATTCAGGTCATCGATCCGGAATTCGCCCCGGTCTTCCGTCATGGCTTCGCGCACCAGCGACGAATTAGCGGAACGCACAACGATTTTTGCCGACTGGATTCGCGCGCCGCTCAGGTCTTCCACCGTTCCGCGCAAAGATCCGCGGGAATTCTGCGCGTGCAATGAACAGAGAAGAAGCAGCAGGCAAGATAGTACAAAGACTTGTCGCAACGGAGTGCTCCAGGGATGGTCGCCATCCGAGAGTTTTTGCCCCGAACGGCAGGGTAGCGTGCGGCGGGAAGTACTACCAGCGCTCGTAGCACCGCAAAGAATTAATCAGACCAGCGCTGCGGCTTGCGATCCCAACGATGCTTCTTCAGCTCGACCAGCAGGTTCTTGTCGAGGGCCCCGGCCTCGCTGGTGGCGATGTTCTCGCGGACGTGTTCGAGCTTGCGCATTCCCGCGATCGTCGTGCTGACTGCGGGATGCGACAAGACGAAGCGCATGGACATCTCCGGCAACGTCATGCCGGCGGGCACGACTTTCTTGAGCCTTTCGACCCGCTCAATGGTGTTGGCAAGATTCTTGGGGCCAAAATATCCGGAGCGCCAGTCATCCTTGGGAAAACGCGTTTTCATGGTCATTCCCCCGCCCAGACTGCCTTCATCGAGCGGGACGCGCGCGATCACTCCTATATTCAGTTCCTGGCATGCCGGGAAAAGCTCATCTTCCGGCGCCTGATCGAAAATGTTGTAGATCACTTGCACGGCATCGACGAGCCCGGTGCGCAGCGCCTTGAGGCCATTCCACGGCTCCCAGCGATTGAGGCTCAGGCCGAAGTAGTGGATCCAGCCGCCATCTTTCAGTTTTTCAACTGTAGAGCGAAAATCGGGCTCGTCGGTCCAGCCGTCATCCCAGACGTGAAACTGCAGAACATCGATCGTGTCGGTGCGAAGCTGTTTACGAATTAGATCGGCGTACTTAAAGACATGCCCGGGCGGAAACACATCGTGATATTTATATGACGGCAACGCCGGCCAGCGATCGTTCGCGGGAGGAATTTTCGAAGCCGCATAAATGCGTTTGGTACTGTTGCGCGCCATGATGTCACCCAGCAGGCCGTCGCTCTTGCCGTTGCCATAGGCCCAGGCCGTATCGAAGAAATTGCAGCCCAGATCGATGGCGAGCTGCAAAGCGGCAAGAGATTCCTTATCGTCGGAGCCGCTCCATCCGCTCATCCCCCACAATCCATGAGCCATTTCGCTGATTTGTAAACCGGTGCGGCCGAGCTTGCGGTATTTCATGATGGCGTCTCCAGGTTTTGCAAGGGTTAGCAAGAATCAACAACCAGAATTACCGCAGGTGCACAGAGCAGCATAGGGAGAACTGCTCCTCTACAAATGGAAACCGACTAAGGATAACTCAGCCAAGCTCGGGGGGTCCGATAGCGTTCAAATGGCTGTATCCGTCCGGCAAAGCGCGTCCTGCTTTTTCGATACCAGGCATTTAAATTTCTGCACTCACTTCATCGGCCAAAGTGTTTCAATGGAGGTAGATCATAGTCGGAGGGGTCTTGGAATGAAATCGGATTATCCTTTTTGCCCAGGGAAAAGCGAGAAAGACGACGAGATTGCGGCTCCGTCGCGCTTTATCGATGAGAAGATCTCGGACGAGTCGGGAACGGAATCGAAGTCGGATAGCGCAATGAAACCCGCCGGCCTTATCAATCCCTTCTGGAATTAATCTCCTCGGAGCGCCGATCGTCATCCGCATGCGGTCGGCGCTTTTTTTGCCCCGGTAAAAAGCCTCTGGGCAGCGCAGCCTTCCTGCTTGCCTCTGTAGCCTTTACCGTGAAGGTCATTCCGAAGCCCGCGTTTTTCACCAGCGGACCGAGGGATCTCGCGTGCGCAATGGTGCAGTGGCGCATTTCCGTGTTTTCCTGATGTCGGTTTGGCGGCGCGGGCTGCGCGGTGAGAATCGCTTTAGCGCAGAATCGGCAGGCACAGGCACGGCCGAATCGAGAAATCAAGATTCGACATTTTCTCGAGCGCCGGATGCAGCACCGAGTCTCGGCAGGGCTCCAGCGTAATGACGAACGGCAGCGCGGATTTATCGAATCCGGGTTTCTGCAGGAGCGAGTCGATATTGAGACGATGCACAGCCATAATTTCCGCCAGACGAGCCACGATCCCCGGCTGATCCCGAACATAAAATCGCAGATACCAGGGCGTTTCGAAATCGCTGCTGACCACGGGCGCGGAGACTGGACCGCTCGCGGTTCTCTTTTCCCCAGAAAGTCCCTCGGCCACAAACATCAAATCGGAAACCACGGCGACTGCTGTGGGATCGCCGCCGGCTCCCGCGCCAAGGAACGCCATATCGCCGCCGTATTGCCCAGAAGTCAAGACCAAGTTCAAGTTGCGCTGCACGCGTCCGAAGGGCGAGTCGAGAGGAACCAGGCATGGTCCAACCTCCGCGAGCAGGCCGTCGCTTTTGAGATCGGCGCGCGAAATCTGGCGGATTGTGCAGCCCAACTCGGCTGCGTAATCGAAGTCGATGGCATCGATGGCGCGGATAGTCCGGGCGCGTACCGACTCCGGCACGACGCGGGCGTGGAGTCCCGCCAGCGCCAGGATCGCAAGCTTCGCGCGGGCGTCGCCGCCGTCCAGATCTTCGGATGCATCCGCTTCCGCATAGCCGCGAGCCTGCGCTTCTTCCAGCGCTTCGCTGAACGGAATGCGCGCGTGCTCGATTCGGCTCAGAATATAGTTGCAGGTTCCATTCAGAATTCCCGCGATGCCGTGCAGGCGATCTCCGCATAAACCCGTGCGCAGCGCAGGAAGCACCGGCACGCCTCCAGCAACCGACGCGCCGAATTCGAGCTGGCATCCGCGGCTGGCGGCGAGTTGCAGCAGATCAGGCCCGTGCCGCGCAATCAGCTGCTTGTTGGCAGTCACTACAGACTTCCCCGACTCCAGCGCGCTGCGCACAATCTGATGCGCGGGATTCAACCCGCCAATGAGTTCAACAATGATTTCGGAATCGGACTTCAGAACCGATTGCACATCGTCGGTCCATACAACGTGCGCCGGAACCCACGGCTGCTTCTTGCGTTCGACCTTGCGATTTACGATGTGCGTGAGATGAATATTGGGCTGCGGGTTCTCACAAAGAATTTTGGCAACGGATCGGCCCACGGTTCCAAAGCCGACCAACGCCACACGGCACGCCGAGTCGCCATTTGAAGCGCTCGGGACCGTCCCACTCGCCGCCGGTTTGGATGTCGTTTCAAACATGATTGCCCAACACATTCGCGCTTGGCGCGGAAAATGAATTTCATATCATACGTTGCCCGCGCCCCGTCGTGTACTCCAAAGAAGCGGCGCAAGGCGTCTCAGGAGGCAGACTATGCATCAAAGTTGCTAATATATTGCCTTCCTGTACGAGGCGAACAAAGGCGGGAACCGCGACCCACGCATCCCAGGCGTCCGCTATCTGGTGGCTGCAAGAGCAAACGGTCGCGATTTCGTGCAGGAACGGCAGTTTCATCCGCCAGACCACTTAGGAGAATGAATGATTCGAAAGCCCGCGGTGTTCTCTGCATCCAGGACCGTTCGAGCGGTTTGTTTGATAGCGATTCTGGCGGGAGCTGTGACCGCGCTTGCTCAGACTCCGGACCAAACGAGCCCCGATCAGCAGAATTCCGCCCAGCAACCATCCACCCAGGAGTCGAAGTCGGCGCAGCAGCCCGCGAACTCACAGTCGGGGAATGAAGAAGCCACTCCAGAAGAGGCGACGCCCCGGCACAGGGTCAAGCCCAAGGAATTCAAGAACTGGAACTTCAATGCCGGAGGAGGCGCGAATGTCGACAGCGGCACTACCAAGAAGTTTGTGGTTGGCGGCGGCGGTACCTTCGGCGGCGGCGTGGCGCGCAACTACAACAAATATCTTGGACTCCGCCTCGATGTGGGATTCGATAATCTGCCGCTCCGACAAACCGCGCTGCTACTTGCGCAAGCGTCCGGCGGCAACGCCCACGTCTACACAGCCACGCTCGACCCCATTATTAATATTCCGGTCAACCGGCTCTGGAGCGGATACATAGTATTTGGCCCGAGCTATTTGCACCGGAGCGGGAAATTGCTTTCATCGACCGCGTTGCCAGGAGAGGCTTGCAATCCTTTCTTTCAGTGGTGGGCGAGATGCTTTGCCGGGAGCTTGCCGCCGGATGTCAATTTTCTGCGTTCCAGCCACAATGAGTTCGGCTACAACTTCGGCGGGGGTGTTGCGCGAAAGGTTTACAACAACATTGAAGTGTATGCGGAGTTCCGCATCATTCACGGCAATCATAACAACATCACCACCGATGTTCGCCCAGTCACGATGGGCGTGCGCTGGTGAGCGCATGACCCGTTAACCGGGATTCGTGCGGTAGGTCCAAAGATTCTGATTCAATTCCTGTAATTGAATAAACGACTTCGCACTCGCAGAAGGCGCGCTCGTTTCAGAGCTGACAGCGTGGATGGCTGACTCGACGACCTTATGCCGGGGAGCTAATGAGCACGCGGGATCGGTCGCAGTGGAGTCGCCCGTCAGGAGAAATGCCTGGCAGCGGCAGCCGCCGAAATCTTCGCCGCGCCGTTCGCAACTGCGACAAGGCTCAGGCATCCAGTCCTCTCCACGGAAATGGCGGAACGACCCCGATTCCTGCCAAATCCATTGCAATGTCTTTCCCCGCACGTTCTCGAATGACAGACCAGGCAAGACTTCCGCCGCGTGGCAGGGAAGAACCTTGCCCGAAGGAGTGATCAGCATCAATTTTCGTCCCCATCCGCCCATGCAGGCTTTGGGAAACTTCGCGTAATAGTCGGGAACCACCGAGTCGATACGAATTCGTCCGGCCAGGCGCTTTTCCGCCGCAGCGACAGTCGCGACAGCTTTCTCGACTTGCTCGGGA
>Ga0335072_10002941_pt1 | contig 26015 bp, 20 predicted proteins | sample Lox_Sample_21_FD_206725 | JGI IMG/M metagenome (GOLD analysis project Ga0335072, IMG submission 206725) | Soil microbial communities from Loxahatchee National Wildlife Refuge, Florida, United States - Lox_Sample_2.1 | ecosystem: Environmental > Terrestrial > Soil > Wetlands | place: USA...
TCCGACTTGCCGTCAATGCCACTTACCACTTACAGTCTCTCGCCCAATGGTGGGTGCGACTGAACCACGCCCCGCACACAGAAATTCGGACACTCCCTTGCGTCCTGCGGCTGCGCTGTGGCGTACTCGATGAAACTCTGTGTCGAGGCTGATTTGCCGCCAACCGCGCCAAATGCCACCCGGATAATCTGGGTTTGCCGCCAACCGCACAGAATGTTTCCACACCACCCAAGTCCGTCGCCAACGGCGCCAAACCCGCCGCCAACGCTACAGCGCCGCCCGGATCGCGCGCCGCACCTCGTCCGGTTGCGCTTCCACCGCCCGCAGCACCGACCGCAACTGCGCGCGCAGTTCGTACACCTGGTCCAGCAACGACAGCACCAGCGGAATCGCGTCCTCGCCGATATCCATGCAATGGCGCAGGTCGTGGATCAGGCGCACGCGGGCCACGTCGATTTCCTGAAACTCCCAGGCGGGACCTTCGCCTTCCGGGCGTACCCAGCCGCGCTCGACCCAGACGGTGAGCTCCTGCGCCGGCAGGTCGGAGAACATGGCGATCACGGCACTGAACTGCAGCATCATGCGTCCTCCAGGCCGGCGCGCGGGTTGAACGGCTGCCGCGGCTGCCAGGACTTCAGGAACTCGGCAAGCTCGGGCTCGTCGGCGGGCGGCAGCACGACGTGGAGCTGCACGTACTGGTGGCCCTGGTGGATGCCGCGGCCACGCAGCCGCAGCCGCGATCCGGTGCCGGAATTGGGCGGGATGGTCAGGCGCACTTTCCCCTTGATGGTGGGAACTTCCAGCGTGGTGCCGACCACCGCCTCCTGCACCGTCACCGGCAGCTCGACGATGATGTCGTTGCCCTCGCGACGGAACAGGGGGTGCGGTGCCACGTCGATTTCCACCAGTGCGTCGCCGGAGGGGCCGCCGCCGAGGCCGGGCATGCCCTGGCCCTTCAGCCGCAGCACGTGGCCGTCGGTGACGCCGGCGGGGATTTTCACGTCCAGCGTGCGGCCTTCCGGCAGGGTGATACGGCGCGTGGTGCCGTTGGCGGCGTCGAGGAAGCTGATGGTCAGCGTATAATGCGCATCCGACCCGCGCGCGGTGAAACGGCGCCCGCCGGTGCCGGCCGCACCCCGACCGGCTCCGCCGCCGAACGCGTGGGCGAAGATGCTTTCCAGGTCCTCGGGGCTGATATTGCCCTGGTAGTATTTCTCGTGGCCCGGGCTGCCGCCGAAGTCGCGATAGAACGATTGCTCGGGCGCCACCTCGTTGCCGGAGGCGTCGATCTCGCCGCGGTCGTAGCGGGCGCGCTTCTCTGCATCCGACAGGATGTCGTTGGCCGCGTTGATCTCCTTGAAGCGCTCGGCGGCCTCGGGCTTGCCGGGGTTCACGTCGGGATGGAAGCGCTTGGCGAGCTTGCGGTAGGCGGAACGGATGCCTGCCTCGCTGGCAGTCTTCTCCACGCCGAGGACTTCGTAGGGGTCTTTCATTGGGGGCTGGGATCACCGAGGCCAGATATCACTCACCCTGCCACATGGTGACGCGGGCCGGAAATCGCCACGGCAAACATTCGGCTGGCGGACGGGATGCGCCTGCCGATGACGCTGATAATCCGACCGCCGCCCCACATGTGCGCTGCCGGACGCTTCGGCCTCCGGGCGGTTCCTGGGCCGGCCTGCTGTCGTACGGATTTCTGGATCAGGCGGTCCATGAGTTGCGAACCCGGGGGTTCGTGCGGCGCGCATTTGATATCGCGCCGGGCCATACGCGGGCGAAGGTGGAATTGAGCTGCCGTTACGGCCGATGTGCCGAACGCGGCTCTTCAGCGAAGGGGGAGAGGGGCAGAAGCGGTCGAGAACGCCCCTCGGCGGAAGGACGCCGTCTATCAGCCAAGCCTTGGCGGCAAACACCGAAGCAGTCGCAAGCCCATGCGGTAGTCGGGCATTTCTGACCATGACCACATCGACTTTGCGGTTTAAGTCATAGCGAACGACCTCCACGTCGATGTCTGGCGTCGTGCCCGGCGTGAAGTCGATCATGTTGTTGGTGACCCCGTATCCAGAACACCGGCGTCTTCCAGATCCATCATCGGCAACACGCCCCCGCCAAGCACGAGATGAGGTGCCTGGCCAAGGATGCCGTCGGTGGCGCACGCTTCGACAGCATTTCGCGCCGCTTCAGCAATCTCCGCCAAATGCTGCAGCCTCATGAGCACGTCTTGCAAGGTATCCAGCATCGCGTGTGATATGACTGGTTGGATCGGTGCCATACGGCAGTAGCCGGCAAAGCACGCCCGAACCAGAAGTTGTGCGGCTGACCCTCGCCGTCCCTGGTTTGCCTGACTATGGGTCGAATGCACCGGAGCCGCGGTTCGAGACCCGATAGGCAACGCCTGGCTTGCGCGCTGCCCCTCAGCTTCCCCACCAGACCGGCGCGCGCTTCTCCAGGAACGCGTCGATCCCTTCGCCGGCATCCCGCGCCAGCATGTTCCGCACCATCACCTCCGACGCGTAGGCATAGGCCTCGGCCAGCGGCAGCTCCGCCTGACGGTAGAATGCCTCCTTGCCGATCGCGAGCGTCAGCGGGCTCTTGCCGGCGATCCGGCGGGCGAGCGCGGTCACTGCCGCGTCCAGCTCCGCCTCCGGCACCACGCGGTTCACCAGGCCGGCATCGCGTGCCCAGGCCGCGTCGACGGGTTCGCCGGTGAGCAGCATTTCCATCGCCGCCTTGCGCCCCACGTTGCGCGACAGCGCCACCATCGGGGTGGAGCAGAACAGGCCCAGATTGACGCCCGGGGTGGCGAAGCGGGCGGTGTCGGCGGCCACTGCCAGATCGCAGCTCGCGACCAGCTGGCAGCCGGAGGCGGTGGCAATGCCGTGCACCCGCGCGATCACCGGCTTCGGCAGCCGGACGATCCGCTGCATCAGCGCCGAGCATTGCGCGAACACCGCTTGGTATGCGTCACGGCCGGGCATCGCGCGCATCTCGCGCAGGTCGTGGCCCGAGCAAAACGCCGGGCCGGCGCCGGCGATCACCACCGCCCGGACGGCGGCGTCGCCGGCGATGGCGGCCAGTTCCGCGTCCAGTGCCTGCATCAGCGCCATCGACAAGGCATTGCGCGCCTGCGGCCGGTTGAGCGTCAGCCAGACGATGCCGTCCGCGTCGCGGCGGAGCAGTACGGTCCCGGTGATCGGTGCGTCGTTGGGCATGGTTCCCTTCAGCGGCCTGGTCTGCCCGATATTTGGGGCGGGCGATGGTGGGAGGCGTCGGAGGATTTGCCCCCGGCGCCACATCAAGGCAGCGTCGGCAAATAAGTGCGTCAGCACGCCAACAAAGCTGCCGTTCAAAACAAAGGCTTAGGGCTTGTTCGACCGTGCAATCACATTCGATTGTCTTCGAACAAGCCCCAAGAGGCCGGAGGTCTTCTCGTGCCACCGTTTCCGTCAGCCGTGTTCCGTACCACGGAACGCCCGGGCCACTCAAATTGCCGCGCCTGGCTCTCCCAGCTCGCGGCGGTGCCGCCGGCTCGCCACCGCTGCCTCTGCGCGCGCCCTCGCAGCAGGACGGTGTTGCGCAGACCGGAAAGTCGACCAACGCAAATGCACGCAAATCGATGCAAACTCTCGCGGTGGCGCTCCAAGCCTTGTCATGCGCGAAGCGCAGCGGCGACGACCGCCCGACCTTAACCAATTGGTCACCGGTCCGCCGCATCATGCCCCCCGGCACGCCCAACGGCCCCCCGCCGAACTCCACGCGCCGGCACACCAACGCATGTCGCTGCTTCGCCACCCCGGCCCCACGCCCGCCGCCTCTGGCATCCGCGCCTGGATCGCCGCCGCCCCCCGCGTGGCGGCCGAACATGGCGCCATCCTGCTTGGCCTCTGCTGCGCCGCGGCGTTGTGGGCGGGCACGCTGGCATCGCTCGCCATCCAGCAGGGCCAGGCCACCCGGGCCGCCTTGCAGAACGTGGAGAACCTCGCCCGCGCCTATGAGGACAACACCATCCGCTCGCTCCGCGCCGTGGACCAGACCTTGCTCTACATCCGCGCGGTCTATGAACGCGATCCGGCGCATTTCGATCCGGCCCAGTGGTCGCAGAACAGTCCGTTCCTCGCCGGGCTGGCGTTCCAGATCTCGATCATCGGCAGGGACGGCTATCTGCGCGACAGCAATATCGGCGGCACCGGCACCCGCACCTATCTCGGCGACCGTGCGCATTTCCGCGTGCATGCCGACGGCAGGACCGACGCGCTCTACATCAGCGTGCCGGTGATCGGACGCGTCAGCCAGCGGTGGTCGGTGCAGCTCAGCCGGCCGATCGTGGCCGCGAATGGCGGCTTCGACGGTGTCGTGGTGGTATCGCTCGACCCTGCCTATCTCTCGCGTTTCTACCGCGCGGTGGACCTCGGACGCGACGGCGTCGCGCTGCTCGTCGGGTTCGACGGCATCATCCGCGCCCGCGCGGCATCCGTGGCGACTACGATCGGCGGCTCGCTCGCCGGCGGCGTGATGATGGACATGCACCGCACAGCGCCGTCCGGCCACTACACCACCGACAGCCGCATCGACGGGATCCGCCGCATCTACGCCTATCGCGAGGTCGCCGGCTTTCCGCTGATCGTCATCATCGGCATGGGCGAGGCCGATGTCATGGGCAGCTATGTCAGCAACCGCCACGCCTACCTCGCCGTCGCCTCGGTCGTCACCCTGTTCCTGCTCGGCGTGGCCGCGCTGATCGTGCGCCACCAGGCGCGGCTGGAACATACCCGGGCGGCGTTGCGCGACAGCGAGACGCGGCATGCGCAGAAATCCCGCCTGCTCGACGCGACGCTGCAGAACATGGCGCAGGGCCTTGTGATGACGGATGCGAACCGCATCGTGCAGGTGGTCAACCGCCGCATGGCGGAGCTGTACGACCTGCCGGCGGAGGCCGTCACCAGCCAGCCTTACGAGCAATCGCGGATGCTGCGCCTGTTATGGCAGCGCGGCGAGTACGGCCCGCCGCGGGGTGAGTTCGCCGACTGGTTCGCGACGTTCCAGCGTGACGGCGGCTACGGCGACGGCGCGACGCCGCACGAGCATCGCCGGCCCAACGGACAGGTGGTGGAAATCCGCAGCCTGCCATTGCCCGGCGGCGGCGCGGTGCAGACCTTCACCGACATCACCCAGCGCAAGCAGGCCGAGGAACGCCTGCGCGCGGCGCGCGACGAGGCCGACCGCTCGGCGCAGGCGAAATCCGAGTTCCTGGCGATGATGAGCCACGAGATCCGCTCGCCGATGAGCGGCCTGCTCGGCGTCATCGAACTGCTGCACGAGACGCCGTTGCAGCCCGGGCAATTGCACATGGTCGAGATGGTGCACGGCTCAGCCGCGTCGCTGCTGCGGGTGGTGAATGACGTGCTCGATTTTTCCAAGATCGAGGCGGGCAGTCTCGAGATCGATCCGGAACCGACCGACCTGCGGCCGATGATCGACGGGGCGATCGAACCGGCCGCACTCGCCGCGGCCGAGAAAGGGCTGCGGTTCACCGGCACGGTGGCGCCGGATGTGCCGGAATGGCTGCTGCTTGATCCGCTGCGGCTGCGGCAGATCCTGGTCAACCTGCTGAACAACGCGGTGAAGTTCACCGCATCCGGCGCGGTCGGGCTGGCGGTGACGCGCGGGCCGGACGCGGCCGGCGAGCCGGGCCTGTGCTTCGCCATCGAAGACACCGGCATCGGCATGACGCCGTCCCAGCTTGAACGCCTGTTCGAGCCGTTCGCCCAGGCGGATGCCTCGACGACGAAGCGGTTCGGCGGCACCGGGCTGGGGCTGAGCATCTCGCGCCGGCTTGCCCGGCTGCATGGCGGCGACATCACCGTGGCGAGCGAGGCCGGCCGCGGCAGCGTGTTCCGCCTGGTCCTGCCGTTGCGGCCGGCAGCGCCGCCGGTGTCCCGGGCGGCGGACATGCCGGGCCCGGACGCCGACACGCGGCTGGCGGGGCGGAGCATCCTGGTCGCCGAAGACCAGCCGACCAATCTGTGGCTGATCGAGCGCCAGCTGCAGCGCCTGCATTGCGTGGTGCACGCGGTGCCGGACGGCCCGGCCGCCCTGGCCGCGTTTGAACCCGGCCGGTTCGATCTGTTGCTCACCGATTGCCACATGCCCGGCATGGACGGCGCCGAACTGACCAGGCGCATCCGGGCGCAGGAGAAGGCCGTGGGGCGTGCGCGCCTGCCGGTCGTGGCGCTGACCGCCGATGTCACCGAGCCGATGCGTGAGCGGTGCCTGGAAGCGGGGATCGACGAAGTGCTGGCCAAGCCTGTCGGCCTGCAGCGCCTGCACGCCGTGCTGGTCCGGATTCTTGGCGGCAGCGGCAGCGGGGCCGACGCGGCGGCCCATTCTGCCGATGCGGCGGCCCATCTCGCCGCGGAACCGGCGCAATCGCCGCCCGGCGTCACGTTCGACCCGTCGACCTATGCCGTACTGTTCCAAGACGCGCCGGATGAAGGCCAGGCCTGGCTGGAGGCGTATCTGCAAGCGGCGGCGGCGCTGGTGGAGGAGCTGCGGGCCGGGCTGGACCGTGGCGATGCCGCCGGTCTGCGCGCCACCGCGCATCGGCTGGCAGGGGCGTCGCTTTCGGCCGGGGCGATGGCCCTGGGCACGCTGTGCCGCGAACTCGAGGATGCCGCGCCGGACGCCGGCGATGCGGACGTGGCGCCGCGGGTGCGGGCGATCGCCGAAGGCCTCGATGCCGCCCGGCAGGCGATCACGCGCTTCATCGCAGTCCCGGCGGAGCAGGCGGCGTGAGCAATCTGCACAACCTGCGCGTTCTGATCGTCGATGACGAGCCGTTCATGCGCACCACGATCAAGGCCATGTTGCGGGTGGTCGGCCGGTTCATCGTGTCGGAGGCCGCCGACGGCGAGACGGCGCTGCGGATGCTGCCCACCGTGAAGCCCGAGGTGGTGCTGTGCGACATCAACATGGCGCCGATGAACGGGTTGCAGTTCGTGGAGCAGGTGCGCAACCACGCCAACGCTGCGTTCCGCGACGTCGCGGTGGTGATGCAGACGGTGCATGCCGACGAGGCGACGATCCAGCGCGTCGCCCATCTGCGGATCAACGGCTACCTGCTGAAGCCGATTTCACCCAAGCGGCTGGGCGACCGGCTGCATGCGATTTTCCATGACAGGGGGGCGGTTCCCGCCGAACCGGCCGAGCCGTGACGCACGCCTGACCGGTCCGGATATGGGCGGTGGCGGCCGGCCCTGCCGGCGGGCATCGTCTGCCATCGGCGGGGCAAGCGCGATGCGCGATATCGGCGCGGGGAAGCGCGCTTTCATCGGGCCGGCGATCTGCGCTAAGCCCGCGATATGCCGGACCTGACCGACGCCATCCCCGCCGCGATCCCGCGCGCCGCGCTTGTCACCGGCGGCGCGCAGCGGATCGGACGTGCTATCGCGCTGGCCCTGGCGGATGCCGGCTTCGATGTTGCCGTGCATTGCCACACCAGCCGCGATGCCGGCGCCGAGACCTGCGCCGCGATCCGCGGCAAGGGGCGCCGCGCCGCCCTGCTGGCCGGCGACCTGGGAAACGAGGCGACCACCGCCGGCCTGTTGCCTCAGGCCAGCGGGAAGCTCGGACCGATCGGCGTGCTGGTGAACAATGCCAGCCGCTTCGAGCGCGACGAATGGCACGATGCCACGCGCGCATCCTGGGACGCGCATCTGGAGCCGAACCTGCGCGCGCCCTTCCTGCTGATGCAGGCCTTCGCCCGCCTGCTGCCCGATACGGCCGAGGGCGCCGTGATCAACATGCTCGACGAGCGGGTGTGGTCGCTCACGCCGCATTTCGTGTCGTACACGGTGTCGAAGGCCGGCCTGTGGGCGCTGACCCAGAGCATGGCCCTGGCGCTGGCGCCGCGCATTCGGGTCAACGGCATCGGGCCCGGCCCGTCGCTGCCCAACGCCAGGCAGACCCGGGAGCAATTCCTCCAGCAGGCGGCCTCGGTCCCATTGCGCCGCGGCGCGGCGCCTGACGAGATCGCACGCGGGGTGATCGCCATCCTGGCGCTGCCGGCGATGACGGGACAGATGCTGGCGCTGGACGGCGGGCAGCACCTGCAATGGGCCGCGGGACGCAGCGCCCCGCCCGCGGAGGAGTAAGCGCCATGGACACGCCCCGCATCGCCTCCAGCACCCGCGCGCTGCGCCATGTGTTCCTGCGCGACATGGTGCTGGCGGCGAGCATCGGGGTCTATCCGCACGAGGAGGCGGCGAAGCAGCGGGTGCGGATCAACGTCGACCTGGGCGTGGAGGATGACGGCGCCCGCGCCCTGTCGCGCGCGCGGGTCGGGCGGGACGAGTTGTCGCGGGTGGTGGACTATGAGAAGGTCGCCACCGCGGTGCGCGGCATCGTCGCGGCCGGGCACGTGCGGCTAGTCGAGACTCTGGCGGAACGGATCGCCGAGGCGTGCCTCGCGGACCCGCGCGTCCATCTGGCGCGTGTGCGGGTGGAGAAGCTGGACATATTCGCAGATGCAACATCCGCCGGCGTGGAAATCGAGCGCCGGCAGGGCGATTTGTCCACGCGCCTGAAGGAGAGCCGTTGAAGCGGCGGCGCTAGCCGCTTGATTTCAATCGGGTGACGAGGTTCTTAGGTAAAATCGCGTAAAATCAAACATATAGCCGATGCATAGATTTTGGGCAACCATTCAGAACCCCAGGGAATCCGCGGCTTTCAAGCGGTTGTGAGGCGGTTGGCCCACAGACTTGTCCACAGCTTTGGTGGATTAAACCGCGCGCGTTGTCCGACGAATTCCGGGCATGGCGTGTTCCGTGGCAGAGGGACAGCCCGGCGGCGAATACCCTGCCGGCCGCGCTTGCGGCGGGACGGAATTGCCGGCGGCCGTGGGATGCTCCGGCAGCCGAATCTGGCCGGGGGAGCGCGGCCGGGGAAACGTGCGACCGGATCGGACGGGCGCTCCGGGATGGCTGTCCGGCCGCGGGTTGGCCGAGTGCCTCGATGTGCGGCGTTCGGGCCTCTCCCAGGCCCGGTGCGGCGGAGGTAAAGTAGCGGCATGACCAGCCCTGCCACCGGCGTCGCCGTCATCGAGGCGGCGCTCGCCACCATGCCGCTCAGCCCCGGCGTGTACCGCATGCTGGATGGCAAGGGCGACGCGCTGTACGTCGGCAAGGCGCGCAGCCTGAAGAAGCGCGTCACCGCCTACACACAGCCGGTGCGCCTGGACGAGCGCCTGCGGCGGATGGTGAACGAGACCGCCGCCATGGAGGTGATCACCACCCACACCGAAGCCGAAGCGCTGCTGCTGGAAGCCAATCTGATCAAGCGACTGAAGCCGCGCTTCAACATCGTGCTGCGGGACGACAAGTCCTATCCGTGGCTGATGCTGACCGAGGACCACCCCTACCCGCAGATCGCCAAACATCGCGGCGCGCAGGTGCGGAAGGGGTCGTACTGGGGGCCGTTCGCGTCGGCCTGGGCGGTGAACCAGACCGTGACCGCCATGCAGCGCGTGTTCCTGATCCGCTCCTGTGCCGACACGGTGTTCGCCAACCGCTCGCGCCCCTGCCTGCTGTTCCAGATCAAGCGGTGCTCCGCGCCATGCGTCGGGCGGATCAGCGAAGACGACTACGCGCGCCTGGTAGGGCAGGCGAAGGCGTTCCTTGGCGGGAAATCGGCATCCGTGCAGCAGGAACTGGCGGCCGAGATGGAGCATGCCGCCGAGGCGCTGGAATTCGAGCATGCCGCCGCGGTGCGCGACCGTATCCGCGCGCTGACCTTCGTGCAGGGCAGCGACGTGGTGAACCCGGCCAGCCTGACCGACGCCGACGTGATCGCGGCCTGGCAGGATGCCGGGCAGACCTGCGTGCAGGTGTTCTTCGTCCGCGGCGGCCGCAACAACGGCAACCGCGCGTTCTTCCCGGTGCACACCAAGGCCGAGGAGACGCCCGCCGTGCTGGGCGCCTTCATCGCGCAGTTCTACGACGACAAGCCGCCGCCTCCGGTGGTGTTAGTAAATCACCCGCTGGAAGAGCAGGAGCTGGTGGCCGAGGCATTGGGGCTGAAGGCGGGGCGGAAGGTGGACGTGGCGTGCCCGCAGCGCGGCGAAAAGCGCGCCGTGGTGCAGCACGCCGAGACCAACGCCCGCGAGGCCCTGGAACGCAAGCTGGCGGAAAGCGCGGGGCAGGCAAAGCTGCTGGACGGGGTGGCGGGATTGTTCGGCCTGCCGTCGCCGCCGGAACGAATCGAAGTCTACGACAACAGCCACATCATGGGCGCCAACCCCTACGGCGTGATGATCGTCGCCGGGCCGGAGGGCTTCGCCAAGACAGCCTATCGAAAATTCGGCATCCGAGGCCCGGTCACGCCGGGCGACGATTTCGCCATGATGCGGGAGGTGCTGACGCGGCGGTTCTCCCGCGCGTTGAAGGAGCAAGCCGAGGGCGCGCCGGCAGCGGAATGGCCCGACGTGGTGCTGATCGATGGCGGCGCCGGGCAGTTGTCGGCGGCGCGTGACGTGCTGAACGATCTCGGCGTGAATGACGTAAAACTGGTGGCGATCGCCAAGGGGCCGGACCGGGACGCGGGGCGCGAGTGGTTTTTCTCGGACGGGATGGAACCGTTCCAGCTGCCGCCTCGGGATCCCGTGCTGTACTTCCTGCAGCGGCTGCGCGACGAGGCGCACCGGTTCGCAATTACCACGCATCGCGCCGGCCGATCGAAGGCGATCCGGGTGTCGGAACTGGACGAGATTCCCGGGATCGGCGCGGCGCGGAAGCGGGCGCTGCTGAACCATTTCGGCTCGGCGCGCGGGGTGAAGATGGCGGGGCTGGCGGATCTGGAAGCGGCGCCGGGGATCAGCAAGTCGATTGCGCGGCTGGTGTATGCGCACTTCCATCCGGGGGTAAGGATGGAGGCGGGGGGATAACCGCGGACGGGTCGCGCAGCGTGGATGATACACCACTGCTCATAGTATTGCAGACGCCCGAGGCGTCGGATGGCATTTCCGGGAAAATCTGTTATCAAGATGATCGGCTTGCAGACATCCTGCCGGACGGCCGGATTGATCTCGGACGGCATCGACTTGTCGAAATCCCGGACCGCCAGCCGGTGATGATTTCAACCGCCTCATGGTCGTCGATCTCCAACGCGTTGGCCGCCCTCGGCCGAACTCATGGTCCGGTTGATCCGCGCCGCATCCGCGAGCTTTGACATTGTCAGACTGCGACAGCATCGATCTGCGCCATTGCGCAGCAGGCCATGTCATCGCGCGCGCGTGCCGGTCCGCGCCGTCGCCACCACCGCCAGGAAGCCGAGAAACAATACCGCCAGGAACCAGAACAATCCACGTGGCCCCGCCAGGTCCATGGCCGCGCCGCCGAGTCCCGGCCCGATCAGCCCACCCAGCCCATAGGCGATGATGATCGCGGCGTTCACCGCAACCAGCTCGCCGCCGTTGAAACGATCGCCGGCCATGCTGAGGGACACCGGATAGATCCCCGTCACGATGCCGCCCCACACCGCGATCGCCGGCAACATCGCCGGCGCCGGGGCGGCGAACGCACCGATACCGATGGCGCCGGCCAGCCCGACCCCGCCGCAGACGCGCAGCATGGTCAGCCGGGCGGTCTTGTCCGACAGCCAGCCCAGCGGCAGCTGCAATGCCACCGAGCCGAGATACAGCGCCGACAGGGTCGTCGCCGCCACCGCCGGGGAAAAGCCCAGGCGCACGCCCCAGATCGGCAGCAATGCCATGGCCGTGGTTTCATACAGGCCGAACAATGCCACCGCGGCGACGATCAGCGGCGCCCGTGCAAACATGACCAGCGGGTTCGCGGCCCGCTCGCGGCCGAGTTCGCGCGTGGCGTTGCCCACGCGCAGCAATGGCAGCGCCGCCATGCAGAGGATGGCGACATTCGCCAGGAAGGGCGGCCAGCCCGCGATGCCGGTGACCGACAGCAGCAGCGGTCCGATGCCGAAGCCGGCAGAGAGGGATGCAACGTACAGCCCGATGATGCGGCCGCGGCCGCGTCCTGCGGCGAGCAGGTTGATCCAGGCCTCGCTGGCCGTGAAAATGCCGGAACCGAGCAAGCCCGATGATGCGCGCAGGACGAACCATGCGCCCAGGCTTTGGAATTCCTTCAGCAGCAGCGTGGTGGCGATTTCGCCGGCGAAACACAGCAGCAGGAAGCCACGGATGCCAAGGGTGCGGACGGCGCGTGGCGTCAGCAGCGGGCCGACCAGGACGCCGATGAAGGCCGAGGCGGCGTTCAGGCCGTTCACCGTCGGGTCGGTGCCGCGCGCGTCCAGCAGCAGCGACATCAGCGGGGCGAACTGCCCGATGCAAAGGCCGAACGCGGTCACCGAGGCGATGGCAGCCGCCAGGCTCCAGCGCCGCTGGAGCAGCAGCGCCGCGGTTGCTGTGTCTGCCATCGGGGGGTTTTGGCTGCCTGATGCGGTCACGGCAATCCCGCGGTTTGCGCGGCCGCGCATATGGCGCGGGCTGCTGTTGTGCAGGGCTTTTCTCGCATCGGCTGCGCGGTAGCGGCAATTCCTGCGCGTTGCCGGTCCGGTCTACGCCGACCGGTCGGCGCGTCCGCGGACGGGCCGGCGTATCGCGTGCGGCCGCGTCGGCCCAATGCCGGGACCCATGCTGCTGTCGCCGCCGCCTCCCATTCCGCGCGCGGGGGAGCGATCAGGCGAAGATGTCGTCCGGGCTGTCCGCCCGAAGCCCGGCGCCCAGCTCCGCCCCGATCCGCGCCGCATCCCGGCCGTCGCCGTGCAGGCTGCGCTTGAGCAGAAACGAGCCATCCGCACGCGCCACCAGCCCGGTCAATTGCATCTGGCCGTTTGGCAGCAGCCGCGCATGGCCGCCGATCGGCGTGCGGCAGGAGCCGTCCAGCACCGCCAGCATGGCGCGTTCGGCGGTGGCGGCGGCGCTCGCCTCGGGGTCCTCGATCGCGGCCAGCAATTCGCGCACGCCGGTATCGTCCGCCCGGGCGGTGATGCCGATGATGCCCTGGCCGACGGCCGGCACCATGACATCGGGGTCCAGAACCACCGAGGCGCGATCCGCCATCCCCAGCCGCCGCAAACCTGCCAGCGCCAGCAGCGACGCGGCGAATTCGCCGGCTGCCAGCTTGGCGAGCCGCGTCTGCACGTTGCCGCGGATGGCGCCAACGCGCAGGTCCGGCCGCGCATGCAGCAGCTGCGCCTGGCGCCGCACCGACGCGGTGCCCACCAGCGCGCCCGCCGGCAGGCAGCCGTACGGATCGTCGGGATCGACCGCTCCACCGCCCGTGCCGCCGTCCGCGCCGCCATCCGCGCCCAGGATCAGCGCATCGCGCGCATCCTCGCGCGTCAGCACGCAGGCGAGGATGATGCCGGGGGGAAACTCAGTCTCCAGGTCCTTCAGGCTGTGCACCGCCAGGTCGATGCGGCGGTCGAGCAAAGCCTCGTGGATTTCTTTTGCAAACAATCCCTTGCCGCCGATCTCTGCGAGCCGCCGGTGCTGCACCGCGTCGCCGGTGGTGCGGATCGCCTGCTGCTCGAACGCGGCGTCCGCGTCCAGTTCGGGGCAGTTCGCGGCAAGCAGCTCGATCGCGATGCGCGTCTGCAGCCGCGCCAGGGGCGAAGCGCGGGTGCCGACGCGCAACGGCAGGTCGCGCTGCTGCGGCCGGACGCGCGGTTGGTGCGGGGCAGGGGTGCCGGTGCGGCGGTCGCGCGGCGTGGCGGCGTTCATGGCGACGTTCTATGACTGCGCGCGCATGGTTGAAAGATAGGAAATATACCGATGCGGCCGGTACTTGGCATCGAATCCTCCTGCGACGAGACGGCCGCCGCGGTGCTGGATGGCGAGGGCCGCATCCTGGCCGAGAGCGTCGCCAGCCAGGAGGCCGCGCACGCACCCTATGGCGGCGTGGTGCCGGAGATCGCGGCGCGCGCGCATCTGGCGCTGCTGCCGGACCTGGTGCGCGGCGTGATGGCGCGGGCCGGGCTTGCGTTCGATGCACTTGGCGGCGTCGCGGCGAGCGCCGGGCCGGGGCTGATCGGCGGGCTGATCGTCGGCAGCCAGGTGGCCAAGGGCATCGCCCTGGCGCACCGGCTGCCCTACGTCGCGGTGAACCACCTGGAGGCGCACGCGCTGACCGCGCGCCTGCCGGGCCTGGTGGCGGCGGGCGCGCCGTTTCCCTACCTGCTGCTGCTGGTCTCCGGCGGGCATTGCCAGTGCGTCGCGGTGGAGGGCGTTGGCCGCCACGTCCGGCTGGGCAGCACGATGGACGATGCCGCGGGCGAGGCGTTCGACAAGGTGGCGAAATTGCTCGGCCTGGGCTGGCCGGGCGGGCCCGCGCTGGAGGTGCTGGCGGCGCGTGGCGATCCCGCGCGCTTTGCATTTCCGCGGCCGATGCTGGGGCGGGACGGCTGCGATTTCAGCTTTTCCGGGTTGAAGACGGCGGTGGCCCAGGAAGTGGCGCGGCAAGGGGCAGGGGCACTGCCCCAGGCGCTCGCGGCGGACATTGCCGCCAGCTTCCAGCGCGCGGTGGCGGAGGTGCTGGCAGATCGCGCCGCGCATGCCATGGCGCTGATGCGGGCGCGGGCGCGCGAGGCGCGTCTGCTGGTGGTGGCGGGCGGCGTCGCGGCAAACGGCGCGGTGCGCGCGGCACTGCGGTCGGTGGCGGAGCAAGCGGGATTTACCCTGGTAGCCCCGCCGGTGCGCCTGTGCACCGACAACGCGGTGATGGTGGCGTGGACCGGCATCGAGCGGTTGCGCCTGGGCCTGGCGGATGGGCTGGATTTTGCGCCGAGGCCGCGGTGGCCGCTGGAACACCTCGCCCGCGAAGCGGCTTCCGAAAATTTCGCCCGCAGCGGGTTTTGAAAACCTCGCCCGCGAAGCAGGGTTGAGCCGTGAAGCGGATCAATGCGGTTGGGCTGCGAAGCAGACCAACCGAAGCATCGAGGGTGAGGGTGATCGGGTCGGCACGCTGTTCATCTCGTACCGGCCCGATCACCCTCTCCCTCGCCGCTTCGCGTCTCGACCTCTCCCGCGCGTAGCGCGGGCGAGGTTAACTTACGCGTAGCGCGGGCGAGGTTAACTTAGGGCTTGTTCGAAAACAATCGAATCGGTTGCACGGTCGAACAAGCCCTAAGCCTTTGTTTTGATCGGCAGCTTTGTCGGCGTGCTGACGCACTTGTTTGCCGACGCTGCCTTACGCGTAGCGCGGGCGAGGTTGATTATGGTGCCAGCAGCGGCACGCCGACGAACAGCAGCGCCGCCAGGAAGATCGCGCCGAAGATCGCGCCCAGGCGCCAGAACTGCGCCGGGGTCAGGTAGCCGCTGTTATAGTACGGCAGCGCGGCCCCCGTCGCGTACGGCGTCAGAATCCCCATTATCCCCGTGGTCATCGCCAGCCCGATCGCCAGCGTCACCGGCGACAGCCCGGGGATCGCCAGCCCCGCCGCCAGCATCATCGGCATCATTGCCGTGGTGTGCGCCGTCAGGCTCGCGAACATGTAGTGCGACACGAAGTAAATCGCGACCAGGCTCATCAGGATCAGCATCGGCGGCAGCCCGCCGACATGCGTCGCGGTAAAGTCGGCGAACCATTTCACAAACCCGGCGCGCGACAGCCCATCCGCCAGCGTCACCAGCGTGGCGAGCAGTACGATCGTGGTCCAGGCGGCGTCGTTCCGCGCCATGTCCCGCCACGTCACCACGCCCAGCACCAGCATCGCAGACAGCACCAGGAACGCCGCCAGCGTCGGATCGATGAGCTTGCCGCCCAAAATCCACATCAGGATCGCGCACAGCACCAGCACGCCGAGCGTGCTCTCACGCCAGGTGATGCGGCCCATTTTCGCCAGTTCCGCGCCGGCCCAGGCCGAAGCCTCCGGGCTGCGCTTGATCTCCGGCGGGAACAACCAGTATGTCAGAACAGGTAACGCCAGCAGCAGGGGCAGCGCGAACGGCAGCGACGCGCGCATCCAATCGGCATAGCTGATCGAGACATGCGCGATGCGGCCGATGAAGTCCCTCGCCAGGAAGTTCGGCGCGCAGGCGGTCATGAACAGGGTGGACGTGACGCAGTCGGCGGCGAAGGTGGTCCACATGATGTAGCCGCCGATCCGCCGCGCCGACGCATCGCGCGGCTTCGAATCGTACAATGCCGGCAGGTTGTTCACCACCGGGAAGATGATGCCGGCGCCGCGCGCGGTGTTGGAAGGCGTGAACGGCGCCAGGATCATGTCGGCGAACGTCGTGGCATAGCCCAGCGTCAGCGTGCGCTTGCCCAGCACACGCACCAGCAGCAGGGCGATGCGGCGGCCCAGCCCGGTCTTCTCGTAGCCGAGTGCGAACATGAACGCGCCGCCGACCAGCCAGACCGTGGTGCTGGCAAAGCCGTACAGCGCCCAGTTCACGCTGGCCGAAACGGCGTTGAAGCCAGGTTTGGCCAGGTCGGCCGGCCCGAACAACGTCCAGCGCGACAGCACCGCGGCCAGGGTCAGCCCGATCAGCCCGACCGCGGGGTTGGGCAGAGGCTCGGTGACCAGGGCCGCGATCACGCCGGAGAACAGAGCGAAATAGTACCAGGCGTGCGGGGGCAGGCCGGGTGGCGGGGGCAGCAGCGCGATCGCCACCGCCAGAGCCACCGGCACGACGGCGCGCCACCAGCCGCGGGGCGGCGATCCAAGCTGCGCCTGTTTCGTATTGGGCGGGGCGAGAACGGTGCTGGACATGGCGCATGGTCCCTGGGCGGGCTGGGTCGAAGCCGCGGCGATCCGCCGGCGGTCCGGATCGCAGCCTGCCGCGCCGGCCCGGGGCCTGGCCGCGGCCTGCGGCGATCGGCCGCGGGCAGGCTCGCAGACTGGCGTGATCCGCGCCGGCGCGCATTGCGCTGGATCAAATGCCGGCCGGTTGTCAGTTGCCTCTTGCATCCGATAAAGACATAAACCTATGCTTATGTGTCGATGGTCCTGCGCAAGCAGGTGAAAAGGGAACGCCGTGCGCCCCGGCCGGGCCGAACCAGCCCGGGGGCAAGTCGGCGGCTGCCCCCGCAACTGTCAGCGGCGAGCCGCTGGCCCGCCCGTCCTGGCCTCGGCCGGGATGGCTCACTGGGCGGCAACGCCCGGGAAGAGAGGGCCGGCGGCGCTGCCAGCCGCGAGCCAGGAGACCTGCCATCGTCGCGCCAACCAGGGCTGCCGTGCGGGGTGCCGCGGCGGCCGGAGACGAACGATGATGCTTTCCCCGCGCGGCTTCCGCCGCCATGACCTCGCGTTGTGCCTTCCCGCCGGCGGGAGGCGCGCATGACCGTTGCCGCCAATCTCGGCTTTCCGCGCATCGGCGCGCGGCGCGAGCTGAAACAGGCCCTGGAGCGATTCTGGGCCGGCGATACCGATGCCGCCGCGCTGGCGGCGGACGCGGCGGCGTTGCGAGCCCGGCACTGGGCGCTGCAGGCCGGGATCGGCATCAACCACGTGCCCTCGGGCGATTTCTCGCTGTACGACCACGTGCTGGATACCGCCTGCATGCTGGGCGCGATCCCGCCCGGCTATGGCTGGACCGGCGGGCCGGTGCCGCTGCCGGCCTATTTCGCCCTGGCCCGCGGCGCGCGCGGCACGGCCGAGGAAGCCGCGGCCGGCATCGCCGCCGGGTCGCCGGCGCTGGAGATGACCAAGTGGTTCGACACCAACTACCACTACCTCGTCCCGCGCCTGTCCGCCGGCCAGCACTTCGCGCTGACGGAAAACCGCCCGCTCGCCCAGTTCCGCGAGGCCGCCGCGCGCAACCTGCGCACCCGGCCGGTATTGCTCGGACCGGTCAGCTTTCTGCTGCTGGCCAAGTCGGACGACGGCTCCGATCTGCTCGATCTGCATCTGCTGGACGGCGTGGTGGCGGTCTACGCAACGGTACTGCGCGAGCTGGCGGAAGCCGGCGCCGCCTGGGTGCAGATCGACGAGCCGGTGCTGGCGCTCGACTTGCCGGAGAAGGCGAAGGCCGCATTCGGCCGCGCCTATGCCGCGCTGGCCGCCGCCGACACGCCCGACATCCTGCTCGCCAGCTATTTCGGCCCGCTCGGCGACAATCTCGGCGTCGCGGCGCGGTTGCCGGTGGCCGGGCTGCACCTCGACCTGGTGCGCGGCGCCGGCGAGCTGGACGCGGCGCTGCAGGCGGTGCCGGACGGGCGCTGGCTGTCGCTCGGCGTGGTGGATGGGCGCAATGTCTGGCGCACCGACCTGCGCGCCGCCCTGGCGACGCTGCAGCGCGTCGCCGCCGCACGCGGCACCCGCCGGCTGATGGTGGCGCCGTCGTGCAGCCTGCTGCACGTCCCGGTCGACCTGGCGCAGGAGAGACGGCTCGATCCGGAGATCAGGCCGTGGCTTGCCTTCGCCACGCAGAAGCTGGCGGAAGTCGCGGCGCTGGCCCGCGGCCTGGACGAAGGCGAGGGCGCGATTGCCGCGCAGTTGCAGGCGAGCGACGCCGCGGCGCAGTCCCGCCGCGACAGCGCGCGCGTGCATCATCAGGCGGTCGCGGCCCGGCTCGCCGCGGTCAGTCCTGGCATGATGCGGCGCGCCAGCCCTTACCCGCAGCGCCGTGCCGCCCAGCGGCGGAAGCTGGCGCTGCCGTTGTTCCCCACCACCACGATCGGCTCGTTTCCGCAGACGACGGAGGTGCGCCAGGCCCGCGCCGCGCTGGCCCGCGGCACCGACGCCCCCGCCGCCTATGACGCGCACATCGCCGCCTGGATCGACGACGCGATCCGCTGGCAGGAGCAGATCGGGCTGGACGTGCTGGTGCATGGCGAGTTCGAACGCAACGACATGGTGAAATACTTCGCCGAGCAATTGGACGGTTTCGCCTTCACCCAGCACGGCTGGGTGCAGTCCTACGGCAGCCGCTGCGTGGCGCCGCCGATTCTGTGGGGCGACGTGGCACGTCCCGCGCCGATGACCGTACGCTGGTCCGGCTATGCCCAGTCGCGCACCGGGCGACCGGTGAAGGGCATGCTCACCGGGCCGGTGACCATGCTGCAATGGTCGTTCGTGCGCGACGACCTGCCGCGCGAGACCGTGTGCCGGCAGATCGCGCTGGCGATCCGAGACGAGGTGGCGGACCTGGAAGCGGCTGGGCTGGCGGTGATCCAGGTGGACGAACCCGCCTTCCGCGAGGGCCTGCCGCTGCGCGATGCCGACCGCGCCTTGTATCTGGACTGGGCGGTCGGCTGCTTCCGTCTGGGCACCTGCGGGGTGGCGGATGCGACGGCCATCCATACTCACATGTGCTATTCCGAGTTCAACGACATCATGGCGGCGATTGCGGCCCTGGACGCCGATGCGATCTCCATCGAGACGACGCGCAGCCGCATGGAGCTGCTGGATGCCTTCGCGTCCGGCGGCTCGGCGGGGGTTTATCCGGCCGAGATCGGCCCCGGCGTGTGGGACATCCACAGCCCGCGCGTACCCGATGCGGCGGAGATGGCGGCGTTGCTGGGGCTGGCGCGGCAACGGCTGGCCGATTGGCAGATCTGGGTGAACCCTGACTGCGGCCTGAAGACCCGGCGCTGGGAGGAAGTGCGGCCGGCATTGCAGGCCATGGTTGCGGCGGCGCGGCAGTTGCGGGAGCAGGCTGGCGCGCGGTCCTGAGCGGGATGGTTCGTCGTGCGCGCGGCGATGCGGTGGCAGCGTCGCGGACACGGCGACCGGGCGCACGCGCCCCGCCCCGATGGCAAGACCGTGCGGAACGCGGTACTGTCGCGCCCGCGTCCCGCCCCGCCCGGCGGGACGCGGCCGCATGACGGGAGGGAACAAGCCATGCGCTGGGCACGCTTCGCACTGAATGGCACGCCGGCCTATGGCGTGGTGGAAGGCGACACCATCATCCCGGTGCGCGGCTCGCCGTTCGATGGCTGGGAACGCACGCCGGCCCGCCTGACATTCGACGCGGTGACATTGCTCGTCCCGGTGGTGCCGCCCACGTTCTACGCCTGTGGCATGAACTATCCGGAGCATGTGCGGGAGGTGGCCGAGAAGGTCGGGCAGAAGCCCAACCTGCCGACCCAGCCCGATATCGGCTACCGCGCCAACAACGCGCTGATCGCGCATGGCGAGACCATCGTGATCCCGCGGGATGCCACGGACCAGGTGCAGTACGAGGGCGAACTGGTCGCGGTGATCGGCCGGAAATGCACCGGGCTGACGCGGGAGAATGCCCTGTCCGCGGTGATGGGCTGGACGATCGGCAACGACGTGTCGGAACGCACCTGGCAGAAGGGCGACCGCACGATGTGGCGCAGCAAGAACACCGATACCTTCAAGCCGATGGGGCCGTGGATCGAGACCGATGTGGACCTTGATAGCCTGACCACGCGGGTGCGGCTGAACGGCGAGCAACTGATCGAATTCGACACCAACCGCATGGTGTTCGGCGTGGTCGACTTCCTGGTGGCGATGACGCGCTATCTGACGCTGTATCCCGGCGATGTGGTGTGGATGGGAACCGAAGGCGCCACCCGGAACATGAAGCACGGCGACACCATCGAGATCGAGATCAACCAGATCGGCACGCTGCGGAACCCGGTGGTGCGCGAGGCGTAGCAGCCCGGTTCAGCGCGGCGGGCGCGAGCGGATGCTGTTGCCAACTACAGTCATTGCCATTTGACCGCCGGCTGACACGATCGGTGCGACACTCGGCGGAACCGCATTCGGTTGGACGTTGCCTCTTCGCGACGCCTGGCACACGGTCCACGAGGGTTGGGTGAATCAAGGTTGCTCGCCAGAGCCGGCACCGCGGTCCCGCCTGCCCGACCTGCGTGACCGATGCATGTCAAATGCATCAACGCGCCCGCAATTCGCGCCGCCGGTCACCGGCAATTCTTTCAAAGCCATTGCGTTCCTCGCGAAGAACTGATCAGACTGCCGTTTACGCCAGCCGGGCACGGGGACCGCAATGTCGGCGACGGAGCAATTCCACGCAGAGCAGACGATGACCTTCCGGCCGCCGGCCGGTTGGGGCGGCAAGCCGCAAGCCGACGAGCCCGTGCATTTCCTGCTGCTGCTGGAAGACAACAACCCGCCCCGCCGCATCCCACTCTCGACGCTGCCCGCCATCATCGGCCGCACCGCACCCGCCGACATCATCCTGGAAGGCGGCACCGTCTCGCGCCGGCACTGCCGGCTGGAACAAGGCGGCGATGCGATCGTGCTGTCCGATCTGGGCTCCACCAACGGCACCGTCCTCAACGGCGAGCCGATCGCGGCGCCGACCCCGCTGGCCGATGGCGCCGTCATCGCCATCGGTGCCTACCGGCTGCGCTATCACCGCCGCAGCGTCGATGAGACCGCCGAAGTGGATGCGCTGGAACGCGAGCTGAAGGAAGCCGCGGACTACGTCATCTCCATCCTGCCGCCGCCGCTGCCGGACGGCCCGGTGCTCGCCGAGTGGTTCTATCAGCCCTGCGCCCGCGTCGGCGGCGACTCCTTCGGCTACCAGATGCTCGACAGCCAGAACTTCGCCGCCTTCGTGCTGGACGTGGCCGGCCACGGCACCGGCGCGGCGCTGCACTCGGTATCCGTGGTCAACGTGCTGCGCCAAAGGCTGCTGCCCGAGGTCGATTTCCGCGACCCCTCCGCCGTGGTCCGCGGCCTCAACCGCATGTTCCCGATGGAGCAGTACAACGCACTGTTCTTTACGATTTGGTACGGCGTCTACAACATTCCGCAGCGCACCCTCACCTTCGCCACCGGCGGGCATCATCCGGCCTGGCTGCTGCCGCCGGCGCCGCTGCACCCGGTGGCCCTGGCGACGCGCAACCCCTCGATCGGCATCGCGCCGGACCGTGACGTCGCCGCCGCACGCATCAGCGTCCCCCCGGGCAGCGCGCTCTATCTGTTCTCGGACGGCGTGTTCGAGATCGTCGATCAGCACAACCGGCAATGGGGCATGGAGCAGGTGCTGACGCTGCTGCCGGATGCTTCGGGCCCGGGGGGGCCGCGGCGGCTTTATGAGCAAGTGCGCGCCGCCGCCCGCCCCGGGCCGTTCGAGGATGACGTCTCGATCCTGCTGTTGCGCTTCCCCTGAAAGAGACGTCACCATGGTTCGTCTGGTCAAAGGCAGCGGCATCCCCACACCGGTCGGCACCGGCAGCCCGCGCCTGCTGATCGACGCCGAGGATGTCGCGCCCGGCGTCACCAAGGTGAACCTGCGCGGACGCCTGGACGCCAACGCGGTGCTGGCGATCAGCCCCACCTTCGACCGCATCGCCCGCACCCAGGCGCAGCTCATCGTCGACCTGTCGCGCGTCAGCTTCATCGCCTCGACCGGCCTGCGCACGCTGATCAGCGCCGCCCATACGGTTGCCTCGCGCGGCGGCAGCATGGTGTTCCTCGAGCCGGATGCCTCGGTGGAATCGGTGCTGATCACCAGCGGCGCCGATGTGGTGATCCCGATCTACCAGGATCTCGCGTCCGCCATCTGCGCGGTGAGCATTGACGGCGGCGAGGAGGACGACCGGCCGGCCAGCAGCCTGCCGTTCTCGCTGCAGGTCGACCGCAGCATGCGCGGCGTCGCCCGCGCCGGCGCCTGGGTGGATGAACTCGCCATCCTGCTCAACCTGTCGCAGCGCGCCGAGTATGCCCTGCGGCTGTGCCTGGAGGAGCTGGTCACCGACATCGTGTCCAATGCCACGCCGCCGCCGGAGGCGAACGCGTCGGCCATCAGCCTTCGCCTGGTCGCCGAGCCAAGCCGGCTCAGCGTCACCGTGCAGGATCAGTGCGCGGAGTACAACCCGTTGCAGGCCGGCGATCCCGCCACCGCGGCGGACCAATCCGGCGAGGGGGGTATTGGAATCGGGCTGATACGCCAGCATGCTCGCGACCTGACATGGTCGCGAGTCGGTCCGGTGAATCGCGTCATGCTGACGATCCCCCGCTGAAGAAAAGGCATGGCGATGCGTATGGTGACAGAAGAGGTGGCGCCCGGCGTGACCAAGGCGAACCTGACCGGCCGGCTGGACATCGGCGGCACACAGGAGATCGATCTGCCGTTCAACGCCCTGGCCGGATCGCAGCGTGCGCTGATCGTCGATCTGTCGCAGGTGGATTTCATCGCCTCGCTCGGCCTGCGGCTGCTGATCGTGGGCGCGCGGACGGTGCAGCGGAAGGGCGGGCGGATGGTCCTGCTGGCGCCGCCGATCGCGGTGGAGGCGGTGCTGATCAGCAGCGGCACCGACAACGTGGTGCCGATCTGGCGCACCCTGGATGACGCCGTCGCCGCCGTCCGTGGCTGAACCGGACGGCAGCTTCGCGCTGCGCATCGAGCGCAGCATGGCGGGTCTGGGCCGGTTGGGCGAATGGGTGGACGGGATTGTGGCGGCGCTGCACCTGGACGCGACGCCCGAATACGCGCTGCGGCTGTGCATCGAGGAAGCCGCGGCCAACGTGGTGATGCACGGCGGACCAGAGAGCGGCGATGCGGGATTCGTCGGCCTGCAGGTGTCGGCCGGTCCGCAAGCGCTGCACGTGACGGTGGAAGACAGTTGCGGGGCGTTTGATCCGCTGACGGTCCCGGCGCCCGAGCGCCCCAGCAGCCTGGAGGAGGCGCGCATCGGCGGGTTGGGAATTCACCTGATGCGGCAATACGCGAAGAAGATCGCTTATGAACGAAGGGGCAGCGTTAACATTCTGCGCCTGACGATCGGGCGATGAGGAGGATGGCCGCGCCACGCTTCAGCAATAGCGACGACCGGCCTGTCCAATTCAGGCAGCCTCAACCCAATCTTCGAGCTGCTCGATATCGGCCACATAAGGACGAATCGGGTCAAGCCGCTCACGATTGAGTCGGCCTTTATTGACCAGGACGGTCCGAACGACCCCCTCCGAAACATGGAAATGGGCCGCGGCAGCCGTCATATCGTTATCCGTTGCTTGCTCCGTGCCGATATAAGCGAGTAGATCGCCATACGGGCACAGCAGGCTTTGGGCGAATGCGCGCTGGAATTTCTGGCGTGCCGATTTTGAAGCCGCCAAAGGCCCCAGCCGGTCGCCGCTTGCCCAAATGGCGTCCCCAAGGGCGCGGGTCAATTCAAACCGACGATCGCCTGACCAACGAGATTTCACGACCACCTGGTGAGAGGATTCACCATCGACCGACAGCCGCAAGCCATATGGCAGGTTCGACGCCGGTGCCCGCGCGGCGGTCTTGAAATGAACCCGGCTGGTCTCCAGGATACTGGCAAGTTCAGCGTTTGGTAACGGTCCTGGAGCACGACCCAGCACGTTCCGAAGCCGCGACGCAGCATCTTCTGCCAGCTCCCATGGTGCTTGATTGCCTGGTTTGATCGGCCCGACAGCCTTGATTGCTGTCGGGAACCGGCATTTGACACGGGACTGCCGGCCGGCATTGATCTCGGTCTCAAGCACGTTCGCGGCACGAGCCCCTGGCGTCGCCATCGCCGCCTCTTCCACGCCCGGACCGCCATATGCGTCTGCGAATTCCGACATTTCTGCCATGAGGCCTTGCGGCGCTTCGTCAGGATCGAACCCGAGACGGGCCTCCATCCGCCGCCACGCAACCGCCTCGGGGTCGCTGCGCTCGCACTTGAGCGCGTCGAATTGCGACTGCAAAGCCGGGCTATCCGCTTTGCTTACGAAGTTATGAATCGCGTTCGTCAGAAACGCATCGACCATGCTCTCAAAGGTGGTCGCGCTTGTGTACACCAGCGCATCGGTGAGATAGCGCACCGGCCCCACCACACCCGGCGGGTCGCTTCGCGACAAAAAGCCGATCCGACTGCCCTCGCCCCAAATCGCCAGACGTGGCCAGGCGTCGCCGCCGCCGATCGCACTCATTTCGTGGGCGAGCCGCCAACCTGATGTCATGCCATCCGGCGGTATTGTCCGAACTCCGGTCGGGCAGCCTCGGCCGCGGCGTGGGTCTTTTCAACCGCCCACTCCCGCTGCCTTGACTGCCTTACACGTTGACGAGGACCCGCCTACTCCGCCGCCGCCCGCGCCGGCTGCCCGCCGACCGCGCCGGACGCCCTGATCTCCGACACCTTCGCATCATCGAACCGCAGCACGTCGCGCAGGATCTCTTCGGTATGTTCGCCCAGCAGCGGCGAGCGCTGCACCTCGGAAGCGCTGTCCGACAGCTTGATCGGGTTGCCAACCGACAGGTACTTGCCGCGCGTCGGGTGATCCACTTCCACCACCGTGCCGGTGGCGCGCAGCGATTGTTCCTCGGCCAGTTCCTTCATCGACAGGATCGGGCCGCACGGGATGTCGTATTCGTTCAGGATATCCATGGCCTCGAACTTGGTCTTGGTCATGGTCCAGGCCTCGATGGCATCAAAGATCTGCTTCAGCTTCGGCAGCCGCGCCGGCGGCTTGGCATAGTCCGGATCGGTCTTCCATTCCGGCTTGCCGATCACGTCGCAGATCGATTCCCACACCGGCGCCTGGGTGATGAAATAGATATACGCGTTGGGATCGGTCTCCCATCCCTTGCACTTCAAAATCCAGCCCGGCTGCCCGCCGCCCGAGGCATTGCCCGACCGCGGCACCGCCTCGCCGAACTCCCCATGCGGATACTGCGGATATTCGGTCAGCGGCCCGTGCGCCAGGCGCTGCTGGTCGCGCAGCTTGACGCGACACAAATTCAGCACGCCATCCTGCATCGCGACGGACACCTTCTGCCCGCGCCCCGTGCTGTTGCGCTGGAACAATGCGGTGACGATGCCGAGCGCCAGATGCAGGCCGGTGCCGGAATCGCCGATCTGCGCGCCGGTCACCAGCGGCGGGCCATCGTCGAACCCGGTGGTGGACGCCGCGCCGCCGGCGCATTGCGCGACATTCTCGTAGACCTTGCAGTCCTCGTACGGCCCCGGCCCGAAGCCCTTGATCGACGCCAGGATCATGCGCGGGTTCAGCCGCTGGATATGCTCCCAGGTGAAGCCCATGCGATCCAGCGCGCCGGGGGCGAAGTTCTCCACCATCACGTCGCAGGTGCGCACCAG
>Ga0335072_10002942_pt1 | contig 26014 bp, 20 predicted proteins | sample Lox_Sample_21_FD_206725 | JGI IMG/M metagenome (GOLD analysis project Ga0335072, IMG submission 206725) | Soil microbial communities from Loxahatchee National Wildlife Refuge, Florida, United States - Lox_Sample_2.1 | ecosystem: Environmental > Terrestrial > Soil > Wetlands | place: USA...
TCAAGGGCCGCACCAACACCGTGCTCCAGACCTGCTTCTTCGCGCTTTCGGGCGTACTCCCCCACGACCAGGCGATCGAGCGCATCAAGAAATCGATCCGCAAGAGCTACGGTGCCAAGGGCGAGACCGTGGTGCAGCAGAATTTCCGCGCGGTCGACGAGACGCTCGCGCGCCTTCACGAAGTCGAGGTGCCGGCCAAGGCGACGAGCCGCTTCGAGCGGCCGCCCGCGGTGCCGGCGACGGCACCCGAGTTCGTGCGCGACGTGGTGGCGCCGATGTTCGAGGGCCGCGGCGACGAAATTCCGGTGAGCCGCATGCCGGTCGACGGCACCTTCCCCTCCGGCACCTCGGCCTGGGAAAAGCGCAACGTCGCGGACGAGGCGCCGCTTTGGCGCCCCGATCTGTGCATTCAGTGCGGCCAATGCAGCTTCGTCTGCCCGCACAGCGTGATCCGCGCGAAATACTACGACCGCACGCGCCTCGCGTCCGCCCCCGAGAGCTTCAAATCGGCGCCGGTCAACGCGCGCGGCTACCCCGACGTGCGCTTCAGCCTCCAGTTCTACGTCGAGGATTGCACCGGCTGCGGCCTTTGCGTCGAGGCCTGCCCGGCGCTGAGCCCGGTCGACCCGGGCGTCAAGGCGATCAACCTCGAGGCCAAGGGGCCGCGCGTCGAGGCCGAGCGCGCGAATGTTTCGTTCTTCGAGCGCCTCCCCATCAACGACCGCGCGCGCGTCGATTTCGCGAACGTACGCGGCGTCCAATTCCTCGAGCCGCTGTTCCAGTTCCCCGGTGCTTGCGCCGGCTGCGGCGAGACGCCGTATCTGAAACTCCTCTCGCAGCTCTTCGGCGACCGCGCGATGATCGCGAACGCGACCGGCTGCTCGTCGATCTACGGCGCCAACTTGCCGGTGACGCCGTGGAGCAAGGACAAGGACGGGCGCGGGCCTGCCTGGTCCAATTCGCTCTTCGAGGACGACGCCGAGTTCGGCCTCGGCTTCCGCCTCGCGGCCGACCAGCACGTCGAATTGGCACGCCGGCTCCTGAAATCGCTCGCGCCCGAGCTCGGCGCCGCGATGGTGGACGAGATCCTGGCGGCGCCGCAGATCCGGGAGTCGGAAATCCGCGCCCAACGCGTGCGCGTGGCCGAGCTCAAGGTGCGGCTCTTGAAGCTGGCCCCCGGAAGCGAGGCGGCGCGCGATCTCCTCTCGGTCGTCGATCATCTCGTGCGGCGCAGCGTGTGGATCGTGGGTGGGGACGGCTGGGCCTACGACATCGGCTATGGCGGGCTCGACCACGTGCTTGCGACCGGACGCAACGTCAATGTGCTGGTGCTCGATACCGAGGTCTATTCGAACACCGGCGGCCAGTCCTCCAAGGCCACCCCGCTGGGGGCGATCGCGAAATTCGCCGCCGCCGGGAAACGCGTGCCGCGCAAGGACTTGGCCCTCCAGGCGATCGCTTACGGCAACGTCTACGTGGCCCAGGTCGCCATGGGCGCCAACCCGCAGCAGACCCTGGATGCGTTCCGCGAGGCCGAGGCCTATGACGGCCCGTCTCTCATCCTCGCCTACAGCCACTGCATCGCCCACGGCATCGACATGCGGAAGGGCATGAAGCAGCAGAATCTCGCGGTCGCGTCGGGCTACTGGCCGCTCTTGCGCTACAACCCCGCCATGCGCGCCGCGGGCGAGAAGCCGTTCCGGCTCGACTCGCCGCGCCCGACCGTGCCCTTCAAGGCTTACGCCTATAACGAGCTGCGCTACCGGGCGCTGGCGATCGCGCGCCCGCAAGAGGCCGACGCGCTCCTGCGCCAGGCGCAGGCGGCGACGTCGGAGAAGTACAAGAGCTACGAGGCGCTCGCAGCCCTCGACGACGGGGCCGAGGTCGCGCGCGAGGCGCAGGACGCCGGGGCCTGAGCCCCAGCTGGGAGAAGGAGCGGTGCGGCCATGGACCTCTCGACACGCTATCTCGGATTGACGCTCAGGAACCCGCTGGTCGCGAGCGCCTCCCCGCTTACGCGCGAGCTCGGCAATCTGCGCCGGCTCGAGGATCTGGGCGTCGGCGCCGTCGTCATGCCGTCGATCTTCGAGGAGCAGATCGAGCACGAGGGCGAGCTGATCGAGAACCTGGTCACGATCGGGCGCGACGGCTACGCCGAGGCGTTGAGCTATTTCCCCACCTCGGCGTCCTACGCCGTGGGTCCGGGGCGCTATCTCGACGTGCTGCGGCGCGCGGCGGCGTCGCTCGAGATTCCGGTGATCGCGAGCCTCAACGGCGTGACCAACCGCGGCTGGATCGGCTACGCGCGCGAGATCGAGGACGCGGGTGCGCACGCGCTCGAGCTCAACGTCTATTTCGTCCCCGCCGATCCCGCGCTCGCGGGCCGCGACGTCGAGCGGCGCTACCTCGACATCCTGCGCGCGGTGAAGGAGGCGGTGAAGATTCCGGTCGCGGTCAAGCTCAACCCCTATTTCAGCTCGATCGGCCACATGGCGCTCGAGCTCGATCGCGCGGGGGCCGATGGGCTCGTGCTGTTCAACCGCTTCTATCAGCCCGACATCAATCTCGCGCGTCTCGCCGTGCAGCCGGACCTCGAGCTCAGCTCGGCGCGCGAAATCCGCCTCCCGCTTCTGTGGATCGGCGTGCTCGCGGGACGCGTCAAGGCGTCGCTCGGCGCGAGCACCGGGGTCGAGAGCGCCGACGAGGTGGTGAAATATCTTCTCGCCGGCGCCGACGTGGCGATGACCACCTCGGCCCTCCTGCGCCACGGCCTCGACCATGCCAAGGTGCTGCTCGACGGGCTGGTCGAATGGCTCCATGTGCGCGACCTCGACACGCTCGAGCGCGTGCGCGGGCGCATGAGCCTCGCCAACGTCGAGGACAAGGAGGCGTTCGAGCGCGCCAACTACATCAAGATCCTCCAGGGCTACCGGGTCGGCTGACGGATCCGGACTCCGCTTCCAAGCCCGCGCGGGCGGCGTCGTGGTCGCGGCCGTTACGACTCGCGTTCCGACGCAGGCCCGGAAATCCTGCGCGTATTCGTCGGTCAATCTACGGCCAGTCACAACCTATACGGGAATTCGGGTCCACGCGACCATTGCCCGGGACTCGGTCGCTGCATTAGGATTCGTTGAATTAAGGGCCGACGCGCGCCGCGGCCGCGCGATCGATGGGCGCTCGTCTTGCCGCCACGGGCGATGGGCAACGCGCGATGGGGACGAGAATGGGCTCGACGGATAGGAAGCGATCCGACCGCATCGCCGCGCGCGTGCTCATGGTCGACGATTTGGGCAGCAACCGCATGCTGGTGCGCCAGGTGCTGGCGCAGCCGGACTACGAGGTCATCGAGGCCTCGAACGGCGCCGAGGCGATCGGCATCCTCAAGGTCGAGCCGGTCGACGCGGTGCTCATGGACGTGGTGATGCCGGAGATGGACGGCGTCGAGGCGTGCCGGCGCATCCGCACCGAGCTCGGCCTCGACCTCCTGCCGGTGATCATGCTCACGGTCGTCGACACGACCGAGGACGTGGTCAACGCCATGCAAAGCGGCGCCGACGACTACGTCACCAAGCCCTTCAACCCGCTCGAGCTGCGCGCGCGCGTGCGCGCCGCGATCGAGCGCAAGCGCCTGACCGACCGGCTCGACGACACGGAATCGGTGCTGTTCGCGCTCGCGCGCATGGTCGAGGCGCGCGACGAGAACACCGGCGACCATTGCGACCGGCTCGCGCACATGGGGGTCGTGTTCGGGCGCGACCTCGGCCTTTCCTACGACGAGATCGAGGCGCTGCGCCGCGGCGGCGTGCTGCACGACATCGGGAAGCTCGGCATCCCGGACGCGGTGCTGCTCAAGAACGGCAAGCTCGACGAGCGCGAATGGAGCGTCATGCGCCGGCACACGGTGATCGGCGCCGCGTTGTGCAGCCCGTTGCGCACCATGCGCCGCACGGGCGAGATCGTGCTGTGCCACCACGAGAAATGGAACGGCAACGGCTACCCCAAGGGCCTCGCCGCGGACGCGGTGCCGTTGCTCGCGCGCGTGTTCCAGATCGTCGACGTGTACGATGCGCTCTCGACCGAGCGGCCCTACAAGCCCGCCTTTCCGGTCGAGAAGGTGATCCAGATCATGGAGCGCGAGACCGGCGACGGCTTCTGGGACCCCGTGCTCGCCGAGCGCTTCATGCGCCTCCTGCGCGACCGGCCGGCGGACCTGAAGCGCCCCGCGGACCACGAATCCGACCGCAGCGCGCGCATCTTCATCGACATCCAGCAGACGCGCGAGGCGGAATAGCGGCCGCGCGCAAGGCGCGCCCGGCGCTCAGAAATAGCGCTGCGGGATGCGGATGATGTCGCCCGGCAGCACCGGCAGATTCGGCTCCATGGGATAGTCGTAGAGGCCGGAATCGTTCGGGTGCTGGATCAGGATGCTCGAAGTGTCCGCGCGGTAGGTCGTCCCGCCCGCGAGCGCAATCGCGCTCGTGACGTTGAGGCCGCTCGTGTAGGGATAGGCGCCCGGCTTCTCGACCTCGCCCACGACGTAGATGGGCGGGAACTCGACGATCGACACGGTCACGCGCGGATCCCGGACTTCGGTGTGAAAGCGCGCCGCGAGCACCTTCTCGAACTGGCCCTGGGTGTAGCCGGTCGCCTTGACCGTGCCCGCGAGCGGGAGCGACACCTGTCCGCTCGGGTCGATCTGGAACGTGCCGCTCAAGGTCGGCTCGTTGTAGACGTTGATGCTGATCTTCTCGCCCGACTGCAGCACCGGCGGCGCCGCCGCCTCGGCCCGGATCGCCTGGATTTGCGCCTGGGTTGCGTCGCCCAGGCTGCCATTGCCGCACGCCGCGGCCATGACGCACAGCAAGGCGGCCAGCGGCACGCGCGCCGCGCGCGCTAAGGCCGGAATCGAGACGCGACGGGATCGATGGGTCATGGACTTGCGATTGCCTTCGCCGGATTGTTGGGGTACTTTTGCGTGTGCCGACCGCAGCGAAAAACTATTCCATGGAAATGGCTTCGCGCAAGCGTCATGCGCATTCGTCCCCCCGCGTCCCGGACGCGCTTTAGAATCGGCTTCGCGCCGTACGACGTGCTGTGGGCGGCCGCGGCCCCGCTCCTGGCCCTTTACATTCGGCAAGCTTACATCCTCTCCGACCGGGGCTGGAAGCTCACCCTTGCCTATTGCCTGGTCTCGCTCGCCTTCTCGCTCGTGGCGTTCGCCGCGTTCAACATCCAAAGCACGATGTCGCGCTATTTCTCGATCCACGACGCGATCGACGTCGCGAAGGCGGTGGCGCTCGGCGAGCTCATGACTTGCGGCGTGCTGTTCAGCGTGACGCGCCTCGAGGGCATTCCGCGCTCGACCCCCGTGATCCACGCGCTCATCCTGGTGGCCGCCCTCATCGCCGGCCGGACCGCGATCCGCATCGCCGACCGCGACCGGGCGCTCCTCGCGCGCGCGCGCCGGCCGGGCGTGCGCAACGTGATCCTGGTGGGTGCCAACGACCTCTCGGTCCTTTACATGCAGGCGCTCGACGCGTTGGCGGCCGAGCAGCGCGTCGTGGGCCTGGTCGACGACGATCCGCGCGCGGCGGGGCGCCTCATCAACGGCGTGCGCGTGTGCGGCGCGTGCCGCGAGCTCGATTCGCTCATCGAGGAGTTCGAGGTGCACGGCATCCACACGGACCGCGTGGTGATCGGCGGCGACGCGGGCCTCCTGTCCGACGAGTCGCTCGAGGAGGTGCAGCGCGTGTGCGCGCGGCGCGCGATCGGGCTCGCCTTCGTGCCCAACCTGTTCGCCCTCGGCGCCGGCCCCGACGAGCCCGCCGCCGCCGATCTCGGCCCCGCGGGCGCCGTCGCGGGCGCGCCGGCCGCCGTCTCTTCCTATTTCCGCATCAAGCCCTACGCCGATTTCCCGATCGCGGTGCTGGCCCTCGTGGGGCTCGCGCCGCTCTGGATCCTGCTCGCGCTCCTGGTCATGGCCGACGTGGGCACCCCGGTGTTCTTCTGGCAGCAGCGCATCGGCCTCCATGGGCGCAATTTCCTCATGTACAAGTTCCGAACGTTGCGTGCCCCCTTCGACCGCGCGGGCGCGCGCACGCCCGAGGACGGACGCCTCTCGCCGCTCGGCGCCTTCCTGCGCCGGACCCATCTCGACGAGGTGCCGCAGCTCCTCAACGTGCTGGTGGGGGACATGGGGCTCATCGGGCCGCGGCCGCTGGTGCCGGCGGAGCAGCGGCTTTCCGCCGCGGTGCGGCTCATGGCGCGGCCGGGCATCAGCGGCTGGGCGCAGGTCAATGGCGGGACCCTGCTTGCGCCGGCCGAGCGCGAGACGCTCGACGAATGGTACATCGGCAACGCCTCGCCCTGGCTCGATTTGCGCATCGTGCTCATGACGCTGCCGCGGGTCGCGTTCGGCCATCGGCGCTCGGAAGCGGCGATCGAGGCGGCAAGCACCTGGCTCGCGCGCCGGCACGAGGCCGAGCGCCCGCGCGCGGGTGCTGCCTATCTCGGCGCGGCCGCCCCGCCGCCGCCATGATCCTGGCTAAGCGACGTCGCGACGCCGCATGAAGCGGATCGTCTTCCTCAACCGCTTCTACGCCCCGGACCTTTCCGCGACCAGCCAGATCCTCACCGATCTCGCGCGCGACCTCGCCGCGCGCGGCGTCGAGGTGCATGCGATCGCGAGCCGCGGCCGGCACGACGGCGCGTCGGCGCGACTTCCCGCGCGCGAGACCCTCGATGGGGTCGAGGTCCATCGCGTCGCGGGCGCCGGCTTCGGCGGCGCCGGACTCGCGGGCCGCGCCGCCGAGTACCTTGCCTTCTACGTCGCCGCCTGGCGCGCGCTCATGACACTCGCGGCACCGGGCGACGTGCTGATCGCCAAGACCGACCCGCCGCTCCTCTCGATCCTCGCCGCGCGCGCCGCGGCACGCCGGGGCGTCGTGGTCGTGAACTGGCTCAAGGACCTCTATCCCGAGGTCGCGATCGAGCTCGGCGTGCCGCTCGTGCGCGGCCCCTTGGGGCAGCACCTCCTGCGCGCACGCGACCGCTCGCTCGCGGCGGCGCGGATGAACGTCGCGATCGGCACCGCCATGGCCGGCCGGCTCAAAGCGCATGGCGTGCCGGAAACGCGGCTTCGCATCGTCCCGGACTGGTGCGACGACACGGCCATCCAACCCCTGCCCCACGCGGCCAATCCGCTGCGGCGCGATTGGGGGCTCGAGGGCAGGTTCGCCGTCGGCTATTCCGGCACGCTGGGGCGCGCGCACGAGATCGAGACGCTCATGAGCGCCGCCGAGCGCCTACGCGACGATGCGCGCATCGTCTTTCTCTGCATCGGCGACGGCGTGGGCTTCCGAACGCTGCGCGCGCGGGTCGAGGCTGGCGGGCTCGCGCAGCGCTTTCGTTTTTTCCCGCGCCAGGACCGAGCCGCGCTCGCCCAGTCGCTCGGCGCCGCGGATGCCCATTGGATCTCGCTTCGCCCCGCACTCGAGGGGCTGGTGCTGCCGAGCAAGCTTTATGGCGTCGCGGCGGCGGGACGGCCCATCTTGGCGGTCGCGGCGCGGAACGGCGAGCTCGCGCGGCTCGTCGAGGCGCACGCCTGCGGCATCGCGATCGAGCCCGGCGACGGCGCCGGCTTCGCCGCGGCGATTCGGCACCTCGCGAGCGATCCGGACGCGGCCGCTTCCATGGGCCGGCGTGCGCGCGTTATGCTCGACGCTCAATTCTCGCGTCGCGCGGCGCTCGAGCGCTGGCAGGCGCTACTGGACGAGATCGGATGACGGGACGCGGGCGGGCGACGGGCAGGCCCCCGCGCGCTCAGCGCTTCAAGCGCCGGATCAGCCAGCCGACCGGCCGGACCGCGGGATAAAGCCAAAACAGCCGATCCGGCAAACGCACCGTTTCCCAATCCGTGGGCGAGATCATCTCGCGCATCGCCTGCGCCGCGCGGTAGCGCCATGAGCGCCGCAGCATCAAGCGATAAAGGCGTTGCCACAGGGAATAACGCGCCATCGCGGCGCGGCTACCGCGGCGCGGCATCTCGCACCACGCAGCACCGGCAAAGAGCGGCGCGAGGATACGGTCGAGCTTCCGCACGTCGCGGTCGGCGCGCGCGCGCGCGAGATGGCGCGCATCGACCGCGAGTCCGAGCCAAGCGTGGCCCAGCATCAGCGCGTGCAGCATGGGTGCTGCAAGACCGGCCGCGTCCGCGTCCCGAAGTGCGCGCTCGACGCTTGCCGCGTCGGGCACCGTCGCCACGAAATCGACCAGCCAGCACAAGCGCTCCCAGCCGTGGCCCGCGCCGTGCAGGCAGACGTATAGCGGCAGGAGGTGCCGCGGCAGGGCCGCGACCTCGCGCGCGCCGACGCGCACCCGGTCGCGCTCGGCCCAGGCAGCCTCGAAGTCGCTTTCGAGGAGATGGGGATTGTCGTAGAGCCGGTGATGCAGCTCGACCGCGATGCGCCGCTGGGCATGCTGGTAGCCCATGTCCTTGATGCGGTGTCGATGCGCGAGCATCTGACGCGGCGACAGGCCGGGCGCATCGGGAGCGTAGCCGAGGCGCGCGAGGATGGCGGCGGCCTCGTCGGCGCGCGCGGGATCGACCCAAAGATCGATGTCGCGCGAGACGCGTTGGCTCGGGGCGCGCGCGAGCTGAAGCGAAAGCACGACCCCCTTGAGCGCCATCGCCCGGATTCCGGCCTCGGCGAAGGCCTGCGCCAGGTCGCGCACCTCCGCCAATTGAGCGAGGCTGCGCCGCGCAGCGCCCTCGGCCAAGCGCGTGAGCCGCGCCGTGACCCATGGCGGCGCGTCGCGCAATCCGGATTCGCTTAGGCCCTTCAGCAGCAACGGTGCCACGCGATGCCGGCGCGCGCCCCGAAGGAGCCGCGTCCATTGGGATTCGGCGAGAGACGCGTCCCAGGGTGCGGCCGCGCCCGGCGCCAGCGCGCGCCGCAGCGCCTCGCAAAAGACGCGGAATTCGGGAGCTTCCTCCATGGCGTCGACCTGGCTTGGGCTTGGGCTTGGGCTTGGGCTTGGGCTTGGGCTTGGGCTTGCGCCTGGGCCCCGGCCCGCGCGGCGCGCCGCCGCGTGGCCCTCAGCGGCGAAGGCTTTCATAGAGCCGTTCCATCTGGGCCGCGATCGCGTCCCATTCGTAGCGCGCCCGCACGTGGCGCCGGCCCGCCTCGCCCATGGCGCGCGCCGCTTCCGGGTCCGCGAGGAGCCGGTCGATCGCTTGGGCGAGAGCACCTTCTTCCGCGTCGACGACCGATCCCGCGCCGGCGGCGCTGACGATCTCGGCGGCGCCCACGCCGCGCGTGACGACGACGGGCAGCCCGCGTTGCATCGCCTCGAGCACCGCGTTGCCGAAACTCTCGGACTCGGACGGCAGCACGAGGGCGCGCGCCGAGGCGAACACGAACTCCTTCTCGGGCCCGAGCACGATACGCGGCACGAGGCGCACGCGCGCGGCGATGCCGAGCTCGCGCGCGAGGCTCTCGAGCCCGCCCGCGATGCGATCGTAGTCGGGGCCGACCAGCGCCAGCGTTCCGGCGCGCGTGCGCGCGAAGGCACGCAGCAGCCGGTCGAGGCGCTTCACCCGCGCGAGCCGGCCCAGGAACAGCACCAGCGGCTGGGCCGCGGCGAGCGGCGCGAGATCGGGCGCACTTCCGTCCGGCGCGCGCGGGTCGATGGGATCGAGCCCGTTCGCGATGGTCTCGACGCGCGGGAGGCGCCAGCCGAAGCGCGCGAGCTCGGTCGCCTCGTGCGCGGACGCGGTGTGGATCGCGGCCGCGGCCTCGAGGTTGCGCCGCTCGACGAGCGCGATCCAGGCCGATTTCGCGAGCCGGCTGCGCGCGCGGATGAGCTCTTCGACCAGCATGCCGCGTGGCGAGACCACGTAGGGCACGCCGGCCCGGCGCGCGAGGCGCGCGGCGGCCGCGGTCGGCCAGAGATAGACGGAGTGGAGATGGGCCGCGTCGGCGCCCGGCATCTCGCGCGCGAGCGCACGCGCGAGGGCCGGCGCCCAATAAAGGCGGCGCAAAACGGGCGACGCGAAATAACGCACCGTCACCCCGTCGAGCTCGATCGGCATGTCGAGCGGCACCGGGCTCTCGCCCGGCCCGTCGACCGAAGTCGTATAGACCTCGACCCGGTGGCCGCGCGCGGCGAGCGCCCGGCACAGGCCGTGGATCGCGACGACGGTCCCGCCATAGCGGGTCGCGGGGAGATAGGTGGGGTGGACGTGCACGAGGCGCAGGGGCCGGCGCGGCGCGCGCGAAGGCTCGGCCGGCGGCGCCATCGCTCAGGGCGACCGGACGTCGGACGCGGCGCCGTCCTCGGGACCGGCCTCGCCGAGGGCGGATGCGGGGCCGCGCTGGCGCACGCGCCGCATGAGATGGGCCACCGCCGCGAACAGCGTCACCGCGACCACCGACTGGCCGATCGTGATGACGAGATAGGAGAAATCCATCTCCACGTCGAACAGCCCGATCGCGACGGCGATCGCGATGAACATGCGCAGCGACAGCGGCGCCGCGCGGGCGCTCCAGCGCATGATGAGGCCGCACAAGATGCCGATGAGCGCACCCACCACGGGGATCGCGGCATAGCCGTAATTCGCGTAGGCCTCGGAGACGAGGCCCCACGCGATCGTCGTGCTCGCGGTCGCCTCGCGGACCTGGAGACCGTAGCGGATGCTGAGCAGGTTGAGCCCCGCCTGGCTGTCGGGCTTCGAGGGATCGATCACGCGCGGGATCACGATGGTCGGCAGCGCGCGGTAGGTAGCCCCGTCGAGGTACGGGATGAATCCGGGCGTCACGCGCTCGACCAGCAGCACCATGTGGAGGAGCGACGCGCGCTCGAGCAACGTGCCGGTCTCGTCGCTCGGCGTCGAGCGGCCCGCTTCGATCGTCTCGATGCCCGACGCGAGCCAATTCATCATCATGCGCGGCACCTGCCCGACCGAGGAATCGCGCAGCGACTGCGTATGGGGCTCCCAATAGACGTCGCGCGCCTTGTATTTCCCGGCCTGGAGCAGGCTCAGGACCACGAAAGCGACGCCGAGCGCCACCCACGGAACCCGCTTTGCCGTGACCACGAAGCCGAGGGTGGCCGCGAGCATGTAGATGGCGCCGCCGATCAGGAGCAGGTTGCTGAGCGCGAGCGTGATGAGGGCGGCCATGCCGGCGCACGCGAGCACCCAGCGATCCCCGACCAGGAGGCGACTCGCGCGGCCGTAGCCGATCAGATAGCAGCTGACCGCGGCTGCCGTCAGCATGATCGCGCGGACGATCCCCACCGCGCTGCCCGCCCAGGCGAGCAGGCCGGAAGCGGCGGCGAAGTAGTAGGCGACGCCGCTCGCGAGGCCGATATAGATGATCTGCACGACGTGCGTCTCCGCGATCAGGACCGCGTCGTCCCGCGACGCGCGCCGCCTGAGGCCGGCCAGGAACGGCCAGCTCGCGAGGCTCGCCGCGAGCAGGAACGCGCCGACCGAGGCCGAGGCGCGCAGGATCTCGTCCGTCTCGTACATGTCGAGCGCGGTGCGCATGAGCGGCAGCGCGTAATAGATCCAGTAGAGGAAGCTCACCATCGGCAGCGCGGGGATTCCCGGCTCGCCGCTCCAGAACCAGACCATGATGCCGAGAATGGCCGGCAGCGTCATCAGGAGATAGGCCGGCAGGTTTATCGCAAACACGCCCATGACGATCATGCCGACGATCGTCATGCCGATCAGCGCGCCGCTCCAATGGGCCGGCCGGACCCGCGCCGGCGCGGAAATTTCGCTCATGGCGCGCATACCTCAAAGACGGTGGAGACGATCGCGGCTTCGGCGACCGCGACGTCGAAGCCGCGCGCGCGCTCGGCCGCGCGGCTCCGCATCCGTTGCGCGAGTGTAGAGTTTTTGTCGAATCCTTCCAAGATTCTTCCGAGGCTGCCCCAGTCGGCCCACGGAAACACCCAGCCGCACTCGGCGTCGATCAGGTCCGCGGCGCAGCCGACCCGATCGCTGACCAACGCCGGCCGGCCGCAAGCGAGCGCCTCGTTGACCGCGAGCCCCCAACTCTCGCCGTAGGCCGACGGCAAAACGAAGATATCCGCGAGACGGTAGACCACGGGCATGCGGCTCTGGTTCGCGAACGGCAGCACGCGGAAGCGGCTCGGATGCGCGGCCGCGAGGGCGTCGATTTCCGCCTGGAGCTCGCCGCCGCCCACCAGCACGAGCACCGGCGCCGAGGGGCCGAGCGCTTCGATCGCCCGCATGAGCTCGACCGGGCGCTTCTTGCGCTCGAACTTGCCGGCGAACAGCAGCACGGTCGCCGCGGGCGCTATGCCGAGCGACGCGCGCCATTCCGCGGCCTCGCGCTCAAGCGCTTCCGCATCGCCCGCGAAATGCCCGACGTCGATCGAGGGCGGACACGGAAATAGCCGCGCCGCCTCGACGCCGAGACGCTCGTAATAGGCGCGATTGGCGCTCCCGGCCACGAGAAAGCCGCGCGGCCAGGCGTAGACCCGGCTGAGGAGCGCGCGCTTCGCCCACCAACGCGGGCCCGCGTCGGTGCCGTCGAGGAGATGGGAATCGCCGCGGAACAAGGCCGGTAATCCGCGCCGGTGGAACGCGCGTAGCGCCTCGAGATGGGAGCGCCAAGCCCAGCCCGTCACATGCACCACGTCGGGCCGCCAGGCCGCGACGTCGTCGACCAGGGTCGGATTGTCGAGACCGAAGAACCGATGGGTCCCGGGATCGGCCGAGACGTTCGCGACCGACGCGAATTCGTAGCCCTCGGTGAGGGGAATGTCCCAGAGGATGGGCGCTTGGAATCCGCGATCCATCACCGGGCCCGTGCCTGAATGCCAGGTGTAGAACACTTTGATCGCGAGATCGTCGCGCTGCGCCAAGCGCCGGTAAAGCGGCACGGCGTACTGGATCGGATGGCTCGCGATGAAGGCGAGCCGCTTCGCGCGGGCGCTCATCGCGATCGCGGCGTTGCCGCGCGGTCGAACGCCGCGCAAAGCGTCCTCGCCGACGCCTCGGCCGTCCAAGGCTCGAGGAGGCGCTCGATCTCGGCGCCATCGAACGCGGGCGGTGCCCGCAGCCATTCGAGGCCCTCGGCGAGACGCGCGCGGAAGGCGGGCTCGCCGGGGTCGCGCTCGAAGGTCGCGAGGAAGACATTGGAAAACGGCGCCGCCAACCGCGCCGTCAGGCTATCGCGATGGAAGAGAGCCAGGATCGGCTTCCGCGACAGAAGATACGGCACCAGTTTCGAGGCATTGTAGTCGCCATGGATCGAGCCGATCATCAGGAGCGCGTGGCTCGCCTCGAGTGCCGCGATCGCGTCGAAATAGGGCTGGCGCGCCGCGATCTCGCGCACCATGCCGTCCACCCGCGCCGCGCGCGCGATCGGCTCCACGAGCTTCGCCGCGCGCTCGGGCGGGGCGTAATTCGTGCCGATGAAATGGAGGCGCAGCCGGGCGGCGAATGCCGGGTTTCCCGTCGCGAGCTCGGCGATACCGTCGAAGAGTGCGCGCAGAACGGGCGCCATGTCCGGACCCGCGCGCCCCGCATAGACCCAATCGACGGCGCCGGGCTCGGGCGCGAGAAGGCTCCCGTGCCTGCCGCGCGCGCGCGCGACGACGTAATCCTGGCGCTCGCCGCCGAAGGGCAGCACGGTGAATCTGTCCCTCGCGAGGGCCGGGTAGCGGCGCACGAGGTCGCGCACATAGGCGTCCGACACCACGACGATCCGATCGGCCGCACCCAGCGAGAAGCGCTCGAGACGGCGCGCGAGCCAACGCCCGACGCGGTATTTCCACCAACGTCCGGGTACCGTCGTGGGGCCATAGAGCGGTGCGTCGGTGTACCAGGGATCCTGGAAATCGTAGACGACCGCGCAGCCGTGCCGCCGCTTCCAAGGCGGCCCGAAGGCGAAGGTGAGGAAGACTGTGGTCGAGAAGAACACGAGGTCGTACCGCTCGTGCGCGAGCAAGGCGCTCCCGGCGCAATAAAGCGGAACGACGGCGCGGTAACCGAGCTCACCGAAGCCGAAGCGACGGCAGCTCCGCTCGCTCCAGGCGCGCACGCGAACAATGGGGACGTCTTTCGGCAGCGTCGCGGCGAGGTCCGGATCGATCGGCCCGCCGGCGCTCGCGGAATCGACGCACAGGATCGTGGGCTCCCACCCGAAGCGCCGCAGATGCGCGAGCGCGATCCGAATGCGTTGCATGTCCGGGGCGTTGGTAGGCGGAAAGCGCGGGCTCACGATCAGCACCTTGCGGGAGCCGCGATGCCCGTCGGCCCCTCCGTCGCGCTCGGACGTCACGCGGCACCCGGCGCCGGCGCCCGTGCGAGCGCTCGCTCGATGCCTGCGATGAGGACCGGCTCCTGGCGTTCCCAGTTGAAGACGCCATGCGCGGCCTCGAGGGCCGCCGCGCGCGCGGCACTGAGGCGCTCGGGCGATTCCAGAAGGGCGTTGAGCGCCGCGGCGAGCGACCCCGAATCGCCTGCGACATAGGACACGATCGCGCGCGGCGCCGCGGCCGCGATCTCGCGCTGCCCCGCCGTGTCGCTCGCGACTACGGCGAGTCCGCCGAGAAGATAATGCAGCAGCTTGTTGGTGACCGTGAGGTCGCGGCTGCGGCTGTCGCGCCGCTCGCCCGCGACGCCGATATCGTGCTCGGCGATGCGCGACAAAAGCGCCTCGTTCGCGGCCAGCGGGTGGAAGAAAATGCGCTCGCGCCATGCCTCGGGAGCCTGCGCGCGCAAATGCGCCTCGAAGCCCGGCACGCTGCGGCCGCGCAAGTGAATCTCGGCCGGCTGGCTCAGCTCGGCGGATGCCGCCATCAGCTCCTCGAGCCCGCGCCCCGGACCGATCGTGGTCGAGAACCAGTAGATCGACCGCAGCCGCGCATCGCGCCGATCCTCGATCCGTCGGTCGAGCGTCGTGCGATCGGACCAGGGGAAAGCGTTGTAAAGCGTGATCGGCGGCGCGCAGCCATAGGCCTCGGCCAGTGCCGCGCCCAGCACGCGGGAGGTCGTCGATGCGTAGGCTGCGCCGCGCAGCACATCCCGTTCCAGGTGCCGCAGCAAGTCGACCGGACGTCCGCGCCGCGCGTCCGCCGGCAGGTCTTCGGAGAACCAGTCCTCCATGTCGACGCCCACGCGCGCGCCGCGCACCATGAGGGCCGCCGCCGCATAAAGACCCGGCTCGGAATGGGCGATGAAAAGATCGCCCCGCGCGCGCAAGGCCGCGGCGCGTAGCGCTCCCGCGGTCGGACCGAGCCCGCGCGAACTCTCCCGGCCCGTCGCCGCATGAAGGAAACGCGCCCCGCGCCACGCCGCGCGCGCGAGGATCTGCTTCGCCCAGCCTGGAAAGTCCGCGCGCGTGACGTCGAGGACGGGCTCGAGCGCGAACGGCGCGTCGGCCAGGATGCGCGCGTCGCGCGCCTTGAGTCCGGGCTCGAGCCAGGCGCCGAGCACGCGCACCTCGTGGCCCGCGCGCGCGAGCGTCGCCGCTTCCTTGAGCGCGCGCGGGTTGTGGCACAGGCTGCTGCCGGTCAGAAGGACGATGCGCGCCATTCACGCCGGTCCGACGCCGGCCGCACGGAGCGTCGGTCCGGTCGCGCTTAGCTTTACGGCCGGCGCCGTGCACCACCAATGCTCCTCATGGTCATCGGCCAAGCACCGGATGGTGTAGCCGAATCCCTCAAGAAACGCGCCTAGCATGTCATTCGTATGACCGTAATTGGGCAGCATGGTCGGATGGACGCTGATCAGCATGGCGGGGCGATGGCGCCCGATAAGCCGTTCCGCGCCGCGCAGGACATGGAGCTCCGCCCCTTCGACGTCGCATTTGATCAAAACGTCGCGCGCGCCGACATCGTTCGCGGCGATCAGGCGGTCCAACCGGTAGCAGGGCAGGCCCTCGGTCGGCGCGCCGCTCGGGTCGAGATACCGGAAGCGGATCGGATCCAGCCCCTCCTGCGTCGTGAGCCGAGCCGAGGTGCGCGCGACGGTCTCGGCCAGGGATGCGTCTTCTCCGTCGGTCGATCCGACGAACCCGTGGACCATTCGCAGCCGCTCGGGATTCCGGTGGACGAACTTGCGTCGCATTTGGGCCAGGCTCGCGATGTCGGGATCGAACGCGACGACCTCCGCATTCTTCCCTTCGGCGAGAGCCACAGCGGAATAGATGCCGATCGAGCTTCCGACATCGAGGACCAGTCCGTCAGGCCGCTCGTGCAGCCAGCGCGCGAAGGCGGCGAAGGATTCGGGCTCGTACTTCTCCCACTCGATGTCCGCAAACGCGGCGACGATCCTCACCTCGGCGACGCCGCCGGCACGAACGGCGACCCCGCGCCCGAAGGGATCGAGCATCCGCCAATAGGCTGGACGAACTGCGTTCCAAAGCCACTCCGCCGATTGGAGCCCCGGGGAATGCCGGACGGTTTTCGCCATGCGTCGGAGAAGGGACATTCAGCCGATGCTCGCCTGCGATCGGGCGGCGCGCGCGCCGATTTCGCGTCGGAATCCGCGGCTCATCGCCGTGCCAGCCCGCCCAGCGCGTACCATGCCTGGCGGCAGCGCGCAGCCGCCTTCCAACCGAACGCCTGTGCGAGCGCTCGGAACGCTGGCCCGCCGGGTGCGGCGAGATCGCTCCCGCCAAGGGCCGCGACACGCACCTCGGCCGCGCGCACGAGATCGAGAGCATCGGGATAGGTCGAATAGGCAAAGCGCCGGAATTGCGCCGCGCACGCCGTGCGTGCGCGCGCCGAATCCGCGGCGCCCAGAAGATGCTCGCACGAGAGCTCGATCGCCTTGAATGCCGACTCGTGCGCCGCGCGGTCGCGCCGGGTGCTCGTGGTTCGCGTCCCGTGGGAGCGGTAATAGCCGCGCGCGTCGCCGCAGAAGACGATGCGCTCGGCCGCGAGCGCCACGCGACAAAAGAATTCCCCGTCGTCGTTCACGCTCAGCGCCTCGTTCCAAGGACCCGCCCGGTCGATGAGGGCCCGCGGCGCGAGCCAGGCAAAGCCCGGCATCATACCGCCGCCAAGCCACGAGAGCGCGAGGAATTCCTCGGGCGTCGCGTCGCGCCATACGGGCTCGGGCGAGAAGTGCCCCCGCGCGGCGTCGTCGGTGAAACGCGCCCAGGCGCCCGAGGTCAAGGTCCCGGCCGGCTCGACGGCGAGCCGCTCCATTTGGACGCGTATCTTGTCCCCGTCGAGCAGATCGTCCGCGTCGAGGAACTGGATGAACGCGCCGCGCGCGCGCGCGAGTCCGGCATTGCGCGCCGCACTCGCTCCCGACCGCGCGCAATCGAGCACCGTGACGGGTGCGCCGTAGCGTGCCGCGATCGCGCGGCTCCCGTCGGTCGAGCCGTTGTCGACCACCAGGATTTCGAGACCGCGCCAGCTCTGGTCGAGGCACGAATCGATCGCGGCACCCAGCCAAGGGGCCGCATTCCGGCACGGCATGACGATCGAGACGAGGGGCGGCATGGTTGGCGGGCACCCGTGCGAAAGCAGGCTCGCGTTAGCGCGCGGCCGCGGCGTCGAGAATTTCGCTCCAGCGCGCGACCCAGCGCGTGCGGTCCGGCTGCTTGTTACCGACGAAAAACGGCTCGCGGAGATGTTGGAGATAGAGCGCGTCGTCGCGATCGACCTCGATCAAGCGCTCGATCAGCCGATCGAAGCCCCTGAGGCTCCAGACGCGCTGCTCGAGGAGGCGCGCCTCGCGGTCGAACCTGCGGCGCGCGCGGTCGAGGAAGCGCGGCGGGTCGGCGCTCGCGAGTGCGTGGCCGCGGTATAGGCGCGGCAGGTGCGGGAACGGCGCCGGCAGGTAACGGCGGCCGTCGATGAAGCGGCGCGTATTGAACGAGCGGCCGATCTCCGGGTCGCCCCAATAGATCGGCACGCAATCGGCCTCGATCGCATGGGTGAGCTTCTCCGTGTTGTAGCCGGCGCGCGAGCCGTTCTCGAACGCGATCACGAATTTGTAGGTGCTGAGGAACGCGATCTTCGCGCTCCAATCGACCGTCCCGGGCACGGGATCGATCGAGGGCATGTTGTTCATCGACCGGCCCGGCGCATCCACCGGCTTATAGCGCCTGAGCGCGCGGCAGAACGCCTCGCGGTAGGGCATCTCGCTCGCGTAGAGGAAGGCGCAGAAGCGCCGCTTCGCGCCGAGCACGGCGCTCCAGTCCTTGTCCTTCTGGATGAGGCCGGAATCGTCGCCCCAACGCGCGAGGCGCATGTAGCGCGGATGCGGGAAATGGTCCTCGTGGACCACGCCGAAGGCCCAGTCGCAATCCTCCATGATCGGCAGGAGATTCTCGCAGCCGACGAAGACCTTGACGCCATCGACGCGCGGCACGGGCCCGGCGTAGGGGCCGTAAAGGAGGAGCTGCGGCCGGTCCGACGCCTCGAAGTCGAAATAGGGCCGGAGATCGGGCAGGATGAGGTTCACGATTTCGTCGACCGTAGCGCCGGTCCAGAAGCGCGCGATCGCGACCCTCAGCTTTTTCCGCGCCATCGGCGGCTCGGCGTTCATCGTCGATTTCAAGGCGCCGCCCCGCGCCACAGCTTGTGGTTCTGCCGAGGCGCAATTAAGATCGTGCGTCCACGAGGGATCGAGAAAATCATCGGCATGCGTTCAACCGCCGACACTAAGATTTTGGAGCTCGAGGGCCTGAGGGGCGTCTGCGCCTGCCTCGTGGTGCTCGACCATTTCGGCATTTACTTGCCGTACAAAGCGGGGTGGGCGTTCGGCGCCATCAAATTCTTCGCCCTCCCGGTCGGAGCGCCCGCCGTCATGGTATTCTTCATCCTCTCCGGCTACGTCATCGGCCATTCGACGCGCGGACTCCCCGCGAGCGGGCCGTTCATCGCCGATTATCTCTTGAAGCGCTTCATCCGCCTTTATCCGATATTCCTCATCGCGCTGGTCATCGCGTTCCTCGTTGCCAGGGAGCCGATCGCAAGCGCCTACTTCGCGCTCCACGCGCTCTTTCTCCAGAACAGCCTATCATCCGTGCCCGTGATCAGCACCGACGGCGCATTGTGGAGCCTCAATTTCGAGGTCGTCTACTACATCCTGTTCATCGCGATCTGGCTGTTTCCGCGCGCAATTCACGGCTTGCTCGCGTTTTCGGCTGCGGGGCTCGTCTTCTCGATCGTGGCCGTGAGCGACTCGGCGCTACCGATGGAAATCTTATCCTCGGCGGTCGTCGCGTCATATGCGTTTTGGCTGTTCGGCCTCATGGTCGAGCGGGACCATCCGCTGCTGTCCAAGCTAGTCGTCTCGAGCGACGAGACGCGCCTTTGGCTGCCCCTTTTATTTTTGGCCGCAAACATGGCGACCGCGGCACCGAATGCGATCCTGCACGATCTCGGCCTCAATGGCGGGCTCGCGGCGCAGAACTTCGTCAATGCCGGTCCGATCGCGGACGTCTTTCTATGCGCGCTCGGCAAGAAGATCGTGCGGTCGTGGGCCGTTCCGCTCTACGCGCTCTCGGCCGCGACCACCCTCATCGGCCTCGGATTCGCGACCCTTGCCGGAAAATTCGCGATCATGCCGACATACGATTTCGCGCTGATCTATGCCGTCTGTGCGACCGTCGCTGCTTTCATGCGGCCGAAATCGCCGAGTGCGAGGGCTTGGCGCGCGCTCGCGCCGGTCGGCGGTATTTCTTATGCGATCTACGCCATTCATATGCCGATTTTTCAAGGCGCAACGGAGCTCTATCCCGGGAGCCTGATGGCCGTCTTACTCGCCGTACCGGCCACCGTCGCCGTCGCGATCTTCCTCGAGGAATTTTTGCAACCGCGCCTGCGGCGCGCGTTCTTCGCGCTCCTCGGGAAGTTGGGCGTGACCCGGCCGATCGTGCCGATCGCCGCCCTCGCCGGCGCCGAAAAGCCCGAGCCCTGAGCCATCCCATTCGCCGCGCAGGCATCGAAACGCTCGCGCTCTCAGGCGGCGTCCGGCCGAGCGCCAGGGCCGGGCGCTCATGCGCGCGCCTCCTCGAGGAGCGCCAAGAACCGCCGCGCGCTTCTCTCGAGCGTGAGCGTCTCGAGCACATAGTCACGAGGTGCCAGGGTTCGGGCGCGCAAGCACTCGAGAAACGCCTCGAGCCGCTCAGGAAATTCGCGCGCGTCGCGGAAGCGGAGGCCGCAGCGCGCATCGAAATAGGGCACGCTCGTCGCCGGGATCTCCGGCTGTCCCCATGCGAAGCGGTTCGGGTCAAGACACCAGCCCTGGTCCCAGGCGAGCACGGGGACGCCCGAGGCGAGTGCCTCCTGGCAGGCGAGCCCTTGGCTTTCGTGCTCGCACAGGAAGATCATGGCGCGGCACGCGCCCAGGGCTGCGCGATATTGGGCCTCGTTGTACACCCCGTAGCGCAGCTCGCGCGCGCTGAGTTTCGCCGCCGCGAGCGCATGGCGCACAGGTTCGAGAAGCTCCGGCACGAGCGCGTCGCGGCGCCATCGGATCTTGTCGTAGATCAGGAAATCAACTTGTTTCCGATCGGCCGGCGCGGGCCGCCAGCTCTCCGTGTCGATGCCGACCGGCCAGACCCGGCAACGCGCGCCGAAATAGGGCTGGTAGACCGCGTTCGCCCAATCGGAATGCTGGAGATAGAGTGCCACCGGGTACGTCTCGCACAGATCGGGCCATTCGCTCGGATGGGTCATGAGGCCGATGCCCGCGACGAGGGGGATCGCGCGCCGATAGCCCTCGAGTGCGTAGCGGCCGCGCCCGAGCACGCCGACGCGATCGTCATTCGCGAGCGCGTCGAACGGAAGATTCATCTCGTACGCGACACCCAGCCGCTCGAGCCCGAGGCGCAAATTGAGGGTCACCTTGTCGAGACCCCCCGGCCGCGGTCGGCCGCGCACGAGGCGCCGCACCGCCGGACGCACCAGCCGGTCGCCGGGAAGCCACCGGTCGCGCGCCGGTGCCACGCGATCGTAAAGGCAGATCCGGCTCACGCCTTGGCCGCGCCTGCGATGCCGAGTGCCGCGCGAATGCGCTCGAGGCTTCGGGTCACGCTATGCTCCGCGAGCGCGCGGCGCTGGGCGCGGGCACGCAGCTCGCCGCGTCGCTTCGGATCCCGCTTCAGGGCCGCAAGCTGCGCCGCCAGCTCCTCGGGCGTGCGGAAGGTCTCGATCTCGCGCCCGGGCTCGAACAGATGCTCCAATCCTGCGCTCCACTCGGCGAGATAGCACGCACCCAGCATGGGCGCTTCGAGGTCCCGGAGGCGCGAATAGACGAGCGGCCGACGGTCCGAGGCGCCCAACGTGGGCACCCGATTGAGCCCGATCGTCACTTGGGCCTCGCGCGTGATGCGCACATAGTCGGCGTCCGACACCGCGCCGAAAAGATGCCGGTGCGAGATGGGACGCGGGCGCAGCGGGCGCACGCGCCGCTCGACCTCGCGCAGCAGGACGCCCGCGCCGTGGCTCCGCGCACGCGCGAGCCGGTCGCCGGCGATCGCGGCAAGCGGCCGGCGGGTCCGCGCGCGGGCGCCGACCGGCGGCGAAGGCGCTTCGTCCCAGCCGGGGCCGCGCACGACGAGGTCGGCACCCGCCGCGAAAGAGCGCGCGAGAAAATCGCGCCGCAACAGATCGGCCGAGCCGATGAAGGTCGCGGGCTCGGTCTCGGCCTCGGGCGGCCGCCGCAACGCCTCGGGCACCCAGCACGGCATCGGCGCGTGGAGATGGGGCAGCCCTTCCGCGCGGTACATGGGCAAGGCCTCGAGCTCGGGCACCCAATGGAGCGCGAAGGGGCGGAGCGCGGCCGGCGGGCGGCGGAACTCGCGCAGATTGTCGCAGAAGAAATTGACGCACGGGATGCCGAGCCGCTGCAGCGTCTCGATCGCCGCGGGCTCGATCTGGCGCGGGAAGAGATAGCCGAGCCAAAGATCGATCGGCGCCCGGCCGTGCTCGGTCCGCGCGAAGGCGAGGGCCGCGTCCCAGCTCCGCGCCTTCCACGCCTCGAGCGCGGGGCCGGCCGGATGGACCAGGCCTTCGGCCCAATCGACCCCGGGAATCTCGTGCACTTCGTGCCCGCCCTCGCGCAGTCCGTTTGTGAAATGACGGCGCCATTGGGCATAAGCGGGGATGGGATGGCCCGCCGCACCCTGGAGGCAGCTCAGGAGAATCCTCATCGGCCGGCTGCCCATGCGCGCGCTAATAGGTCCAAAGGTAGAAGGCGTATTTGATGATCTCGTTGAGGAAGCTCGCGACGCCGCTCTCGCTGCGCCACCAATTGTCGGCGCGGTAGCCCGAGGGCGCGAGTGCGGGAACCATCACGACCGTCCCGGGCGGCATGACGCGCTCGAGGGTCCAGCGGAGGCGCCGCGTCGTGAACAGCTCGGTCGGCACGATCAGGCGATGGGCGCCGTGCGCGACCGCCCAGGTCTTGAGCGCCTCCGCCTCCTCGTGGGTGTTGAGGAGGTCGTGGCCGAACGGCTCGATCGCGGAGTCCGGCACGCCGAGCTTGAGCAGCGCGTCGCGCGTGTAAACCACATGGGACGGCCAGACGCCGAGCTTCTCGATCGGGGTCGCCCCCGTGTTCGAGATCAGGATCGTCTTCACGAGGCCGCGGCGGTAATAGTCGGCCGCGGCGAACGGCCGGTCCTGGATGCCGCCGCCGAGAATCGCGACGGCGTCGGCCGGCTGCGGCGCGTCGGAGACGATCCAGGCCTCGGCCGCCTCGCGCAGAACCCAGTCGCGGCCGATCCACGCACCGGCGCCGGCGAGGATCAACGCCGCGAGCGCGGCACGCCAGGCGATCCGGCACCAGCGGCGGCGCGGCCGGGTGAGCGCCGGATCGCGCTCGGCCTCGGCGTTCATGGACCGAAGGCCTCGGCGCTACCGCCGAGCGCCCCGTCGCCCAAAGCCCGCGCCAGCGCCTGCGCATGGCGCGCGAAATTCTCGGGCGCGAAGCGGCGCGCGGCCGCGCCGTCCGAGCGTGCGTCGCCGAGCGCAGCCACGATCGCGCGTTGGAGCGCCTCGGGGTCGCGCGGGTCGACGAGACGCCCGAGGGCGCCGTCCGCGAGCGCATCGCAAGCACCGTCGACGTTGCCGCCGATGGGCCTCAAACCGCTCGCCGCGGCCTCGAGGAAGACGATACCGAATCCCTCGAGCGTGCAGGGCATGACGAAGACGTCCGCGAGCCGGTAATGGTCCGGGAGCTCGCGCGCCGCGACCAGGCCGCTGAAGCGCACGCGGCCGGCGACGCCGAGCGCGTCCGCCGCGCGCTCGAGATAGGGCCGGTCCGAGCCCTCGCCCGCGATCAGGTAGACGAGGTCGGGATGGGCGGGCGCGAGCGCTGCGAGCGCCGCCATGACCCGCTCATAGCCCTTTTCGCGGTCGCCCGGCTCGAGGCGTCCGACCGTGAGGAGCAGCTTGCTGCGCGCGACCTTGTAGCGCTCGACGAGAGCGGCGGGTTTCGGTCCCGGCGCGAAGACGGGCGCCACCGTGTTCGGGAGCACGCGCACGCGCGTCGGGTCGAGGCGCACCCGGCCGAGAAAGCGCCGCCGTGTATAACGGCTCACCGCGGTCACGAGACGCGCCCGCTCGGCCGCCCAGCGTTGGAAGCGCGTGGGCCGCTGCCAGGCCTCGGAGCCGTGGAGCTGGAGCCAAAGGGGTGCTCCTGCGACACGCGCGACGACGGCCGCGAGGGGTGCGGTGTAAAGATGGCCGCAGAACACGGCGTCGAACGGCCCATGGGCGATGGCGGCACTCAGGGCCGCGAGACTGTAAGCGAGCTTGCCGCGCCGCGCCCGAAGCTGGCGCACGCGCGCCGGCAAGCTCGCGTCGCGCTCGCCGGTGCGCGGCAAGACCAAGATCCGGCACTCGGGCACGTCCGCGAGGGCGGTGAGGAAATCGCGATTGTATTGCGCGATGCCGCCCATGGCGCCGAATCCGTCGGTCACGAGTGCCAGGACCTTCAAGGCGCGATCCTCACGCCGCCGCGAGCTGATAGGCATAGCGCCGCGCCCAGGGGCAGGCGGGCGCCTTGAGTTGCGGCACGCGCGACCAGAGCTGGAGACGCGCGTCGCGCCGCAGCCATTCGGCGATCGGCGTCTCGAAGCCGGTCTTGGCGCGCTCGACCGTCTCGCGCGGCAAGGGTGTCCGCGGGCACGCCGCGAGGAGCTGCTTCCCCGAGCCCGGGGCCAACCCGATCAGCGCGGGTGCCAGGCTCTCGAGCAACACCGTGTCGACCAGCGGCACGCGTACCTCGACCGAATGCGCCATGCTCGCCCAATCGCAGTCGCGCAGAAGCTGGTCGCGCAAATAAAGGCTGCCTTCGAGCGCCGCCACTTTCGCGACCGCTCCCCGCGGGCCGGGCACGAGTGATGCCGCGATGCGGCGCACGGGATCGAGGCGCCGCAAGCCGTCCGCCATGGTTTCGGGATCGAGCAACGTTCCGAGCTCCCACGGCATGAAAATGCCGCGTCTCAGCAAATAGGCGCCCGCGAAGCTGCCCGCGTATTTCACCAGGCCCGCGGTCTTCGGATGGACCGGCAACGCCCGCGCCGCCGACAGGAGGATGCGGAACGCGTCGCCGAGGAACGGCACGCGCGCGGGCACCGCACCCCATTTGACCCAGCGCGGGATGTCGCGGAACGAAGGATAGCCCGCGAATAGCTCGTCGCCGCCGATGCCGGAAATCACCGCCTTGAGGCCGAACTCGCGCGCCGCCTTGCTCACGAACCAGCTGTTGATGCCGTCGATCGTAGGCTGGTCCATGGCGTCGAGGATACGCGGCAGGTCGGCGCGGAATTCGGCTTCCGGCACCACGCGCACCGAATGCTCGGCGCCGTAGCGCCGGGCGGCGGCGGCGGCGAGCGGGACCTCGTCCTGGCTCGTCCCGCGATAGCTCTCGAAGGTGAGCGTGATCGCATGGAGCGGCTGCTCCGTGACGTCGCGCATGACGCCCAGGAGGGCGCCCGAATCGACGCCGGCCGAAAGGAAGATTCCCACCGGCACGTCGGCTACCAGATGATGGCGCACGCTGTCCGCGACCGCGGCCCTGACGCGCTCCCGGAGCTCGGCCGGCGCGGTCGTGGCCGCTGGCATTTCCGCCTCCGCGCGCGCGAGGGCGCCGGCAAGCGCGAAATATCGCTTGGGCGCCTCGAGGCCGCGCGCCTCGACCCAGGCGGTGCTGCCCGCCGGCAACGCGCGGATCTCGCGGTAGGTCGTGAATGGCTCGGGCACGTGGCCGAACAGGAGGAATCCGGCCCATCCCGCGGGCTCCGGATCGCGCGATACGGCACCGCCCGCGAGCAACGCCTTTACCTGCGAGGCGAAGCGCAGCGTCCAGCCGTCGTCGGCGTAGTAGAGCGGCTTGATGCCGTAGCCGTCGCGCGCGAGGAAGAGCCCGCGCCGCGCCGCGTCCCAAAGGCCGAACGCGAACATGCCGCGTAGCTCGTCGACCATCGCCGGGCCCTTCTCGGCGTAGAGCTCGAGCAGGACCTCGGTGTCGCTCTCGGTGCGGAAGGTGCGGCCGCGCGCCTCGAGCGAGCGGCGGAGGCTGCGGTAATTGTAGATTTCGCCGTTGTAGGTGATGACGAGACGGCCGTCGGCGCTCGCCATCGGCTGGGCGGCGCGCGCCGAGAGGTCGAGGATCGCGAGGCGCCGGTGCGCGAGGGCGACCCGGCCGTCCTCCGCCGCCCAGTCCCCCTCCCCGTCCGGCCCGCGCGCGGCCATATGCGCGCGCATGCGCGCGAGCTCCGCGCGATCGACCGGGTTGGCGGCGTAATGATAGGCGAAAATGCCGGCGATGCCGCACATGGGCGTCCCTAAATCCGTTCCCTCGATGCGCTCGCGGGCGCGGCGGCGCGCTCCGGCGGCGCCGGCTTCCGCATCTCGACGACCATGAGCGACCCCATGCGCAATCGCGTCGTCAGGAGGCGCGCGAGCCCGTCCGGCAGGGCACCCATCGCGGCGCGCTTCGCCCATCCCGCGGGCAACAGCAAGACGTCGCTCTTCAAGCCCAAAATGCGCAACCGCT
>Ga0335072_10002943_pt1 | contig 26012 bp, 24 predicted proteins | sample Lox_Sample_21_FD_206725 | JGI IMG/M metagenome (GOLD analysis project Ga0335072, IMG submission 206725) | Soil microbial communities from Loxahatchee National Wildlife Refuge, Florida, United States - Lox_Sample_2.1 | ecosystem: Environmental > Terrestrial > Soil > Wetlands | place: USA...
ATTCCTCGATTAGCTCGCTACCCTCGCGCACGGCCACGCGCGACCGGCGTTCCTCCGCTCTCCCCTGCGTTCGGGTACTGAGGAAGATGCTCACCACCTCTCCCCCACATGTGTTTTTTTCGTCGCGCCGCGGCGGGCGCCGCAACAGCTCAGAGCTGGCCGAGCTCGGCGGTGATCTCGGCGACGGCGGACTTCGCGTCGCCGAAGAGCATCGCGGTCTTCGGATCGAAGTAGAGCTCGTTCTCGATCCCCGCGAAGCCGGGGTTCATCGAGCGCTTGATGACGATCACCGAGCGACTGTCGGCCACCTCGAGGATCGGCATGCCGTAGATCGGCGAGGACGGCGTGTTCTTCGCCGCGGGATTGGTGACGTCGTTGGCCCCGATCACCAGCGAGACGTCGGTGCGCTGGAAGTCGGGGTTGATCTCGTCCATCTCCTTGAGCTGGTCGTAGGGCACGTCGGCCTCGGCGAGCAGCACGTTCATGTGGCCCGGCATCCGGCCGGCGACGGGATGGATCGCGTACTTGACGTCGACCCCGCGCTTCTCCAGCTCGATGGCGAGCTCGCGCACGGCGTGCTGGGCCTGGGCGACGGCCATCCCGTAGCCGGGAACGACGACGACGTGACTGGCGTAGGCCAGCTGGATGGCGGCGTCGGCGGCGCTCGTCGAGCGCACCGTGCCGGCGTGCTCGCCGGCGCCCTGGGCGCCCGCGACGGCGCCGCCGCCGCCGAAGCCGCCGGCGACGATCGCCGGGATCGAGCGGTTCATGGCGGTCGCCATGAGGTTCGTCAGGATCGTGCCGGACGCCCCGACGATCATGCCGGCGACGATCAGGGCGGGGTTGTTCAGCGCCATCCCCGTCGCCGCCGCGGAGAGGCCGGTGAAGGCGTTCAGCAGCGAGATCACGACCGGCATGTCGGCGCCGCCGATCGGCAGCACGACGGCGTTGCCGAGCAGGGCGGCGACGACGAGCATCCCGACGAACAGCAGTTCGGAGTGCGCCCCGGCGACGAGATCGATCCCGGCGGCGAGCGCGAGGATCAACAGGACGAGGTTCACGGCCTGCTGGGCCGAGCCGAACGAGATCGGCCGCCCCGGGATCACTTCCTGGAGCTTGCCGAAGGCGATGTTGGACCCCCAGAAGGAGATCGAGCCGACGATCGCCGCGAACACGGAGAAGATCGCGACATATGTCGGTATGGCTGGGTGAAAAGTATCTCCCAGCACAGGTTGATTGGTGAGCGGGATCGCGAGCGAGCCGTAGGTCGAGCCGTAGTGGCGGAACTCGACCCATGAGATCAGTGCCACGGCGCCGCCGCCGACGCCGTTGAAGAGGGCCACCATCTGCGGCATCGCCGTCATCTTCACGTTGCGCGCCGCCGGGATCCCGACGGCGGTGCCGAGCGCGATGCCGAGCGCGATCAGCCCCCAGTTGCCCTCGCTGGGGATCAGCAGGGTCGCGACCACCGCGATCGCCATGCCGACGGCCGCGATGCGGTTGCCGCGCACGGCCGTCGTCGGCCCCGAGAGCCCGCGCAGGCCCTGGATGAAGAGCGCGAAGGCGACGATGTAGAGGACGTAGATGAAGTTTTCGGCCTGCAGGAAGCTCGTGGCGAGCGGCAGCGAGGTCATGCCCCCTCCCCCGTCCCGGGCTCGTCCTTGGGCTCAGCCCGCTGCTCCTCCGCCGGCTGCTCCGCGGGCTTGGCGGGCTTGGGCCGCGACTTGAACATGTCGAGCATCCGGTCGGTGACGAGGAAGCCGCCGACGACGTTGATCGTGCCGAAGGCGACCGCGATCACCAGCAGCGCCTTGCTCAGCCCGTCCAAACCGGAGAAGCCCAGCAGCAGCAGGCCGCCGAGCAGCACGATGCCGTGGATCGCGTTCGTGCCGGACATCAGCGGCGTGTGCAGGGTGTTCGGCACTTTGGAGATCACGACGAAGCCGATGAAGCCGGCGAGCACGAGGATCGCGAGATTGGTCGTGAGGACGCTCGCCAGCATCACGCCGCGGCCTCCACGGCGGCGCGGGCGCCGTCGTTGACGATCTCGCCGTCGCGCACGATGCAGGCGCCCTTGACGATCTCGTCGTCGAAGTCCAGCGCCAGCCTGCCCTCGTCGTCGCAGATCAGGTCGAGCAGCGCCTGGACGTTGCGGGCGAACAGCGCCGAGGAGTGCTCGGCGAGCGTCGCCGGCAGGTTCAGCGGCGAGACGATCGTGACGTCGTGGCGCACCACGGTCTCTCCGGGGGACGTCAGCTCGCAGTTGCCGCCGGACTCGCCGGCGAGGTCGATGACGACCGAGCCCGGCTTCATGCCGCGCACGGCCTCCTCGGTGACGAGCCTGGGCGCCGGGCGGCCAGGGACGAGCGCCGTCGTGATGACGACGTCGAAGCCCTTGATCGCATCCGTCAGCGCCTGCTGCTGGCGGGCGCGCTCCTCGGGGGTCAGCTCGCGGGCGTAGCCGCCCTCGCCGCTGGCCTCCAGGCCGAGGTCGAGCCACTGGGCGCCGAGCGACTGGACCTGCTCCGCCACCTCGGGCCGCACGTCGTAGCCGGTGGTGCGGGCGCCGAGGCGTTTGGCGGTCGCGATCGCCTGCAGCCCGGCGACGCCGGCGCCCAGCACCAGCACCTTGGCCGGCGGGATCGTCCCGGCGGCGGTCATAAGCATCGGGTAGAAGCGGCCCATGTGCTCGGCGCCGAGCAGCGCCGCCTTGTAGCCGGCGACGTTGCTCTGCGAGGAGAGGGCGTCCATCGACTGGGCGCGGGAGATGCGCGGGATGGCCTCCATCGCCAGCGCCGTCGCGTGCGCGCCGGCCAGCGCCCTGGTGCATTCCGGGTCGGTCAGGGGCGCGAGGAACCCGATCAGCACCGACCCCCCACCGAGCAGGGCGACCTCGGCGGGCGTGGGCGGCGCGATCTTCAACACGACGTCGGCCCGCCACACCTCGGCGGGGTCGTCGAGCAGCTGCGCCCCGGCCTGCGCGAAGGCCTCGTCGGGCAGCAGGGCAGACGCTCCCGCCCCGCGCTGGACGAGCACCTCCAGGCCCTTGGCCCGCAGCTTGCCGACGACCTCCGGGACGAGTGCGACGCGCTGCTCGCCCGGGGCCGTCTCCTTCGGTACGCCAACCCGCATCTGAGGGCCGGGAACGTATCCGATCCGACGGACGAGCGCCAGCCCGACGACATCGGCACCCGCGGAGCGGACCCGGCGGGGCCTCGAAACCGGGCGCGGGTTGTGCGAGACTCGCAGGCGGCGATGACGGTCAACCTGACCCGGATCTACACCAAGCTCGGCGACGCCGGGGAGACCCATCTCGGCGACATGAGCCGTGTCTCCAAGCTGCATCCCCGCGTCGAGGCCTACGGCACCGTCGACGAGCTCAACGCCGTGGTCGGTGTCGCCCTCGCCCAGGACCGGCTGCCGCAGCCCGTGCGGGAGTGGCTGGCGCGGGTCCAGAACGACCTGCTCGACGTCGGCGCCGACCTCTGCGTGCCGGAGACCGCCGAGCAGACCAAGGATGAGCGCGGGCGGCTGCGGCTCGGCGCCGACTACACCGCCTGGCTGGAGGGCGTCTGCGACGATGTCAACGCCAGGCTCCAGCCGCTGCGCACCTTCGTCATCCCCGGCGGCAACCCCGCGGCGGCCCACCTGCACGTCTGCCGCACCGTCTGCCGCCGCGCCGAGCGCCGCGCGCTTGCGGTGGACGACGCGAACCCCGAGGTCGTGCGCTACCTGAACCGGCTGTCGGACATGCTCTTCATCCTCGCCCGCGCCGTCGGCGAGGAGACCGAGTCGCTATGGGACCCCGGCGCCCACGGCGCCGGCGCCGGCAGCTGAGTCGTCCATGCCATGCGCGGGGCGAGGCGTGTTGGCTGAGATCACGGCCGCCGCCAGCGAGCAGCAGGCGCCGGCCCAGAGGTAGCCGCCGACGACGTCGCTGGGCATGTGCCAGGCGAGCACCAGCAGCGAGACGCTGACGGCCGCGACGAACAGGGCGCCCAGGCCGGCGACGGTCGGGCGCAGGGCGCGCGGCGCCGCCATCAGCGCGCACAGCACGAGGGTGGTCGCGGCCGTCGCGTGACCGCTGGGAAACGACGCCGGCCCGATCCAGTGCCAGCCGGCGATCGCGTGCGGGTGGGCGAGCAGCGGCTTGAGCAGCTCGGTGCTGAGCGGAGCCGCCGGCAGCACCAGGGTCAGCACCAGGGCCGTCCGGGGGCGCCGGCGCAGGACGGCGACGGCGAGGATCAGCAGCGCCCAGCCGGTGTAGGCGAGCGGGCTGAGCAGGTCGAGCAGGCCGTTGGCCGCCGTTTCGACCGCCGGGTGCGCGAGCTCGCCGAAGCGGTAGAGCAGGATCGCGTCGCGCATGTGCGTCGCCGGCACGAAGGCGGCGAGCACCCAGACGACACCGAAGGCGAGCAGGCACAGCCCGGTGACCGCCAGCGCGAGCCGCGTCTGGGCGCGCTGACTCAGCCGCCGCAAGGCGAACGGCTGCCCCGGCGCGGCGCGCAGCGCACGACCGCGCGCGGGGGCTGCTGTGGAGCTGCCGGACACGACCTCACACGGTAGAGCCTTTCAGCTGACAGGGAAGGGCTTGCCGGCAAGCGCGGCGAGCGCCTCCGCAGTGACCCACACCGGCGACTGGGAGCTGGTGCGCGAGTAGCGGACGCTGCCGTTCGGCGCGACCAGGCTTTCCAGGTAGCCCAGCGGCGAGCGGCTGCCGCGACGTCTCACGGCCGCCGGGCTGCGCCCGGCCGCGATCAGGCCCTGCACGGCCCACGCCGTCGACTGGGCGTTGGATTCTCCGCCTGGCTCCTGCGGCATCCCGCCGTCGAGGTTCTGGGCGCCCTGGAGGTAGGCGACGGCGCGCCGCACCGCCCCTGAGCCGCGGGCAGTGCCGGAGTCGAGAAGGCCCTGCAGCGCGGCGGCGGTGTCGTCGACGTCGCTGGCGCTTCCGTGCGCGGCAAAGCTGAAGCCGCCGTCGGCGTTCTGCTGGCGGGCGAGCCAGTCGCCCGCGGCCGTCAGCGTCGGTCCGGTCGGCGAGACGCCGGCGGCGCGCAGCGCGAAGATCGCGAACGCCGTGAGGATGTCCTCGCCGGCGAACGAGCCGTCTGCCTGGCGGTAGCGCACGAGCGCCCCGACGAGGCTTTTGCCATCGATCGAGCCGACGGGGGCGCCGCAGGCGCGCAGCGCGAGGATGGTGCGCTCGATGTCGCCCGGCCCTTCCAGGGTCCCGGCCTGGGCGCGCAGCGCGTCTAGCACGGAGTGCCCGTCGCGGCGCAGCGTCGCCGGGTCGCGCCCGGCGGCGGCGAGGCCGATGGCGGCCCAGCCGGTGTAGAGCTCGCTGCTGCCCTCCCCCGCCGCCGCGCCGAAGCCGCCATCGGAGTCCTGGGCGGAAGCGAGGTAGCGAAGCTCGGGAGCCAGGTCGGCGCGCGCCGGGCGGGCCGACACCCGAAACGCGCTCGCGTGGGCGCCTGGGACCATGACCAGTGCGAGCAGCAGCGGCAGGGTCGCCGCGCCGGCCCCCTCCCAGCGGACGTCCATGCGGGTGCGCACCCGCGCCAGCATCCGCGCCAGCTCGGGTGCGAAGGCGAGGCCGAAGAAGAAGCTCGCCCCCGCGTCGACGAGGTTGAAGGGCAGCGCGGTCCCGCCAGCGATCAGCAGAAAGGCGGCCGCGGTGTGCGAGGCGCCAACAGTCCATTCGTACACGTTCATCATCTCCGTCGCGCAGAGCGCGGTCAGGGCGCAGGCGCACGCCAGCTGGAGGCGTCCCAGGCGCCGGTCGCTGAGCCGCCCGAGGACGGCGCCGGCGAGGCCGACGAGGCCCCAGGCGGCCATCTGCCAGGGCGTGTAGGGGCCCTGGCCGAGCAGCATGTTCGAGGCGAACATCCCCAGCGCGCCGACGGTGAAGCCCGGCAGCGGTCCCAGGGCGTAGCCGACGACGAGCGCGATCGCCGTGATCGGCTTGACTTCGGGCAGCGCCACGAAGGCGTCCCGTCCGAGCGCGGCCACCGCCGCCAGGGTCGCCACGACGGCCACCATCCGCGCCGAGGGCCGGGCGCGCTCGTAGGCCAGCCAGCCGGCGACCAGGACGCCGGCGACGAGCGTGAACGACGCCAGCGGCCAGCTCATCCGCGCATCCCCAGGGCCGTTGCCACGGGCACGGCTGTCTCGTCGCGCATCGCGCCGGCCAGCAGCTCGGCGCCCTGCTCGGGCGTCAACGCGCCGCCCGCCCCACCCAGGATCCGCGCGGTCTCGGTCGCGAAATACCAGCCGCCCGCCAGCAGCTCGGACGCCGAGCCGTCGGCGATGACGCGTCCGTCGGCGAGCAGCACGGCGCGTGTCGCGCAGGCGCAGGCGAACTCGGGGTCATGGGTTGCCACGATCACGGCCTGGCCACAGGCCGCGCGGGCGCGCAGGTCGGCGGCGAGCTCGGCCTTGGCCCGGCGGTCCATGCCGCGGGTGGGCTCGTCTAGGGCAAGCACCGCCGGCTCGGTCTCCCCGTCGGTGACGATCGCCAACGCCAGCCGCTGGCGCTCGCCGCCGGAGAGGTCGCGGGGATTGCGGGCACCCATGCCCGCCAGGCCGGCTCGGGCGAGGGCGCCTGGCGAGAGCTCGTCCTCGACGCGGTCGTGCAGGAAGTAGTCGCCCGGGTTCTGCAGCAGCAGCGCCACCCGGCCCGCCCGCTCGATGCGTCCCCGCGTCGGCGTCAAGAGCCCGGCGGCGTGGCGCAGCAAGGTCGACTTGCCGGCCCCGTTGCGTCCCATCAAGGCGATGCTCTCGCCGGGCGCGACCCGCAGCTGCACGCCGCGCAGGATCGCCGGTCCGCGGTGCAGCTCGTGCCAGACGCCGCGCAGGTGAAGCGCCGGGGTCTCCCGCCCGCGCCCCAGGCGTGGAGGGCGCGCGCCCGCCTGGGTGCCCGCGGAGGCGGGGCCGGGGGAGGCGGGGCCGGCGGAGGGGGTGCCGGGGGAGGCGGTGGCCGCGAGACCGGCGGACGCGGTGGCCGCGACGGCTGCAGCGTCGCCGGGCAGCGCGCCCTGCCGGCGCAGGGTGGCGCGCGCCTGCTTGACCCCGACCGGCGCCGGCCGCAGGCCGGCGAGCGCGAACAGTCGGGCCCCGGGGGTCTGCAGCGCGGGCGCCCCCGCCGCGGCCCACTCCAGGAAGGAGGCGGGCTCGCCGTCGTGGACGACCCCGCCGTGGTCGAGAGCGATCACCCGGTCGGCGCAGGCCAGGCAGCGCTCCAGGCGGTGCTCGGCGAGCAGGATCGTCGTGTCCCACTCCTGGTTCAGGCGGCGCAGGAGCGAGATCAGCTCGTCGCCGGCGACCGGGTCCAGCTGCGAGGTCGGCTCGTCCAGCAGCAGCACCCGGGGGCGCCCGGCGAGCGCCGCCCCGAGCGCGACGCGCTGCTGCTCGCCGCCGGAGAGCTCGTGGGTGGAGCGTTCCAGGAGATGGTCGATGCCGAGCGCCAGCGCGACCTCCTCGACCCCGCGGGCGACCGCCGCCGCGGAGTGGCCACGGCTCTCCAGGGCGAGCGCGAGCTCGGCGTTGACGGAGCTCATCACGAGCTGCGTCTCGGGATCCTGGAAGAGCGAGCCCGCCAGCGTCCCCAGGCGGGCCGGCCCGTGCTCGCGGGTGTCGAGCCCGGCCAGCGCCACCCGGCCGGCGAAGCGTCCCCCGTGGAAGTGCGGCACGAGCCCGGCGGCGGCGCGCAGCAGGGTCGACTTGCCCTGGCCCGAGAGGCCGGCCAGCAGGCACAGCTGACCGGGCTCGATCGCGAGACTGACGTCATCGAGCGCCGCCCCCGGGGCACCGGGGTAGTGGTAGGTGACGTGCTCGAACGTCAGGACCGGCTCGCTGGCGACAGCCGCTGCGAGGACCGGCTTGCTCACGCCTCCCGAGGCAGCGGCGCGCTCGCTCACGACGCGATCCCCCGGCGATCGGCGAAGGGCAGCAGGACGACGAGCACGAGGCCGGCGGACAGTGCCAGCAACGGCGGGCCGACCGGAGCGTGCAGCAGCGGGTAGGCCGTGAACGCCGCCGGGCCGGCCAGCCGGCCGAGGAGCGCCAGCGTGAGGACCGCCGCCCCCGAGGCCAGGAAGGCGAGGTCGTGGCGCGACCAGGGCCGCCGCAGGCGGGGCGCCCGCGGCGCCGCGGCGAAGCCGCGGACCTCGAGCGTCGCCGCGACGTCCATCGCCCGGTCCAGCGAGCCCGCGAGCACCGCGCCGAGCAGCGTCGCCTGCGCGCGCGCCCCGCGCGAGCCGCCGTCGGGGCGGGTGCGCTGGGCCTCGGCCAGACGGCGAGAGTCGGCGTAGAGCAGTGGCAGCATCCGTAGCGCCAGCGACGCCGTCAGCGCCGAGCGAAACGACAGCCGCCGGCAGATTCGCAGCAGGGCGTCGGGGTCGACGGCGAGGCTGGCGAGGGTGGTGACGAGCATCAGGGCGGTGACCTTCAACGCGATCACCGCCCCGTAGACCAGGGCCTCGACGGTGAGGTCCCCCTGCCCGAACGGGCCGAGATCGCCGAGGCGGGCGAACACCGTCAGGCCGTTCCGGGAGACGAGCACGTTGATTGCCACGATCGGGAGCGCCACGACCAGCGCCATCCGCAGCGACCGCGCCAGCTCGCGCCCGACCCCAGCGGCTAGCCCGGCGAGCAGGACCGCCAGGACGAGCACGGCGAGCGCCAGCGGGTGGTAGAGCACCAGCGCCGCCCCGCTCAGGCAGAGCGCCCAGATGGCGCCGACGCCGGCGCGCGTGGCGTGCAGCGGGCTGGCTCGGCGCCGGTAGAGCAGGATCCCGGGCGCCATGCGTCCGCCGGTCGCGGTGTCGCCCCGGGAGCGCCTCACGCGCTGCGCCCTCCCGGTCTCATGGCGCCGGCTGGGGTAGGGGAAGCACGGTGCTCGCGCCGCCCGAGCCGCCGAGCAGGGCGATCGCGAAATGGTCGTGCAGGGTGGCTTCGCGCACTGCGTGGGCCGCCAGTTCCACGCCGGCGGCGTCGGTGCCGGTGACCAGCCACTCGGGGTCCTCGCCGGTGTAGCGGGTCGCCGCCACCAGCCCGGCGTCGCCGCCGAGCGTCCGCGTCACCTGGCCCTCGGGGTCGAGCAGCGCGAACGAGCTGCCACCGCCGAGCACGCGGGCGTAGACGCCGCTCGCGGCCGGTCCGCGTTCGAGCTGGTCCGCGGCGGGGTCCGCCCGCAGCTGGCGCCAGGTGCCGACGAGGATGCGCAGCGTTTCCGGCGCCTCGCCGCCCGGACCCAGGGCGGCCAGACCGGCGTTGACGCCGGCCTGGCGCAGATGCGCCGCGACGGTCCGGCAGGGAGTCTGTTCCGGTGCCGCGCATTCCAGGCGCACCGGCGGCCGGCGCCCTTCGATGCCGCCGAGGAAGGGCGCCGGGAAGGAGCCCACGATCGCCGGGATTTCCTGGGTCTGGCTCCAGTCGTGCAGATCCCACCAGATGCGATCGCCCGGGCGCACGTTGGTCTCGGCCGCTCCTTTGGCCGCCTGCACCCCGTTGACGTAGTAGAACCACGCCGTCGGCTGGCTGCCGCGAAAGCCGCCGGCGTGGCCGTCGATGCTCTGCACGAAGCCCCCGCCGTAGCGGGTCGTGACGGTGGCGTTGCGCATCAGGAGACTCATGACCGTGTCCTGGCCTTCCGCCCGCGGCGCGCTGCGCGACAGCATCGGCTGGGCGCCGAATTCGCGCGTCACCTGCAGCCGCACCCCGGTCGGCGTCCTGCCCGGGCCCAGGCCGCAGCCGGCGAGGGCGCCGGCCGCGCCGAGGGACAGCAGGGCGAGGGCCGGCAACCGCCGGCGGCTGCGCCCCGGGCGCCGCTGTCTCCTACTTGACATCGAAGGTCACGCGGCTGACGCCGGCGACGGGCTTGGTGACGACGCCGGCGTCGTTGACAGCCTCGATCTCGTACACGTAGCGCCCCGCGGGCAGGCGCTTGGGCAGCAGGTAGCTGTAGGAGGTTGTCTCGGCGACCTTGAAGAAGAGCCGCCTGCCGCACTTGGCGCGGGTGAAAGCGGCGCGGCGTCCGTTGAAGACGAAACAGCGCCCACCCTTGCGACGCTGGAGGCTGAGTCGCAATTCGTGCAGGGTTTCGCCGGTTGGCACCGCAACACTGCCTTCCAGCAGGCGCGGCGCCGACCGGCGCCTGTAGTCACGTCCGTTCGTCACGCCCGCGACCTGCGGCAAGTCGGGCGACGGGGTGACCCGCGGGCGCGTGGAGATGATTTCCGGGCCGCCGTTCGCCGGCGTCGTCGTCCCGCAGGTGCCGTCGTTGCCGTTGTGCACGCAGATCGTGAACGGTTCCGAGGCGACCGAGTCGGGGGCGTGTGCCTGAAGCGTGTAGAGGCCCGGCGCCGAAAAGGACACATTCGCGACCCCGTCGGCTGCCGGCGCGAACGTCTGTGCGCCGTCGCTGAGCAGATCTCCTTCTGGGAGCGAGCCCTCGGCGGCCGCCGTTTCGGTGTTCAGCGCACCGAACGTAACCGGCACCTGCTGGCCGACGTCGGCGGTTGCCGCGGCGGGAACGGCGGTCAGAAAATCGGCGGGCGCGGTCGCCGTCGGGCACAGCGGGCCGGTCGCGTAGCACTGTGGGAACAGCACGATGTGCTGGCCGCTTGCGATCGACTGGGAGCAGACTCCCTGTTCGGCGTACTTGCCTTCCAGCCAGAACGCCCAGTAGATGCCGGACGGTTCGGTGGAGCTGAATTCCGGCAAGTCGAGACCCTCCAGGCCCTGAAGTTCGACGCCTTCGGGCTGGTTCTTGACCTTCCATTTGCCGCCGGTCGCGTCGTAGACGGCGCCGCCGGCGCTCGTGCCTTCGCAGGTGCCGCCGCCTTCGACCGGGATCGGTGTCGTGCTGGTCGTGACCTGGGTCTGCGGCAGCAGAGCTTCCCCGCCGAGGCCTTGGATTCGCACCGTCACCGTCGCCGGCGAACCGGCCAGCGCCGGCGCGGCGACAAGCAGCGAGCAGAGACAGGCAGCGGCCGTGACCGCCAGTGGACGAACGATCTTTCGCATGTGAGCCAACCCCTTTCCACGAGGGCCTTGTGGGCTTGCGGTCGGAGGCAGGTCTCCTGGCTCCCGGGCCTACCCCTCGCGCCTTCCCGATCCGCCGGGCGGCCGATCAGTGGCTGCGTCTTGACCTGCAGACGCCAGCGGGGGCATCCCCGGTCACAGTGGCGGGTCCGCGCCGGACTCACACCGGCTTCCCTTCGCCACCGACCGTATGGACGCCGCGAATACTACCTGCCGAGACGGCTCACGTCCCGATCGCGGTCAGCTCGCTGTCCACGTCACCCAGCGCCGCGCGCTCCTCGGCGTCGAGTCGCGTGCCGGCAGCCAGCAGCCGCCGCGCTGTCTCGAGGTCCTCGCCGCGGCCGAACGTCAGCGCCGCCTTGAGGGCGCCGTCCTTCAGGTACCACGTCGTGAAGCTCCCCTCGGCGAGCGAGCCGCGCACGATCTCCTCGTCCCACTCCCGCGCCGGGCCGACGTACTCCAGTTCGCCCCAGTCGCCGAAGACCGAGAAGAAGTAGGGCACGACCGTGTGCGGGACGTCGCGGCCGAGCATGTTCAGCGCCGCCGTCTTGCCGTGGTTGAAGGCCACGTCCCAGTGCTCGATGCGCAGAGGCCCGCCGTGCAGCGACGAGTCGTACTCGCAGATGTCCCCCGCAGCGAACACCCCCGGCGCCGAGGTCTGAAGGCGCGAGGAGCAGCGCACCCCGCCGCTCTCCCCCATCTCCAGGCCCGCCGCGCGCGCCAGCTGGACGTCCGGGGCCACCCCGGCGCCGACCACCACGGCGTCCGCCGGCAGCTGCAGGCCGTTGGCCGTGATCACCTGCGCCACGCGCTCGTCGCCCTCGAAGCGGGCGAGCTCGTCGCGGGCGTGGATCGTCACCCCGTGGGATTCCAGGAGGTCCTGGAAGAAGCGACCCGACCGCCTGCCGAAGCCGCGTTCCAGGGTCACCTCCTCCTGCATCACGATCGTGCAGCGCTTGCCGAGCATCGTCAGCGACGCCGCCACCTCGCAGCCGATGTAGGAGCCGCCGATCAACACCACCTCCTCCGCGTCGGCCACGCCGGCCCGGATCGCGTCGGCGTTGCCCAGCGTGCGCAGGTAGTGGATCTGCTCCAGATGGCACCCGTCGACGTTCAGCCTCCGCACGTTGGCCCCGGTCGCCAGCAGCGCCTGGCCGAACCCGATGTCCTGCTTGTCCGAGAGCTTCGCCGTGCGCGCCCCGAGGTCGAGCCCGGTGACGCTCGTCCGGGTCAGCAGCTCGATCTCCTGCTCTCCCCACCACTCATCCGGACGGAAGAAGGCCTCGCTGCGCTCCTCCTCGCCGCGCAGGTAGCCCTTGGAGCAGTTCGGCCGGTTGTACGGCGGGTCCGGCTCGCGGCCGACCACCAGCACGCTGCCCTGGGCGCCTTCCTGGCGCAGCCAGCGCGCGCAGTTCGCGCTCGCCAGGCCCCCGCCGATCAGCAGATAGTCAACCTCGCGCCTCGCCATCGCCGACCCCACTCTAGCTCTCACAGCCCCGGGGGATGGCGCACCGACCAGTGCGCCCAGGTCGGGATGTGGCCCAGGATCCGCCAGCGCGGGCCGTCCTGGTCGCGGTTGGGGCCGACGTCGGTGCCGTCGTGGCTCGTGTCCAGCCGCAGGCCCGCGATCACGATGAACACGTGGTCCGTCGGGGCTGTCGTCGCGTAGATCGTCACCCACCGTCCCGGGCCGGGCAGACCCCAGCCCACGTAGTCCTGGGCCAAAGGGTTCTCGCGCACGATTTCCCCCAGCGGACGCACCCCGGCGCGGTAGAGCACGTAGTTGACGGTGCTCGAGCAGTCCTCGCTGACCGCCCCCAGCGGGTCGGGGTGGCCGGCCGGACCGTAGGGCAGGTCCTGCAGCTCGTTGCCCGCCATCACCATCGCCTGCACCGCCGGCGGCACCTCGCGGGGGATCAGCGCCAGATGCCCGTCGCCCGGGGCCAGCAGCGCCCGTTCGCCTGCGATCAGCTCGACCGGTGTGGTGCCGCGCGCGGCGAACCCCGGGAGCAGGCCTTCGACGGCTTCGGCGGCGGGCACCCCGGAGGCCGCGCCGAGGACATCGGCTTCCCGGCCGGAGCCATCGCGCCCCCCGCGGTAGAGCGCCGCCCAACGCTCCACCTCCGCCACGTACCACCAGGCGTGGTTGTATGCATAGATCGCCCTCCGGTAGTCGCCCGGGGCGCCGGACGCCCGCAGGTAGTTGGCCATCGCGAAGATCGCGTCCGCCGGGTCCCAGCGGTCAGGTGGGCCGTCGTGGTCGACGCTCACCCCGTACCTGCTCCACGTCGAGGCCAGGAACTGCGCCGGTCCGCCCGCACCCGCCGCGTTGACCGCGCCCTGCCGTGTGCACGACGGGGCGGGGTCGCGGCCGTGGTCGCACTCCACCCTGCCGATGCCCGCCAGGATCGCCCAGTCGAGCCCATAGCGACGCGCCGCCGCCAGGTACAGGCGCAGGTAGCTCGGCGGGATTTCCCGGCGAGCCAGTGCCGAGACGCCATACTCCCCGCCCGCGCCGGCCGCGACCGCTTCCTCCCGGGGACCCCTGATCGTCGCCGTCACTCCGGCAAGGCCGAGCAGCAGCCACGCGGCCAACGCCGCCGACCCGCCGAGCGGGAGAGCCAACCCGCCGCGCCCGCGGGCCGCGTCGCCGCACCCCCAACCCGGCGCGCCCGGCGACACGAGCCCGGGTTCCCGGCCGCGCGGTGCGGCGCGCTCGCGACTCACAGGCGACTGCGAGATCATCCGCCCCCGCCCCCGGCCACGCCGCCCCGGCCGCCGACGCCACGCGCCGCTGCCCCGCGCAGCGCCTCGGCGAGCGCCGCGCCGCCGGCCGTCCTCAGACCCCATCCGCCGCCAAGGCGGCTCCCCTCGCCGGGGAGGCGTCCGAGCAGGCGGTGGCGGCGCAGGAAGGCGCCCCACCACATCGCCGACGCCAGCAGCCAGCGCGTCCACCAGCCGAAGCCCTGAAGGCCGAGCAGGAGCTGGGTCAGCAGCAGCACCACGCCCAGCAGGAAGGCGAACAGCAGCTTCGCCACGACCGCTCCCACCAGGCGCTCGGCCCACACCCGGAACGCTCCCCGCCCGCCGTCGCCGAGGGCGGGCGCGAGCACCGCGATCGGCGCCAGCAGCAGGTACAGCAGCGCCATCAGCTCCGCCCCGAGCAGGTGCAGCGCGATGTAGCCCAGCAGCAGGAGCGCGCCCAGCGCACCCAGCGCGATCAGCAGCAGCCCGCCGAGCCTCGCCGAGGTCCCGTTCTGGGTGCGGAACTCGGCCTCGGCCGCGGTCGCCCCGTGGCAACTCGTCGCGTCGTCGCTGTCGCACAGCGCCCGCAGCAGCGACGCCCGGTCGTCGATCGAGTTGCGCGCCGCCCCGTTGGCCGGCAGCGCCAGGAACAGCTCGCCGTTGCTTCGCGCCGAGCGCAGCAGCCTCGCGCTCTGGGCGAGCTGCGCCGGGGACTCGCCCGCGAGTGCTTCGCAGACCGCTTCCGACTCGTCGGTCCCGCCGCCGAAGAGACCCGCCCCGCCGAGCATCCTCAGCCCGCCGAGGAAGCCCGAGCTGCTGAGGATCCCGGCGCCGCCCTTGGCGCAGTCCCCGCTCGCTTCGGCCGCGGCCGCGAGCGCCAACGCCGCCGCCTGCAGCCGGGGATCGGAGCGCACCGGCTCCGAGCACCAGCGCACCTCGCCGAACTCCATGTAGCACCACGGCGCGCCCACGACCCCGGCGAAGACGTCGCCCATCCCGTCCGCCAGCGTCCGCCGCGCCCCGCTCGGGGTGCCCCGCACGACGGTCGCCGCGGTCCCCGCCCCCGCCGCGTCCGCCCAGCGGCCCAGCACCCCGACGGTGCCCGCCGGGTCGGCGATCACCCACAGCCCGCCGGCCATCATCGCCAGCATCAGCGCCGCCTGACCCAGCGTCTGGGCGACCCGCCGCCGCACGAGGCCGTCGTAGGCGGCCGCCAGCGACGCCAGCGCCAGCGCCAGCACCAGCCACGGCTGGGTGAACGAGCGCTGTGTGCCACGCAGCGAGCGCTCCACCGCCACCAGCGCCGGCCCGTCGAGGAGATCGAGCGTGAAGCACCATTCCAGCGCGACGACGACCGCGTGAGCCACCCACACGAGACCCATCCAGATCGGCCCGATCAGGTAGTCCTGCTCGAGCGTCGCCGAGGTCACCCCCAGGGCCCCCGCGTCGATGTGGACGTCGAGGGCGTAGTCGCCGGTCGGCGCCGCCGCCGCCCCGAACCCGGAGTCCGCGCAGTCCTGCCGGCTCGCCGCCGACAGCGCACCGGCGTCGGCGCAAAGCGGGCTGCCGAGCCCGTTCTGCACCAGCGGGTCGCCGCCGCTCGCCGGCGCCGAGCTCGACCCGTCGGCGCCGGTCGCCGCGCCGACCGTCCTGGACCCCCCGCCGCGGCTCACCAGCGGCGGGCCGACCGGCGCCCGCCGCGTCCCTCCCGGCCGCACCCGCGACCCGCTCGCCGAGCCCGGCAGCGCGAGCGGCGCGAGCAACCCGATCAGCAGGAGCGCGACGGGCACGACCCGGACAGCCCTCATCGTGCCCCTGCCGGCTCGGGCGTCGTCGAGAACGCCCGCAGCAGCTCGGGGACCACGACGTCGACCTGGATCGCCTCCACCCGGCCGCGGTGGTCGCGAAACAGGCAGCGGCCGGCCTCCAGCCCCAGCAGCCGCCGGCGCAGCCCGCGGTCCTCGGGGTCGAGTCCCAGCAGCGCCAGCGCCCGCCCCGCCTCGGCCTCGGAGCGCATCCCGAACACGAAGGTCGCCCCGAGGAGGTTCTCCAGCGACTCCCGCTCCCCCAGCAGGGTGTCGGTGACGAGCTGGGTGCCGATGATCGGCACCGCCAGCTCCGAGCGGCCCATCCGCTGCAGCGCGAGCAGCAGCGAACGGCCGACCGGGTCCTGCAGCAACCTCCATCCCTCGTCGAAGCTGAACAGCTTGAGACGGTCCCGTTCGGTTGACATCAGGTGCATCGCGAACAGCGCGATCAGCCGCACCATCTGCTCGCCCACGCGCTCGGACTGGGAGAGATCCGCGCGCGGCACCCCGGGCTGGGCGCCCGGCAGATCCCGGATCGGCAGGTACGTCACCTGACGCTCCCCCACCTCCGGCAGCCGCACCGCGGGGTCGGCGAAGGCGAGCTGTGTCAGGCCCGAGCGGGCGTGCACGGCGAGCGTCTTGGCGACCTGCCGGTCGATCTCGTCGCCGCCGGCCAGCGCCGCCACGACCTCCAGGCAGGTCGGCGTCCGGGCGCGCCGCAGGACCGCCTCGACGGCCCCCAGAACCGCCGTCTCCCATGCTGGCTCCGCCCGCACCGGCAGCAGGTCGCGCAGGAACGACACCGCCGTCTCCTGGCGCAGATGCTCCGGGGCGATCCGCAGCGGGTCGAGCACCCCGCGCAGCGCCGGGTCCGGACGCAACGCGATCTCTTCCACGTGCGGCGCCACCTCCGGCAGGAGGTGGAAGCGGTGGTCGCCCTTGGGGTCGCAGTCCACGATCCGCGCCCCCGACAGGAAGCCCTCGTACTTGAGCTTCTGGTCGAGCGTCGTCTTGCCCGAGCCCAGCGCCCCGACGCTGAGGATCGCGGTGTTGCGGTTGCTCTCCGAGCCCTCCCGCAGGTGCAGGCGCACCGGCCGGCGCGAGCCCGAGAGCGTGTGTCCCAGGTAGAAGCCTCCCCGCGAGCCCACCGTGTGGGTGGCCGTCGGCATCATCGCCGCCACCTGCTCCGTCGTCAGCACGTCGTCGTAGCCCGTCACCCGCGTCCGCTGCCCCGGCAGGGTCTGGCAGAAGAGCCGCAGCTGATCGCCCAGCGGCCGGTGCAGGCAGACCTCGCCGTATGCCCGGCGGCAGATCTCGACGCGCTCTTGCAGCGTCTCCTCGTCGGGTGCGCCCAGGGCGAGCGTGATCGTCGCCCGCAGCAGCGGCGGGCGACTCGCTCGCTGGAGGTGGTCGAGCAGCTCGCGGGCCTGCAGCGTCCGTCGCCGCCCCTGCTCGCTCGCGCCCTGCTCGCCGTCTGACTCCGCCCGCAGGATCTGGTCGGCGTCCTGGACCCCCCGCCGTGCCAGGCGCAGGGCGAGGTCGTTGGGAAGGTGACGCGCGTTCAGCGAGACGTCCACCGGGAAAGGCAGGCTCTCCAGCGGCGCCGACATCAGCTCCGCCCGCGCCCCGGGGAACGGCGCCTGTTCCGGCAGGGCGCCGAGCACGAGCAGCGCCTGCCAGCTCTCGCCGAGCTCGGAGGCGACGCGCAGCACCCGCCCGCGATGCTCGACCCAGCTGTCCATCCAGCGCACCACGTCGCCCTCGAGCGGCGCGAACACCGCCTGTCCGTTGCGGGCGAACAGCAGCGCCCGCGGCTCGTGCAGCCCGTCCACACGAGGCTCCCCGCCGAGACCCCGGCAGAACGCCCGGCGGACCAGCCATTGCAGCTCTGCCCCGCTCGCCGGACGCGCCCCGAGACGGTCGGCGAGGTCCGCCCGCAATTGCTCGGCACGGGCGCCCATCCGCTCGAGCTCGGCCGCCCGCAGCAGCCGCCGGTCGCCTGGAGCCAGCGCCCGGCGCAGGCCCTCAAGCCACTCCCGCGGGTGGCGCTCGGCGGCGCGCGACACGTAGCTGGCGATATCCCGCTCCGGCTCTCCCAGGCTCACGAACAGGAACACCTCCGCCCGCTGCGCCCCGAGCTCGGCCAGACGCCGTCGGTGTTCGGCGAGGTAGCGTCGCCGCGCCTCGGTGTCGCCGTCGCCCATCTCGCGCTGGTAGCTCTCGATGTCCCAGGCCCGGCTGACGCGCAGGATCTGCACGTCGGCGGCGACCGCCGCCAGGGCCCCCCGCATGGCGCTCAGGCGGGCCCGCTTGTCCTCCGCGGCGAGGAGCTCGTAGGAGCGCATCGGAAGCGCGAACGCCGCCCAACCGTCGCGAAGACCGCCGGACCCGAAGACGCAGTTGCCGTAGACCAGCGTGATCGGGGGACGCACCGCGGCTCACCCCACCCGCAGACGGCCGCCGCGCCCGAGCACCACGACCTGCCCCCGCGCCCGTGTTCGGGACCCGGCCCGCGGGCGCACCACCAGCTCCCGCCGGCCGATCGCCGTGCGGCGCAGCTCGCAATCATGGGCGACCGCGATCCGCACCGTCCCCGGCCCGGCGTAGCGCACCCGCCGTGGGCGCCCCTCGCTGCCGTCGGGCAGCACCGCCAGCCGTGGCGGGTGCCAGCGGCCGCCGGGGCCCGGACAGGGGCTCATGCCGGACAGCTGGCGCCGTTCTCCGGCGAAACGCGCCAGGGCCACCGCGGCGAGGTGAAACGGGCGGCCCTCGATGCGGATCATCGCCAGCACGGCTGCCGCACCCGCCGGAAGGGCGAGCGCACGCAGATACCAGGGCAGCACATCCGCCGCGGCGCCGAGCAGCGGGAGTCGTCCGAGCAGCAGCACGGCGAGGGTCAGCGCCAGCCAGTAGAGGACCCCCCGCACCGGCACCCCGGAGGGGTTCAGGCGCAGACGGTCGACCCTGTAGATGCGGCGCTCCAGCGCGAACACGCCGCGGTAGGACCGGATCTCCACCGCTCTATGCCGCCAGCGAGTGGACCGTGTTCTGCAACAGGCTCAGGCCGCTCGGCGTCGCCAGCAGCACCGCGACGATCCCGACCGCGAACACCCCGGCGGCCTGCTTGAAGTCGCGTCGAAAGGCGAGCACTATGCCGGCGACGGCCAGCGCCAGGCCGATGAGGCTCATCGCGACCTTGCGTCCCGTGTCGCCCGCCTTGCTGGCCACCGCTTCCAGCGAGCTGCCTTCGCCGGCGGCGGCGGTCGTCGTGGCCTGCGCGGCGGTGGTCGCGGCGGAGGTCGCGGCGGCGGCCGAGGCTCGTGCCGGACCGACCACAGCGAAGCAGGCGCTGCAGGCCATGAGCAGACCGCAGATCGCGCCCAGGCGCGTGTCGAGAAGGGCGCGTGTCACGGGACGCGGGCACCGCGTATGGATTGGGTTGCTTGGATGGCGGGCGGCTCGTTGCATGTCTTCTGTCCTCCTTGGTTGTCGTGGCATCGCGGGCCGCGCGTTCGCGCACCCCGCGCGGGCGGGTCGAGGGCGTGGCCGGCGAAGGTCAGCAGCGCCAGCGCCGCCAGCGCCGTCGCCATGCGGCGTGGCAGCTCCCTGCCCAGGCGCAGCCGCCACAGCGGGTGGGTCGTGACGGTCACCGCCGGTCGAGATCGCACCTCGCGCCGCCTACCGCTCGAATCCGAGCTCGGAGAGCACCGGCGCGTCGCCGGCGTCCCGCGCTTCTTCGGCGGCGACGGGGGCGACGGCGGTCGCCGGCGACACACCGGCGGGCGACGGCGGCGCAGAGCTAGTCGTGGGGTTCATGTAGCCGAGCACGGAGACCACGCGGTCGGCGCTCCGCGGACGCGCCGTGTGCGGCGCGGCGGACCGGTGGAGCGGCGTGAGCGAAGCGGCGGACCGGCGTGACGCCGGATGGGCGACGCCGCCCGCGGGGTGTCGGGCGGCTGTCCCCGAGCGACTCGGCCCGAGCCGCCCGGCGGCCGCGACCGGCTGCTCCCGCGCGGCCGCGGCGGACGACCGCGGCGCGGCGGTCGCGGGACCGGCTGTGCTCGCGCCCGGGACACCCTCGACGGTCGAGCGGATCTCGTGCGCCACGAGCGCGCCGACGGCCATCGCGAGGAAGGCCACGGCGCCGACGCGGGCGCGTCTGGATCGGCGTGCCGCACGAGTCTGCCGGGCCGCAGATCCGGCACGAGCCGTCCGGCCGCCGGGCCAGTCAAACCGGTCGGCGCCGAGCTCGGCCCAATTCGTCTGGCCCTCGTCCACCTCCTCCGGCTGGTCCTCGCCGAAGACACGGTACCGGGGGTCGTCGTGCCTGAACATCACGCCTCACCTCCGGATCGCCGGGGCACGCGGGCGGCCGGGAGCCGAGCCGGGGAGTGATCGCCCGGCCCCCGGCCGCTTGCGCGCGGGGCGGGATCGCCGTGCGGTCGTGCCTGAAACCGATCGCCGGCGTCCCGCGGGACGCGCCTATGTGGGGGGTGGTCTATATGCATAGGTCTGTCCCTATCTCCTCTTCCGACGGGCCCCGCCGGAGCGGGACAAGCGGCGGCCGGTGGGCGCTCGTCGGGTTGCCGATACCGGCGGCCCGGCGGGGGCGGCTGGAAGCGCAGCTCGGCCTCGGAGAGCGCCCGCAGGCGGGCTCGGCCGCGCTGGGCGACCTTGCGGTACTTCTCGAAGGACCAGTCGTGCTGTCCGCAGAACTCGGCTCGACCGATGCCGAGCAGGGCCTGCGAGGCGAGCACGAGGCGCTCGTCGGCGCTGAGCGCGGGGAGGCTGTGGAGGGTGCCGCGCAGCTCCAGGCGCCGGGCGACGAGCGTGTGGACGTCGGCGCGCGGATCGACGAGCTGGTTCTCGCCGCCGGCGGTGTCCAGGGAGACGGAGCGCTCGAGGGCGGCGGCCAGCGGGCTGCGTCCGTGCAGCGCGCGGCGGCGGTCACGGACGCGCGAGAGGAAGCGCTGCTCGAGCACGTGGTCTAGGTGTCGCCGGCCGGAGAGCCGCAGCCCGCGGCGCAGGTGCGCCAGCAGCTCCAGGGTGGCCTGGCTGTAGCAGTCCTCGAGGTCCTCCCGGCGCAGGCGGTGGCGATGGGCGCGCAGCAGCGGCTCGCGCCGGGCGTGGGCGACGAGGGCGAGCAGATCGACGGCCTCGGCGTGCTTGCCGCCGGTCGCCGGGGTACGTCCAGGGTGTCGGCGGGCACCCCGAAGGGGCCCGCGCTGCGTATAAGGGGTAGTCATGTACCGATGTCGGACACCCAGCCCCGCAGACCCCCCACGAATTTCGACCGCGCCCGGGAGCCCCGCCGATGAGACTCACTGAGCGGCTGCGGGCACTCGACCGCTTCCAGCAGCGCCATCGCGGGGTCGGCTTCGCGGCGGCGGTGGTCAAGAAGTTCGGGGACGACGGCGCCGGCCAGCTGGCGGCACTGGTGGCCTACTACGGGTTCTTCGCCCTGTTCCCGCTGCTGCTGGTGTTCGTCACCGTGCTCGGCTTCGTCCTGGAAGGCAACCCCGGGGCGCAGCAGAGCGTGCTGCACTCGGCGCTCAGCCAGTTCCCGGTCATCGGCCAGCAGCTCGAGCAGCACCTGCACTCGATCAAAGGCAGCGGCCTGAGCCTCGCGATCGGCCTCGTCGGCTCGCTGCTGGCCGGCCTCGGGATCACCGGCACCGCCCAGAACGCGTTCAACGCCGTCTGGCACGTCCCCCGCAAGGACCGCCCCAACTTCCTGACATGGCGGCTGCGGGGCCTCGCCCTGATCGTGGCGTTGGGGACGCTGACGATCGTCTCGACAGCGGTCGCGGGCTACGTGACGGCCGGTGGCTCGAGCGCGGTCGCGGTGCTCGGCGGGGTCCTGATCGCGCTCGCCGTGAACCTGCTGCTGTTCTTCGCCTCCTTCCGCCTGCTGACGTCGTCGAGCGTGCCCACCAGGGACCTTCTGCCGGGGGTGGTGCTGGCGGCGGTGCTGTGGCAGATCCTCCAGCACGTCGGCGGCTACTACGTCGACCACGTCGTGCGCCACGCCAAGGAGACATCGGGCCTCTTCGCCCTGGTCCTGGGGCTGCTCGCCTGGCTCTACCTCGGTGCCCAGGTGACGCTGCTCGCCGCCGAGGTCAACGTCGTGCGCGCCCGGGGGCTGTGGCCGCGGAGCTTCTTCTCGCCGCCCCTGATCGACGCCGACAGGCGCGTCCTGCGCTCGCTGGCGGAGGCCGAGCAGCGGGTGCCCCAGGAGCGCGTCGAGGTGAGCTTCGACGCTGACACCGACGAACCAGACCCGTCGCGTCCCGAAAGCGTTTGATTTTTCTGGAGGGGAGGGGGTTTGCGCCGCCTGCTCCGGCCGCAGTGGCGTGCGCGACCAGGCACTTGAAGGGTCGCGCGCGCCGGTCTATACTAACTACACTTTCGTAAGCTCATATGGAGCGTATACCCATGGCTGATCAGAACGGCAAGCCCTCTATCCCCCCCGCGCCCCAGCCGGGCCCGAAGCCCGTGCTGCGGCTGATCCCGCTCGACGACACCGTCGTCTTCCCGAACATGGGCATCACGCTCACGGTGGACGTCGGCGAGGACGAGCGCGTCGTGCTCGTCCCCCGCCACGAGAACGAGTTCCTCGAGGTCGGCACCATCGCCGAGGTCGAGGACCACATCCGGCTGCCCGGCGGCGGCCGCGCCGTGGCGCTCTCCGGCCAGCACCGGGCGCTGATAGGCGCCGCCCAGACCGGCGCCGGCGGCGAGCTGCGCGTCGAGGTCGACGAGCGCCCCGACGAGGTGCCCGCGACCGGCCGCACCCGCGAGCTGGAGCGCGAATACCGCGCCGTCGTGGAGGAGATCCTCGAGCTGCGCGGCGACGACGGACGCATCGCGGCGTTCCTGCGCGCCATCGTCGAGCCCGGCCCGCTGGCCGACTCGGCCGGCTACTCCCCCAACCTCTCCTACGAGCAGAAGGTCGAGCTGCTGCGCACGCTCGACGTAACCGAGCGCCTGGCGCTGGCCGTGAAGCTGCAGCGCGAGTCGCTCGCCGAGCTGCAGGTGCGCAAGCGCATCCGCGAGGACGTCCAGGAGGGCGCCGAGAAGCAGCAGCGGGACTACTTCCTGCGCAAGCAGATGGAGTCGATCCGCAAGGAGCTCGGCGAGGACGAGGGCTCCGTCGCCGAGGAGTACCGCGCCAAGATCGAGGCCGCCGAGATGCCCGAGGAAGTCGAGCAGCAGGCGCTCAAGGAGCTCGGCCGCCTGGAGCGCATGGGCGAGCAGACCGGCGAGTCCTCCATGATCCGCACCTATCTTGACTGGCTGATCGCGGTGCCCTGGGCCAAGCGCTCCGAGGAGCATCTGGACCCGACCGGGGCGCGGGCGGTGCTCGACGCCGACCACGCCGGGCTGGAAGACGTCAAGGACCGCATCACCGAGTACCTGGCGGTGCGCAAGCTGCGCCAGGACCGCGGCATCGAGGCCGATCCCAAGTCGGGCGCCATCCTGACATTGATCGGCCCGCCCGGGACCGGCAAGACCTCGATCGGGGAGTCGATCGCCCGTGCCCTGGGTCGCGAGTTCGTGCGCATGTCGCTGGGCGGCGTGCGCGACGAGGCCGAGATCCGCGGGCACCGCCGGACGTACATCGGCGCCCTCCCGGGACGCCTGGTGCGGGCGCTGCGCGACGCGGGCACGATGAACCCGGTGATCCTGCTCGACGAGGTCGACAAGGTCGGCGCCGACTGGCGCGGGGACCCCTCGGCGGCGCTGCTGGAGGTGCTCGACCCGGCGCAGAACCACTCCTTCCGCGACCACTACCTGGACGTGGAGCTGGATCTCAGCCAGGTGATGTTCATCGCCACGGCGAACGTCGCCGACACGATCCCCGGCCCGCTGCTGGACCGCATGGAGGTCATCACCTTCGACGGCTACACCAGCGAGGAGAAGCTCGCCATCGCCAAGGGCTACCTGTGGCCGCGCCAGCGCGACCGCAACGGCCTGCGCGAGGGCGAGGTCGAGATCTCAGACGAGCTGTTGCGGCTGGTCATCGCCGAGTACACCCGCGAGGCGGGCGTGCGCAGCCTCGAGCGCCAGCTCGGGACGCTGCTGCGCAAGACCGCCACGCAGATCGCCTCAAGGCTGCCGGCAACGGCCCAGGAGGCCACCGAGCCGAAGGCGACCGCGACGGCCGACGCGCCCCCGGTGGAGCCGGTCGCGATCGACCTCGAGGCGGTGCGCGAGGCGCTGGGCCGGCAGAAGTTCTTCCAGGAGTCGGCGTCGCGGACGGCGACCCCGGGCGTGGCGACGGGCCTGGCGGTGACCGGCACCGGCGGCGACGTGCTGTTCGTCGAGGCCACCGCGATGAAGGGCGGCGGCTCGGGCGGCGGCGGCCTGGTGCTGACGGGCCAGCTGGGCGACGTCATGAAGGAGTCGGCGCGGATCGCGCTCTCCTACGTCCGCGGCCACGCCGAGGAGATCGGCATCGACGAGCACGCCTTCGAGGACCGCGAGTTCCACGTCCACGTGCCCGCCGGGGCGATCCCCAAGGACGGACCGAGCGCGGGTGTGACGATGGTGACGGCCCTCTCCTCGCTGCTCAGCGGCCGGCCGGTGAAGCACACGGTGGGCATGACCGGAGAGGTCACCCTGCAGGGCCGGGTGCTGCCGATCGGCGGCCTCAAGCAGAAGGTGCTCGCCGCGCACGCGGCGGGTCTCACCGACGTGATCCTGCCGGAGCGCAACCGCGGCGACCTCGACGACATCCCCGACGAGGTGCGCGAGCAGATGACGTTCCATCCGGTGATGACCGTCCAGGAGGTCCTGGACCGGGCGCTGGAGCCGGCGCGCGACGTCGCCGCCCGCCAGCTCTCCTAGGCGGGTGGAGGCGAGCGAGATGCCAGGCCCCCGTCCCAGCAAGCGCGTCGTCGCGGTGTCCTCGCGAGAGGGCACCCGGCGATGCCAGCCGGTTCCCGTGGAGGTCCGCCAGACGGCGGACCTCCTGGAGCGGCGCTGGCAGCTGTCGATCATCTACGCCGCCCTGAGCGGCGCGATCCGCTTCAGCGAGTTCGCCGAGGCCGTCGACGGGATCTCACCGCGGATGCTCTCCGAGCGGCTGCGCGACCTCGAGGCGGCCGGGCTCGTGCAGCGCACGGTGCTGCCGACGAGCCCACCGACCGTCGAGTACCGGCTGACGGCGCGCGGGCGGCGGCTGCAGCCGCTGGTCGAGGCGATGCGCGACTACGCCGCCGGGTGAGGCGACGCGCGACGACTCAGCCCGATGAGGCGACGCGCGACTACTTCGCCGATGAGGCGGCTACGCCGGCGGGGTTGGGCAACTACGCGGCGGGGTGAGCCTTTGCCCAGGCGACGATCTTGCCGGAGCCGGCGATGACCTCGCCATCGTCGAGCTGAAGGACCGGCACGTCGTCCTGTCCGCTGAGATCGCGGATCTCGGCCCGCTCGTCGCCGCGACGCGTCCACGGCAGCATCCGGTATCCGGGCACTTCGACGAGCTCGTAGCCGTGTCCGGCCCTGTCGAGGGCGTTGGCGGCGCCCCCGCAGGGATGACGTATCGGCCAGGGCAGGCTGCCACCGTGCTTGCCCTGTCCACATGTGTATAGCTTCATACTGGGATGATCCCACGCCGAGCCGCGCCATGCCTGCCGCCGAGGCCGGCCGGCGCGGACGCCGGCGGCGCCCTACCCAAGGAGCCCCAGAAACGATGAGCGCGGACCCGGAGTACGAGCAGGACGAGGTTGACGCCGCGGCGCACGAAGCGGCGCTGATCGGCGGGGTGACGGGCGAGGAGGACCTCGATCCGGCGCAGCGCCCGGTCGTCGAGGCCGGCGGCGGCGAGGCCGAGGGCTTCGAGGAGACCGAGCGGATCCTGATCGAACACTCCAGCCACGGCGACCAGCAGTCGGCCCATGCGATCCTGCACGACCAGGGCCTCCCCGAGGAGCCGGCCGGGGAGCGCGAGGACGGCGAGGCCGACGCCGAGCGCAGCAGCGAGCTGGAGGACTAGCCCCGAGCGGGCCGGGCGAGCGCGCGGATCAGTCGCGGGCCGCCGGGGCAGGCGCGCGAATCAACCCCGGGCGAGCCTGGTGAGCGCGTCGGCGACGATCGCGGCGTGGTCGAAGGCCAGCTCGGGCAGGGCGTCGGTGTCGAACCAGCGCGCGTCGGCTGCATCGTCGCCACCGCTGACCGCGACCTCGCGATCGAGACGGGCGAGGTAGACGGCGGAGACCGTCCACCCCCGGGGGTCGCGGCCCGGCGTGTCGTAGACGCCGAGCAGCTCCAGCGAGTCGATTCGCAGGCCGGTCTCCTCGCGCAGCTCGCGGGGAGCGGCGTCGGCGACCCGCTCGCCCTCGTCGACGAAGCCGCCGGGCAGCGCCCAACTGCCGGCGAATGGCGGGTTGCGGCGTTGCACCAGCAGCAGCC
>Ga0335072_10002944_pt1 | contig 26010 bp, 27 predicted proteins | sample Lox_Sample_21_FD_206725 | JGI IMG/M metagenome (GOLD analysis project Ga0335072, IMG submission 206725) | Soil microbial communities from Loxahatchee National Wildlife Refuge, Florida, United States - Lox_Sample_2.1 | ecosystem: Environmental > Terrestrial > Soil > Wetlands | place: USA...
CTTTTCGGCCATTTTGGGTAGAAGACTGGGTAGAAAAACCTAGCCGCCCGGAGTCCCTGAAGGCTGGTGCAGCGCAGTCCCTTCCCGTGGAACCTGGTGGCGCCCGCCTGGAGGGCGAGGAGCCGCCGCTGCGGGCGCAGATCCGCAGCGAGGCGTTCTCCTCCCGGCACGACTTCGGCCCGGATCTCGCCCGCGCTCCGCACGGACCCGCTCGATCTCCACCGTCGACGCGTATGGACGGTCCTTCTTGTAGGTGCGGACCGCGCAGGCCGTCGCCAGCTCACCAGTCCCGTTCCTATGCCGCTGACCTGGCAGTTCGCCGGATCTGGTGTCATTGGCCATGACCTCGGCACAGCCGTCGGCGCATGACCGGCACTGAAGTAGCCGACGTCATGGCTCTTGCGCAGGCTGACAGTCGTAGTCATCTTGCAGCTTCCATGGGTCCCGATCGGAAGAGATACCGGCCGCTCCGCGCGGCGATGCAGCCCACGTAGGAGCCGGCCGCCATCCGGTCGGCCTGGTTATACGAGTCCTCGGCCACGAGCTGCGCACTGTCATTGGTCACTTCCTGGAAGCGTCATCGACCGCGGGCCCATCTCGGCATCAGGCCTGGGACGTTCTGCGGCGAGTCTGCTGCCTAGCCATCCCGCGGCAGCGCAGGTGATCGCGACGACAGCACCGAATACCACATACGTGTCAGTCAGGCCGAACCGTGTGGCGGCCAGACCCGCGAGCACCGTGGGAATCGCGAGTGAGAGATACCCCGTGAGGTAGTAGGCCGACATGACCTGACCGCGCTCTGCGGCCGGGATAACGGCGGCAAGGTGCCGCAGCGAGCTGTTGAAGGCGGGCCCAAGGCCCGCGCCCATTACCACCGCGGTCAGGTATATGCCCCAGGCGCTGTGCGCTGCCACTGAGGTCACGCTCAGCAGCAGGGCTATCCCGAGCAGCAGGTCGCCGCCGATGGCCAGCCGCAGTGCGTCCGTCCGCTGGGTGATGAGCTGCGCCACCGCGCCCGTGCCGACCAGTGCGGCTGAGATCGTGGCGCCCAGCAGCAGGTTGTGGCTGCCGGCCGCCTGGTCGGCCAGCCCCGGTGCCAGCGACAGGTACAGCCCGAGTACCGACCACGTTACGGCCGTGCTCACCGCGGCAAACCAGAAGGGGCCGCGGATCTGTGCGGGTACACGCGGCCGGATGCGGAGGTTCAGCGCCGTCCGGGCCCGCAACGGCTCCGGCATGAGCGCAGTGCCGGAAAGCGTGACCAGGACCGCCGCGGCGGCCACCAGATACGGAGTAACGAGGGGGTCCGGGGCGAGTTGGCCGAGCAGCGCACTGCCGACCACCCCCGCGGTCATGCCGAACGTCAATACGACGCCGGTGAGCCGCCCGATCACCGCCCCGTGCGCCGGCCTCAGGTCGAGCAACGCCGCGCCGGCGGTCGCGGCGATCGAACCGATCGCCGCGCCGTGCAGCGCGCGGGCGGCTATCAGCCAGCCAGCCGACCGTGCCGCTATGAACAGCCCCAGCCCCGCCAATAGCATGACCTGCGAGGTCAGCAGCACGGGCTTGCGGCCGATGCTGTCAGACAGCCTGCCCACCACCAGCAGCGCAGCCAGCGCGGCCAGCGAATAGGCCGCGAAAATCACCGTCAGCGTCAAGGAGCTGAACCCCCACTCCCGCTGGTAGGTCCCATACAACGGCGACGGCAACCCGGAGATGGCCAGGCACAGCGCCAGCAGGACAAACAGCAGCACCTGGCTCTTATGGCCGGCCTTCGGGAACGGCCCGGTCGGGGCCGGGAGCCTGCCATTGGTGACCTGGGTGCGCGTCATGAGACTTGCTCCTTCTCGTCAGTAGTGGATGCGGGTGCGGCCGGGCCGTCGCCAGGCGGGAGTCGGCCGCCGAACTGTGCCTGCTCGTTGCCGAAGGAAACGCTTTCCGGCGAGGGTTCCGGGATTGGCGTGGCGGGGCGGCGCTGCAGCGCCCAGTACAACAGCACGGCGACCGTGAACGCGACAATCAACCCCAGGTCGGCCTGGTGCAGCGGGCCGAACGCGAAATAGCCGACTACGTCCCTGAAAGCCGGATGGTTGGCGACGAAGTTGTACCCGGCGGTGGTGTTGGAGAATGGAATCGAGGCGGCGAACCCGACCACAAACGCGATCAGCGCCGGGGCGCTCCACTGGAGCCTGCCGAAGTCCCGCAGTTGCGCCACGCAGACCCGGCCGCCGCGGCGGACCCAGTCCACGACGACCACGCCGAGCCAGGCAGAGATCCAGTAGGTGAAGAACAGCAGCAGGTTCTCGACCTTGCCGTACAGCGCGCCCGGCGCATACAGGAACCACGTGGAGAACCCGAACGCCGCGGCGCCGTTGATAAGCGCGATCACCGGTCGGCGGACGGTGATCCCCGCCGCCTGCAGGGACAGCGACCCGGTGTAGTCGTTCACGACGTCCGCAGCCACCGTGGCCAGGTAGATCGCGATCATCGCGAGCACGCCGAGCGCGCCGCCGCCCATCAGGTTCCGGATCGCGGACGCGGTGCCGATCGTCCCCGCGTTCACCACCCGGTGCGCCACCGAGAGGCCGAGCAGCATCATCCAGGTAAGCCCGCCGGCCACCGCGGCAAAGGTGTACCAGAAGATCTTGCGCCGGGAGACGCTGGCCGGGAAGTACCGGGAATAGTCGGCGGCGTACGGCGCCCAGGCGTAGCCATCGCTCCCGGCGATCACCAGCATCAGGAAGAACACGCCGATCGCGTCGGCGCCGTGCACCGTGCCGTGCAGGGCGGTGGTCCCGCCCGAGGTGATCACCCGGATCGTGATGATGACGAAGATGATGCCGAGCACCCCGCTCATCCACTTCTCAAACATGTGGATGACCTCGTGCCCGAGCACCGAGATCGCGGCCTCTCCAGCAAAGATCAGCAGCAGCCCAAGCCAGTAGGGCGCGTGGATGAGCAGCTTGAGCGCGGTCGCGCCGAACACGTTGTTGAAGGCGACCCAGCCGATGGTGGCCGCCCAGTTGACCATGCCGGGCAGCACGTTCGACTTGCCGAACGCGGCCCGGGATAGCGGCATCTGACCCATGCCGGTGCGCGGCCCCAGGTGCACAGGGCCGCCACGACCAGGGCACCGATGATGTTGCCGATTACGATGGCGGGCAGCCCCTGCCAGAAGCTCAGCCCTAGGCTCGCCGCTAGCACTCCGATGAACAGCGCGGATGGGGTGAACTGCGGCGACAACCACATGGTGAAGATCCGGAACGGTCGGCCGTAGCGCTCCGGTCCCGGTACTGGCTGCAGGCCCCGCAGTTCCATGCTGACATCGTTCTCGCGAGCCGGGCCGCGCGACCGCGACCGGGCTGCCTGGCGGGTGGTGGTCATCGCTTTCTCCTTTGCCTTCAGTGACGGCCGCCTACTGCGGCCCAGGGCTGGTCGCGCCCTGCCCCGCCCAGCAGCGGGCCGGGACGCGGTGAACGAATTGGTCACTACCAGTGAGTGGCGGCGAAACGGTACAGGGTGGGCGGCCGGCCGCCGGAGACGGTCGGCCGTGCCATCTCCGGCGTCGGCTCGATGACCCCGCCGGGGTCAGCACCCGGAGCAGCTGCTCGCTGATACCGGGTGTCCGAGGCGGACCGCGTAGATGTCGCGCGGCGGCGCGATCGTGAACGTCTCTGGGGGCCAGCGCGAAGCCGATGTTGGTGTAGGAGAGCCTGGCGCGCAGCCGCTCCGCGCCGAACTAACGATCGAGGCACGGTCGGAGGTCATCGGCGGCGGCGCGCCGACTGGGCGCCCGGCGGGGATCTGCGGCGAGCCCTGTATCGACCAGGTCGCATCCTGGGCGAACCTGCCGGCGATAGCGTGCAGATCGTCGGCGGTCAGCGCATCCAGGTACTTGTCCAGCACCATCGTGGCTTCGGCTCCCGGCTGACGGATTGCGGATGAGGCTGTCATCGGCTGGCCTCCGAAGCGGGGCTGCCCGAGCGCATCGCGTGAAAACCCTGACGCCAGGACGGGAAACGGGGTGACCAGGCCAGGTGCGCGCGCGCGTGGCGGTTATCGGCTCCGCGCGCCCACGGTTCACGAGCGTCCGAGTTGCTCCTGGCCGGCATCGGTGCGCCTACGGCCTGACAGAATGCAGGCACCCACTGCCGACCCGTGGCCGGCTCGTCGTCGCAGATGTTCACCGGACCCGACGGCCAGGTCAGCGCCTGGACCGCGGCCACGGCCGCATCATCGACGTGAATGAAGCTGCTTACATTGTCATCGGCGGGGAGGTGCCCGGCGAGCGCGTCGGCCGCCTTGCTGCCCCGCGGCTCATACCACGTGTCCAGGCCGTAAAGGATGCCGTAGCGCAGGATCACCCATTCGGATGCCTCCTGGGTCATCTGCTCGAGAGCGGCGATGCCGCTGATGGTGGTCAGCCTGGGCTCGGCGGCGCCGAGGTCCAGCGGTATTTCTTCGGCGGCCGGCCCACATCCAGCAGCGTAGGCCCACGCGATGCTCTGCGAGATGACGCGGCCGACGCCGGCGCTGTGAGCGGCGTCCATGAGGTTGCGGGTCCCGCGTACCCGCAGGGCGGCATTGGATGCGCTGGTGCCGGAAGTCAGGTCGGTCAGCTGGTGCATGACCACATCGGGCGCAGCTAGCTTGACGGCCGCGGCCAGCGACTCCGGCTCGAACGCATCCGCCACCGCCGGACGCGCGCCCAGGCAGCGCAGCATCCCGGCCCGGTCGCTGCGCCGGGTGAGGGCAGTGACCTCATGGCCATGGCCGGTAAGCAGGAGAATGATCCTGCGACCGAGCACCCCGGTGGAGCCGGCTAGGAATACGTGCATGTCAATACCCTCTTCTGTTCTGAGGTGCTGGGACGAGCGTGGTCAGCGCAAGTCAGGCGGCGCAGGGGAGCCGATGGTGGGTCCTAGCGGCCCCGCGATCCGTTCAGCAGCTAGCCTGTGCCAGCACCTCTGCGGCGAACATCGGCCAGTCGGCCGGCGTTGGCCTGCGGCGTGACGCGCTTTACACATACTCTTGGGCGCCTCCGTGCGAGCTGGGGGCACTGCCGCGCCTGAAGGGCTGATTTCGCGGAGACCGCCGCGGTCGATGGCGTGGACCTGACGTCCAGCAGTGGGCGTTCGTACTGGTCGGAAGCCATGGTGCGACTGCGGCGCGGCGACATCGGCTGGATGGCGGATGTCCGTCAGGCTCCTGCGGCCACGCTGTGTGCCTCACCGAAGTCAGGTGAACATCCAGTCGTCCGCCGGTCACGGCCGCACCGGCCCGCCGACCGAGAGGGAGTGGAGGTTATGCGCATGCTTGTGACCGGAGGGACCGGGTGCAGGGATGAGCGTTCCGGCCACTCGTGGAGGCGGACGGGCATCAGGTGATGGCCCCGGGCGGGACGAGCTTGATTGTTCGACCCGGCGCCGTGAGCGCGGCCGTGCGCGGCATTGACGCCGTGCTTCACCTGGCGACCCGCATCCAGCCGCTGGACCGGATACAGCAGGCCGAGGCTAGGCAAGATAACGACCGGCTGTGCGCCGAGGCATCGGCCATCCTGGTCGACACCGCTCTGGCCGCCGACGTCAAGGCGCACGTTCAGCCGACCGTCACCTTCGTCTACCCAGGCGATCGGCCGATCTCCGAGGACACGCCGGTCGGAGAAGTCCCGGTCATCTTGCGCTCCGCCCTTGCCGCCGAGCAGCAGGTCGGGCCGTTCGCCGCCGCCGGGCGGAGCGGCGTGGTGCTGCGCCTGGGGCTGCTCGACGGACCGGGTACCGGCAAGGACCACCCGAACCCCAGCCTGGGCGCCACGCTGCATTCCGGGGACGCCGGATGCGCGTTGCTCGCGGCGCTTGCGCCCCCATCGGCATCTACAACATCTGCCGCGACGGCGAGCGCGTCAGCAACCGCCGGTTCGCAAAGGCCGTCGGCTGGCATGCCTTGCGATAGCCAGCCAGCCAGCGGGCGCGGAGCGACCGGCATGCTGGCCGTCCGGGCCGCTAGGTATGGGCGGCGATGGTCCGCGCCCACTCCATCGACTCGGCGTGTGTCGGGTCGACGTTCACGTCGTAGATCACACGCCGCGGCGGGCCATATGCGAACGACGAACGGGGCAGCTAGGAAGAGGAGGCCATCTCAGGCGCCCGATCCGTGCGGCCACCCAGGAGCTGGCACCTTGCCGTCCTAAAGGCAACCAGGGGAGCAGCCAGCTGGTGAACCGTACAGCAGAACCGCTATCACGGCACCGGGTCATCCCGGGTGATTTGTCTCCTGCAGCGTGTCCGACCAGCGGCTGGCCCAGGCGTCGAGTGATTCGAGCGCTGGCGCGAGCGCGGTTCCCAGTTCGGTGAGCCGGTAGGCGCCGGCCTCGTTGCGGGTCAGCAGGCCCGCGCCGGTGAGTTCGTCAAGCCGCTCGTACAGCACGCTGGACGACATCCGGTCGCAGCGGCTCTGCAGCGTTCGTGCGCCGAGCGGCTGGTCGCGCAGCTCCCACAGGATCCGCAGCGCCCAGCGCCGCCCCAGCAGGTCCATCGCCGCCATCAGCGGCCGACCCGTTGCCGATCCGCGGACCGGCTCCCCGGGCCGCGGTAGCCGCGCTGCCATGTCGTCCCCTTTGTGTTTCGGTATCAGAAACGATACCTTGGATCTAGAATGTTTCGGAATCAGAAACAACGGAGGAGGCCCGCCATGACAACCCGGATCGATCCCGTCCAGCCGCCATATCCGCCCCAGGTAGCCGAGCGCCTTGATGCCATGATGCCGCCAGGAGTGCCGCCGATCCTGCTGTTCCGTACCTTCGTGCGGAACCTTCCGATGACCACCGCCATGAGTGGCTGGGGCGGCTACGAGCTCAGCAGCCGGCTCTCGCTGTCAATGCGCGACCGCGAGATCATCATCGACCGGACCTGCGCGCGCTGCGGGTGCGAGTACGAGTGGGGAGTGCATGTGGCGTTCTTCGCCGGGCGGGTCGGCCTGTCCGAACGGCAGATCACCTCACTCACCCATGGCGGCGCCAGCGATCCATGCTGGGCCGACGAGCGAGACCGGCTGCTCATCGAGGCAGCCGATGCCCTGCACGACGCCGCCGACATCGGCGACAGCCTATGGCACCGGCTGGTCGGGCTGTTCAGCCAGGAGCAACTGCTTGACTTGCTGATGCTCGCCGGCTGGTATCACGCGATCAGCTTCACAGCCAACGGCGCCCGGGTCGCGCGCGAGGACGGGGCGCCGCGCTTCGCCGACGTGACAAGTGCGCACGCCTGAGACCGATGCCGGGTTTGCGCTGTTCAACGGATGCGCAGCCAGACAAGAGCAATGCCGGCCACCGGGCAGCGCGTCTTGCTCACCGGTGCGTCCGGCGGTGTCGGCCACCACGTCACCGAGCTGGCCGCGGCCGCGGGGCGGAGGTCACGGCAGTCACCGCATCCGTTGAACGCGGTCGGCGGCTGGCCGAGCTCGGCGCGGCCGAGGTCGTCCACGACGTCGCCGACGCGCAAGGGCCCTACCACTTGGTGCTGGAATCCACGGGCGGGAAGAACCTGGCCCTAGCCGCGGAGCGGCTCGCGCACATGGGGACGCTGATCTGGTTCGGCCAGGCCAGCCTGGAACCAGCCACGCTGAGCTTCTTCGACCTGCGCGACGGCCCAGGGTCGGTGACCATCCGACAGTTCTCCTACTGGGACTTCCCCACCCCGTACGGCGCGGATCTGGCCATCCTGGTCCGGCTTGTCACCGCCGGGCGCCTGCACCCCGAAATCGGCCGCATCGCCGATTGGGCCGACACCGCAGCCACCCTCACCGACCTGCGCCAGCGCCGTATCCGCGGCAACACTGTCCCGACGGTCTCCTAGCACAGGGTCGAAAACCATGCACCACTGCGCGGCGCAGCCAGCCACCGCACACCAGCCCAGCCCCATGACCGGTCACCAGCACGGAGGGGATGAACATGACCGCTCATCAGCATGACCCAGTCTGGCACACCGGCCAGACACGGGGGTGCACCATGAACGCTCGCTTGAACCTCTTCGACGACCAGGTCGCAGCCAGGTTCAGCAGGCACATCGTCTCGGCGGGCAGGGTGCTCGCGGACTCGACGCTGCCGACCGCCACGCAGGAGCTGGTGAAGATCCGCGCCAGTCAGATCAATGGCTGCGGTTTCTGCGTCGACATGCACTTTAAGGACGCCGGAGACCTCGACGCGCCTCAGCCTGGCCACGGCCTTGCGGGACGCCACGGTGTTCACCGAGGCTGAGCGCGCCGCCGTGGAGCTGACAGAGCAGGGCACCCACATCGCTGATTCCGCCGGCGGTGTCACGGATGAGGCCTGGGCGAATGCCGCCAAGCACTACCACGAGGACCAGCTCGCGACCTTAGTGTGTGCCATCGCCCTCATCAACGCATTCAACCGCGGATTCGTGATTGTCCAGCAGCCCGTCGGCGCCTACCAGCCCGGCCAGTGCGGATAACGCGGCCGCAGTCACGCACATGCCGAGGCGTACGCGCGGACGCCGATTCTACCGCTCACGCCGCTGGGCACGGTGATCGGCAAGAAACTGCGGCTGTACTCCAGGTCAGGGCTACGAAGCATGATGCTGATGATCTCGTTCCTGGTCGGCGTGCTCGTCGCTGTCGTCCCCGCACTGAGCGGAAGTCCTCGAGCCTGCCGTGGGGCGGGCTGCTGTTCACGGCCTAATTTCTCGTCGTCGAACCAGTCGGCTTCCTGCTCACTGTCGTGCTGACCGCCTCAGCGGGCAGGCCTGGACCTGGCCCTGGGTGCTTACCGCTGAGCCAACCCTGCGCTGGTAGCCGTTCGCGTGGGCATCGCCTAGGCCGCCTTCCCCTGCTGGCGCTCCACCCAGCTAGCTCAGCACCGCCTGGAAAGCCGCACCCCCGAGAACTTCGCCCGGCTACGCAGGAGCCGGGAGCGGGTCGGGGTCAGGCGACCTGGATGATGATCTTGCCAGGTAGGCCCCGCTTGTGCAGGAACGCGTCCCGGGTCTCGGCCAGCGGGCGAACGGCGCCCACCTTAGGCGTCAGCTTGCCCTGCTGTACCAGGCGGGCAAGTTCCGCCAGTTGGTCGCGGTTCGACTCGACTACGAAGAACACCGCGCGGCCGTCGGTCGGCCTGATCTTCGGCGGGGCGGTTACCGAGACGAGGGTCCCGCCGGGCCGGACAACTGCCGCGGAGCGGTCGAGCACGTCCCCGCCGATTGTGTCCAGCACTACATCCACCTGTCCGGCGACCTCCTCAAAGTGCTCTGCGTCGAGGGCGGCAAAACGTTCGGCGCCGACTTCCAGCACGGCCACGCGGTCCCGCTCCCGCCCCGTGCCGATGATGCGGGCCCCGGCCTCCCTGGCCAGCTGCACCGCCAGGTCGCCTACCGCTCCTCCGGCCCCGTGTACCAGCACAGTCTGCCCCGGCCGGAGGCAGGCGTGGTCGAACAGCGCCTGCCATGCCGTCAGCCCAGCCATCGGCAGCGCAGCCCCACGGATGTGGTCGATGGGGCCGGGCAGCGGCGCCAGGTTACGCGCCTCGACCCCCACGTACTCAGCCAGGGTGCCGTCGCGGGTCCAGTCGGTGAGACCGAACACCCGCTGGCCCACAGTCAGCCCGGCAGTCCCCATGCCGAGCCCGGCAACCTCGCCAGAGACTTCGTGGCCGGGGATCACCGGGCCGCGGAGCCGCCCGGCCCGGTCCTTCCACGTACTCGGCCAGTCCAGCTCGCCGGGCGTGAACCCGGCCGCGTGCACCCGGATCACGACGTCGTTCTCGGCCGTGTACGGGTAGGGAGCCTCCTCCACGACCAGTGCCTCGGGACCCGCTTGTGTGTGAATGCGTACCGCCCGCATCATCCTGTCCTGCTCAGTCATCTCTGATCCGCTGCCTCCATATGTCGGGCCGGTCGGCTGCCCAGGCCCGGCTGCCGCACGCCGCCGACGTCGTAGAACCGGTTCTCATCACTCCTACGGCTCGAATGCGAGGACATGGCGATCCTCGGGCTCATAAAAGCCCCCTCCAGCTCCTACATTCACCACCGTGTGCGTCTCCCAAAGCGGCGTTCATGTGGGTTGTGATCCCGGAATCGGGCCGTCGCCGCCGCGCCTACCCATGGCCGTGACGCTCGCGATCAATCGACTGGCAGCCAGGATTTGCGGCACATGTCATGAATGTTCCTGTCCGCGTATGACCGCAGTGGCGGCTGGGAGGGCGTCATTGGCCCATCTCGTCGCGCCGCCGCCGGGTTACCTCGGCGGCGAGCTGGGCACGTGAGGAGATGTCCAGCTTGGCGAATATGTGTGCGAGATGTGTCTGCACGGTCCGGTATGAAATATACAGACGCTCGCCGATCTGGCGATTGGACAGCCCCTCGGCAACCAAGCCCGCTATGGAGAACTCGGTCGGGGTGAGGCTTTCCCAGCCGAACTGCGGTCGGCTGCGAGGGCCCCGGCGACCACGCCGGATGCCCGCCTCGCGCAACGCGGATTCGGCGCGGGCTAGGTCACGGGCGGCGCCGAGCCCCTCATAGATGCGGGCCGCGCGGTCGAGCAGCGGGCGGGCGCGTTCCGCGTGCCCGTGCCGAGTGAGGGCGCTGCCCGCGTCCTCGGAGGCGAGCGCGAGCCCGAGCGGACGCGCCCCCTGGGCGTGTGCGGCCGCAGCGGCCTGCAGAATCTCGGTGTCATCCTCAATCAGGCCCTGGCAGCGCAGTGCCTCGCCCGTCATCCAGGCCACGTCGTTGCCGGAGGCAACCTCGGCAACCGCTGCCGACGCCTGCCTGGCTCGCCCCAGATCGTCCGCGGCCAGCGCGAGCCGGACGAGATCGGCTCCGATGGCCGGGTACTCCAATGCGAACCCGGAGCTGGCACACCAGTCCCAGAGACCGGCCATCGTGGCTAGCGCCTGCCCAGGTTCGCCGCCTGCCTCCAGGATGAGCGCGCGCGGCCATGCCACCCAGGTCAGGCTATGGCCGCTGCCCCAGCCGGCTAGGTTCCGGTCAGCGGCGTCGGCGGCTTCCCGAGCGCGGTTAATGTCGTTGCGATACAGGCTGATCCGGGACAGCAGGCCGTGGGCATACACGAGGCTGTAGCTCTCGCCAGTCTCTTCGGCGACCTTGATGCTCGCCTCGAGCTCGGCGATGGCGTCATCCCACTCTCCGGCGACGAACCGCCCGTAGGCGAGGTACATCTGGTGGGCGGCGAGGGCCCAGCGGACGCCCAGTTCCTCGCAGATCCGCATGCCGGCGCCAAGCGCGGACCTGGCTTCCGCGAGCCGGTCGAGCTCGATGAGGATGCGCCCGCGGGTCTGGCAGACGGGGAAGCGGTGTCCCAGCCGGCCAGGGCTCGCATCGGCCAGCCGCACCGCCTCGTCGGCCAGACCGAGCGCCTCCCGCAGGCGCCCCCGGGACTCCGGGATCCTGGCCGCCGTCGACATGACGATGCTGGTGGTCAGGTGATCGCCCGCGGCTGCCGCCGCAGCGCGGGCCTCCTTCTCCGCAGCCGCGGCACCGTCGAGGTCGCCCAGCGACACGCGCGCGAAGCCCGCCCACGCTTTCGCGGCGCCTTGTTCGGCGCTGGACAGGGCAGGTGACTCGCCCGCTCGCTCCAGCTCCTGCAGCGCGTCGCGCACCTGACCTTGTGCGAGCAGAGCGTGTCCGAGGCAGGTCCGGACTGAGCCCTCAACGCCTGGATCGTGGTGACGGTCGAGGAGCGAACGGCAGGCCGCCAGGGCGTCGGGGATCCGGCCCGCCAGCATCAGGCTGCTGGCTTGTTCGGCGAGTAGCCTGTCGCGGCCCGGGTCGGCCGCCGGCATCAGTCCAGCTGCTCGCCCCATCAGGTCAGCGGCAACATCCGGCGATCTCGCCGCAGCTTCTCGGGCGGCCCTGGTCAGCCAGGAGATGGCCTCGGTGTCTCCCTGTCCGGCACCGCGCGCCAGGTGCTCGGCCACATGCAAGGAGGGTGCTCCCGCTCGTGCTAGCTGCTGCCCGGCCTCACGGTGCAGCCCCGTGCGGATAGCGGCCGGCAGGTCTTCGTAGATGGCGTCACGGATCAGGTCGTGGCGGAATCGGAGCCGGTCACCGTCATCCTCCAGGACCCGTCCAGTGATTCCTTCCGCCAGCACCTGGAATAGCTCCAGGACTGGCCGGGCCATTGTCACCGACAGGTCGGTGATGGTGAAACTGGAACCCAGGATCGAGGCGGCACGCAGTGCGTGCAGCGTGTCATCGGGCAGGAAGCTCAGACGGCGCAGGATCGTCAGTCGCAGCGTGGGCGGCAAGATGAGCTGGGCCACTTCGGCCCGGCCGCCGGAGGTCTCGATCATCCCTTCCTGGGCTAGCGCCCCGAGCATCTCCGTGACAAACAGCGGGTTGCCCGCCGCTCCCGAGATCCCAGCCAGCAGCCCCCGGCCCGGGGCTGCCGCCACTGCATCTGCCACCAGCTCCGCCACTGCCTGTTCGGTAAGACTGCCCAGGCTCAGATGCCGTCCCCCGGCCGCCGCCAGCGAAGCGGCCAGCCGGTCCAACTCCGGGGAGCGCGGCGTTGGCCGGAAGCATGCGATGAGGCCGACCGGGAGATACTCAACGCGGCGGCTCAGCGCGCTCAGCGTCAGCAGGCTGGACGCATCGGCCCACTGCAGGTCATCGAGGCCGATCACCAGCGGGCCTGGCAAGGTGAGTTCCTCTACCAGGTCAGCGAGGGCATCGACGACCCGGAAGCGCAGCCCCGGGTCGCTGGTTACCGTGATCGGATCCCGCTCCCGGTCTCCCCCGGTCGCCAGCAGACCCCCGATGGCCGCCCGCCGGGGATCCGGGGAAGACCTGGCACACTCCAACGCGTCGGCCATCACGCCGAATGGCCGGGTCCGCTCCAGCTCCTCGGCCCGGCCCGCCGCGACCTGCATGCCCCGGCGCCGCGCGTCCTCCAGCGCCGCATCCAGCAGGCGGGTTTTGCCGATGCCGGGCTCGCCCTCGATCAGCGCGACCGCCCGGTGGCCCGACTCAACCTGATCCAGGGTCTCATCCAGGATCGCGGTCTCTGTCTCACGCCCGCGGATGGCCGTGACTGGCACCAGCCTTCCCATAGTATGGATGCTATTCCCGGCCATGGCCGGCGAGCGGGGTGCCCCAGTGGCCTGCATTATGGTCATTGATCGTCCCTTACAGAGTCTCTGCAGGGCCTTCTGGCATGCCGGGCGGGAACCATGATGAGGATGATTCCTGCCGCCAGGAGGAGGCCCCCGCCGGTTAGCAGGCCGGCGGCGATCCAGGGCAGTGACGGCAGCGCGGCGGCGACCTGGACACGTACGGCCACTGGCCGTGATCCGTCGGCGTTCATGGCGACCACCATCCAGCTGCCATCCCTGGCAGGCCAGCTCAGGGTCTGGCTGCCAGGGCCGGCGGTCTCGGCGGCCCAGATGCCGGCCTGCCCGGGTGCCGTCGCGGGAGCGGCGCCGCGGTGGGCGGCGTACGTGGCGTGGTCGCGGGTGATGCCGTGGACGGTGTCGTAGCTGACACCTGCGAGGTAGCCGCTGGCGGCGCGGGCCGGAGCGATGCCGAGGAATACAGGGCTTGAACTGATTGAGGAGGTGACGCGGATCCGGACCATTCCGAGCAGCGATCGCAGCACGTCCCAGCCGCCCGCCTCACCGAACATGTCCGTCGGCCGGCCGGCCACGGCGTAGCCTGTGCTGCGGTAGCTCCAGGTGCCGAGATCGATATCGCCGCCGTGCCGCTGGGTCCCGTCGGCCCACGTAGCTGTGCCGCCTGCCGCCAGAAGCACGAGCGAGCACAGGGCGAGCAGCACGCCGGTCACAGCGGTGACGAGCCGGGCGGTGCTCCACCCGGCCGGCCAGGCGGATCGGCCCGCAGATCGGGAAGACCTGAGTGCTGTCATGGTTATCCATCCTTCATTCGTGCGCGAGTAGCGGGCTGGTGCCATGCCCGGGTGGGTGCCGGGACGGGCCGCTGATATCGAGGAGGGCGCCCATTCCTGGCTCGCGCCTCGGGCTGCCGTGCGAGCAATAGGGCGGTATTGACCAGTGCCAGGTGTGAGAGGGCTTGCGGGAAGTTTCCGGCGAGCTGCCCGCGGTGAGGGTCGTGTTCCTCGGCAAGCAGCCCGACGTCGTTGCACCGTGTCAGCGACTGCTCGAACAGCGTGCGGGCCTGGTCGGCCCGCCCGGACAGTGCGAGAGCGTCGGCCAGCCAGAAGGAGCAGGCAAGGAAGGCGCCTTCGCCCTCATCGAACCCGTCCACGGTGCTCTGCGCCTGGGGAGAGTAGCGCATGATCAGCCCGTCATCCGCTGACAGTTCGTCGCGGATCGCGGCGACAGTGGCGGTGACCCTGGGGTCGGTTGCTGGCAGGAACCCGACGGCGGGGAGCCTGAGCAGGCTGGCGTCGAGCTCCCGGGAGCCGTAGGGCTGCCCGAACGAGTTGCGGTCCGGGTCGAAGCCGTGGCGGCACACCTCGGCGTGGACCTCATCTCGCAGGGCGCGCCACCGGCGGTGCGGTCCGTCTAGCCCGGTGAGCCGGGCGAGCTTGACGGCCCGGTCGAAGGCGGCCCAGGCCATCACCTTCGAGTAGGTGAAGTGGCGCCGCGGGCCGCGGATCTCCCAGATGCCCTCGTCAGGCTGCCGCCATGCCTGTTCGAGGACGGCCAGCACCTGGCGGATCACGTGCTGCTGGCCGTCCGCGTATCCCTCTTCGAGCACCAGCGAGTACTGGGTGTCGGCAACTTCGCCGTAGACGTCAAGCTGGAACTGGTCGGCGGCCGCGTTGCCGATCCGGACCGGGGCCGAGCCGCGATGCCCGGGGAGCCACGTGGTCTCTCGTTCGGGCAGGTGCCGCTCCCCCCCGGGGCCGTAGACGATCTGCAGCCCACGGGGGTCACCGGCGACGGCGCGGAGCAGCCAGTCTCGCCACGCCAACGCCTCCTGCGGGTATCCGGCGTCATGCAGCACGGTCAGGGTCAGGGCGGCGTCACGCAGCCAGCAATAGCGGTAGTCCCAATTGCGGGTTCCGCCGATCCGCTCGGGCAGCGAGGTTGTCGGCGCGGCGACCATCCCGCCGGTCGGCGCGTAGATGAGCGCCTTGAGGGTCAGCAGTGACCGAATGACCGCCGGGCGCCACTCGCCGTCGTAGGTACACCGCGCGGCCCAGGCCTGCCACCAGCGCTCACAGCCGCTGGGCCTGGCCTTGGGGTCGGGGTGCGGGGGCGCGGGCTCGCCCGTGGGAAACCAGGTGAGGACGAACGGCACCCGTTGTCGGCCGGTCACTGTGAACGTTGCGCGGGCCGTACCGTCCCTGCCTGCCAGGCCGACGGGCGCAGACAGGCGGAGCGTCTCCGGGCCGCAGACGGCCAGGAGATCCCCGCCGGCCTGCGCCAGCAGTGGTGAGTGCCGGCCGTAACCGAACCGGAGGATGAGTTCCGTCCGCATCGGGACCTTGCCGCCCCGGCCGATCACCTCACGGACGATGCTCCCGCCATGGCCGTCCGCGACGGGCATCGCATCGACGACGGTCACGGCGCCCTCGCGGCTCTCGTAATCGGTCTCCAGGACCAGCGTGTCCCTGCGGTAGCGCCGCCGGGCCGCCACCGGCGCTGCCGCGGGAGCGAGCAGCCAGTGCCCGTGCTCGCTACCGCCCAGGATGCTTGCGAAGCAGGCTGGTGAGTCGAACCGGGGCGCGCACAGCCAGTCGACCGAGCCTCCACGGCTGACCAGCGCCGCCGTCCGTGTGTCGCCGAGCAGTGCATAGTCACCGATTTCCGGCCGCATGCGCATTACCTTCACCTTCCGTGCAGCTGGCGATCCCCGTTGGGACCCCAGAGCGCCCCGCCGGGGGCACGCTGTCTGCAATCTCGCTCAGGCTGACCAGGATTCGTCCCTCTCCTCCAGCTGATCGCGGGGCTCCAGGAAGGGGTGCCCGCCGCCGCTGTCATCGCCTCGATGTGCTCGGCTGCCAGACGGCGCCCAGGCACCGGATGCATGTGAGCCTCCTCTGGCCCTGACGGACGCGTGTGCGCGGCGTCAGGCTGCGGTGATCGCTTCCGGGTGAGACAGTCCCGCCTGTCCGGTGCCATCCGGACGCGGCACTGCTTACTTGGTCAGCGTGCCGTTGCCGCCCTGGCCGAGACATCGGCCAGCCGGCCCATGCTGGTATCAGGGGGTCACGCACCGGCGATCCAGCAGGCCGGATACGCATCTCACCGGCGCTGCCGATGATGAGCCGGACGCATGGCGACGTGTTTGTAACCCAGCCATCCAGTCAGGAAGACCACGGCCTGAGGGTGTCAGCCAGCGCTCGGTGGCACCGGCAGGCCGGCATAAGCCGGATGGCGGATGTCTCGCGTCCGCCGCGGCGGCACGCTGACCTCATCGCTCATCGCTATTGCCGGTTCACTCGGGAGAGTGCCTAACATGCCGCCACACGCTCTGCCAGGTTCTGGCCTCACCGTGCTGCTGGCGCAGCAGCCACCATCCATCCCGGTGTCGGCGGAGGTAATGACCGCGACGGTCGAGCTGCCGCCCGGGGATCCCGGCACCCCGCCGCACCGGCACTCCGGGCCGGTGTTCGGTTACATGCTGGAAGGCGAGATGACGTTCGAGCTCGAGGGGGAACCCGAGCGCGTGATCCGTGCCGGGGAGGCATTCTGGGAACCCGGCGGCGATGTTATCCACTACCAGGCGGCGAATCATCTCAGCGACGCGCGGAGCAGGTTCGTGGTCGTCATGATCGGGGTTCCTGGCGAGCCGATGCTGACCCTGGTCTCCGCCGAGGAGCTCGCGGAGCGACGCGGCCGGCGCGCCCCGCCGGCGTGCCCATCACCGCCTTCCACTACCAGCGGCCCGACCTCGCCGACGACGGCGACCTGGCCACCTTCGTCCGGCTGACCGTGGCCGGACGGCTTCATCCCGAGGTCGGTGCGCTGCTGCCGTGGGAGCACACCCCTGACGTCATCGACGCCATCCGCCAGCGGCGGCGGCGGCGCGCCAACGCCGTTCTCACCCTCAGCTGAGCACTAACTGAACTGGAGAAAGGGACAAGTCCATGAGCACCGAGGAAACACGCAGGGTCGTCACCGGGTACGTCGCCGCCCTGCAGCGCGGCGACATCCACGCGCTCCGCGCCAGCTTCACCCCGGAGGCAACCTGGACCATCCGCGGCGACATCCCGGTCGCGGGCACGTGGAGCGGCCCCGGCGAGATCCTCGACGGGTTCCTCGCCAAGATGACGGCCGCCCTCGACCCCGGCACCCCGGTTACCCAGGACCTGCACCGCATCATCGCCGACGGCGGCTGGGCCGTAGCCGAGTGGACCAGCCACGCCCGTGCCCAGAACGGAGCACCTTACAACAACGACTACGCCGTCGTCTTCCACGTCACCGACGGGCGCATCGACGCCGTCACCGAGTACTGCGACACCTCCTACATGAAGCGCGTCCTGTTCGACCAGTAAGGCCAACAGCCGGCAAACGTGCCACTAGCGTTCTGCCGGGCTGTTGACGCACCAGCACCGACCGTGAATAGCACCGCGGGGCGCGGAGCCGACAACCGCCATGCGCGAACGCAGCTGGCGTGGCGGCTAGGCCACCCAGTCATCCGCGAAACAAGCAGCACACAGCAGGAGAAACTCATGCAGGAAGCCTCAACCGAAGCCAGCCGCGCGGTAGTGGCAGGCTTTTTTCGCGCCCTCCGGGCTGGCGACATGGACGCATTGAGGGCCACCTTCGCGCCGGATGCAACCTGGATCCTGCGCGGCAGCCTTCCGGCCTCGGGAACGTGGACCGGTCTGGACGGGATTATGGACGGGTTCTTTCCCAAGATATTCGGCCGCCTCGACCCCGAGGTGCCCGTGGTGCAAGATGTTCACCGCATCATCGCTGACGGCGAGTATGCCGTCGCTGAGTGGACCACCCACGCCCGGACCCATGACGGCCGTTGTTACGACAGTGACTATGTGGGCGTCTTCCGGGTCGTCGATGGGCGACTTGCGGCCGTCACCGAATACCTCGACACCGCTTATGCCAAGCAGGTGCTCTTCAGCAGCTGACACGATTGCGTCACCCGGACCAAAGGCACAGGACCCGGTGCAATGGCCAGCTCCGGCTTCGGCAGTTGGCAGAGGTCATAACGATCCGCTTGGATTGCGGTGAGCCGCCCGCCACGAGGGGACCCTGACGCGCTCCGCGAATCCAGCTGTCGATCGGGGATACCTCGCGATTGCTTTTCCGCGGGTCTTCCGGTCGATCTTGCTGCCGATACTCGAAGATGCGGTGCTGCTCGCTAAGTCCCTGGACGGCCATGGCGGGCTGGAGACGCTATGACTGGCTACGCCGGAGGCGCACTCAGGTGATCACGTTCGGCACGCACCGGATCGGCGTGGCAGCGCAGTGGGATCCCGGTGACCGTGGGCCGGCGCTATACCGCACTCCGCCTGCTGCTCTTTCATCGTTCATCCGGTCCCTCGCGCCAGTGCTCGACTGGCTCCGCCTGAATATCCGCGGTCAGCAGCGAGGTGCACGCTTGTTCAACCCCTCAGGTGCCCAGGGCGAATCCCACCGGGCACCTGAGGGGTTGGGTCACGTGGCCGTCGGTGCGTGCGTGCCGGCTAGGTCGCCACGCCGTACCCGGATTGCCGCAATGGTGAGGATCAGGGCGAGCAGCAGGATCCCGGCTGCGACCTCGAACCCCCGGGAAAACCCGGTCGCGAGCGCGTGTCGGTAAATCGCGGCCGGCATCCCCTTGGCGGCCGAGCGCGCGGGATGGCCGGCCCTGGCCGCGGCGGCGGACGCGGCGGCAGCCTGGCTGTGGACGCTATTGGCGACGGCGGTCCAGGCCACCGTGCCGAGCACGGCCAACCCAATCGAGCCCCCGACCTGCTGGCCAGTGTTGAGCAGGCTAGAGGCCGCCCCGGCGACCTCGGCCTGGACGCGGGACAGCGCGACCACGGACAACGGCATGAACAGCATGCCCAGGCCGGCGCCCGTGACGAGCGTCGGGCCGAGCAGCCCGCTGGCGTAGTGGCTGTGCTCGCCGATCCGTGACAGCCAGAACATCCCGCCGGTGGCGGCCGCCGACCCGGCGAGCAGCAGCGGCCGGGCACCGATCCGGGTGACCAGCTGGGCGCTGGCGCCGGACATCATCATGATGGCGGCCATCATCGGCAGGTAGGCCACGCCGGTCCGCAGCGGGCTGTAGCCCCACACGCCCTGCACGAAAACGGTCAGGAAGAAGAGCATCCCGAACAGCGCGGTGCCGACGCACAGCATGATCAGGTAGGCGCCTGACCGGTCGCGGCTGCGCAGCAGGTGCAGCGGCAGCAGCGCATGCCCGCTGTGCATCTCGACTGCCGCGAAGGCGACGAGCAAAACGACGGCTGCGGCCAGCGAGGCCACGACCTTGGTGTCGCCCCAGTGCGAGACGCCATCAGGGCTGGTGGCCGCGTTGGACAGGCCATAGACAAGCGCTACCAGCCCACCGGTGCCGGTGATCGCGCCGGGCAGGTCGAAGCGGCCACGGCAGCCTCGCGTCTCGCCGAGTACCCGCGGTGCGGCCAGGGCGACGGCGATCCCGATCGGCACGTTGACGAACAGTACCCAGCGCCAGGAGGCGTAGGTGGTCAGCAGGCCGCCGGCGATCAGGCCGACCACGCCGCCGGTCACGCTCATCGCGCCGTAGACGCCCATCGCCCGGTTCCGCGGTGGGCCCTCGGTGAAGGTGGTAGTGACCAGTGCCAGCGCCGTCGGCGCGGTGATTGCAGCGCCCGCGCCCTGCACGGCCCGGGCGGTCAGCAGCCAGGCCTGGCTGGTGGCGAACCCGCCGACCAGCGAGGCTGCTGAGAACAGGATGATCCCGGCGATGAACACCCTGCGTCGGCCCAGCAGGTCCCCGGCTCGGCCGCCGAGTAGCAGCAACCCGCCGAAGGCCAGCGCGTAGGCGTTGATGACCCATTCCAGGCCCTCGCCGGAGAAACCGAGCGCGCGCTGGATGTGCGGCAGGGCGACGTTGACGATGCTGGCGTCGAGCACCACCATCAGCTGCGCCGTGGCGATGACGAGCAGGGCGAGGCCGAGACGGCGGCGAGCGGGTTGACTGTTCCCAGTGGGAGCCTGACCCGGCGCCCTCGCGGGCGGAACGTTGGTTCTGGCGGACAATGCAGTCTCCTTTTCTCCTGTTAGGGCTGGAGCGTGCTGCGTCGGGATATCGCGGTAGCGGTCGGGCCAGAAGCTGGCTCACGCCAGCCGACTGGCAACGCGTTCCGCCGCCTGGCTCCCGGTGTCAGCGCAAGACCAGCGTGTTGTCGCGGCAGGTCCGAAGACATCCGCCGGATGGCGGCAGTTGGCGGGCGCGAGAGGCTGACGGCAGGAAAGTGCCGGGCATGCGAGGCCGGACCGAGAACGGGGCTATCAAGCCGCGCCCGGCTTCAGGCCAACCGCCAATCTGCTCGTTATCGCAGGGGACGCCAGCCGGTAGCTACGGTAAAGCGGCGGTTAGTGACACGCTCGCCGTCGCGGCACACGTTATACACCCCGCTGGGGACATCAAGCGCCGCGAGCAGCGCGTGGCCGGCGTCCTCAGCATGCAGCGTGGCTCCCAGGCCCGGGCTCGGAAGTTCCCTGCCGGTGCCTGGACCGTCGAGAAGCCCCAGGCGCAGCACCACGCCGCGCCGTCCCGCCGCCGCGAACCGGGCGGCCTGCTGTTCGGCGGCCAGCGCGGAGCGCAAGATGACCGATACATCCCCCACCGGTGTCTCCTCTGACACCGGCCGGTCGCCGGGGTAGACGAATGTGACGGTCGGCTGAATATATGTCTCGACGTCGGCAGCCAGCGCCGCATCGACCAGGATGGCCGAGGCCTCCGCACGCAACCGGTCGTTCTCGCGCCATGCCTCGGGCTGCTGCATCCGCGCCAGCGGCTGGATCCGCGTGGCCAGATGGAGCACCGCGTTCACGTCGCGCACGGCCGAGGCCACAGCGACAGGATCGAACAGGTCAAGCTCGGCGCGTCCGGGAGCCCGCACGTCATGACCGGCCGTTGCAGCAATCGGCCGGAACGCGCGTCCCAGAACACCGGTTCCCCCAGTTACAAGCACTCGCACGGTATCTCCTTCCTGGGCTGGCGGTAGAAATCCACCATTCGCCGGGCGATGAGCGCCCACCCCCTGGTGGGGGCGGCCTGCTCAGCGTGCCGTCACGCCGGCGTCGCGGACATCCGCCGGCTGGCCGATGTTGCCGGCAGGGAACCCGGCCACGATCGGCGGGTGGAGATTCTTATTTCACTCGAGACCATCGACCCCCCGGTCGGCCAACTCTGGGTGGCTTCCCCTCACGGAAGTGTGCCGGAGCGCGGGGAAGGCAAGAAATTTCGCTTTACTGGCTGGCTCGGTCTACTGCGCGCGCTCTACGACGTGACGGGGCCACCCGCCGGCGAGTCGGCAGGTGACCCGCGACACGCCGGGCGTTTATCCGGCCCTTCCGCCTGAATTTGGAGGAATCGTGGATTGCACGCGTAAACACACCCTCGTTACCGGGTGCTCGTCCGGCATCGGACGCGCCACGGCGCTGCGTCTCGCCGCCGCCGGCCAGCACGTCTACGCCGGGTCCGCAACCTGGCTGACGGCGATCAGCTGGTCTGCTCCGCCGCGGGCGGCGAACTCACCCCGCTCGTCCTTGACGTCACCGACCCCAGCCACATCGCCGCGGGTACGCGGGCTGTGGGCTGTGGGCTGATGTCTCATCCCGAGCCAGGGCACTCTGCCAGCTCTCGTACAACCAATTCAAGCACTACGGCGAAGTCAGGCTGCCTTTTCTTAAGCAGCCTGCGCACGTATTCCCTGTTTTCCTGCGCCTGGCCGGTGATGTTCATCGACATCGTCCGCTCTTTGCTGACGGCCGTTTCTGTCCCGTTCAGACTGCGGTCCTCACGATGGACACAGGGCTGAACGGCTAGGCCGTCAGGGAACAGTGCCCCGCCGTCGTCAAACGCCACGATGCCGTTGCACAGCAGGCTCCACCCTTGCTCGGGGTGGCTCGACACGGCACGCGCGGCGATGCGATCGGGCGCCAGAACATCGGGGCACTGGGGCTGGTGCCAGCACCGCTTGCCCTCAAGCAGGCGAGCTGACTTCGGTGCCAGCGTCAGTGGATCCATCATGATCCCTCCCGTGTATCAGCGGTCCGGCGTGTCGCGGCGGTGATCGCCTATCGTCCTGCCCGGAGCAGCTACCCCACCCGGCCACGACGCTCTCAGAATGCGGCAGCGCTAGCCCGCGAGACATCCGCCGCCTGGCCTATGTCGGTCCGGTGCAGGCTGGGTCGGCTGCTGACCATGCTGTCTACCTTGCAGGCGCTTCCGGTCGGCAAGCCTGGCTGCCGGGGTCTCTGCGCACACATGCTGACCGTGGCCACCAAGATCATCGCTCGTGTTCCGCAATTTATCCGCCGGCACGGAACACCCGTGCCGCCTCTCAATGCCGCGGTAGCGGTTCCGGCTGCGCTCGGCTTCCTATGTACGGGCACATAAATACTCCGGTCTGGCCTGCCAGCCCGGGCCGTGCGATGCCTGCCGTGCAACGGTGTCGTGCTGTTCGACGATGGCGGGGAATTCCTGCCGGTGTCTTCCGGCGTCACCGTAACGGTGGCCGCCCGCCTGAGCGGCTGACCGGCACATCGCGTTCGGTTTTTGTTCGGCGGGCCGGGTTCCGACGTATCGGCATGTTCCGGTGTTCTGGTCGGCTACTCACGTTCATGCCCCGGATCGCCAGATCGGCTGGATGGCGGATGTCCTCCGTGCCGCTGCGGCCGCACGCTGACACAGGAACTACCAGCCGCAGCCGGACATTCCGGTGCCGGAGCGCACAAGGGGCTGCCCCGGGCACCGGCAACGGCCACCGCGGCCGCCCAACGACCCAGAGAGGAAATCATGCATCCGTTCATCCGTAAGCAGCTGGCCGCTGAGCACGTCAAGGACCAGCTCGCGGCGGCGGACGACGCGCGCCGCGCGCGTCAGGCTCGCCGCGCCCGGTGGCCACGAGCATCCAGCGGCGCACCCGAGGCAACCACTGAGGTGATCATGACGACCGGAACCCGAATCATGCCAGCGCACTGGACGGTCTGCTGGCGAGCCGCGTGCTACGTCGCGGCCATGCTGCGCGACCTGCACCGCGAGCAGGTGTACGCCTGGGAATGCATCTGTCGCGCCAGCCGGGCTCCCGTGGACCGGGCCGGGCCGCTGGCCTGGATCCCTAGCCTCGACGGCTCACGGCTTGTCGGCACCTGGCTGCCCGGCCCCGACGACGCCGCCAGCCCTGACCGATGACTCGGATGCTCACAGGCACGCCTGCCCGGCACAAGGTCTCGTCCCCGCCCGCGCAACGATGCGGTCCCGCGAGCGCGCAGGCCGGCGTCCCTTCTGCCTGTGTCACCGCTTTCCCGGCGGGACCGCCTGCCCCAGCCGGAGTGACCGCAGGCCCAGTACCGGAGGGCGCCCGGCCCTGATAGCCGGGCGTCCCTGGATCGCCAGCTTGCTGGAGACGCGTAACCCGTTGCGTCGCCGGACGGACTGCATCGAGGCGGCGATACGGGCTGGCCACGATGATCCTGCTCCTGGTGGCCATGCCGATCGCAGCCATCGCCGCCGGTCGGCAGGCCGGTCACCTGGCGCTGCGCCAGGCGCACGCCCAGGCGACGGTAGAGCATCAGGTCACCGCACACCTCGATCCAGATGACATGGGTCCCGGCTCACTGGCAGCCTCCCGGCCAGCGGCCCCGGTCCGGGGAGGTCCTGGCCACCGCGGGAGCGCGCGTGGACAGCACCGTGACGATCTGGATCGACAAGTCCGGCGCGGTCGCCAGCCCACCGCCGGATCGTCATCTAATCGCCGGCGGGGTGAGCATCGCCGTGATCACCATCTGCCTGGTCGCGAGTCTGCTCCTGCTGGCCTCCAACGCGCCGGCCTGGCGCGCCCTCGAGCGCCGACGGCTGGCCGCCTGGGACGCCGAGTGGCGGGCGATCGGGCCGCTGTGGAGCGGTCATCCCAGCTGAGGTCCGCCCGCATAGCCACCTGCCGCTTACTGCCATGCTGGCCTAACGCCTGGACCTAAGATGACCGCACGCTTGCCGACGCCGTTGTTAGGTGTCGCATGAGCTTGAAGAAAGTGGAGCGGGCGACGGGAATCGAACCCGCATGACCAGCTTGGAAGGTGTATTGCCCCTGGCCGCTAGGTCGGCTGAGCTGGGTAGTTCGTTGCTCGGCGATGGCCGTGGTTGACCGCTGCGTACCGGGTCTAATGGCCCACTAATGGCCCGGCCCGGGGTGCGGTTTCCCGTGCTGCCCCTCGTGCACTTTGGCGTGTGGCACGGCGGGTGGGGAGCGCTGTGGCAGCATGAACTTCAAGCGGAGAGGGCAGGATGGATGGATTTCGCGGCTCTGATCATTCGCGAGGGTGATCGGGTATCGGCATCGGGCCGCCTGGTTCGCGACGGCACCGGTGACTGGTTCGAGCCGCCGATCCCGGTCGCGGCGACAGGCAGCCTGTACCGCGGCATCAGGCCCACGTGGCGGGGGTCTGTCCGGATTGTCGGTGCCGATTTCGGTGCCGAGCTGTGGGACCGCTTCGAGCGCGACGGAGTGGTGGAAGGCCACGCCACGCTGACCGGCGTCTGGACAGCTGGCCGCCTGCGGGTGGAACGTCAGGACCTGTACGCGCCCCAGCCCCCTGAGATCCCCGACTGGACAGTGCCGCCTTGCCCGCCGCCTACAGGGGGCTGGCCGCACCAGAGCTGGGTGTACGACATCAAGGAGGTGCAGAGCGGCGAGCGGCCCGCCGCTGCGTACGTCGGACCGGTCTATGACCTCGGCGATTTGCAGGAGAGCGGTGCCGTAGTCACCGTGACGACGTTCCGGCCCAGCGAGGACCAGGCGGTGCTCGTGGTCGCCGCGGCCGACCCTGCGGCCGTCGAGGCGCACTTGCGGCCACAGCTCGGCCCGCTGCTGTGCGTCGTTCCCAGCAGATGGACCAGGGCCGAACTCCAAGCGGTGCGCGCCCACCTCCACGCGCATCACGAACAGTGGAACCTGTACGCGTGGGGCGGCTGCACGTCGACCGAGGACGGCCAGGCCAGGATCACCGCCAGCCTTACCCGGATTCTGCCCGAGGTAGCGGCCTGGGCCGACAGCCTCCCCGCGGGCATCCTCGGCCTTACGCCGTGGCTTATACCGGCACGCAGCGATAGCCGGACCATATCACCGGGGCTAATGGCACGTTAATGGCACGCCAGCCATGGGGTGCGGGGTTTCCCGCACTGGTGCAGGGAAGATCCGGCCGCGTGCCGCGTAGGCAGTGAGGGGTTGAAACAGCGGGGGCGACAGCCCATACGCCGCGGGGGTCCGGGGCGGCAGCCCCGCTTCGGCCTAGGCCTGAGGCACTATGGGCATTAGCCTCAATAGGCATGACGATGGAGGACACGCGCATCGTGCTACGGACTGGTGGCGTCCGCGACCCGATCGTGGATCACCCCCAGCAGCCTGCGGACTACGTGCATATGGATGGCACAGTCTGGACGTGGCACGAGAGATGGCGGCTAGTCGGCGGCGTCGAGAACGACAAGGGGATGATAATTAACCGCTTCCTCCTTCGCCTCTATGACCTCGCGTCTTGACCTGGGCTATCTGGCAGAAGCTGTTGAGTCCGACTTCGGATCACCAGGGGGCGTGAGACAGCGACCCCCAATAAGGTCTGCCTGTCTCGCAGTTCCGGTCACAGGCTGCCAGACGGGCGTCGGACGGGTTCTGTCAAGTGGCGGCGTAGCCGATCCCGAAGCAATGCCGCGTAGTTAAGGGCTTGCAGATCATTAACACGCTGCCTTGATCTCTGGCCCGATAGTGATGCCTGTCGATCTTGCCAGGTTGTAGAGATCATCGAGGCTGGCGAGGCGGTGCGGGCCTGGCTGGATGGCGTGTCCGGCCTGGTCCAGGAGCTGGCGGATGTCGCGGATGCGCTTGCTGGCCGTCTCG
>Ga0335072_10002945_pt1 | contig 26010 bp, 30 predicted proteins | sample Lox_Sample_21_FD_206725 | JGI IMG/M metagenome (GOLD analysis project Ga0335072, IMG submission 206725) | Soil microbial communities from Loxahatchee National Wildlife Refuge, Florida, United States - Lox_Sample_2.1 | ecosystem: Environmental > Terrestrial > Soil > Wetlands | place: USA...
CGCACGTACCGGGCTCGAAAAATGCGATTCCGCGTCTGCTCGCCGGTCTGGCTGCCCTCGAGGCCAGGTAGTGCTCAGTATTCGGCGATCGCGTGTTCGAGCCGTTCGGCCAGCCGGGCCTGGGCTTCGGCCCGCCGGGTCGGGATGTGCTGCGACGGGAAAGGCGTTGTCACAGGCTGATATTCACGCAGCGTGCGGCGCGCCACCGTCATCTTGTGCAGCTCCGTCGCGCCGTCGGCGATGCCCAGCGACTCGGCACCCACCAGCATCTTGACGAACGGCATCTCGTCGGAGACGCCGAGCGCGCCGTGCAGGTGCATGGCCCGCTGCGCCACGTCGTGCAGCACCTGGGGCATCGCGACCTTCACGGCCGCGATGTCGCGGCGGACCTTCTGGTAGTCGTCGTGCTTGTCGATCAGCCACGCGGTGCGTAGTACCAGCAACCGGAACTGTTCGATCTGAATCCAGCTGTCGGCGATCTTCTCCTGGGTCATCTGGTAGTCGGCCAACCGCCCGTGCCTGGTCTGCCGCGACACCGCACGCTCGCACATCATGTCAAACGCCTTGCGGGCCAGTGCAATTGTGCGCATCGCGTGATGAATCCGGCCGCCGCCCAGGCGGGTCTGGGCGATCATGAAGGCATGGCCCTCACCGCCCAGCACGTGGTCGGCGGGTACCCGGACATTGTGGTAGCGGACGTAGGCGTGGCTGGCGTGCTTCGCGGAGTCGCCTCCGACGCCGACGTTGCGCACGATCTCGATGCCCGGGGTCTCGGCCGGAACTATGAACAGCGACATCTTGTCGTAGGTACGCGACTCGGGGTTGGTGACGGCCATGACGATGAAGAACGACGCGTGCTTGGCGTTGCTGGAAAACCACTTCTCCCCGTTGATGATCCAATCGTCTCCGTCGCGGGTTGCGGCCGTGACGAACATGCCGGGATCAGAACCACCCTGCGGCTCGGTCATCGAATAGCACGAGGTGATTTCGCCGTCGAGCAACGGCTGCAGGTAGCGGGCCTTTTGCTCGTCGGTGCCGAACAGCGCCAGGATCTCGGCATTGCCCGAGTCGGGTGCCTGGCAGCCGAACACCGACGGTGCCCACCGCGAGCGGCCCAGGATTTCGTTGAGTAGCGCGAGCTTGACCTGGCCAAAGCCCTGGCCGCCGAGCTCGGGCCGCAGATGGGCGGCCCACAATCCCTGGTCCTTCACCTGCTGCTGCAACGGCCGCAGGATCGCCATCATCTCGGAGCTTTTCTTGTCGTAAGGATCAAGAGCGACCAGATCGAGCGGCTCGAGTTCGTCGACCATGAATTTTTCGACCCAGTCCAGCTTCGCCTGGTATTCCGGGTCAGTTTCGAAGTCCCACACCGTCGGCCAACCGTTCCCCGGCGCAGCATCGCGCCGGCTTTGTTTGATGGAGTCACTCCATCGTAAGGGCCGTGCTTTCTAGACGGCCTGAACGTCGGAGGGCGACCAGAACGCCCGCATCGACGTGATCTTGGCGTCCTCGTCGAACGTCATCACCGAGATCGGCGAGATGCGGGTGCGGCTTTCGCCGGCGTCGAGCGTGAGGTGCCAGAAAAACGCCGCTTCGCTGCCGCCGATACGCAGTTCCGCGAGTTCGGTGTCTTTCTTGGCGTCTTGGAAGTTTGCGTAGAACTGGTGGATCGCGTCGTGGCCGCGCTGGATGTCCGATCCGATCGGATCCTCGATGGTGGCGTCGGCGGCATAGAGGGTCACGACGTCGTCAGCTCTGCCGGTGGCAACGAGCTCCAGATAGCGATTGACGGTCTCTGCGATGGCTTTCCGGGATGGCATGGCCTCGGACGCTACACGGAGGCCGTGCCTTACAGTCCAGTGACATGGATATCCGGATCGTTCCGGTCGCGACAGTGCACAGCACCCGTACGGTTCCGGTCGATGACGACTGGGACGCCGAAGCGACGGTGATCCGGCTATCTGACGAGTTCGACGAGTCGGCGCTGTGGGGGCTCGACGGCTTCTCGCACATCGAGGTCGTGTATGTCTTCGACCGCGTCGACGCCGGCAGCGTCGCAGTCGGTGCGCGCCGTCCGCGCGGCAATCCCGACTGGCCCGAGGTGGGCATTTTCGCCCAGCGCGCCAAGAACCGCCCCAACCGGCTCGGGGTCACCACCTGTGCGCTGCTCAGCGTGCAAGGCCGCGAGATCGCGGTGCGCGGCCTCGACGCCATCGACGAGACGCCGGTTGTCGACATCAAGCCATACCTCAAAGAGTTCGGCCCCCGCGGCGACGTGCGACAGCCCGCCTGGGCGACCGAACTCATGGCGGGCTACTGGGGCCAGCCGGAATGATGCACAAGCTCGAAGGCGACGCGTTTGCCGAGCAGATGCGCTGGGTGAGCGGCGGTACCTGGCCGTCGCCGGACGGATGCGCCGGCTATGACCCCGCCCAGGGATGGGCGGCCGCGGCATGGGTGCTGAACGCCATGTACGAGCGGTCAGACGTTCCGGACAATCTCACTCATCACGAGGTGCACCACCTTCAAATCGAAGCCGGGCTGACCGAACCCGCCATGGTTGGCGACGTCAACCTCGACGCGCACACGATCACCACGGGGGTCGGGCTGGGGTTCGCCGAGGAACCGGGACCGCCTTGGCGACGATTGAGCTGGGCCGACCTCGGCCGCCGGGATGGCTTCGGGTTCTGGGCGGTCGATGGCAGATGGCCCGACCAGCGTTTCACTCCGCACGCCGACTGGGCCGACCCCCGTGTCATGCCGTTTGCGAGTTGGCCACAAGTGGCCCGCAGGAAGCAATCCAGTTGGCCGGTAAGCATTTTGCCTCCCTCGGAGGGGTCGCTGGACGCGGCCAGCCTGATTGCGCTGATCGAGGTGCTGAGCCGGCACACCGCGGCCGAGGCGATACGCAATTGCGGCTTCTACTACGGGGCGGTCGCCATGGCCGGCGACATCGTCGTGTACACCGGCGACCTTCGCGACCTGCCCGCGCTGGTGAGGTCCCAGCGCGGCACCGGGTTGACACCAAACAACTTTTGGCCCGCAGATCGCTCCTGGCTGGTCTACACCGATTACGACCTGTGCGCCACCCGGGTCAGCGGCTCACGGCAACTGATCGACGCGGTGTGCGGCCACGGCGATCTCGACACAGTCCGGTGCGGTTAATCGTTTTGCTGCTCGGCCAGATACGCGGTGATGACCTCGACCAGCATCTGGCGGTCGCGGGTGCTGTCCAACGGCTCTGGCCAGGTCAGCTGCACCGCTACCAGTCCGCGGATGGTGGCCCAGATGAGGTTGCCCAGGCGGCCGGCGGCCGACGGCGGCAGGTCGGTGCCGAGGTGCCGGCCGATCTCGTTGAGTCGCTTGGTCATTGCAGCCAGATGAGCGTTGGCCGAGGAGGTGCGCGCGCCGCGGGTGGCGATCAGGATCTCCAGGGCGGCCATCGACGTCGGACTGGAGAATGCCTGCCAGACCGCGTCCACGATGAATGCCGGACGCTGCTCGTCGCTGACCGTCGCCGCGCGCGCGGACAGCGCGTCGAGGGTCTGCAGCAGTTCCCCGAATCCCTTGTCCACCACCGCCATCAAGATGCCGTCCAGGTCGCCGAAGTGATACTGAACGACGCCCCAGGTCAGTCCCGCACGCTCGGTGATCTGCCGCATGCTGGGCGGGGCGAATCCCTCTTCCAGGATGTAGCGCACGGTTTCGTCGATGACGGCTTGACGGCTGCGCTCGGCGCGCGCCTGACTGCCGGTGGCCGGCCGGCGCGGAGCCGTCATGCGGCCGCTGCGTCGAATGTGCTCTGAGGGCGAAAAATCGGCCGAAATTTCGCCCTCAGAACACGCTCGGCGCGCGGGGACGGGCGCGATGAGAACAGGATCACCACATGACGCCGCGGACGTGGTCGAGCGCCCGGAGGTCGTGGGCGGCCAGGATGCCGCTCGGAGCGCGGCACACCGTGTCGATCAGGTTGACCACCCGCGCCGCGGTCGCGATCACGCCGCCCTCGTTGTGGTCGATCTCGCCACCCAGATGCGTGTTGATTTCGACGCCCGGACTGCCCGTGACGACGACGCGGTGCACACCCAGCCGGCCGTCCGGCGGATACGCCCAGTCCGGTGCGGTTTGGGGGCCGAGGCGGTTGACGTGCTCCATGGTGATGACGACCTCGCCGTCCCGCAGACCCTCGACGCCGAACCGGACGGCGGCGACCTGCCCGGGGTCGACGTGCATCATGACGCAATCGATCGGTTCGGGCGTCACCCACTTCTCGCAGCGCTCACGGATCTCGTCGAGTTCGATGCCCAGGTCCTGCGCCAGGCTGCGCACCTGCACACCCCACATCGAGGTCAGCACGCCGGGCCGGAACATCACCGGAGTGTGATCCGGGCTGGTGCCGAAACCGAAACTGACACCGGTGAATTCGGCGTCGTCGTAACTGGCGTAGTCGCAGAGCTCCTGCACCGTGATGCTGGCGGCGCGTTCGGCCAGGCTCAATGCGGTGTAGGCCAGGGTGTCGCCCGAGTAGCCGGGGTCTACGCCGTTGATATACAGCGTCGTGTCGCCGTCGGCACACGCCTGCTGCAGCGGTTCGCGTAACCAGTCGCCCGCCTGTTCGGGAGCGACCATCCACACGAACGACGAGCCGACGACGTTGGTGCCGGACCGCAGAAAACGGGCGATCTCGTCGAGCGCTTGCATTGGCCGGGTTTCGGCCTGCGAGGTGTAGACGACGCAGTCGGCGTTCAGCGCGAGCAGGGCCTCGGCATCGTCGGTGGCCACAATGCCCGTCGTGTCCGGGAGGCCGCACAGCGCGGCGGCGTCGCGGCCCACCTTGTCCGGACTGGATGCGTGCACGCCGACCAGTTCGAAGTCAGGCCGCTCGATCAGCATGCGCAGCGCGTGACGTCCGACGTTGCCGGTCGAGTACTGAATGACCCGCCTCATGTCAGCGAGGTCGGTATCGGCCACAGCGGCGCGCTCATCTCGGCCATCGAGCCGTAGTGACCCGGCTGCTTGCCGGAACGGATGGCGGCCATCCGCGCGTCGAGCTCCGGCGAGTTCTTGCCGTCGCGCAGGATGTCGAGCATTGCGGCGGTGGCCATTCCGACGTCGAAGATGTCGCGCTGCCAGGACCAGCTGCGGTGTCCGCTGTACTGGAACCAGCTGCCGCCCAGGCCCTGAATCTCGTAGGGGTCGCCGCTGGGCGAGGTGAAGGTGGACAGCTGCCGCCACAGCCCGAACGCCTGTCCGGACCGGTCGTCGAAAAGCACTGTCTGGTAAGGGTAGATCCAGCCCTGGAAGCCCAGCATCTCGGTGCCCAGGGCTATTTCGCGGATCTCCTCGCGCCCGTTGGCCATGAATTGGTCGGTCGGCGAATAGGACCATCCGTAGCTGGCGTCGGGCTCGTAGAAGTCGGCCATCACGCCCCAGTCGCCGGAGTCCTGCGCCCGGCGATTCACCTCGAGCCAGTCGTTCCAGAACTCATCGAACTCGGCGCGGTCGTAAGGCATGAAAAATAATTACACGCGTAATGTTTTAGGGCAAGCCTCAGCCGGCGGCGACCGGTGTCCTCCTGCTGCCCAGCTGCGCCGGCAGCCGCGTGTAGCCGCGTAGATTGACCAGCCCCCGTCGCTGTGGCTCCGCGGTGAGGTCGAGATCGGGAAATGCTTCGAAGAGCATGCGCAATGCGGTGGCACCCTCGATACGCGCCAGCGCGGCGCCGAGGCAGGCGTGCACACCCGAGGCGAATGCCAAGTGCTCGCGTGCGTTTGGCCGGCCGATATCGAAGCCGCTGGGATCGGTGAACATGCGCGGGTCGCGGTTGGCGCCGCCGAGCAGCAGGGCCACCATGTCGCCGGCCGCGATGTCGTGTCCGGCGATCTCGGCGTCGCACATCGCGGTTCGCGCGGTCATTTGTACCGGGCTTTCCAGCCGCAGGATTTCCTCGACGGCGGCGGGCCACAAATCGGGGTCGTCGCGCAACCGCGCCAGCTGTTCGGGATGTTGCAGCAGCACGACGATGCCATTGCCGATCAGGTTCACCGTGGTCTCGAAGCCCGCGCCGAGCAGTAGCGCGGCATTCGCGGTGAGCTCGCGGTCGCTGAGCGTGCCGTCCGCGGCCAGCCGGCTGAACGGATTGTCGCCCGGCTCACCGGCGCGCAGCTGGTCGAAGCGCTCACGTAGTTCCTGATCGGCGCGGCGCAGGCCGTCGATCGCGTTCCGGTACGTGTGCCAGCCGATCCCGATGTCCAAGAGTGGAGCGCCGCTGTGGCCCCATTGCAACAGCCGCGGGTGCGTGTCGGCCGGCAGGCCAAGAATGTCGGCGATGATCGCAACCGGCAGTTGCGCCGCGAAATCGGTGATCAGATCGGGATGAGTCGTGTTCGCAATGCGCTCGATGAGCTCGCTGGTGACCTCGGTGACGCGGGTGCTGAGCTTGTCGATCGCGCGAGGGGTGAAGCTTCGGGCCACCAGCTGCCGATAGTGCGTGTGGTCGGGTGGATTGACGATGACCATGGCGGGCGGTTCGACCGGGTTGGGCACGCCGGGGTCGGTCCGGGAGATCAGCGCTCGCAACGGCCGCGGCAAATCCATCTCCGACGGAGGTGTGACACCGAACCGCTTGTCCCGCATCACTTCCCGGCACACCGAATGATCGACGCTCACCCAGGTGAACGGCGCGCGTACCAGTGGGCCCCGCGCCCGGATCTCCTCCATCAGCGGGTACGGATCGCCACCACGCCCGTGATTGGCGATAAACCGGGCCAACGGGTCGCCTCGGCGCGCCCGAATGGCCATGAACGCCCGGGGTGCACCGTGCATGGCGACCCATCTGGCCCACAGCCCGACACCCATAGCTACCGCCATTTCTGAGACATTTGAGACATTTAGACAATCAATGTCTCTTATGATTCAATTGCCACGATACGGCGACCCACCCGAGCGAGCAAGGGGCCGATAGTGACCTCGACCCGAACCGATGAGTTCGTACGGCGACTCGCCGCGCCCGACCCGGTCGTTGTCGCGCAACTGCGGGACCCCGACGAGATCACTACCCGCATTCTAGGCGCCGCATTCGAACAGGCCGAGCTCGTCGGATTCCGCCGCACCACAATGGAAGACGTCGCCCGCCGTAGCGGCGTCGGCCGCGCCACCCTGTACCGGCGTTTCCCCACCAAGGCCGTACTCATCGACGCCGTCGTCCTCGCCGAAGTACGCCGCTATCTGGACGGCGACAGCGCGGCGCGCGCACACGGCACCACGCTGGAAGACCGGCTGGTCCACAGCACCGTGTTCACCGTGACCTTCATGCGGGAACACACCCTGCTCAAGAAGTTGTTGCGCACCGAGCCGGAAACCATCCTGCCCAGCCTGACGGTCGATGCGGGGGCCATCATCGATTTCGCGACCGACCACTCCGCCGCTCAACTGCGCGACGAGGTCTACGGCACCGCCCGCATCACACCCGACGAAGAGCGCCACCTCAGGACCGTCGCCGAACTCCACACCCGTCTCACGCTGTCCTTCATCGTTACGCCGCACACCAGCATCAACCTCGCCACCATCGACGACACCCGCGCATACGTACGGAACTATCTGCTGCCGATGATCATCAGGCCCGGCTGACGCTCAGCGCAGTTTGGGCAACACGCTGTCGCGGTAGAAGTCGATGGCGGCGATCGGATCGTCCTGGGGAAAGTGCAGAAACGGCACGGCTCCGGCGTCCAGAACCGTTTGCAGCGCACCAATGTGGATCGCGGGGTCGGTGCCGACCGTCCAGTTGGCCAGCACCTTCTCGAAGGGGTTCGACTCGGCGGCCCGCTGGATCTCGACCGGATTGGGCTGGTCGACGGCCCCGGCGGTGAATCGCCACAGCGAAGCGGCGCGGGCGGCGGTGGTGGTGTCGCCGACGACGGCAAACAGTTCGGCCCGTTTGCCCATTTTGGCGGGATCGCGACCGGCTTTCTGCGCACCCGCGCCGAAGGCGTCGACCAGTTTCGCGTTCTTCAGGTCGCGGGCTTGCATGATCCAGCCGTCGCCGTACTGGCCGGCCAGCGCGGCACTCTTGGGTCCGCTGGCGGCGACGAAGATCGGTGGCGGCGTGGGCGGGGGATCGTAGAGCTTGACAGAATTCGTCTGAAAATAGTGACCCGAGAACGAGATTCGCTCGCCGCTCCACAGCTGCCGGATCAATGCGATGGCCTCGATCAGCCGGTCGTGGCGCTCGGCATAGTTGCCGAAGGTATTGGTGGCGGCCTGTTCGTTGAGCCGCTCACCGGTGCCCAGCCCCAAGAACACCCGGCCGGGGCTCAGGATCGCCAGGGAGGCGAACGCCTGGGCCACTGTGGTCGGGTGGTAGCGGTAGATGGGGCAGGTCACCCCGGTGCCGAACGAGATGCGGCTGGTGCCGTTGCCCACCACTGCCAGGGTCAGCCACGGAAACATGGAATGCCCTTCGTTGTCCTGCCACGGCTGCAGGTGGTCGCTGGCCCACAGATAACGAAAACCGGCCTGTTCGGCCGCTTTCGCCTGTGCGACGAGTTGATCGGTGCGGAATTGCTCGTGTGACAAAGCAATTCCCACGCTCTTGGTCGACGCGGGCGGCGCGGCCGGTGCGCCGCGGTGTGTTCCGCAGCCGCCGGACAACCCACCCGCGCCCAGTACGCCGGCCCCGGCGGCCAGCCGGCCGAATGTCCGCCTCGAGATACCGGTCACCCGCAGCGAATACCCGCCGCGCGGCCTACCACACCTCGGATGCCTCGGTGATCGGCTTGGTGATGACTTTCTGTGACTACTCGTTCTAACGTCAGTGAGGTGAACCCGCAGGCACGGCCGGTGCACAAAGCAGATATACGCGAACTTTCACAGACCATGGGGCGCGCGTTCTACGACGACCCGGTGGTGATGTGGATCCTGCCGGACGACGACGTGCGCAGAGCGCAACTGCCCCGGTTGTTCGCCGCGACGACTCGCCACCATCATCTCGCCGGCGGAGGGGCGGAGGTGGCTTGTGCGGGGCTCGGCGTCGGTGCGGCCGCGCTGTGGGATCCGCCGAATCGATGGCAGGAATCGCGCTGGGCCGAGCTGGCGCAGATACCGATGTTCTTCCGGGTGTTCGGCCTCCAGTCGGCGCGGGCACGCGGCATCCACGAACTGATGAAGCACGCGCATCCTGAGGAGCCGCACTGGTATCTGGCCGCCATCGGCAGTGACCCGACGGTACGCGGCCAGGGTTTTGGTCAGGTGCTGATGCGGTCGCGGCTGCAGCGCTGCGACGCCGAATGCTGTCCGGCCTACCTCGAGTCTTCCAAGCCCGAAAATGTACCCTACTACGAGCGTTTCGGATTCACCGTCGTCGGTGAGATCACCGTGCCCGACGGTGGGCCGACGATGTGGCCGATGTGGCGGGATCCCCGGTGACCATCCCGGCTCAGGGGTGGCTTCGCCAGCCGGCCACTCCGATCGCGATCATCCGCAGCTGCTTGACGGCGATGCGTTGAATCTCTTCCAGAGCTTCGGCGCTCTGGGCGTCCTCGATCGCCTCGGCGGTGGCGATCATCGCATTGACGAACAGGCTCGCCAGCACGTTGAGATCCTCTGTGCTCCAAGCGTTCAGCCCCGGAAAGCGGGCCAGGTCGGTGGCCAGCTCCGAGACGATCAGCCGGATCTCGGTGCGGATCGCGTAGCGCAGCACGGAAAGTCCGGTCGAACGCTCCCGGGCGATGAATCGCCAGTGTTCGCGCTGCTCGGCGACGCTGCCGACCAGGATCTCGACGGATGACTCGATGACCCGGCTCGGGTCGAGCTTGCCGGTGCGCGCTCCGCGCAGGGTGTCGCGCAAGCTGCGGAACGACTCGTCGATCAGGACCAGCCCGAGGGCCTCCATCGACTCGAAATGACGGTAGAAAGCCGCGGGCACGATCCCGACCTCCCGAGTCACCTCCCGTAGGCTCAGACCGCTGAAGCTGCGGTCGCTGACCAGCTTGAGCGCCGCGGAGATGATCGAGCGCCGGGTTGCCTCCTTACGCTCCTCGCGAGAGCGACTTTCCCGGCCTTTATCACGGGCTCTGTCACTGCCTGACCGCCGCGGGTGTGAGCTAGGAGTACGACTGTTCACTATGTGAACCGTAACACAGAGCTGCCGAAACCCTTGACCACCTGCGCAGCACGATGGAACGGTGTACACATGTTCACTCAAACTTTCACTCGGACGCTCGCCAAGCGAGTCCTGAGTTCTGACCTGGTTGACCTGCTCACCGGCCCGCACGGCGTCGACCGGTACACCGAGCTTGTGACGCCGACGTGGACCTTGGGCCAAGCCCGCGCCAAGGTGGTCGATGTGCGTCGGACCACACCGCGCAGCGTCACGCTGACGCTGGCTCCGAACGCCGCGTTCACTAACCGCAACACCGTCAAGGCGGGTCAGTTCGTCAACGTGTCGGTGGAAATCGACGGCCGGATGCACTCACGGTGCTATTCGCCTGCCAACGTCGAAGGCAGCGCCCAGCTCGAGCTGACGATCGGCCACCACGATGGCGGCCTGGTCTCGACCTATCTGTATGAGCGGGCCCGTCGCGGCATGGTGGTGGGACTTGACGGTGTCGGCGGTGACTTCGTGTTGCCGGGGCAGCTGCCCCGCCGCATCCTGTTCGTCTCGGGCGGCAGCGGCATCACGCCGGTCATGTCGATGCTGCGCACGCTGGTTGCCCAGGGACATACCGGCGAGATCGCCTTCGTGCACTATGCCCGCACCCCCGAGGAGGCCGGCTACCGCGAGGAACTTGCCGCGATGCCCGGGGTTCGGGTGTTGCACGGCTACACCCGATCGAATGGCGGCGATCTCGTCGGCCGCTTCGGGGCCGAGCACCTGGCCGCGGCCCTGCCGTCACCTGATGCGGTGTTCGTCTGCGGGCCAACCGCTTTGGTCGAGGCGGTCAAGGAGCACTGTGCAAACGTGTTCACCGAAAGCTTCGTACCGCCGGTGTTCGAGCCGCCGGCGAACCCCTCGGGCGGCCGAGTCACGTTCGCGGACAGCGCCGTTGACATCGTCGATGACGGTCGTTCGCTGCTCGAGCAGGCCGAATCGGCCGGCCTGAAACCGCAAAACGGATGCCGGATGGGCATCTGCCACACCTGCACACGACGCAAGAAATCGGGCGCCGTGCGCAATCTGACCACCGGTGCAGTCTCGACCGGACCCGACGAAGACGTGCAGATCTGCGTCACCGTCCCCGTCGGCGACGTCGAAATCGCTCTCTAGGAGCCCTAGTTGTTTGGAGGAGAAGCCATGACACAGAACAAGATCACCCTGACCAAGGAGCAGGCGGACGCCTTCGGCCGCGAGCTCGACGCCATCAAGGAACGCGTGATGGCCGACCTCGGCGAAGAGGACGCCCAGTACATCCGCAAGGTCATCAAGGCCCAGCGTGCCCTGGAAGTCGGCGGACGCGCACTGTTGTTCCTGCCGCCGGCCTGGCTGCTCGGCACCGCGATGCTGGGCTTCGCGAAGATCCTGGACAACATGGAGGTCGGCCACAACATCATGCACGGTCAGTACGACTGGATGCGTGACCCGACGATCTCCGGCCGCGACTTCGAGTGGGACACGGCGTGCCCGGCCGACCAGTGGCGCCACTCGCACAACTACATGCACCACACCCACACCAACATCGTCGGGATGGACCGCGACATCGGCTACGGCATCATCCGGATGAGCGAGGACCAGCGCTGGTCGCCTTACTACCTGGGCAACCCGGTCTACGCTTTCCTATTGATGGTGCTGTTCCAGTACGGCGTCGCGCTGCACGAGCTGGAAACCGAGCGGATCCGCTCCGGTGAGATCCGGCTTCGCGACAAGCGCGACACGCTGAAGGAGATCTGGAAGAAGACCCGCCGGCAGTCGCTCAAGGACTACGTGGCCTTCCCGCTGCTGGCCGGCCCGTTCGCGCCGTTCGTCTTCACCGGCAACCTCACCGCCAATCTGATGCGCAACATCTGGTCCTACATGATCATCTTCTGCGGCCACTTCCCGGACGGCACCCAGGAATTCACCATCGAGGAGACCAAGGACGAGTCCCGTGGCCAGTGGTACTTCCGTCAGGTGCTCGGTTCTGCGAACCTGACCGGCGGCAAGTTCTTCCACGTGATGTCCGGCAACCTGTCGCACCAGATCGAGCACCACCTGTTCCCCGACATGCCGGCCCGCCGCTACGCGGAGGTCGCGCCCGAGGTGCAGGAGATCTGCGAACGCTATGGCGTCCCTTACAACAAGGGCCCGCTGCTGCAGCAGTTCGGCACCGTGGTTCGCAAGATCGTTCGGCTCTCCGTCCCCGACTCGTGGTCGCAGCGCCGGGCCGCCCGCCGCGGCCGGGACAAGGTGGTCGATCGGCTGCCCGTCGCTGCCTGAGCCCGCAAACCCGCTTAGCCCGGAGAGAGACACTCCGGGCTAAGCGGGTGGAGAATGGGCAAGTGGAATGGACCGGCGCGCGTTATGCGGACACCCCAACGGTAGAAGCCTCGACCTGGATTGACGCCGATCCCGCCAGAGTCTGGAGTCTGATCTCCGACATCGCTTTGATGCCGACCCTCAGCAACGAGCTGCAGGCGGTGGAGTGGGCCGACGGTGTTGCCGGGCCTCGGCTCGGTGCCCGCTTTATCGGACACAACGAACACGACGCGTACGGACGGTGGAGTAGCACCTCGCAGGTGGTCGCCTGTGACGAGTTACGTGAATTCGCTTGGGCAGTCGGCGGTTCCGAGAATCCCTCGGCGATATGGCGATTCCGGCTGACCCCGCGCGACGGCGGGACCACGCTGAGTTACTGGGCGCAGCTGGGACCGGGCCGCTCCGGATTGTCGGCGGCCATCGACTCGATGCCCGACAAGGAAGAAAAGATCGTGTTCGTGCGGCTGCGGGAGTTCGAGGCGGCGATCGACAAGACGCTGGCGGCGATCAAGAGGCTGGCTGAACACGGAGTGCGCTGATGTCCGCGCTACTAGGGCTGGACCAGGATGCGGATGGGGTTGCCGTCCTGGCGCTCCAGCTTCTCGATGCCCGACTGGACGTCTTCGAGCGGCACGATCTCGCTGATCGACCGCGAAAGATCAAGTCGCCCAAGCGAAACCAGCTTTGCCAGGGTCTCGATGTCGACGTTCTGGTAACCCAGGTGACCGAGCACCTGCTTGCGGGTCAACCCGAACATGGCAGTGGGTCCAACCGTCGGCGCCTCGGCGGACATTCCCACACCCACCAGCCGGCCCCCGGACGTCAGGCTATCCAGGGCTTGCTCAAATGTGACCTTGAGGCCGACGACGTCGAAGGCCACATCCAACATCCGGCCGCCGGTGACCTCGGCGATCTTGTCCCGAAGCCCGTCGTCGCGGGAGTCGAACGCACAGTCGGCACCGATTTCGAGCGCACGCTCCAGCACGGCCGGGTTGATGTCGAGGGCGATCACCGGTACCGCACCGACCAACCGCGCGAGCTGGACGATGTGAGTGCCCACGCCGCCGACCCCCCACACCCCGACCGACTCCCCGATCGCCACCTTCCCGGTCCGGACGACCGCGCCGAACGGCGTCGACACCGCGTCGGCCAGGACCGCGGCCTGTTGCAGCGGGACGTTGTCCGGCACGCGGGTCAGGCCCGCCGCTTGCGCGACGGTGTATTCGGCCCATGCGCCGTCATAGGCGAAGGCCATCAACTGGACCCGCAGGCAGTTCACCACGTCACCGCGACGGCAGTTGGGGCATTGCTGGCATGGCCGGCCGGCGGCGACGACGACCCGGTCGCCCTCGGCCCAGTCGGTGACGTCGGGGCCCAGTTTCGCGATGGTGCCCGATGCCTCGTGGCCCTGCGTCACCACCGGTGCCTGGGCCGGGAACGTACCGTTGATCAAACTCAGGTCGGAGTGACAGATCCCGCAGTAGGCGACCTTGACCAGAACTTCGCCCGGCCCGGGTTCGGGGATCGGAACATCTTCCAGCGCAACCTTTTTCGTGTCAGCGTAAAAGCGCTCGGCGCGCATGGTGGATGCCATGTCGCCGGCTACTCGACCCCGATTGTGACTTCTGTGGACTTGATGAACACCGTCGCCGGCTGACCGACCTCCAGCCCCAGTTCGACGGCGGCATCCTTGGTGACCGAGGACGTGACGATCTGGTCGCCGCCGTCGAGCCGAACCTTCACGATTGCCATCACGCTGCCGAGATTGACCTCGGTGATGGTTCCCTTGAGCTGGTTTCGGGTCGACAGGCGCATCGTGAAGTCCTCCAGTATTTGACGGTCTGCGACGAGCCTAGCCCGGCCCCTCCTAGCTACGGGGCCCGAGCAACGCGACCGACGCGTCCACCGCCGGTCCGACGATCTCCCGGACGGGCCGTCCGTCCTCGACGGCCAGCGCGACCAGTTCTCGCAGACCCCCCACCAGGATTACCGCCAGCGGCGGCGTCAACGGCGGCAGGTGGGCACGCCGGAACCCCGGACTGCTGCTCAGGTCGATCAGCAGGGTCGTCAGCAGCTCCAGGCCCTGACGCTGGTAGGGCCGAGCGACGTCGCCCAACGAGGGGAGCACTCGAATCCAGCTCAGCGTGATGGCCGGCCGGGATTCGATATTGCCGACGTAAGCCTCCACGGCCTGGCGAATCTGCTGGTGCCAGTCGGCTTCGGGGTCAACCGCAACCCGGATCTCTTCGGCCATGATCGCGATCTCGGCCCGCAGCAGCTCCAGGAAGCATTCCTCTTTGCTGGCGAACTGGTCGTAGAACGTGCGCTTCGAGGTGCGGGCGTTGCGGACGATGTCGGCGACGGTGGTGGCGCGGTAGCCACGCTCACGGATCGATTCGGCCAGGCCCTCGAGCACGCGAAGCCGAAACGGGTCAGCTGTGCCTTGGATCGCCTCTTCGGCTGCTGGTGCCACTGATGCCATCGACCGCGCCCCTCGGTTGGACCTTGTCAGCTTTGGTACCACAGAGTACCGTACCTGGAAAGGCTCGCGGTACACCGTCGTACCAAACCCCGGGTTCGGGGCAGATAGGCAGATATTGGGAGCACCAACGCTATGACCGATGTAGTCACCGCCCCACCGGCGGCCCCCGCCGTCAGGTTGCCCCCGGCGACCCGGCTGCCGAAGATCCTGCAGGGTCTGGGCTTTGCGCTGTCGCGGCGGGGGATGATGCAACACCTGTCGCGTCGGTACGGCAACGCCTTCACGCTCAACATCCCGATCTATGGCCGCGTCGTGGTGATCGGCGATCCGCAACTGGCCAGGCAGATCTTCACCACCGGCCCAGACGATCTCGGCAATATCCAGCCCAATCTGAGCCGGTTGTTCGGCTCCGGCTCGGTGTTCGCGCTGGACGGCGATGACCACCGTCGGCGGCGACGCTTGCTGGCGCCGCCGTTCCACGGCAAGAACATGAAGAAGTACGAGGACATCATCGAACAGGAGACCCTGCGCGAGATGGCCAACTGGCCGCAAGGCCAGCCGTTCGCGACGCTGCCGTCGATGATGCACATCACCCTCAACGCCATCTTGCGGGCGGTCTTCGGCGCCGACGGTGCCGAACTCGACGAGCTGCGTCGACTGATCCCGCCGTGGGTCACCCTGGGCTCGCGACTGGCGGCCATGCCGAAACCCCAACGGAATTACGGCCGGTACGCCCCGTGGGGCCGGCTCGGCGAATATCGACGCCAGTACGACGCGGTCATTGACAAGCTGATCGACCACGAGCGCTCGGACCCGAACTTCGCCGACCGCACCGACGTGCTCGCGCTGATGCTGCGCAGCACCTACGAAGACGGTTCGGTCATGTCGCGCAAGGACATTGGCGATGAACTACTCACCTTGCTGGCGGCCGGGCACGAAACGACAGGGTCAACGCTGGCCTGGGCGTTCGAGCGGATAACCCGGCACCCGGATCTGCTGGCGGCCCTGGTGGAGGAGGCCGACAACGACGGCAGCGAGCTACGGCACGCGACGATCCTGGAGGTCCAGCGTTCCAGGACCGTCATCGATTTCGCGGCCCGTCGCGTCTACCCAGAGGTCTATCAACTGGGCGAGTGGGCGATTCCGCGCGGAGATTCGATCATCATCCACATCGGGCGGATACACGACAACCCCGACGTCTTTCCCAACCCGGAGCGTTTCGACCCGCAGCGTTACATCGGCGGCAAGCCGTCCGCATTCGCCTGGATCCCCTTCGGCGGCGGCACCCGCCGTTGTGTGGGTGCCGCATTCGCCAACATGGAGATGGACGTGGTGCTACGAACGGTATTGCGCCACTTCACCATTGAGACCACCGCGGCACCCGGTGAGCGGTGGCACTGCCGCGGTGTCGCCTTCATCCCGAAAGACGGCGGGCGGGTCGTCGTCCACCGGCGCTGAGCCGGGGCTCGGCGTTCCCGCTACGCGTTCGCCCGTCGCGGCAGCTTCCAGCCGGGTCGCACATAGTGGCAGGTGTACCCGTTGGGGTAGCGCTCCAAGTAGTCCTGGTGCTCGGGCTCGGCCTCCCAGAAATCCCCGGCCGGACTGACCTCGGTCACCACCTTGCCGGGCCACAGGCCGGACGCCTCGACATCGGCGGTGGTGTCCAGCGCGACGCGCTTCTGCTCGTCGTCGAGGTAGAAGATGGCCGACCGGTAGCTCAGCCCCCGGTCGTTGCCCTGCCGGTTCTTCGTCGTCGGATCGTGGATCTGGAAGAAGAACTCCAGGATGGTGCGGTAGTCGGTGACGGCGGGGTCGAAGACGATCTCGATTGCCTCGGCATGGGTGCCGTGGTTGCGATAGGTCGCGTTGGGAACGTCGCCGCCGCTGTAGCCGACCCGGGTGGCGACCACCCCGGGCTGCTTGCGGATCAGGTCCTGCATTCCCCAGAAGCAGCCGCCGGCAAGGATTGCTTTTTGAGTGCTGGTCATGGTTCGTCCTCCTAGCCGGGCCGGGATCGGATAATGCCCCAGGCTACACTCCGGCCGTGAGGTGTAACGGCTCGTGACCAGCCCGGAGTTCCACCGCAGCGAACTGGCGGCAGCCTTCGAGAAGTTCGAGCAGACCGTCGCCCGAGCAGCCGAAACCCACGATTGGGACACCTGGGTCGAGCACTACACACCGGATGTCCTCTACATCGAGCACGCCGCCGGCACCATGCACGGCCGTGACGAGGTACGCACCTGGATCAAGCGAACGATGACGACCTTCCCGGGCAGCCACATGGTGGCGTTCCCGTCACTGTGGTCGGTGATCGACGAACCGACCGGGCGGATCATCATGGAACTCGACAACCCGATGCGCGATCCCGGCGATGGCAGCGTGATCACCGCGACCAACATCTCGATCATCACCTACGCCGGCGACGGCCAGTGGCGCCGCCAGGAGGACATCTACAACCCGCTGCGCTTCGTGCAGGCCGCGTTGAAGTGGTGTCACAAAGCCCAGGAATTCGGCACCCTCGACGAGGACGCCGCGAATTTCCTGAAGCAGTATGGCGGCACCGCAGGGTGACCGCCAAACCCAAGTTGGTCATCGGCGCCAACGGTTTTCTGGGTTCACACGTGACCCGCCTGCTCGTCGAGGACGGCGCGCAGGTGCGGGTGATGGTGCGGCCCAACGCCAACACCCGCAGCATCGACGACCTGGAGGTCACTCGATTTCAAGGCGACGTGTTCGACACCGCCACCGTTCGTGCGGCGATGGACGGCTGCGACGACGTGTACTACTGCGTCGTCGACACCCGTGCCTGGCTGCAGGATCCGGCGCCGCTGTTCCGCACCAACGTGGAGGGTCTGCGTAACGTCCTCGACGTCGCCATTGAAAAATCGATAGCCGCAGACCTGCACAGGTTCGTCTTCACCAGCACCTACGCGACGGTGGATCGCCGGCACGGGCAGGTGGCGACCGAATCCGACCGAATCCTTCCGGATCGGCGAGTCACCGCCTACGTCCAATCCCGGGTCAAGGCCGAGGATTTGGTGATGCGCTACGTCGCCGAGCATGGGCTGCCCGCCGTCGCGATGTGCGTCTCGACGACCTACGGCAGCGGCGACTGGGGCCGCACCCCGCACGGCGCGTTCATCGCCGGCGCGGTGTTCGGCAAGCTGCCGTTCCAGATGAATGGCATCCAGCTGGAAGTGGTGGGTGTCGACGACGCCGCCAGCGCGATGATCCTGGCCGCCGAACGCGGCCGCAACGGTGAGCGCTACCTCATCTCCGAACGCATGATCGCGATCAAGGACGTCGTACGGATGGCCGCGGACGAGGCCGGTATGCCGCCGCCGCAACGCTCGATCTCGGTGCCGGTGCTCTACGCCCTGGCTGTGCTGGGCAGCCTGCGGGCACGGCTCACCAGGAAGGACGCCGAACTCAGCCTGGAGTCGGTCCGGATGATGCGCGCCGAAGCCGACGTCGACCACGGCAAGGCGGTCCGGGAGTTGGGCTGGCAGCCGCGCCCGGTCGAGGAATCGATATGCGAGGCCGCCCGATTCTGGGCCGCGATGCGCAAGACCAGCGACAAAAGCGAAGCGCGCCAATCTGAATAGACTGGCGCCAATGGACCGCGTTCACGTTGAACTCGACGGACCGCCCCAGACGATGCTCGCGACGCTGTACGCCAAAGCGCTCGACGCGGATGCCCAACCATCGATCCTGGGCGATCACTACGCGAAAGCCGCTGTGGCGCAGATCGATTACGACTGGCACAAAACGACCATCACCCCGCGGCGGGCGCCGTCGGTCGCCATCCGCACCGCCCACTTCGACAACTGGGCACGCCAGTTCCTGGCCGTGCATGACGCCGCGAAAACCCCGGTCAGCGTGCTGCACGTCGGTTGCGGCCTGGACGCCCGCGTCTATCGGCTGGACCCGGGTCCGGATGTGCGGTGGTACGACATCGACTACCCCGACGTCGTCGCGCTGCGGGAGCGGGTTTACCCGGCCCGGGCAAACTGTCAACTGCTGCCGGCGTCGGTGACCGACCCGTCCTGGCTCGCCGAGATCCCGGCCGACCGACCCACCCTGTTCCTCGGCGAGGGCCTGACCATGTACCTGACGAAGGACGACGGACTGGCGCTGCTTCGGCGCGTGGTCGACCGCTTCCCGTCCGGCGAACTGCAGTTCGACTCGTTCAACACCTTGGGGATTCGCACCCAGGTGACCAACAGCGTGGTCCGCCGTTCGGGATCGAGGCTGCACTGGGGGATCAACGCCCCCTCCGACATCCTCGACGCGGTTCCCGGGGTGCGTCTGTTGGCGTGGGAATCGGTGTTCGACAGCGACACCTTCGACCTGGTGTCACCGGCATTTCGCAGGCTGGGCAGGGTGATGGCGCGGGTGCCGGGGTTGCGGACGATGGCGCAGTACCACCGTTATGCGTTCTGACGGGAATGTTGCCCGACCGGTCACGTTGAAACTTGTCATCGACAGAAAGGCGAATCATGAGCCATCCGGAAATCAAAGAGCCCAGTGCCGGCCATCCGATCACGATCGAACCGACCGAGGGCCGGGTACAGGTTCGCGTCAATGGCGAGCTGATCGCGGACACCGCCGCGGCGCTCGAATTAAGAGAAGCGACTTTGCCTGTGGTGCAATACATTCCGTTTAGCGATGTGGTCCAGGACCGGCTGACCCGCACCGACACCAGCACCCACTGCCCGTTCAAGGGTTACGCCAGCTACTACAGCGTGACCACCTCGGCCGGCGACACCGTCGACGACGTGATCTGGACCTACGAAGAGCCCTATCCGGCGGTGGCGGCGATCGCCGGGCATGTGGCCTTTTACCCGAACAAAGCCGAAATCAGCGTTGTAGCAGGCTAGGAAACACCTCGGCGAACGATCGGGTGTCGCTGTATTCACGCAGCGACACGATCAGCCCGTCCCTCGTCTCGAAGATGCAGACGAACGGCGTCTCGTACTTGATGTCGCTCTGGGTGCTGCCCTCGACTTGCGCCTCGATCACCACCGTCTCGCCCTCGTTGATGCAGCGCAGCAAGTCGATGTTGACCTCGAGAATGGCTTTGCGCGTGTCGATCGCTCGCCGAAACGTGTCCTTGTCGAAGCACACCCGGGTGATGATGCTCCAGTAGGTGAAATCGTCGCTGAGCAGAGTCAGGCCTTCTTCGATATCGCCGCCCTCGGACAGGCTCTGCAGGAACATCCAGGCCAGTTCTGCCTGTGGGTCATCGAACGGCGTCGTCACATCGCAATATTGTCTTGGCAGACTGTTGCCGGTCAATCGGGACGGAGCCAGCACAGTGCAGAGCGAGCGCACAGTCACGTTCCCCGGAGCGGGCGGCTTCGGGCATACGCTGGCGCCTCTGCGCCGGGGTCCGCGCGATCCGTGCTTCCGGGTGGCTGGTGACGGCACCATCTGGCGGACCAGCATGCTGTCCAGCGGACCAGTCGCCGCGCGCCTGAGCCGCACGGCCCCCCACACCGCCCACTGCGAGGCCTGGGGCGAGGGGGCCGAGGAATTCGTTGAGACGCTGCCCGCGATGCTGGGCGCCGACGACGACGCCTCGGATTTCGTGCCGCGGGATCCGACGGTGGCCGCCGCGTACCAGCGAGTTCCGGATTTGCGCCTGGGCCGCACCGAGCGGGTGCTGGAAGCCCTGATCCCGGCGGTCATCGAGCAGCGGGTGCCGGGCGCCGACGCATTTCGGTCGTGGCGCGTCCTGGTGACCAAATACGGCACACCGGCGCCCGGACCGGCGCCGGCCGGGATGCGCGTACCGCCGTCGGCTGAGGCGTGGCGCTACATTCCGTCCTGGGAGTTTCACCGCGCCAACGTCGATCCGGGGCGGGCGCAGACCGTGGTGAGTTGCGCGCGACGCGCGACGTCGCTGGAAAAGCTGGCGTCCCAGCCGCCGGCGCAGGCCCGCGAGGCGTTGCAGTCACTGCCCGGAGTCGGGGTGTGGACCGCTGCCGAGACCGCGCAACGCGCGTTCGGCGACGCCGACGCGGTGTCGCTGGGCGATTACCACATTCCGAAGATGATCGGCTGGACACTGGTGGGCCGCCCGGTGGACGACGCCACCATGCTCGAGTTGCTGGAACCGATGCGACCCCACCGGCACCGGGTGGTGCGGGTGCTCGAAGCCAGCGGACTGGCCTACGAACCGCGCCGCGGCGCGCGACTGCCGGTGCAGAACATCCGCTCGCTCTGAGCGCAGCCACCTGCGCCGTGGTTACCGATCACGGCATTGGGTACCCGACGAAGAACGTGTAAGCGAACTTCAGGGGGTAACGGATGACTCAGTTCACCATTCCCGGATTGACCGACAAGCAGGGCGCGCGGATCGCCGAACTGCTGCAGAAGCAACTGAGCACTTACAACGATCTGCACCTGACGCTGAAGCACATTCACTGGAATGTGGTGGGCCCCAACTTTATTGGCGTTCACGAAATGATCGACCCGCAGGTCGACGCGGTACGTGATTTCGCCGACGACGTCGCCGAGCGCATCGCGGCTCTGGGCGCTTCACCGAAGGGGACCCCGGGCGCGATCGTCGATGACCGCGGGTGGGACGACTATTCGGTCGGCCGCGACACCGTCCAGGCGCACCTGGCCGCGCTGGACCTGGTCTACAACGGCGTCATCGAAGACGTCCGCAGCGCGATCGACGAAACCGAGGACCTCGACCGCGTCACCCAGGACATCCTGATCGACCAGGCCGCGCAACTGGAGAAGTTTCAGTGGTTTGTCCGGGCGCACCTGGAAAACGCCGGTGGAAAGTTGGCCCATGACGGCAAGGCCACCGAAAAGAGTGCCGCGAACACCGCGCGGCGTAAGGCCAAGTAATCGGGTGCGCCGAACCCGCCGACCCACGGCAAGGGCGCGCCTCCTTTTCGGAATCCTCGGGCGCTACGGGTCGGCCGTGTCTGGCGCTGCCGCATGGATCTCTCCGTCGCTGTTTTCCGGGGCGAGGATGTTGATGCGGTCGCCCGCAGCGAGTCGCACAGTCGCATCCGCGTTGACAAGTCGTCGTTTATGGATGATCGATACCGGGAAATAGCCTGTCGGCCAGTTGATTTCGCTGATTCTACGGCCGATCGCGGTCGAGTCGGGTGTGAGAGTTCTCTCGACGATTTGGTATCCCGTGATTCGGCCGCGTGCTTCGCGCGCGGCTTGCGCCTCGTGGTCGGCTCCTTCCGAAATGGGGTGCAGGCCGACGGCGTCCCGGTGGTCGGTGGCAAGGTAAACGCGGACCGCGCGCATAACGTCCTGGTTGGTCAGCCATCCCCGGACCACGTGGGCAGCGTTGTCGATAACTAGCAGCCCGTCACGACCATGGGCGACGAGTTCCCGCAGGCCCTGCGAGAGGCTGTCACCGGCAAAGAGCCCTTGTGCTTCGCGGGTGCGGGTGATCGGACCGAATAGGGCCTTCCAGTCCTGGTGCAGGTGAACCTCGTGCAGGGTGAGTTCGAGTGGGTCGACGAATGGGTGCATGGCGTCGGCGGCGGTCAGCTCAGCAAAGGCGTCGGTGGTGCTGGGACGTTCGATGTCTATGCCGCGGCGAAGCAGTTTGGTGGTGTAGATGGTGCCGTAAGACAACGCGCGCGACACGGTCGTGGCGACCGCCACCGCCAGCATCACCGGCAGGGTCAAGGTGAAGTCGCCGGTCATCTCGACGGTACTGGCGAGTGCAGTCAGTGGGGCACGTGCGGCAGAGGCGAACACCGCACCCATGCCGACGATTGCGTAGAGCGCCGGCTCACCCGCGGCTGGGCCGATCAGGTGGGTGACGCACATGCCGAATGCCATGCCGGAGGTGGCTCCCACGAACAGCGAAGGCGCGAAGACGCCACCTGAGCCGCCGATTCCGATCGTCAGGCTGCAGGCCAGTATCTTGCCGGCGGCAAGGAGCAGCAGGAGCCACAGCGCATAGTGGCCGGCGAACGCGGCGTACATGACCGGGTAGCCGACGCCATACAGTTGCGGTACCGCCAGCAACAGCAGACCGAGCACTATGCCGCCGACTGCCGGGCGTGCCCACTCCGGGCGGTGCCGCCAAAGCCGATCGCACAAGTCCTCGGTCCGGTAGAGGACGGTTTTGAACAGAATTCCGATGACGCCGGCGATCGCCGCGAGCAGGGCTATCAACAGGTAGTTAGCGATGTGGTTGAGCTCGATGCCAGCGGGCAGTTGAGTCAGGAAGGGGGCCGAGCCGAAGAAGACCCGAGAAATCACGTCGGCGACCATCGCCGAGAGCATGATGGTGAATACCGCCTCGACGGAGAGTTCTCGCAGGATCAACTCCACAGCGAAGAACACTGCGGTGATCGGCGCGTTGAAGGTCGCCGAGATGCCGCCGGCCGCGCCGCAGGCAACCAACACGCGCAATCGACTCTCTGGTAACCGCATCCACTGACCGAGACTCGACGCCAGCGCCGCGCCGATCTGCACGATGGGACCCTCACGGCCCACTGAGCCGCCGCTGCCGATGCACAATGCCGAAGCGAGCGCCTTTACCACCGTTACCTGGGGACGGATGCGACCGCCGTTCTCTGCGACGGCGGTCATCACTTCCGGCACCCCGTGACCTCTGGCCTCACGCGCGAACCGTGCAATCAACGGCCCATACAGCAAACCGCCGATAACGGGGATGACCACGAAGAACCCGAGCCCCAACCACGGCAGGTGGTCGCTACCGACCCAACCTTGCTGACCGAACTCGGTATGGCCGGTGGCCAGCCAGGTTAGCCCGTAGATCAGGTATCGGAATCCTGCCGCCCCAAGCCCGGCCGCGAACCCGACCACGATCGCCAAGCTGAACAATCCGAGGCCGTTTGCGCGCAGCCACCTGACTGCCTGCCGCATCGCGGCAGAGCTGCCTCGTGACCCGCGGGACCTGTCGGTTACCGCGTTTGCCACCGCCATGCGCCGTCTCCCCTTCCGTGTCGACCGCTCACTGGTTGCCGCCGACCTTCTCAGGATCGGGCATGATGCGACCCTTCGCTACTTACAGCAAACGTTGCATCGTAAAACGGTCGCCTAGCCGTGTTGTCGGCGGGCCATGGGGACCGCCCAGAGCCGGTGGAGGGCGTGCCGAGGCCGCTTCCAGCGGTCCGCCTGACCCGGCTGGACTAATGGGCGGCTGGCGCGGACGCGCACGGCAAGGAATAAACGGACCGCAGTCCGGTTATATCGGTAACTCTAACTTTAAGGAGACGGAAATGCCTGCAGTTACCGCAGACACATTGACGTTGGCGCGGGTGGGCCCGGCCAGCCCGGCCGACACCGAACGTCCGGTCCGATCGATCACCACCGGGCCGCACGGCTATGAGGGTGAGGGCTTTCCGGTGGTCCGCGCGTTCGCCGGAGTCAGCATCGCTGCCCTCGACCCGTTTGTGCACATGGACCAGATGGGTGCGGTGGACTACGAGCCCGGAGAGCCCCGCGGCACGGATTGGCATCCGCACCGTGGCTTCGAGACGGTCACCTACATGATCGACGGGAAGTTCGCGCATCAGGATTCCTACGGCGGCGGCGGCCTGATCACCGACGGCGCCACGCAATGGATGACGGCCGGTTCCGGCATTCTGCACATCGAGACCCCGCCCGCCGAGCTGGTCGAGAGCGGTGGTCTGTTCCACGGTGTCCAGCTCTGGGTGAATCTGCCGCGGAAAGACAAGTTCGCGACACCTCGGTACCAGGCGATCGAGGGCAATGACGTCCAACTGCTCTCCTCCGAAGACGGCGGAGCGCTGGTCCGCGTCATCGCCGGTGAGATCGACGGCCACCCCGGCCCCGGCGTCACCCACACGCCGATCACGCTGGCGCACGCGACGATCGAGAATGGGGCACGGCTCAATATTCCGTGGCAACGTGAATTCAATGCGCTGGTATACGTGTTGTCCGGACGCGGACATGTCGGCCCGATCGGGCACCCGATTCAGCAGGGTCAGTTGGCCGTTCTCGGGCCCGGCGATCGCATTACCGTTGCCGCTGAGGCGGTCCAGGATTCGCATCGAACGACGGCCATGGACGTGCTGATCCTCGGCGGGCAGCCGATTCGGGAGCCGGTATTTCACTACGGGCCTTTCGTGATGAATTCACGGGCCGAAGTGATCGAGGCGTTCGAGGACTACCAGGCTGGCAAGTTCCTTGATGTCCCGCCAAATGCCCTTAAGCCGCATCGTGGCGGTGGCACAATCTAGCAATGCCGCCTACGGCGAGTCGCCGGCCGGGTCGTCCTCCCGCAGCAAAGGCGGACGAGACGCGAAAGCGCATCTTGCACGCGGCTCGTCAGGTCTTCAGCGACCGCGGCTACGATGGTGCGACCTTCCAGGCCATCGCGGTCCAGGCCGACCTGACCCGACCGGCGATCAACCACTACTTCTCGAGCAAGCGAGTGCTGTATTGGGAGGTGGTGGACCAAACCAACAGGCTCGTCGTCGCGGCCGGCATCGAACGGGCCCGCGGCGAGACCACCACGATGGGGCGGCTCGCGGCGTTCATTAGCGTGGCCATGCAGGCCGAAAACGTAAATCCTTCCACCGCTGCGTTTTTGGTCACCACCGTAATGGAATCGCAACGGCATCCGGAATTGACCCGGCCCGGAAACGATCCTGTCGAAATCAGCCGGGATTTTCTGACTTGGACCGTCAACGACGCGATCGAGCGCGGCGAACTTTCCGCCGAAACTGATGTCCCCGCATTGACCGAGACATTGCTGGTCGTGCTGTGCGGCGTCGGCTTCTATGCCGGTTATGTCCGGAGCTACCGGGAGATGGACGCGATCACCGAGTTGTTGCAGCAGCTGCTGGCCGGCCGGCTCTGGCGGCCCGCTAACTGAACGTCCGGGCCGATCCGGGCAGTGATGTATTCCACAAAGCACATAGTTTGCCTAACTTATTCGGGTACCATAGTCGCGAAATGACTGATCTCGACGGCCTGCCCTCGCCGGTGCCCTCGTTGCGGTCCGCCGGCGACACCTGGGCCATCACCCAAAGCGTTGGCGCGACGGCGCTGGGGGTTGCGGCCTCGCGCGCGGTGGAAACCGCGGGGCCGAATC
>Ga0335072_10002947_pt1 | contig 26004 bp, 21 predicted proteins | sample Lox_Sample_21_FD_206725 | JGI IMG/M metagenome (GOLD analysis project Ga0335072, IMG submission 206725) | Soil microbial communities from Loxahatchee National Wildlife Refuge, Florida, United States - Lox_Sample_2.1 | ecosystem: Environmental > Terrestrial > Soil > Wetlands | place: USA...
ACGCCCGCGCAGCGCCGGGAGGCTGCTCATCGCGATGCCGCCGAGTATGGCGGTGCCGCCGAGTAGCAGCCGCGGGCCTGCCGGGTCGCCGAAGGCGACGACGCCGACCAGGGCGCCCACGAGGGGTTCCAGGTTGAGGAAGGCGCCGGCTACCTCGGTCGACACGGTGCGCTGCCCGTAGGCGAACAGAGTGAACGGCGTGAGGGTGCCGATGACGGCCAGGCCGAGGACGGCGAGGACCGCGAGCAGGCCGGCGCCGCCAGCGGGCGGGACGGGCGGGATACCCGCGGTGCAGGCCGCGGCCGGCAACGCCCCTACTGCCGCACCGAGGAACATTACGGCAGTAATCGCGGCGGGCTGCTGGCCTTCGAGCAGGCGTCCCTGCGCCACGGTCACGGCCGCCGCGATCAGCGCCGAGACGAGGACCATGGCGTCGCCGGCCCCGGTCGCGCCGCCGCCGTGCCCTTCCGCGACCACGGCGACGCCGCCGAGAGAGACCGCGAAACCGGCCCATGCGACGGGACGCGCCACGGCGCGGTGCCAGGCGGCGGCGATGACAGCGACCAGGACCGGCCCGGCCCCGATCAGCAGCGCGGCGTGCGTGACGCTGGTCCTGGCCAGGCCCGCGTTCTGCAGCAGGACCGAGCCGCCGAGCCCGACGGCTCCCAGGGCCAGCACCCGAGCGCGCAGCGCCCGGCGCAGCGCGGTGCGGTCCACCGTCGCAAGCAGCACGGCGGCGGCGAGCGCGAACCGGGCGACGACCAGCCAGGCGGGAGGCAGCCAGGTCAGCGCGGCCTTGGACAGGGGGACACTCGTCCCCCAGGCCACGCCCGCGGCGGCGAGGGCGGCGACGGCACGGTTCCGGCTGGATGCTAGGGGGAGGCGGCTGGTCTTCATGTACCCAGCGTGCTCCCTCACCCGTGATCGTTTGCCAAGTAGCACGCTAGACCAAATATTATTTGGCAATGTGGCCTATAAACTTGATGAAATTGACATCCAGCTGCTGACTGAGCTGCAGGCCGACGCGGACCGCACCAACGTCGAACTCGCCAGGCTGACCGGCCTGTCCCCCGCCGCGACGCTGCACCGGGTGCGGGCGCTCAAGGACTCGGGCGTCATCCGGATCGTCCGCGCGCACGTCGATCCCGCCCAGGCCGGCTTTCCGCTCCAGGTTTTCGTCACCGCCACGCTGTCCAGGCATGACCCCCGCTCAAGCGCCGCGTTCGAGAATCACATCCGGTCGCTGCCGCAGGTCATCTCGGCGGATAACGTCGCGGGCGAGACCGACTACGTGCTGTCCGTGGTAGCCCGCGACGTGAGCGAGCTCGCGCAGGTCCTGGCCAGCCTCTCCGGCCGGGGCGGCCAGCGGCTCGTCACGTACCTGCGGCTCGCCGAGGTCAAGCCCCCGTCCCCGCTCCCCCTCGGCCCGTCGACCACCCCGCCGGCGCAGCGGACTCCGCGCTCGCGCCGCGCGCAGCGCTGAACACACTGACGCAACTTGGCGGCGGGCTTTGCGCCGAGTCGCGGCCCGGAATCGATGGGCACGAACGAAAGCGCAAGGGCCAAGGCCGGCACCGCCGGGCGCGTCTCCGCTGTAGCGGGAACCCGGCATCGGGTGACACCAGGGCCGGCCGTCGCCCGGCAGCGGGCGGCTTCATTCCATGAACGTGCGCTAGGGCGTTTGGCCGCAACGGCAAAGACACCGGGGTCGCCGTCGCGGGACCCGACGGCTGGTTACTGGCCGGCCAGCTGCCGGGCGAGTTGCAGCGCGGAATCGATGGGCACGACGTATCCCTCGCCGCCCCCGTAGCCGACGCTGAGCCCGATCACCTGGCCGGACAGGTTGAAGAGCGGGCCACCGAGTTCGCTCGCGGGGACAGCGAGCGAACTGACCTCGAGGAGGCCGGTCAGCCGCTGACCGTCCAGGTTCACTGGTACGTCGATCCCGGTGACGGCGCCGGTGCTCAGCAGCACGCCCTTGGCCGTCCAGCTGCCGCCGCCCGAGGCCACCCGGTCATCGATGCTGACGCCGGCCGTGGTCCCGATCGCGACCGGTGAGAATCCCGTGCCGGACAACTGCAGCAGCGCCAGGTTCGCCTCCGGGTCCGAGCCGACCAGCCTGGCGGGGTAGGTCTTGCCGGACATCACAAGCCGGGCGGTCAGCGCCCCGGCAGCGCGCAGGCCGTGGTACGAGGCGAGCACGAAACCGGACCGGGTGATCACGAAGCCAGAGCCGAGGTTAGCCCCGGTCGCGGACCTGATGCTCACCACGCCGGGCGCCGAGTACTGCAGCACGTTGTCCTGCTGGTCCTGCCCGGCGCCGTTGTCGTCCTCAACGAACACGGCGTCCTTCGCGGGTGGTGACGGGATCCGTGCGTCCGCCGGGACGGAGCCCCGCACCGCGGTTGTCACCCCCAGGCCGATACCGGCCGCGAGCAGCGCCGCCGCCACCGAGGCCGCGGCCCGGACACCCCGCTTCCCCCACAGCCTGCCCGATGCCCTGCACCCGTCCGAGGCGCCCGCGGCGGGTTCCGGCTCATCCCCCTTGCCGCCCGCGATATTAATGCCAGCGTCTGGCATTTTCTCCAGCCTCCTCGCCGCGCTCCCAGGGAGAAGACGGTAAGCCGGCCCCGCCGCCGCTCGCAAGCAGAATACGGAGAATTAGGCCGCAATGCCGGAATTCGTTAGGATTATTTCATTCTTCTTACGGATAACTCGCCAGAGAATCGCTACGGGCACCGGATCGGCTAGGCATCAACTACAAGATCGGTGAAGTCCACGACAACTACAAGATCGGTGAAGTCCACGACGTAGGCGCGCGCCATGGACGGGATGCCGCAGGAGCAGGAGCGCGGCATCACGATCACGTCCGCCGCGACCACCACGTCGTGGCTGGACCACACCATCAACATCATCGACACCCCTCCCGGCACGTGGACCTCACCATCGAGGAAAGTCTGCGCCGTTAGCCCGCTGTGCCGGGGGCGTTGCGCACGCCCGCACCGCAGGCCCGGCGGCAATGCACGCCGCGGCCGCGCGTTCCTTGCTGCTGCCCGTGCCGAATGAAATGTCCAAGTCGGCCGGCGCGACAGCCGTCCTTGATGTCCGCTTCCGCCGGATTCTCGCCGGCCCCGGAAAGAAAGATCTTGGAAACTTCGCGTTAAATGTCACTTCCGCGTCTGTCACAGACGCCTTTTTTCCAGCTTGCGCAAAGTTTCCAGGCTCTGGCGCGATGGTAACGGCGGACAGGCCCGATGGTTGCGACAACGATACGGTTATAGGCGTATCGCTGCCGCAACCATGGTCCCGGCGTCAGCCCTCCAGCCCAACGGCGTGAGGCTGCGGTGACGAACGGTGTCCCTGGGGCGAGGGTTGTCGCGAAACTGTGCTGCGGGCCAGGCCGGCGATCGTCATCACGCTGGGCGTCACCATGGCGAGATGCGGGTCCGAGCCAGTTGCCGGCTAAAGAGAGGGCGACCTTGCCGGGCGGCGGGCACTAGAGTGCCGGGGTGGGCGAGAGGTGGGCGACGGACGGTCCGGGAGTCCTGGTGCTACCGTCCGGGCGCCTGATCAGGGGTCGTGGGCTGCGCCGCCCAGGTCCCGGCGGGCCGGATCCCGAGTTCGCCCTGTACCTGCTCGGCAGCCGTCCCGAAAGCGTGCCCTGGGAATTCCGCTGGGTCGCCTGGGCCGACTTCGGGCTGCCGGCCGACCCGACCGCCGCGCGGGACGCGTTCGCCGAGGCGCTGGAGCGGTCCGCGACGGAGCGGGTCGAGATCGGCTGCGCGGGCGGCCTCGGCAGGACCGGGACCGCGCTCGCCTGTGTCGCCGTCCTCGACGGGGTCCCCGCCCGCGAGGCCGTCGGCTATGTCAGGGAGCACTACGACAAGCGCGCCGTGGAGACGTTGCCGCAGCGCCGCTTCGTCTCGCGGTTCGCCTGACGCCCGGTTGGCCGGGCACGGCCCCGAAGGCACGCCCGCGATTGAAGCCGTCTGGTTGAAGCCGTCTGGTTGAAGCCGTCTGGTTGACGCCGTCAGGCTGAAGCCGTCTGGTTGACGCGCCGTTTCAGGTGAGCTGGGCCCGGGGAGGCCGCCAAGGTGCTGAGGCGCCCGCTGTTGAGGCCCGATCAAGGTGAGCCGGGCGGAGTTAGTCCCCCAGAGGGAGGTGGGATCATCTGGGGCTGGGATCAGATGTGGGACGGGCGTGTCTTGTTGTCACCAGGGAGGCGGTTGCGGGGGTTTTCCACAGGGGTTGTGGACAAGGGTGTGCGCAACGCCGGCGCGGGCTGTGGCCAGAGGTGGGGATAACCGTGGATAACCTGTGCATACGCGTCCGCGCCAGCGGGACTGACGTGCGCAAACCCTTGTGCATAAAGATCCGCTCCTGTGGATGATCTGCACCGTGAGGCGAAAACTCAGGCCAGGCCGAGCACCTTGACCGCGTTCGTCTTGAGAATCTTGGCCTTGGCGTCGGGCTTGAAGTCGAGCGCGTCGAAGTCCTTGAGCCAGCGCTGCGGGGTCAGCAGCGGGTAGTCGGTGCCGAACAGCACCTTGTCCTGCAGGTACGAGTTGGCGGCGCGGACCAGGTCGGCGGGGAAGTACTTGGGTGACCAGCCGGACAGGTCGATGTACGCGTTCGCCTTGTGCGTCGCTATCGAGATCGACGACGCCGCCCACGGAACCGACGGGTGCGCGAGGATCACGGTCAGCCCTGGGAAGTCCGCCGCCACGTCGTCGATAAGCATCGGGTCGGACAGCCGCAGCTTGATGCCACGGCCGCCGGGCAGGCCCGCGCCGATGCCGGTCTGGCCGGTGTGGAACAGCGCGGGCACGCCGAGGGACTCGATCTCCGCCCACAGCGGGTAGAAGGCCGTGTCGTTCGGCGCGAACCCCTGGAGCGACGGGTGGAACTTGAACCCCTTCACTCCGTGGTCGGCGACCAGCGAGCGCGCGTGCGCGACCGCGTCCGCGCCGCGCAGCGGATCGACGGAGCCGAAGGGGATCAGCACGTCGGAGTGCTCCGCCGCCTTCGCCGCGATCTCCTCGCTGGAAATCGTCGGGTGCCCGGTGGCCGTGCGGGAATCCACCGTGAAGACAACGGCCGCCATGTTGAGCGAGCGGTACAGGTCGGCGATCTCCTCCAGGGTCGGCGTGCGGTTGTGCTCGGCGCGGAAGTACTTCGCGGACGCGTCGATCAGTTCGTCGTCCAGGGAGAGATGGCCGTGACCATCAACCTCGATGTGCACGTGGACATCGATAGCAGCCAGCGATTCGGTCTGCATCCTTCAATCCTACCTCTCGAACACCATAACGAATATGTAGCATTTCAAAGCATCAAGGAGCGAAGCAGGCGAAAACCCCTTCTCCTAGAATACTCAGGAAACCTGATCATCGACAGACCGGGCCGGCCGGCCGGCACGGCGATAGGCCCCGGACTGGAACGGACCCGGCAATTCGCGCCTTTTGCGGGATCTGAGTCAGCCGCAGCCCTCGGACGGGGCGCGGAACCAGGCACAGCCCCGGACGGCCCGGAGCCGGCCGCCAGGCCTGGGCCAGACCGGAGTCACTCCGCAGCCCCCGGACGGGCCGGGGCCAGCCGAAGCTCTCGGACGGCAGTTGAAGCTCTTGTTCGGCCGCGCGGGCCTGATAAGATTACGTTCTTCGCGATCTGGCCTGTGCGGGCGAATCGGGGGGTACGGGGCGTCGTCCCCCCGGGCGAAACCGTCGTCCCCACGGAAGACCTCTGTGGTGACAGCCAATATCACTAGTCGCTAACTAGTCCGTGTTCCCATTGCCGACCTGGCGTCCGTTATGCGAACCTCTGCGATGTGAACAGTGCCGCCGACCCTCTTAGCGTTCCCATGGATCTGTCCGCCAGCGACCCGGTGACCGGGCCGGTGAAGGCGGGCGACCTGGTGTGGACGCCAACCCCGCAGCGAGCCGCGAGCGCGAACATCACCGCGTTCATGGGGTGGCTCAAGGAGACCCGCGGCCTGAAGTTCACGAACTACCCGGATCTGTGGCAATGGTCGGTCACCGAGACCGACGCGTTCTGGCAGGCGATCTGGGACTACAACGACATCGTCGCCGTCGAGCAGCCGACCGCGGTCCTCGGCAGGCGTGAGATGCCTGGCGCGGAATGGTTCCCCGGCGCCCGGCTCAACTACGCCGAGAACGTCATGCGCCGGGAGAGGTCCGGCGAGGTCGCGCTGTACTACCACTCGGAGACCGTCCCCGTCACGCCGATGTACTGGGACGAGTTCGGCCCCGCGGTCCGCAGCCTGGCCACCCGGCTGCGCGCGCTCGGCGTCAAGCCGGGCGACCGCGTCGCCTCGACGCTGCCCAACATCCCGCAGACCGTCATCGCCATGCTCGCGACGACGTCCATCGGGGCGATCTGGACGAGCGTGTCACCGGACTTCGGCTGGCGGGGCGTGCTTGACCGGTTCCGGCAGCTGCAGCCGACGGTGCTGATCTGCACCGGCGGCTATACCTACAACGGCAAGGCCTATGACCGCTCCGGCGAGCTCAAGCAGATCGTCGACGACCTCACCTGCCTGGAGCACGTGATCTACCTGCCATTCGGCGACGTGCCCGCGCCACGGGACGACGCGGAGAACTGGCACGACCTGCTGGCCGGTGAGCCGGTGGCACGGGAAGACTTCGCCTACCACCACGGACCGTTCGAGATGCCGCTGTGGATCCTGTTCTCCAGCGGCACCACCGGGCTGCCGAAGGCGATCACGCACAGCCACGGCGGCATCCTGCTCGAGCAGTTGAAGCTGCAGCGGCTGAACATGAACCTGAGCGACGGCGACGTGCTGTTCTTCTACACCACCACCGGGTGGATGATGTGGAACTTCATGGTCAGCTCGCTGGTGCTGGGGGTCAAGCCGCTGCTGTACGACGGCAACCCCGGTTTCCCCGAGCCGGACGCGCTGTGGCGGATGGCCGCCGAGGCGAGGGTGACGCTGTTCGGCGGGTCGCCTGCCTACGCGGACATGCTGGCCAAGCGCGGGGTGGTGCCCAAGGACCGGTACGACCTGTCCGCCCTGGAATGCGTCATGCTGGCCGGCTCCCCGGTCAGCCCCGAGGTGTACGCCTGGTTCTACCGGAACGTCAAGCGCGACCTGTGGCTGCACGTAGGCTCCGGCGGCACCGACGTGTGCGCCGGGTTCACCGGCGGTTCACCCACGCTGCCGACCTACGCGGGCGAGCACCAGCACCGCAACCTCGGCGTCGCGGCGTACGCGTTCAACGACGAGGGACACGCGGTCGTCGACGAGGTCGGCGAGATGGTGATCACCAAGCCGCTGCCGTCGATGCCGGTGAAGTTCTGGGGCGACGACGAGAACATGACCAGGTACCGGGACACCTACTTCGACACCTGGCCCGGCGTGTGGCGGCAGGGCGACTTCTTCAAGGTCACCCCCCGCGGCGGCACCTTCGTGCTCGGCCGCTCCGACGCGACACTCAACCGGTTCGGCGTGCGGATCGGCACCGCCGAGATCTACAACGTCCTGGAAGGCATCCCGCAGATCGACGACGCGATCGTGGTCAACCTGGACCTTCCCGGCGGGCATTTCTTCATGCCGATATTCGTCAAGCTGGCCGACGGGCTGACGCTGAACGACGACATCATTACCGAGATCAAGACGCGACTGCGGCGCGAGTACACGCCGCGTCACATCCCGGACAAGTTCATCCAGGTGCCCGCCATCCCCACGACGCTGACCGGGAAGAAACTAGAGGTCCCTGTCCGCAGGCTGCTGATGGGCGTGCCGCTGGAGAAGGCCGCCAACACGAGCGCGATGGCCGATCCGTCCTCCCTGGACGCGTTCATCGACTACGCGCGCACCCAGGTTGACTACAAAATGTAAGTAAGGCCTAAACCAGGGGGTTCCAATGACGGAACAAGCAGGCTTCCCGCTCCCCTCGCAGATCGCCGACGTGCCCGGGGCGGAGAACTGGCGCTCGATGTACCAGTACTTCACGCGCTTCCAGCCGGACGACGACAAGCGTTTCTGGTTTTACAACTCGATGCACTTCCCTGAGCCGATGCCCGCGTTCGACACGATCACCGGCGAGGTGCCGTACCAGGCGATCGGCGCCAACACAGCGCGGTTGTTCGTGTTCCCGACCACGCTCGGCATCGAGCACCGGATCGTCAACGGGCGGATCTACATCACCGCCAACCCGGTGCTCGACCCGGCGGAGATCGAGCGGCGGGCCGCCGAGTTCGGGCCGCGCGCCGGGTACTACTTCGAGAACTGGGACTCCCTGTACGAAGGGTGGAAGGACCGGCTGCGGGCGCTGATCGCCGAGATTGAGTCGATCGAGGTGCCTCAGCTGACCGAATGGGAGCCCGCGGACGTGGTGTTCGGCGCCGTCGGCGTCGCGCAGAACCACTACCTCGTGGACAACTTCCACCGGGTGCTCGCCCTGTACTCCAAGATGTGGCACCACCACACCGAGATGCTGATGCTCGGCTACGGCGCGTACGTGGTGTTCTTCCAGTTCTGCCAGCAGGCCTTCCCCGAGATCAGCGACCAGACCATCGCCCGCATGGTGGCCGGCATCGACGTGATCATGTACCGGCCCGACGACGAACTGAAGGGCCTCGCGCGGCTCGCCGTCGAACTCGGCGTCGATGACCTGTTCGTCCAGGGCTGCGTGGCCGCCGAGGTCCTTTCCGCCCTGGAGGGACGAGGCGAGGCCGGGGCGAAGTGGCTGGACGCGTTCGCCAAGGCCCGCGACCCGTGGTTCCACGTCTCCTCCGGCGACGGCTTCTACCACCACCACCTGTCCTGGAACGACGACCTGACCGTGCCGTTCACGGCCCTGCCCGGCTACGTCGCGGCCGTGCAGGCCGGCGGTATCACGCCGCGGCCGACCGGGCAGCTCATCGCCGAGCGGGAGCGGATCGCCAACGGCTACCGCGACCTGCTGAACACCGATGACGAGAAGGCCGCCTTCGACCAGATGCTAGGCCTGTGCCGCCTGGTGTTCCCGTTCGTCGAGGACCACAAGTTCTACTGCGAGCACTGGTTCACGACGCGGTTCTTCCAGAAGGTCAAGGCGTTCGGCGCGCTGCTCGCCGCCCAGGGCGTCCTGGCCGAAGGCGATGACGTGTTCCACCTGCATCACACGGAGATCGACCAGGCGCTGGCGGATGTCGCCCTCGCCTGGGCGGCGGGCAGCCCGCCGCTCGGCGCCGGGCACTTCCAGCCGATCATCGCCGAGCGGAAGCGGATGCTGAAGGTGCTCAAGGACTGGTCGCCGCCGCCGGCGCTCGGCCCGGTGCCCGAGGCGCTGAACGACCCGGCCGTCCGCATGCTGTGGGGCATTACCTCCGAACGGATCGAGTCCTGGCTCAACCCCGACCCCGACGAGGTCGTCGGCGTCGCCGCGTCGGCCGGCGTGGTCGAAGGAACCGCCCGGGTCCTGTTCGACGTGTCGGAGATCGCCGAACTGCGCGAGGGCGAGATCCTCGTCGTCCCGGTGACCGCGCCGTCCTGGGCGCCGGTGTTCGCGAAGATCAAGGCGGCCGTCTCCGACATCGGCGGCTCGATGTCGCACGCCGCGATCGTGGCCCGTGAGTACGGGATGCCCGCCGTCGTCGGCACCGGCGACGCGACCAAGCGGATCAGGACCGGGGACCGGATCCGGGTCGACGGCGACCGCGGCACGGTCCGGGTGCTCGAGGGCTGATGCCGATGACGGGAGGACGGGCGTACGCCGTGACGCTGACGGCCGCGGGCGGTGCCGGGGCCGACGTCGTCGGCGGTAAGGGCGCGTCCCTCGGCGAACTGGCCCGGGCGGGCGTCACGGTGCCGCCCGGGTTCGTGGTCACGGTTGAGGCGTTCGCGGCCGCGATGGCGGTCATCGACCCGACCGGGGCACGCCGGGCCGAGGTCGAGGCGGTGCCCGCCGCGGACCTGGCCGGGATCGCGGCCGTCGCCGCCCGCTTCCGCGCGCTGGTCGCCGGCGCGGAGCCGCCCGCGGAGGTCGCGGCGGCGATCGAGGCCGGCTACGCCGCCCTGGGCGGCGCCGAAGACGGCGTCGCCAGCGGAAGCGCCAGTGCCAGCGAGCAGACCAGCGGCCAATCCGGCGGCGATCCCGATGTCGCCGTCCGCTCGTCGGCGACGGTGGAGGACAGCGCGGAGGCGTCGTTCGCCGGCCTTCAGGACACCTACCTCGGCATTCGCGGCGGGTCAGCGGTCCTCAAGCACGTCCGCCGCTGCTGGGCGTCGCTGTACAACGACGAGTCGGTCGCCTACCGCCGCCGTCTCGGCCTGCCCGAGGCCGGCGTGGCGATGGCGGTCGTGGTGCAGCGCATGGTCGCGCCCCGCGCCGCGGGCGTAATGTTCACCAGGTCCCCGGTCACCGGCGACCGTTCTGTGGTCGCGATCGAGGGCACCTGGGGCCTGGGCTCGGCGCTTGTCTCCGGCGACGTGACGCCGGACTCGTGGACGATCAGCAAGATCACCCACGAGATCACCGGCCGGCGCGTCTCCCCCAAGGTGAAGATCCACCGCTACGTCCGCGGCGGCGGCGAGGCCTCCCCTGGCGCGGCGCACGGGTCCCCCCTGCACGCTGACGCAGCCGAAGGCGGGCAGCTCAGCACGGGAACAGGGGCAGGCATACCGGGGAGCCTGGTGCACGTCGTGGACGCCCCGCCGGAACTCCGCGACGCGCCCTGCCTGACCGATGAGGAGATCCGTGCCCTGGCCGCCATCGCCTGCCGCGTGGCGGAGCACTACGGCGCGCCGCAGGACATCGAGTGGGCAGTCCTGGACGGCGCGGACGAGGCGGGCGTGCGGATCGTCCTGCTCCAGTCGCGTCCCGAGACCGTCTGGGCGGCGCGTGAGTCCAGGCCGGCCGGCGCGCCGCGGGCCCGTGCCGCCGACCACGTCCTCGCTCTGTTCGGGAAGCCCCTGTGACCGTCCGGTGCCGCACCAGAAGCAGGATGGGACCGTGGACCTGACGAATGAGGATGTCGCGGACATCCTGGCGCTGCTCGACTCGCTGCCCTATGACTCGCTCGATGTCGAGACGCCCCGGTTCAAGCTGACGCTGCGCCGCGCACCGGGTGGCGGCTGGACCGAGGAGTCCCAGGTGCTCGCCGACCCCGTCCCGGTCACGCCGTCCCCGGATGGCGCGTCCGCTCCCTCTCCGGTTACCGCGAACGTACGGCAAGAGCGCGGCGGCGTGGCTCAGGCGGCGGCGACCCAGGCCGGCGCGAACGCTGGGCCTGGCACGGCAGCCGCGGCTAGCCGGACCGGCGGACCAGGGACGGCCGATGACGCCGACGGCGCGGACGGGATGGCGGGCGTGACCACTCCGCTGCCCGGGACGTTCTACCGTGCGCCGAGGCCTGGCGCGCCCCCGTTCGTCGAGGCCGGAGATGTCGTGAACGCGGATACGGTGGTCGCGATCGTCGAGACGATGAAGCTGATGAACTCCGTCCACGCGGGAACGCCGGGCCGGGTGGCCCGGATCTGCCTGGAGAACGGTGAATTCGCTCCCCTCGGCACCACCCTGATGCTGATCGAGCCGGAGCCGTGAGCCTGCGGCGGGTGCTTGTCGCTAACCGGGGAGAGATCGCCGTCCGGGTGATCAGGACCTGCCGGCGGCTTGGCATCGAGACGGTGCTCGCCGCCTCCGACGCCGACGCCGGCTCGCTGCCCGCACGGCTCGCGGACCTGGTGACCGGGATCGGGCCTGGCCCGGCAACGGCTAGCTACCTTGACGTCGACGCGGTTGTGCGCGCCGGCGTCACGGCGGGCGCCGACGCCGTCCACCCCGGGTACGGGTTCCTGTCGGAGAACGCGCGGCTCGCCCGGGCCTGCGCGGCCGCGGGGATCGTGTTCATCGGGCCGGCCCCCGAGACGCTCGAGGCGACCGGGGACAAGCTCGCCGCACGCGAGCACGCGATCGCCGCGGGCCTGCCCGTCCTGCCCGGCGGCCACGTCCTCCCCGGCACAGGGACGGCGCGGACCGAGGCGGCACCGCCCGGCCCGGAAGCGGCCGGGGCCGTGGCGGCGAACGGCCCGGCGGGCGCTGCCGCGGCTCCCGCATTGCCGGCCGCGGAGGTCGCGGATCGGATCGGATTCCCCGTGCTCGTCAAAGCCGCCGGGGGCGGCGGTGGGCGCGGGCTGCGGGTCGTGCGTGACCCGGCGCTCCTTGACGACGCCGTCGCCGTGGCGAGCGCCGAGGCGGCGGCCGCGTTCGGTGATCCCCGGGTGTACCTGGAGCGCTACGTCGAACGCGGGCGGCACGTCGAGGTGCAGCTTCTCGGGGACGGCGAGCACGTCATCCACCTGGGCGACAGGGACTGCTCGGTGCAGCGGCGCTACCAGAAGCTCATCGAGGAAGCGCCCGCCCCGTACCTGGGCGATGACCTGCGGGAGCGCCTGCGCGCCGCGGCCGTCTCCCTCGGCGAGCGGCTCAACTACACGGGCGCGGGCACGGTCGAGTTCCTCGTCGACGCCGACTCGGCCGGCACATGCGGCGGCGAGTTCTATTTCCTTGAGGTCAACGCGCGCATCCAGGTCGAGCACCCGGTCACCGAAGCGGTCACCGGCGTCGACATTGTCGCCGAGCAGCTGGCGATAGCCGAGGGCAGGCCGCTGCGCCTGAAGCAGGCGGACGTGACGCTCACCGGACACGCCATCGAGGTACGGGTGAACGCCGAGGACCCGGGCATCGACTTCCGCCCCAGCCCGGGCACGATCACGCGTGCCGTCTTCCCCGCCGCCGCCCCGGGCGGCGTTCGGGTCGACACGCACATCCAGGCCGGCGCGACAGTGCCGCCGTACTATGACTCGCTCCTCGCCAAGGTCATCGCCCAGGCCGGCGACCGGGGCGGGGCCATCGCCCTGCTGCGCGACGCCCTCGACCGGTGCGTCATCGACGGGGTCACGACGAACCTGGACCTGCACCGGGGGCTGCTCGCCGACGCCGAGTTCGCGGCGGGCGGCGTCGACACCGGCTACCTCGCCCGCCGGCTGGCAGGCGGGGACGCGGGCCGTGCGGACCGCCGCCCAGGGTGGCGGGGTGACTTTGACCTGGGAGAGGGCGGCGATGGCTGAGATCCGCCTGGTCGACGTGTCGCTGCGGGACGGGAACCAGTCGCTGTGGGGGGCGACGGGGCTGCGGACAGCGCACATCGCGACGATCGCGCCTGTCCTCGGACGGGCCGGGTTCCGCGCGCTCGACTACTCCTCGTCGACCGCGATGGGCGTATCGGTGCGGACGCACCGGGAGGACCCGTGGGCGCTGCTGCGGATCAGCCGGGCCGCGATGCCCGACACGCTGCTTCAGTTCATCGGGACCGGGTTCCGGTTCATCTCCTGGGAACGGGCTCACCCTGAGGTGATCGAGCTTGTCTACCGGAAGCTCGTGGACAACGGCATGGACCGGTTCGTGGTGCTCGACCCGTCGCACGACATGGACGCGGCGCGGGCCACCGCCCGGATCGCGAAGAAGGCGGGCGGCACCGAGGTCATCGGGGCGCTGACGTACACGATCTCGGCGGTGCACGACGACGCGTTCTACGCGGGCATCGCCGCCGCCTACCGCGACTGCCCGGACATCGACCGGGCCTACATCAAAGACCCGGCCGGCATCCTCACCCCGGACCGGGCGCGGACGCTGATCCCCGCCGTGCAGGCGGCTCTCGGCGGCAAGCCGCTGGAACTGCACTCCCACGCAACCCTCGGCCTGTCACAGCTCACCTGTCTCGTCGCGGCCGAGCTTGGCGTCCACGTGCTCCAGGTCGGCTGCGGCGCCCTCGGCAACGGGTCTTCGCTGCCTGACGCCGAGCGGCTCGTCGCCAACCTGCGCGCCTCCGGGCACACGGTGGACATCGATGACCGGCTGCTGACCGCCGTCGCCCGGTACTTCGACCGGCTGGCCGCGGCCGACGGCCTGCCGCCGGGCCAGCCGGGGTCCTTCGACGCGGCGTTCATGGACCATCAGCTGGCCGGCGGGACCCTGTCGACGACCAGACGGCAGCTGCGCGAGATAGGCCTGGCGGACCGGTTCGGGGCGCTCATGGCGGAGATCGCCCAGGTGCGGGCCGAACTCGGCTACCCGATCATGGTGACGCCCTACCCGCAGATGGTAATCGGGCAGGCGCTGGCCAACCTGCTGTCCGCGCAGGCGGGGAACGCCCGCTACGACAACGTGCCCGACCAGGTGATCAGGTACGCGCTCGGCACCTTCGGCAAGCCGACCGCGCCGATCGCGGGCTGGGTGCTCGACAAGGTGCTCGGCCGGCCGCGGGCGGCGGAGCTGTCCGCCGAGCCGCCGCCGCTGTCCGTGGCAGATCTGCGGCACCGGTTCGGTACCCGGATCAGCGATGAGGAACTGCTGCTGCGCTTCGCGATGCCTTCCGCCGAGGTGGACGCGATGGTCGCCGCCGGGCCGGCGGTCACCCGCTACAACCCGGACACGGTGCCGGTGCTGAAACTGCTGCGGTCGCTGGCGGACCGGCCGCCGGCCCGGGAGCTGACGGTGGACAAGCCGGGGTTCCGGCTGTCGCTGCGGAGTAATGCGAACTAAGGAGCAACGGTCGTTGAAAGGCGGGCCCCGGTGACCTCGACTCCCCTGGTGACCTCCGGCGAAGTGCTGCGCCGGCTCAGGGACGCGCGCGGCTTCATTCTCGACATGGACGGCACGCTGGCGCTCGGCGACCGGGTCAACCACGGGCTTGCCCCGCTGCCCGGCGCGGTGGAACTGCTGGGCTGGCTGCGCGAGCACGGCCTGCCGTATGTCGTGTTCACTAACGGGACCAACCGCTCCCCCGCGCACTTCGCCGCCGTGCTCCGGGAGGCCGGGCTTGACGTGCCCGATGACCGGATGATGACGCCGGCGTCAAGCGCCGCGGTCATGTTCACCAGGCGCGGCTACAAGCGGGTCATGGTGCTCGGCGGCGAGGGGCTGACCGAGCCGCTGCGCGCGGCGGGCATCGAGATCGTGCCCCCGGTCGAGGCGGCGCCCGACACCCGGCCCGCGGAGGAACCGGACGGCGTGGACGCGGTGTTCGTCGGCTGGTTCCGCGAGTTCACCATGTCCCACCTGGAAGCAGCCTGCCACGCGGTCTGGTCAGGAGCCGCGCTGTACAGCGCGTCGGAGACCCCGTTCTTCGCCACGGCGGGCGGCCGCGCGCTCGGCACGTCGCGGGCGATCTCTGCGATGATCCGTTCGGTCACCGGCTGCCGGCTGACGATCACCGGCAAGCCGTCGCTTGACGCACTACGCGCCGCCGCCTCCCGCCTGGACGTCCCCGCCGGTCACCTCGCGGTGATCGGCGACGACCCGCTGCTCGAGGTCCCGATGGCCCATCGCGGACGCGCCCTGGCCATCGCCGTCCAGACCGGCCTGGCCGGCCAGGACGCCTACGACCACCTGCCACCCGCCAAGCGCCCGCACCTGCACCTGCGGGGCATCGACGAGCTGCTGCCCCTGCTGCGCGCGGTCCGCCAGGAGCAGGACCCGTCCAGCCGTACGGAATGACAACCGAAACCCCCGATTACTGGAGTGCCCTGATGAGCGAAATGCGGGCTGTTGGCTTCACCGAGTTCGGTGACCCGTCGGTGCTCGGCATCGTCACGGTGCCGAAGCCTTCACCCGGCCCCGGCCAGGTCCTGGTGAAGGTGGCGGCCGCCACGGTGAACCCGACCGACCTCGGCTTCCGGCACGGCGGCCAGCCGCTGCCACCCGGCGTGGAGCCGCCCTACATCCCGGGCATGGACCTGGCCGGCGTCATCGACGAGGCCGGCCCTGAGGTGACGACCTGGCACGCCGGCGACCGCGTGATGGCCGCGGTCTCCCCGCGGGTGCGGGGCGGCGGGGCGCAGGCCGAGTACCGGGTGGTCGCCGAGGACCAGCTCGCCAAGGTGCCCGACGGGTGGTCAGTGACCGAGGCGGCGACCCTGCCGATGAACGGGCTGACCGTGCGCACCGCACTCGACATGCTCGGCCTGCCGCCGGGCTCCACCCTGGCCGTAACCGGGTCAGCCGGAATCGTCGGGCAGTACGCCATCCAGCTCGGCAGGCACGAGGGACTGACCGTGATCGGCGATGCCAAGCCGGAGGACACCGCGCTGATCGAGTCGTTCGGCGCGCACCACGTCGTCCCGCGCGGCGAGGCCATGGCCGCCGCCGTCCGTGACCTGTACCCCGGCGGAGTGGACGCGGTCATCGACGCGGCGCTGCTCGGTACCGCGGTCATCGGAGCGGTCCGCGACGGCGGCCAGCTGCTGGCCGTTCGCCCGTACCAGGGGCCGACCGAAGACGGGAAGGCGGAGCGAGACATCGCCGTCCACCTGGTCCTGGTCGGCAACCACCTGCACGAGGGCAACCGGATCGCCGAGCTCGCCGACCTCGTGTCCAAGGGCGTGCTGACCCTGCGGGTCGCCGCCGCGCTGCCCGCCGCCGAGGCGGCCGACGCACACCGGCGACTAGAGGCCGGCGGCGTCCGCGGCCGGCTGGTGCTGACCTTCTAACGGCCGGTTTTGCCTGGTCAGCGCGCGGCGGTCAGCACGCCGGGCGGGGCCGGGTCGGTGTAGAGCAGGTCGACGAGCGCGGTGCGCTGCGCGAGGACGCGGCGCTGGTTGACGTAGCCCTTGTCGGTGATCTCGCCGGCGTCGAGGCTCGCGGGGCGGGCCATGACGAGGAGCCGTTCCACCCGCGCCGACGAACCGTGCGCGTCGTTGTGCCTGGCGAGCCCGGCAGCAAGCAGCCGCAGCAGTTCCGGGTCGGCGACCAGGTCGCCGTCCGCCGGGTCCGGGTCGCGGCCGAGGAGCCTGGCCGCCTCGGCCGGGTTGAGCCAGGCGAGAGCCGACACGTAGGGGAGGTTCTCGCCGGCCAGGACGGCGTCGGACAGCGCGGGTAGTGACGAGAGCAAGGTGGTGCGGACCGCGCCGACGCGGACGAACGTACCCGTCTCGAGCTTGAAGTCCTCGGCGATGCGACCGCGGAAGACCAGGCCCGCGTCCGGGTCGCCGGGCACCGCGAACGCTACGCTGTCCCCGGTGCGGTAGAAACCGTCGGCGTCGAACGCGTCCGCGGTCAGGTCCGGGCGTGCGTAGTAGCCCGGGGTGACGTTCGGGCCCTGGACCCGGATCTCGTACGCGTCCTCGACGGGAGCCAGCTTCACGACGGCACCAGGAAGCGGAGCGCCGATGCAGCGGGCGTCGCTGAACGGGAAGTTCGCCGATGTTACCGCCGGGGCGGTCTCTGTCGCGCCCCAGGAGCCGGTGACCGGGATCTCCCGGTCACCGGCGTACTTCACGGCGAGGGCTTCCAGGCGGGTGCGGAGCGCGGCTGGCAGCGCCGCCGCTGCGTTGAACAGCAGCCGCAGCCGGGAGAAGAACCGCGTCGCGAACTCGGGGTCGCCCTCGAGCGCCGGGACAAGCTGGGCGTAGCCGGCGGGCACGTTGAAGTAGATGGTCGGCGGCACGTCGGTGAGGTTCGCGACGGTCTGGGCGAACAGGCCGGGCACGGGGCGCCCGCCGTCGACGTAGATGGTGCCGCCGTTGACGATCATCATGTTCACGTTGTGGTTGCCGCCGAACGTGTGCGACCACGGCAGCCAGTCGACGATCACCGGCCGCTCCCCGGCCAGGAACGGCCACGCCTGACGGATCATCTGCTGGTTCGACGACAGCATCCGGTGCGTGTTCAGCACGCCCTTGGGTGCGCCGGTGGAGCCGGAGGTGAACAGGATCTTCGCGATCACCCCCGGGGTCAGCGTCCCGAACGCGCCCCGCACCGCCTCGCCCGGCACGGTGGCGAGCAGTTCCGCCAGTGGCGTCGCGCCCTGGCGGGTCCCCGGTCCCACCACCTGCCCCGCGCCACCCGCGGCGGCCGCGGCGTCAAGCGCCGCGCCGAACGCGGCGGCGTCGTCGGCGTAGACGGCGCCGGGGGTGATCATCTCGGCGATCGCCCGGATCCTGGCGTGGTCCTTCGACTGAAGGGAGTACGCCACGCTCACCGGCGCGACCGGGACGCCGGCGGCCATCGCCCCGAGGGTCATCAGCAGGTGGTTGACGCCGTTGCCGGACAATATGAGCAGCGGGCGGGCCGGGCCTAGGCCGCGCTCGAGGAGCGCCTGGCCGATCGCGTCCGTCGCGGCCACGGCCTCCCCGTAGCCGACGGTTCGCCACGCGCCGTCCGGGCCGCGCTCGGCGACGAGCGGATGATCCGGATCGGATTGCGCCCATCGCCGCAGGCTGTGCAGGACCGTGACGGGGTAGTCACCGAGCTCGTCGGCGGAGCGCAGCAGCAGCGTTCCGTCGTCCGCGTGCCCGACGGTGACCCGCGCCCTCGCGAACATGCGCGCCCCCTTGTGGCTCGGCGATACCGCGATCTGTTATCGTTCCACTAAAACGTGCCTTATTGCCAGCTATTTGTAGCAATTATGTGATGCGGCACACAAGACCCCAACGGCGTACTGCCGCACGACCCTTATGTTCGTCCGCGGTTAGCCCCGACCACCGCTGGAGCCGACACTCATGTGCGCTGCCTGTGGCGTGCCCACGCACGTCGCCGTCGTGGAGCCGGCCGAAGACCCCGGGACCGGGCAGCAAGCCGCACGGCCGGCCAAGTTCGCCGCGCTGCGCAACCCCAGCTGCCGGCTCTACCTGGGCGGCGCCGCCATGGCGATGATGGCCGACAACATCGAGCACGTCATCACCTACTGGGTGATCTGGGAGAAGTTCCACTCCCCCGCGCTGACCGGCTTCGAGGTGATCAGCCACTGGCTGCCCTTCCTGCTGCTGTCCCCCTACTTCGGCGGCCTCGCCGACCGTTACGACTGCCGCAAGCTGATCCAGGCGTCCCAGGCCCTGTTCATGACCGTCTCGCTCACCTGGGGCATCCTGTTCGCCACCGGCACCCTCACCGTGTGGGACGCCTGCATCCTGCTGATCTTGCATGGCATGGCGGGCGCCCTGTGGGCACCCCCTGAGCAGCTACTACTCGAAGACTTCGTCGGCCCCGCCGACCTGCCGAGCGCCATCCGGCTCAACTCGACCGCTCGGTCGCTCGGCATCCTGTGCGGGCCGGTGGTCGGCTCCGCGCTCCTGCTCGGACTCGGACCCGTCCATGGTATCTGGGTCAACATCGCCTTCTACCTGCCGCTCACCGTCCTGATGGCGCGCACGAGGTTCACCGGCCACTCCCGCGAAGGGATCGTCGCGCCCGAGCGCGTCGGCGTCCTCGCCGCCGTCCGCGTCTTCCGCGACGTGTCCCGTGACCGCGTCCTCGCCGCCATGATCATCCTCGCCGGGCTCGGCTCCTTCTTCGTCGGCTCGGCCATGCAGACCGTGATGCCGTCCATCGCAAGCAGCACCACCGGCATTTCAAGCGGCACCGCCTACGGCGTGCTGCTGTTCGCCAACGGCCTCGGCGGCGTCCTCGGCGGCCTGCTGCTCGAGGGCACCGGCTGGATCAAGCTCTCGGTCCGGGCCGCCCTCTGGTCCACTCTCGTCTACGGCGTCTGCACCGTCTTCTTCGCCGTCAGCCACGATTACCTCATCGCCGCGCCGCTGCTGGTCATCGGCGGCATCGCCAACCTCGCCGCGCTGTCCATCACCCAGACCGTCGTCCAGCTCCGCGCACCGCGCGAGAAGAAGGGCCAGGTCATCGGTGTCTACGGCACCGGCGCCAACGGCATGCGGGTCGGCAGCGGCTTCACCGTCGGGCTGTTCGGCGCCGCCGTCGGGCTGCGCCCCGCTCTCGGCTGGTCCTCGGCCGCGCTGTGCGCGAGCACCGTCATCCTCGCCGCTTACCTCGCCGTCAGCGCCCGCCGCGGCCCCGCCACGGACGCGGACCTGGACGCCGCCACGGACGCCGACCGCGACACCACGGACGCTATGGGGACGGAAAGCATCGCAGGCTAACCACCGCTGTCGCCGGCCGTTGCGCCTCGTCCGCAGGAGCGTCCGACGACGGTCGCCGGGGCGTACCGCGAATTCGCAACAGACCCTGGAGCGCGTGGACGCGATCCTCCTCGCCGAGGTTTACCAGGACGTGGGCGACCGCTTCGCCGGCGACTTGTTATGGTGCGGCCCGCTGATCCAGGGCCCGACCGCCAGTGACGCGGGTGACGCGGAGCGGAAGCGTCCGCGGACCGCGGACTTGTCCGGTGGACCAGGTCACCGCCGTAGGGTCGGCGAAGGTGAACTCGGAGAAGCGCTCGAGCCATGCTCCCAGCGCGACCCGAAGCTCCATGCGGGCCAGGTGGGATCCCAGGCAGCGGTGGATGCCGAGGCCGAACGCGGCGTGCCGGTTGACCGCCCGGTCAATGACGACCTCGTCGGCCCGGTCGAACTGCGCCGGATCGCGGTTGGCCGCTGGGTAGCACATCAGGATCCAGTCGTCGGCCTTCATGTCGGCCCCGCGCCAGTGCATGTCCTGCTTGGCCATCCGCGCCATGGTGACAGGCGCGTAGGCGCGCAGGAACTCCTCGATCGCGGTCGGCAGCAGGCCCGGGTCGGCGGTGAGCCGACGTCGGTCCTCCGGGTTCTTCGCCAGGTGCCACAGGGAGGCGCCGATCGCGCTCCAGGTCGTATCGATGCCGGCGATGAGCAGCAGAGTCATCGTGCCGATGACATGCGGCGGGTCAAGTCTGCGTCCGTCGACCTCCGCGTTGATCAGGTATGTCGTGAGGTCGTCCCGCGGGTCGCGCAGGTGGTCCTGGACCTGCGCGAGCAGGTAATGAAACAGCGCCGACATCCGCGTCGTGCGTTGCTCGGGCGGCAGGTTGACGCCCTCTAGCGTGTTCTTGACGAACTCAGCGAACCGCGGCGCGTCCTGCGGGGGGAACCCGAGGATGCCGGCTATTACCCGCATCGGGATGTGCTGCGCGTAGTCTCGGGCGGCATCGACAACGTCCTGACCGACGAACCCGTCAATGAGCGAGTGGCACAGTTCCACCGTCGCGGGCTCCTGCTTGCTGACCGCCGTCTTGGTGAACGCGGGAAGCAGCAGCCTGCGCGCCTCGTGGTGGAACGGGGGGTCGGAGGTGATCGGCGGCGAGCCGCCGGCCGGCGCCAGGTCCCGCGGCGGCCGGAAGTTGCCCACGATGACTGCCCGGGAAGAAAAGCGTTCGGTATCGTGCGCGATGGCCTCCACGTCCTCATAGCGCGTGGGCAGCCAGGCACCGCCGAACCGCTGGGTGTGCGCGATCGGGCAGCCTAGCCGCAGGTCGTCCTGGATCCGGTAGGGGTCGGCGGCCCACGCGGGATCGAGATGGGAGAAGTCGGTCGCCCAGTCGCGGACCGGGCCGACGACGATCTCGCTGCGGGTACCCGCGGGCCCGCTGCCGCGTCTGTTAAAGCCGTCCTGGGCGAAGCGGCCATCGGCACCCATGTCACTCTCCCCCGGTCAACTCGATCGCCTGCTCGGGGCAGTTCGCCGCCGCAAGGCGAGCGCCGCCCTCCCGGCCCGACGGCACGGTGCCGTCTCCCGAGACCATTCCGTATCCCTCATTGTCTTCGCCGAACAGGTCGGCCGCGACGTCGTAGCAGCGGCCGTGGCCCTGGCAGCTGCTGGCGTTGATTCGCACCTTCACCTGGACGTTCCGCTCTCTCGTGTTAGTACCCGAGAATCACCTCGATCGGGCGGACAGCGCCATCTTACGGGTTAAACAGCAATTCATCACCACATATCCTGTACGTAACCGGTTATATTGGCGCGGGCGCGCTGGTGACCAGGGACTGCAAGCGAGGTGCGGTCTATGTCGGCGCGCCCGCGCGACCGTTGCGCTGACGGCTCGGCCAGGTTAGCCACCGACGCGGCCGTGTTGGGTCCGGAGGTCGCCTTCACTTCTTTAGGATTATAGAATGGCCTGAATAACCCCTCATCATCTCCTCTTTGTGGGCGTGTTTCGCGACGGTCAAGGCGCTGGCGGGCCTACGCTTTCTGTGTATGATCGCTTGTGTCATTATTTGATGGCGTTTACCCTCTGCAGCCCACTGTTCATGCCAGTATTAACCGTTGCCGTTATCGAGCCGGTGCGGCTAGGGCAATCCAGAGCGGATACCCCGCTCGTGCTGACATTGATCGCACAGACGGCTGTGAGAGATAGCGAGCTGAGCGCTGGGCTTGACCGACAGACTTGCGGACAGGGGCGACTGGAAATCTCGCCTCCGGTGCCGATGGAAGGCGAGACGGCGGCAGCCTTCGGGCGCTGCGTGGCCGCGCTGAGCGCCATTATCGCCGCGAGCCCTGCTGCTCGACGGGACGCTGCCCGCCGCTCTCCGGGAGAGCATTCGTTCCTACAACCGCAAAATCCTGGCCTACTCCAGCGACCAGATCATGCCGGTGCGGCGTCCGTTCGGCGGCCGGTGGTTCGACGACGTCACCGTCCCCCGGCAGATGATCGACGACTTGCTGGCCACCCCTGCCACCTTCGCGAACTGGCGGCGCGCACACGGCCCGGGCAGGGCACTCTCCGGCTTTGCCGCAGGCCACCCGCCGGCTGCTGTTGCGTCCGAGGTCTGCCTTTTGGCCGGTCGGATCACAGGTCCAGGCTGGTGCCGGGTTCGAGCCTGGCGACCTGCGCGCCCCCGGGGGCGGCGGCCAGCGACATCATCCTGGCCATGAGGCCAAGGCCGTTGTCGTTCAAGAGCGCGTCGTGAATCCCGTAGCCGCGGGCCGGGGCGACGGCGCGGAAGTAGTCGATCATCTGCCCGGCGTTCAGCCACGGGGCACTGATCGGCACCAGCAGGGTCCCGACTGGATCCGCGGGAACGGTGAACGAGTCGCCAGGGTGGAACACTTCGCCGTCGACGAGGAACCCGGTATTGGTCACCAGCGGGATGTCCCTGTGGATCGGCGCGTGCTCCTGGCCGTAGACGTGCACGTCGAAGCCGGCGACCGAGAGCGCGTCTCCGTCACGGGTTTCGTGCACCCGGTCGCCGAACCCGGGGAACTGCGCGGTGACCGCCGGGTTGGCCCACAGCGTCAGTCCCGGGCTGGATTGGAGCGCGGCGCGTACCGCGTCGGCGTCCAGATGGTCCGGGTGCTCATGGGTGACCATGACCGCGGTCGCTCCGGCCAGGGCCGCGGCCGGATCCGACCAGGTGCCCGGATCGATGACCAGGACGGCGCCGTCCTTCTCCAGCCTGACGCACGCGTGCCCAAGCTTGGTGAATCGCATCGCGGCCCTCCCGTGTCAGCTCGCCCGGACGGGGCGAGGAGTGTCCTCAGGTCCCTTGCCTGGATGTGCTCAAGCGTACGGACGGCGTCCGTGACCGGGGCGGCCGGGGCGGGCGACTAGCAAGCCCGGTACGGCGCCAAACCTCAAGGGAGAACGTGCTGCCGTGAGCCGGCCGCACGGTGATCACCGCCGGCATCCGTACGGCGACCGGCCGACCGGGAACGGTGCCGGAACCGGGTCGCAGGGGAAGCTGACTGGGGCGGTCAGGTGGGGCGCGTGGTGAGGATCACCGGGCCGTCTGGGGTGATCGCGATGGTGTGCTCGGCGTGCGCGGCGCGGCTGCCGTCGGCGGTGCGGATGGTCCAGCCGTCCTCGTCGAGGTAGACGCCGTCGGTGCCGCCGGCGATGAACCAGGGCTCGATCGCCAGGACGAGGCCGGGGACCAAGCGCAGGCCGCGTCCGGCCTTGCCGCGGTTGGGGATGTGCGGGTCCTCGTGCATGGTCCGGCCGACGCCGTGGCCGCCGAGGTCGGTGGAGATGCCGTAACCGCCGGACTGGCCGATCTTGCCGACCGCCGCGGAGATGTCGCTGAGCCTGCCGCCGGGCCGTGCGGCGGCGATGCCCGCGGCGAGGGCGGTCTCGGTCGTCGCGATCAGTTCCGCGTCTGCGGCGGCGGCCGGTCCGATGGTGAAGGAGATGGCGGCGTCGCCGACCCAGCCGTCCAAGGTGGCGCCGGCGTCGACGCTGAGCAGGTCGCCCTCCCGGAGCCGGTAGTCGTCGGGGATGCCGTGCAGCGCCGCGTCGTTCACGGACGTGCAGATGACGGCCGGGTACGGCGTGGGCGCGAACTTAGGGTGATAGTTGAGGAACGGCGAGGTCGCCCCTGCCCGGGCGAGAACGTCCCTGGCGAGCGCGTCGAGTTCCTTGAGGCTGACACCGGGAGCGGCGGCGGCGCGGGCCGCCGCGAGGATGTCGGCGACCACGCCTCCGGCGGCCCCGATCGCGTCGATCTCCCCCGCCGTCTTGATCTCGACCATCCCGTGTCCTCCGCCCGGCGTCCCCCGTGGCTTCACTCTCGCGGGGTATGGGGGGTTCCCGGCGAGATAACTGCCAGCCTGACGATACCTGGCCGGCGGAACGCGGTGGCGCGCAATCACACGCGGTGCCAACAACTGGTGTCCTCCGATCGGCGGCGCAGCGACGTCGACGGCTGCCCCTTCGGTCACCGCGCTCCGGAGGGTCATGGCCTTGGCGCGTCCAGGGTCAGCCAGAGGCGTTCCTCGGGATGGACTTTCCGGTTGCGTAGCGGCCCGCGGCCCGGCATCGTGAACCCGGTGAGCGACGTGCCCCAGCGGTGGAGCCAGGCCAGCATCTACCCCGACATGTGGGCGGACCCCGGCGACGATCCCCGCAACAGCGCCGGAGTCAGCCCGGACGGCGAACTGGCGACTCTGCAGGACTACCTGAGGAACTACCGGCTGACGCTGCGGATGAAGTGCGAGGGGCTTGACCCAGGGAAACTGGCGCGCCGGTCGGTGCCGCCGTCGACCATGTCCTTGCTCGGCCTGCTGCGTCATCTCGCCGAGGTGGAGCGGGACTGGCGCAACTGGATCGTGCCAGGAGACCCGGCACCGAGGCTGTACGGGGCGGGTGATGCCGCCTTCGAGGACGCCGTCGCGGAGCAGGCGCTGGTCGAGGGTGCGTTCGCCGATCTCGGGCGCGAGCAGGCGGCAACCGACGGGCTGCTTGCCGGGTATCCGGATCTGGGCGAGCGGGTTGGCCGGGACGGCATTGCCGTCCGTGAGCTGTGGGTTCACCGGATCGAAGAATACGCACGCCACTGCGGGCACGCCGATCTGCTGCGCGAGTGCATCGACGGCCGGGTAGGTCAATAGCATGCACGGCCGCTGCGGGCGGGGGCGCCAAACCAGGGCTCATGGACAGGCCGTGGAACGCCAATACCCACTACGACGCACGGCTCGCTGCCCTCGTTCCCGCCAACGCCGCGGCCGTGCTTGACGTGGGCTGCGCCCGCCCGGTCGCGGCGTCAGGCGAAACCCGGCGGCGTCCGTCTAGCGTGAAAGCGGCCCGGGAGGCGGGGGCAGCTGGCTGGCTCGCTCCCTGGCGACGTCATCGAACAAGGCGGCGCGCAGCACGGCGTCCGCCGCGGCGAGCTGGGCCGGGCTGACCCGCGCGGCGACCTCCCTGTTCAGTTCGTCGGTAACGGCGATGACGGCTCGGCCGTACTCGCGCCCGGACGGGGTGAGGGCGACGTTCAGCTGCCTTGTGTCGCGCGAGTCCCGTTCCGTCGTGACGTAGCCCCGCTGCTCCAGAGCGTCGGCGATCTTCCTTGCCGCCTGCCGGGTCACGCCCAGGGCCGCGCCGAGACGGCCGACCGGCAGCGGCCCCCGCGACAAGGCGCGCATCGTGGCCGAGTCGCCGCGCCGGAAGCCGGGGTAACCGAGCCGTTCCAGGCGGTGGGTCACCTCGCCGACCCAGCTCAGCCTGGCCAGCGCGACCAGGTCGCCGAATCGGTATGCGGGGTTTGACTGCGCAGCCATGACTCCAGCATTATAGGGATATGCAACCGAGTTGCTCTTTCTCCTGGCACCTTCGCCTGCCGTGGGGTCCGCGGCGGCCGCCTTTCCGGAGATTCCCATGACTGCTGAAGTCTCACCGCCGCGGCAGCGTCTCGCCCCGTCCCGGGCGAAACCGCTGGCCCGGCTCACCATCGCCGGGGTCGCGGTCTACGTGGCCATCGACGTCCTGCTGGCCTTCCTGCGGCCCAGTTACAGCCTGATCTACAACGCGGAAAGCGACTACGGCCGCGGC
>Ga0335072_10002948_pt1 | contig 26000 bp, 21 predicted proteins | sample Lox_Sample_21_FD_206725 | JGI IMG/M metagenome (GOLD analysis project Ga0335072, IMG submission 206725) | Soil microbial communities from Loxahatchee National Wildlife Refuge, Florida, United States - Lox_Sample_2.1 | ecosystem: Environmental > Terrestrial > Soil > Wetlands | place: USA...
TGTGCAGTGCCTCGCCAAGGCCGTGCTTGAGCCGCACATAGGCGGCCAGGGTGCGAAACCACTGGCGGAACGCCTCGAGCGGCGGGTGCGCGGCGAGCACCTGCGGGACCGAGTCGACCACGCGGGCTACATCGCGGTGGTAGACCGCGAGGATCAGGGCCTCGCGGGTGGGGAAGTGCCGGTAGAGCGTGCCTGGTCCCACCCCGGCCTGCTTGGCGATCGTGTTGAGCGAGACTGTGCCGTCCTGAGCGAAGGCGTCGTGCGCCACCTGGAGGATGTGCTCACGGTTCTTGACCGCGTCGGCGCGCGTCGCCTCGCCGCGCGGCTGGTGTCGGCCCGTGTCGGCCATCGCGCCTCCTGTCGCCCCTGTACAAGCCGGAGCGTACCCCGTTTGGCGAAGCGGAGAGTTCTCCGCTAGTCTGCGGAGTAACCGGAGAGTTCTCCGGTTGAGTCTGGATTTCAGGAGCTCCCGTGCAGTACATCAAGCTCGGCCGCACCGGCCTGGACGTCTCCCCGATCGCGATCGGCGCGATGACCTATGGCGAGCCGGGGCGCGGCCACCCGGTCTGGTCGCTCGGCGAGGAAGAATCCCGCGTGCTGATCAAGCATGCCCTGGAGGCCGGGATTAACCTCTTCGACACCGCGAACATGTACTCCCTCGGCTCGAGTGAGGAAATCCTGGGCCGGGCACTGAAGGACTTCGCCAACCGCGACGACGTGGTGATCGCGACCAAGCTGCGCCACCCCATGCGCACCGGGCCGAACGGCGCGGGCCTGTCCCGCAAGGCGATCATGACCGAGGCTGAGCACAGCCTGCGGCGGCTCGGCACCGACTACATCGACCTGTACCAGGTCCACCGCAACGATCATGCCACCCCGCTCGAGGAGACCCTTGAGGCCCTGAGCGACCTGGTCAAGGCGGGCAAGGTGTGCTACCTGGGTGCCTCGTCCATGCACGCCTGGGAGTTCGCCAAGGCTCTGCACCTGCAACGCCAGCACAACTGGGCGCGGTTCGTCTCGATGCAGGACCACTACAACCTGCTGCACCGCGAGGAGGAACGCGAGATGATCCCGCTGTGCCTCGACGAGGGCGTTGGCACGATCGTGTGGAGCCCGCTGGCCAGGGGCCGGCTGGCCCGCCCCTGGGACCAGGCCAGGGCGACGAGCCGGTCGCGGGACGACGGCGCCTACGCGGACCAGCTCTACACGCCGCTGACCGAGGCCTCCGACCGGGCCACAGTCGACGTGGTGGGCCGGGTCGCCCAGGAGCGCGGCGCCAGTCGCGCGCAGATCGCCCTGGCCTGGCTACGCTCCAAGCCAGTTGTCGCCGCACCGCTGGTCGGGGCCAACACCATCGCGCAGATTGACGAGGCGGTCGCGTCGCTCCAGATCGACCTCACGGACGCCGATGTCCGGGCGCTCGAGGCCCATTACACGCCCCGGCACGACTTCCAGGGCGTCTGCGACGAGCGTGAGCTTCAGGCGATCCGCGACCGCATACCGCAGATGATGCCGGCCTAAGCGGGTCAGCCGGATTCGGGCCGGGCCGCCTGGGATTCGCCGGCTTGCGGTTCCCTGGGGCCGGGCGGCTCGGTCCCGGCGGCCCGGGTGTCGGCGTCAACTAGGGCGGTGGACCCGGTCGGACGGGTGGCGGACACGTCGGTCCGCTCCTGCAATCGCGCAAGCGATTCGCTGTCTCCGAGGGGGACGGTGGCCTCCAGACGCGAGCTGGCCCGCACTTCAGGCAGGTCCATGACCGCGTCGACCAGGCTGGCGCGGCTGCCGGGCGGCGCGGCGCCTGAGGCTGGAAGCAGCGATGTCCGGACGGTCCCGGCCGGATCGTCCAGGGGCGTCACCTCAGCCGCGGCAATCGTCTTGTCCTGTTCCTTGATTTCCACGCGGCGAGACTTGTTGTCGGTCATGGCACTCTCCCGAGGGCTGGACTGACCTTGGTGCGCTGTGTAACTCCCTTGCCCGCGACGATCGGGGCGAAACGGCCAGCTGGGCGACGGGCGGCGGGACGATCCCGTTCTGTCTGGTGGGGGTGAATTTAGTTCGGATCTGCATCACCCCGGTAGCTAGCGTGTCTACGATGGCCAGCCGAGGAGGAAGATTCGATGCTCATTGGGTTCTGCCTGCCGCAGTTCGGGGCGATGGGGGCTGCGGCCGGGGCGGTCAGCTGGTTCGCCCAGGAGGCCGAGGACCTCGGCGCCGACAGCCTGTGGGCGGGTGACCGGCTGCTCGCCCCGGTCTGGCCGGTCATCGGGTACGCGGGCTCGAGCCAGCTGCCCGAGGAGTTTCGGGTAGCGCTGGACCCGTTCGCCGTCCTGACCGCCGCCGCCATGGTCACGAGCCGGGCACTGCTCGGCACGAGCGTCCTGAACGCGCCGTTCTACTCCCCGGCCCTCCTCGCCCGGTCGCTGACGACGATCGACGTGCTCAGCAGCGGACGGTTGCTTCCCGGCCTGGGCGCGGGCTGGTCGCCGGACGAGTTCCAGGCGGTGGGCGTGCCGATGGCCGAGCGCGGCGAGCGGCTTGATGAGTGCCTCGATGTGCTGGACGCGTTCTGGTCGTCGGATCCGGCCGCCCACAAGGGGAAGTACTTCGAGATCCCCGAGTTCCATGCGGGCCTCAAGCCCGTCCAGCAGCCCCGGCCGCCGGTCTACCTGGGCGGCCGCGCCCCGGCCGCGCTCCGCCGGGTCGCGAACCGGGCCGACGGCTGGCTGCCCTCGGCGACCTTGCCGGGAAGCTTTGACCCGGCTGCCCTGGCGGGCACGCTGGCCGAGCTGCGCACCGAGGCCGCGCGGGCCGGGCGCCCCGAGCCGGATGCCATCCTGCGGTTCAACCTGCGACCGCCGACGACCGCGGCGGACGTCGTCGCGGCCATCGCGCGCGCCGAGCGCGAGGCGGGCATCGGCCACGTCCTCGTCGACCTCATGTACCTGGCCGGCGACGTCAACCACGCGCTTGACCTCGCCGGCCAGATCCTCTCCTCGGCCCGCTCGCGGTTAGCGGGAGTCGATCACGCCGAGCAGCCGCAGGCGTTCCACCGCCAGCGTGCGCGGCTGGCTGGCGGTGGCACCCGCGACCCATTCCCGCCAGGCCGGCCAGCGCTGCCGGTCGTAGTCCTCATGGTCGAACTCGACGGCGTCGAGGGTCATGTCGCGGACGAGCCGCATTCCTTCCTTGTCGCCAAGGCCGGGCCAGAGCAGGTAGTCGATCGTCCAGGTGAGCCGGGGCGCGCCACCACGCGCGCGGTTGAACAGGTGGGCGTGGAAGGCGACGACGTCACCCGGCTCGGTCTCGATCACGATGTGCGGCCACTGGGGCCAGTCCGGCTGGGCGAAGCCGGACGCTGCTGGCTCAGCCCGGGAGTAGGCCCACAACTGGCGCTCGTATTCGGGCAGGTGGGAGCCAGGGAGCAGGCGCAACGCTCCGGTTCCTGCCGTGCGCGGCTCCAGGTCGGCCCACAGGGTCAGGCCACCGATGGCCGGGCCCAGCCGGGTGTGCCAGGCCGAATCGCCGGTGAAGCGGGTGGCGATACCGACCGACGGCACGGCCGGGCCGCCGAGCAGTTCGGCCGCCGCGAGGAATGTCCGCTCATCGTCGGCGATGAGCAACTGGCTGAACGGGGCGCGATCCACCGCCAGCGGCAGGTAGTCGCCGCTGATCCCGCCGGCCTGGTCGGGCTCGGTGTCGGACTCGGTGTCGGGGCGCCCGAACGCGTCGGTCAGCGCGGTTGCTACCTCATCATGCAGCGCTGTCGCCTCGGCCTTACTGAACAGGCCGCGCAGCGTGAGGTACCCGAACGTGTGAAAATGCAGAATCTGCTGGTGCGTGAGCATGGGGAAAGGCTCCTTGTCGGCTCGGCTGGTCATGGCTGGGCGCGAGGCGGACAGGAGGTCCACGAGCAGTTCAGTTTCATCGGCGCATGAAAGCAAGCGTAACCCCAAGCGCAGTCATTGCGGCGACCTGACATCATAAGGCGTGATTTTGTCGAGCGACTTGGGGGTGGGTGGCCGGTTGTGGCAGCACTGAGCATTCCGGTGTTCGCGTTCTTCGCCGTGCTGACTGTGCTCATCCTGGCGGCAGGCCTACGCCGGCTGATGGGGCTGACGCTATCCCCGCCGCGGACGGTGATCGCGGCGCTGATCGTGTTGTTCTCGGCCTCGCCGATCGTCACCGCGCTGGCGGGCGCCGCTGTCTCGTCCAGGCACCCAAGTGTCCTGCCTGGCCTGTGGTTCGTCATCCTCGGGGTCGTCATCGCGATGCTCGTGGGCATGATCTTTCTGGTCATAGCGGAAGTCCTGGTGCCCAGCGGCTCGCTGCCAGGGCCGTTGTACGTGCTGCGCGCAGGCCAGCGGACGGCCAGCAGAGCGCGTCGCTACGCGCAGATCAGCCGGATTCTCACCCGTCGCGGGCTGACTCCCTATCTGCGCGGCGGCCGACGCTCCGAACTGGCCACCTCGGAAGGCCGGGCGCGGCTGGCTCAGTCTCTGCGGCTGGCCCTCGAGGACGGCGGGGTGACGTTCGTCAAGCTGGGACAGCTACTCTCAACGCGGCGGGACCTGCTGCCGCCGGAGTTCATCAGCGAGCTGAGCCGCCTTCAAGACGACGCGCCGAGGGTGCCCTGGCCGGAGGTCAGCGCGATCCTGGAGTCCTCGCTTGGCGGTCCGGTAGCGGCGAAGTTCGCCAGCCTGGATTCCGAGCCGATCGCTGCCGCGTCCATCGCCCAGGTGCACCTCGCGACCCTGCCGTCCGGGCAGCACGTAGTCGTCAAGGTCCGCCGGCCAGATGTGCTGAGCCTCGTCAGTTCCGACCTGGACATCGTGCAGCGGCTGGCGGCTCGGCTGCAGCGCAGCACCCGGTGGGGTCGCTCGGTCCGTGCCAGCGACCTGGCTGACGGATTCGCCGCCGCATTGCGGGAGGAACTCGACCTGCGAATCGAGGCTCGGAACATGACCGCCGTGGCGGCTGCGATGGCCGCTAGGAGCGAAGACGTCCGGATCCCTGAGCCCTACCAGCCCTACTGCGGTGAGCGAGTGCTGGTGATGCAATACCTTGACGGCCGTCCGCTGCTGGCCGCCTCGCCCGAGCTGGACGCCGAATCGGGGGCCGCACTGGCCCGCGACCTGCTAGACAGCCTGCTCGGACAGGTCATGCTCGACGGGATCTTCCACGCTGATCCGCACCCCGGCAACATCCTGCTGCTACGGGACGGGCACCTCGGCCTGCTCGACTGGGGCTCTGTCGGCCGAATCGATGCCGGGCTGCGTAGCGCGCTGCAGCGACTGCTGCTCGCACTCGACCGGGGGGATCCGGTCATGGTCACCGACGCGCTGCTCGACATGGTGGAACGGCCGGAACAGCTCGATGAGCCGAGGCTCCAGCGGGCGCTTGGCCGGTTCCTGGCCCGCTACATCTCGGCTGGCGTCCCGCCCGACATGCGGATGTTCGGCGACCTGTTCCTCATCGTCGCCGATTATCAGCTGGCGGTGCCACCAGAGATAGCGGCCGTGTTCCGGGCGATGGCCACGGTCGAGGGGTCGCTGACTCAGCTCGCCCCCGGCTTTGACATTGTCGCTGAGGCCAGGCGCTTCGGGGCTGATCAGATGGCGGCACGGCTCGGGCCAGAAGCGCTCAAGCAGACCGCGACCGACGAACTCGCCGCGCTGATGCCCATCCTGCGGCGGATCCCTCGCCGGATCGACCGCATCGGCGGCACGCTGGAGGACGGGCGGCTCACCATCAACGTCCGGTTGCTCGGCGACGCGTCCGACCGGCGCTACCTGACCGGACTGGTGCATCAAGTCCTGCTAGCCTTCCTGGCCGCAGCAGCCGGCATCATGGCGGTGATGATGATTGGCCTGCACGGCGGCCCGGCGCTCACTCGCGATGTCAGCCTGTACTCCTTCCTCGGATACTGCCTGCTGGTCGTCGCGGCGATCCTGGCACTGCGCGTGCTCGTTCAGGTTTTCCGGCCCGATCAGCGCTGAGTGGCCGCCATGATGCTCAATGCGACTATTACAGGGGCGATCATCAATTGCCTATTGGTCTCGCGGGCCGTGTTTGGCCCCGGTTACCGCCGCGTCAACCGGGCGTATAGTTGGGTTCTCGCCGCTTCGACCGGGACGGAGGGCAGATGTCCGTAGAAGAGCAGATCTTGCGCCGCTGGCAGGCTGCCGACCCGCGCCGAACGCTTGTTTGCCGGTCTCTTCAGGCGGCGGCTGTGCGGATCGATCATCTCCATGAGACTGACGATCCGCTTGTCTGGGGCCTGTTCGTCCGGCTGCCCCAGTCAATGGCGGAGCTTTTCGCGACACAACGCGAGATCCTTGTCTGGGCCAGCTTCCGCCAGAACTCGAATGCGCCCGCACTTCAGGAAGCGTTCGACCTGCTCGGACAGCAGGTGCGGCTGAGCAGGGATGTCCTCATCACATTCTGCCTGAACTCTGGGGTCGCCAAAGAGCTGAGCGACGCGGCCAAGCACACGCAGACGATCGTGGCCGTCTTGCCAGAAGCCTCCCTCTACAACTGCGCGCCGCAAGGCAACTCAGAGCTGATCGACGTCCTGCGTCCCCGGCTGTACAGCCGGGACCTCTATGATCACAAGCCTCCGGTAACGCGGTCCAATGATTTCTTCGGCCGCAATAAGATACTGGACTCGCTCCGGCGGGAGGTTCGCAGCGGCCAGTCCCACATCGGAATCTTCGGCCTGCGGAAGATCGGCAAGACATCCCTGGTCAATCGGCTGGGAGCTGCCCTGCGCGCCGATGGCGCGTCGACGGTCGCTCATATCGACTTGCAGCGGGTCGTGGCGATCAACCCCTCGGCGCCTTATGTCCTGTGGCATATCGGCGAGGCGCTGTTCGACGACAACCGGCGCCTTCAGAAGAGTCCTGACCTGAGGCTGTTCGGACGGCACGAGCTTTTCAGCGAGGTCGTCGCGCCCGAGCACGTATGGGAACTGTTCGATCACGACATTCGCGTGCTCATGTCGCTTCAGCCCGGCCCCATCGTCATGATGCTCGACGAGATCGAGCGAATATTTCCCAGTGATTCAGGGTCGGCCTGGGCCAAGGACTTCGTGCGGCTCTGGCAGCTCCTGCGGGGAATTGACCAGGAGACACCGGGCCGGCTGAAGTTCGTCATCTCAGGGACCAATCCCCGCTGCGTGGAAGATCACGCCGTGTTCGGGGTCGATAACCCGATCTACAACTACTTCACCGTCTCCTACCTCGGGCCGCTGAAGGAGTCAGAAGGCGTAGAGTTGCTGAGCTCGTATGGCCGGCGGATGGGCCTGCAGTGGTCGGCGAATGCCATGCGGCGCGCCCTAGCCGATACCGGCGGGCATCCGGCCATCCTGCGCACCTACGCGTCCATGATGCACCGCCGGTTCACGCCCCGCGACAAGCCGGTAACGCCCAACGATGATGACGCTCAGGAAGTCGCTCGTGATTTCCTGGTGCAGGAAGGCCCGCTTCTCGCGCAGATCGTCGCGATCCTGGAAGACCAGTACCGCGACGAGTTCGAGATCCTCAACACCCTCGCACTGGGTCACGTTCACGAGTACCGCGAGCTCGCCCGCGCGTTCCCCGACGACACCGCCCACCTCATGGGCTACGGGCTGTGCGGGCCGCCGGGCAAGACGACCCACCTGAACATTCAGCTGCTGCAGACCTACCTGCAGCAGCGGGCGGAGGCCAACGCCCGGGCGGCGCGCAGCAGCTCGCCGGACATCATCGGGCTGATGATCGACGATGAGTACGAGATACAGTCGCTGGTCTCCGGCTCGGGCGGGTTCGCCGACGTGTACAAGGCCGTCCGGCGCGACGAGGCCGCCCCCGGCCTGGAGGGCTTCGCCGCCATCAAGGTCCTGCGCCGTGGCCAGCTGTCGATCCTCGAGCGTGAAGTCGAGACGCTCCAGGCCATGAACCACCGCAACATCGTGAAGGTCATGGGATCGGGGCGGCTGCCCGACGGCCGTGTCTACCTGGCCATGGAATACCTCGACGGGCAGCCACTGCGGTCGTACTGCTCCGCGTCCGCGCGACCTTCGGAGGCCAAGCTGCTGAGCTGGGCGGCGGACCTGCTCGACGCCCTGTACCACATGCACCCCAAGCAGCGGGAGATCCGCGAGATCCGGGCCAAGCGGGCCAGAAGCGCCGATGCCGATGAGGGCTTCCATGACCTGCTGGCGGCGCGGTACGGCTACGTCCACCGGGACATCAAGCCGGAGAACATCATCATCACCGGCCGCGGCCCGGTGCTGATCGACTTCAATATCTCGGTCAAGGCCAGCAGCCCGATCGTGACCTACTCGGCGACTCCCGGCTACCTCCCCAACGTATCGCTCGGCGACTCCTGGTCACCGACGGTTGACCTGTACCAGCTGGGACTAACGCTCCTTCAGGCGGCGGCCGGCGCAGCATTTACCGGCGACAACAAGGAGGACCTGATGGTGATGGCGGGTGATGTGTGCGGCCGCCGGACGATGGACGTGCTGAAAAACCTCCTGGAAGCCCATGCCCGCGGCTACAAGACCGCCTATACCGCCCGGCGCGCGGCTGTGTCGGCCCGCAGCTCGCTGTAACCGGCCGGTTTCGTTAGATGGCGCTAGCTGGCGTTAGCCGGCGTTAGCTGTCCAGGCCGAGCGTGAACGTCGGCCGGGGAGAGGCTTCCGCCAGCTTGTGCTCATCGGAGAGCCGCCTGATCGCGGTGCCGGTGGCCAGGAACTCGGTCGCGTGCTCTCCCCACACGTGGTTGTTGACCGCGACGTCGACGCCCACGATGCCCGACGATTGGGCGGCGGCCGCCTCGACCTGCATGCGCATCAGCGCCAGCTCGCGAGCCTCGTAGACGCCCTGGGTGAACTGCAGCATCTCCTGGTTTCGGCCGACCTGGCCAATCGACTGCATGATGCCCTGGTGCGCGATGTGGTAGACGCTGGTGCCGAGCACGAAGGCAACCGGCACCGCGCCCGCCGACAGCAGCCGGAAGAAGTCCTGGGCGGACAGGTCGGAGGTGAACGCGCGGCCGTCGGGCGCACGGTGGGCGCCCTGGCCGGTCAGGTGCCGGACCGCGGTTCCGGTCGCGACGAATTCCAGGCACTCCTGACCCCAGGCGTACATCTGCATCCGCAGCTGCACGCCGACGATGCCGTCCGCCGCCAGGTGGTCGGCCTCGGCCCGCATCCTCGTCATGGCCAGTTCCCTGGCGTTGTACATCGCCTGGGTGAGGACCTGGAGCTCGGTGTTCTGCTTCCACTTCCCGTACTGGACACCGACGTGGTAGATCGAGGAGCCGACCACGAAGCCGAGCGGCTCGAATCCGGCCTCGCCGAGCAGCACGTACTCCGAGACCGACAGGTCAGAGGTGAAGACCCCGCCCGGGCTGGCACCAGCGGTGTTGGCGAGTCGCCCGTCGGCGATGTGCGGCTCCCACCCCGACGCGTTCTGGATCTGCTGGCTGGAAAACTCCGGCATCGTTGCCTCCTCATGACCGGCACATGATCACCGAAGCCTAATACGCCGGGACGAACTCATTGGGGTCGGTCCCCGGCCCGGCGCCTCGTCGCCGCGCTTCCGCGCTGTTCGCCGTGTCCTTATTTTCTGCCGAACGGGCTGGTCAGCGCGTCCGAACGCGGTCGGACAGGGTGCGGACGGCCATCTCCTTGCCGTGGTCGGCTCAACGGCCTGAGACTAGGCCCTGCCCTGGCAGGGAAGCGAGAAGGAGGCCCCATGGTGAGGCTAGGCAGGCTGCTGCTTTCAAGGAAGATCATGCTCATGGCGACCGCGGGCGCTCTCGCCCTCGCGGCGGTCGCGGGGGCCACGCCCGCGAGGGCCGCCGATCAGGACGATCCCTACGTGCGAGGCTGTACCGCGGACGCCTACGCCGTTTCCTCGGCCTACATCAAGGCCTATTCACCGAACGCGAGCGGCAACACCGGATTCGGTGAGTTGCACCTCATGTACAGTCCCTCGTGCAACACCAACTGGGCCGAATTCGACAATTACCCGAAGGGGTACAAGTTCCTCCTGGTGGCGTGGAGCCATGACGCCTCGGGTAGCTCGACCGACATGCAGTCTGAACCCTGGACATCCAACGGGGATGAGGTTGCCTGGACCGACATGGTCAACGGGGCCAACCCAGCCGGCGTCGGGGTGTGCGAGTACTCCACCAGCGGCGCCGTCCTGAACGGGGCTCTCCTGGCCCAGAGCGCCGGTGACTTGTTTGGCTGCTCAGCTAATCAGCTCTGGTGGTGGTACTGGCCGGGGGCGTGAGGCACGGTTGTGCCGTCCAATAGTTCATTTCTGGCAAGGAATCTGAGATCCCAGCAAAATGGGCATCCAGTTATGTGTCCCTGTATGTGTGGACGCACCCCCTATACCCCCGGGCGCGGCGGGAGACGTCTCTCTCGCCGCGCCTCCCGCCCCCGCTAAGCGGGCCGGCCTCCTGGCGAGCACCTGGCTGCTCATCGGCTGGGCACTCGTTGTAGGCCTGTGGATTGTCGCCGAGGTCTCACCGTTCGAGCGCTGCCCGACGCATCAAAGCTGCAGCACGGCGCCCGTTATAACGAGTGGCACGAGGATCGCCGAGTGGATCGCGGTCTGGCTGGCCGGCATTGTGATCCTGGCGCTGGTCCGGTGGCGTGATCTCGGGGTGTCCCGGCTGGAAGTGATCCCCCCCGTCCCGCGCCGGGCGCGCTGGGGGCTAATGATCACGGGCAGCCTGGCCGCGGTGCTGGCCGGTGCGCACTTCCTGCTGCTCGCACCGATGGCGAAGACCCTGACCTGCGCGTGGCCGATCCGGGTCAACCGGTTCATGGCCTACCCGCTCAATTGCGACTCGCCATTGTTCATGAGGCTGGCTCAGCATCCCCGTGTGCTGCTGCAGTACGACGACCCGCGCCAGTCCCGGCCCGGTTACGTCGCCGTCGGCGCCGCGCTGACCCGAATTATCGGCCCGGTCGCGTCCCGCCTGGGCCTGGACAACGCCTATGGCCAGCCGCACAGTACCTCCTATATCCCGCTGATCCTCATCAACCTGGTGGTCGCGGGGGCGGCGATCGCCGTGCTGGCCTGGCTGCTCGGGCGATTCGGCACGCCGGTCGCCATCGTGATCGCGCTGTGCTCCCTGCTCATGCTGAACGACCTCATGAAGGCGTTCTTCTGGACCCCTCACCAGCAGATGTTCACGTTGCTCGTGCCACTGGCCACGATCACCCTGGGCCGCTGGGTCATCCTGCGCCAGCCCTCGTGGCCGATCATGGCCATGGTCGGCTTCGGCCTCGGTCTTGCCTCTCTCATCTACGCGAACTGGCTGATCACGGTGGCCGCGCTGGCCCTCATCCTGCTGCTGCGGGGCCGCCGCGGCGTGCCCGCCGCCGCGGTCCTCATCGCGGCGTTCGCGATCCTCCCGCTCTTCTGGACCTGGCTGTGCAAGAGGCTCAGCGGGTCGTACTACAACCAGGAAACCGCCCGGTATCACGAGTTCATCTGGCTTCCTCAATCCGCGGAAAAGGGATGGCGCACGCTCCAAGGCTCGCTAGAAGTGGCGTCGGTGGGCAGCATGCGCGAGGTGCTCGGAGCGGACGCGCTCGTGATCGCTGTCCTGGCAGGCCTGGTCGTAGCGGCCGTGTGGACCCGGGTCAAGCTCAAGGCCCAGAGCGCGGAGGACTCAGCCCTGCTGGTGGCGTCGGGCCTCACGATTGGCTTGTCGTTGCTATTCGGCTGGGCAATCGGCGTCTACGCCACCAGGATCATGTTCGCCGCCTTTCCCGCGATCCTCGTGGTCGCCGGATGGGTTGGCACCCAGTTCGCGGCCAAGTCACGGGTGACGCTGCTGGTGGCGACCTATGGCCTGGGGATCGTCGCGATCGCCAATGCCCTGCACGAGGTCCTGGTGCACGGCCCCTACTCCTAATGGCGAGCGGAACACGGTATTCGCTGATTTCGTTGCATACCATGAAGTAGCGCCCTCGCGGGACGGGCGCGCTGGTCCCTTCACTGCGGGTGGTTGGGGGGTCTATGGAGCCGCTGCAGGACGGCGATCCACGCGGCATTGCCGCTTACCGCATCGACGCGAGGCTGGCCTCGGGTGGGATGGGAATCGTCTACCTGGGCGTTTCGCCTGGTGGCCGGCAGGTCGCGGTCAAGCTGATCCGCCCCGAGTTCGCCAGCGATCCGGAGTTCCGCGAGCGGTTCCGGCGCGAGGTGGAGGCGTCGAGGAAGGTCGGCGGCTTCCACACGGCGGCTGTCGTGGACGCCGACGCCGACGCCGACCCGCCCTGGATGATTACGCAGTACATCGCCGGCCCGTCGCTGCACGATCAGGTCAGGCAGCACGGGCCCCTCGATCAGGCGGCGGTCCTGCGGCTGGCTTCGGCCCTGGCCGAGGGGCTGAGCGCCATCCACGCCGCCGGGCTCATCCACCGCGACCTGAAGCCGCGCAACGTCATCATGGCCGCCGACGGTCCCCGGATCATCGACTTCGGCATCGCCAAGCCCGCCGGCGCGACGACCGATCCCGGCCTGACCGCCACCGATAAGGTCATCGGAACTCCCGAGTTCATGTCCCCAGAGCACTTCGACGGCGGCCTGGTCAGCCCGGCTAGCGATATCTTCGCGCTGGGCAGCGTCCTAGCGTTCGCCGCCACCGGCCGGCCGCCGTTCGCGGGCGGCAGCCTACCGGCGACCGGCTACGCGATCGTCAAGAAGGCCCCCGACCTGCGCGTCCTGCCCCCGGGCTTGCGCGAGGTCGTCGCGGCCTGCCTGGCCAAGGACCCGGCCGACCGGCCCACCCCGGAAGCCTTGCTGTCCCTCATCGCCAGAACGGGCTCATCCCTCGGTCCCCTCCCCCTCGCCGCGGCCGGGGAATCCGTTGCCGCCGCTACCCTCCCCTGGCCCGACGGGGAGGACGCCGACCAGACGACCATCACCCGGCCGGTCCTGGGCCGGCTGCTCCGGCAGGACCGCGCGCCCGCGCGACGCGCCCCGCTGCCCAGGGTCCGCATCCCCGATCCCTTGCCGCCCCAGCCGCAGGTGCGGCCGGCCGGCCAGCGCTGGCGGCTCATCACCGCCAGCCGGGACGGCCGCTGGGTGGCGGCGGCCAACGGGGACGGAGTCATCTCGGTCTGGCTGGCCGGGCCAGGCACGCCGGTGCGGTCCTGGGCCGCCGGAGCGCGCGTGCTGGCGATGGCCACCGGGCCCGATGACCTGCTGGTGGCGGCCGGGGACGATGGCCAGGTCAGGGCCTGGGACGTCGCGACCGGGAACGCCTGCCAGTACCTGGACGGCTACCTGCCCGGCATCACCGGGCGGGCGGTCCAGATTGGCGCGCTATCCCTAGACAGGACGGGAGCGTGGCTGGCGGCCAGCACGCGCGGCAAGCTGCTGGTGTGGGATGTCGCTGATCCCCGTGAGCCGCTGCCCATCGCCGAGCTCCCCGGCACGGCCGAGGTGACCGCGCTCGCGTTCGACGACAGTGGCTGGCTGCTGGCCGCGGGCGACACCGACGGCAAGGTTCACCTGTGGGATCTGCGGGAGCCGTGGGATACCGCGCCCGTGGACCCGCCCGCCACGCTGGCCGACGCGGCCTCGTCCGGGGCGGTGCTGGCCCTGGGCTGGGACGACGCGTCCCGCCGCTGGCTCAGCGTCGGCGCCGACAGCCCGCCCGGCGCCACCGCCGTGCCCGCCACTCCGTTGCAAGCGGCCGCCTATAGCCTGCCCGGCGGTCTCGCGGCGATCATCGATGCCGACCGGCGTATCCACCTGGTCGGGCTGACCGGCTCCGTCGGCTTGGTCGGGCTGACCGGCTCCGTCGGCGGCCGCACCCTGGGCGGCACGGACCTGGTGATCACCGGGGTCGCGTTCGCGGGCGAGGGAACGCTCGCCGTCGGCGCCAGCGACGGCGCGCTCCGGTTGTGGGACACCCGGCTGCGGACCATGCGGACGGTCGGCATCGCGGGAAGCCCGGTGACGGCGATGGCCGCCTCCCCCGATGGCACCCGCCTCATCGTCACCGACCGGCGCCCGCGAATGACCGCCCATGCCCTGGGGAGCGGCCCGCCCGGTGGGCAGTGGTCGGCGGACTGCCGGGATCTCGTCGCGGCCGTGTCGGTCAGCCCGGACGGATCCCGGCTGCTGACGGCGGGCGATGGTGTCCGAGTCTGGGACGCGGGCAACGGCACCGAGTTGCGCCGTCTACCGGTCCGCGCGGTGGCGGCGGGCACGGACCGGGTGCGCGCCGCCGCCTGTGACCCGGCCGGGAGAGTCGCGGCCGCCTGGTCGAGCGGCATCGTGTCGGTGTGGAACGGGACCAGGCTGCTGTGGGAGCTGCCCGGCCATAAGGGGGATGCGACGGCGGTCGCGTTCGGCCCGGTGCCCGGGCACCTGGTGACGGCCGGGGATGACCTGGTCATCAGGCTCTGGGACCTGGGCAGCGGGCGGCAGGCGGCGTCCTACCGCCGGCTGGGATACCGGGTCACCGCCCTCGCGGCCCGCCCCGGCCCCGCTCGCGCCATGATCGTGGCCGGCTGCGCGGACGGCACCATCCGCCTGATCGAGCCGACGGGTCAGCGAAGCGCCCGCGTCGACTGGGCCGACGCGCCCGTCCTGGCCGGCCACACCCATGAGATCACGGCGATGAGCTTCGACGCCAGCGGCCAGTGGCTGGCGACGGCCAGCCGGGATGGCACCGCCTGGGTCTGGGACCTTTCCAGCCGGCGAGCGGCCTGCGTTCTCCTTCCCGACCCGTCGTCACCGGGTGCGGGAGCTGAGGGCTCAGCGGGCTGGGCGGCGGCGGTGGCCTCGCCTGACGGGACCTGGCACGGCCTCGGGGAAACCGACGGCCGCATCTGGCAGGCGGCTGGCCTGGAGTGCCTGCCGCTGCCCGCGCCGACCGCGGTGCTCCCGTTCCCCCCATCCCTGTGGAGGCAGTCGGATGGCTGACGACCCGGAGATAGAGCGGCTCCGCGCGGAGGTCGAGCGCCTCAGGCACCAGGCGGACAAGGTCTCTGGCCTTGAGGGCCGGGTACGCAAGCTCGAGGCCCTGCCCGCCGCGGTCAGCAGGCTGGACAGCAAGCTGGACAGCGTGGACCGGCATCAGCAGGCCACCGAGCTGTCGGTGAACAAGCTCCGCGAGATGTACGAGCGGGACCGCGTCGCCACCAAGGCTTACCACGAGCTTGGCGTGGCCGAGCGACGCTGGCAGCAGGACTTCGCGCGCTTCGGTGAGGCCCGCGACCTGGCCTCGGGCATCATCGACGTCGTCGGCAGCGGGCACATCGACCGTGACCTCCTGCTTGACGTGACCAAGCGGCTGGCGATCCGGACGCCCCGCTACTGGGTAGCGCACGCGACCGTCGCGGTGGCCGCATGGCTCGACAACCGGCAGGAGCAGCACGCTCAGGCCCTTGAATACGCGCTGGCCCTGGACAAAGGCCGGACCTCGCTGTTCATGGCCCTCGTGCTTCGTGACCAGGGTCGCGATGAGCCCCTGCAGGAGTGGCTCGATCACTACCTGGCCGAGCTCGTGCCTGAGGACCTTCCCCCGGACTTCCAGGTGGTCGTGGACGGCGTTACCGGTGGCGCGCTCGGCGGCGGCGCGGCGCCTCGGCTGGTGCAACAGATGGCCAGCTGGTACAAGGAGGCGGAAGACCGCCAAGGCGTCTTCGACGCGACGGTCAGCGCGTGGAAGCGCCGGCTGCTGGGCCTTGGCTCGCGCGCCGAGGAGTCACGGGCCTTCCCGCTGCTGGCCGCGTGTCCTCAGGGGGAGGCGCTCGCCGCCCGCCACGCGGCCAACTGCGCCCTGGCCGCCGCGTCCCGGCACTTCCCTGCGCGCTTCCAGGCAGGCGCGGACGTGCCGTCGAACGTCAGGGAGAGCCTGTCCAGGCTGCTGCGCGACCTGGCTCAGACACCGGATACCGCCGAGGAGGAGTTGCTCGCCACGATGCGCGAGCACCGGGCGGTCACGCTGGCCGATGGGGACGAGAAGGCCGCGAGGGCGCGCATCACCGCCGAGGAATCGGGTCGCACCGGCACGCTGAACATCGTCAAGCTGGTGAACCGGACGGCGTTCCCGGCACCCGTGGACGGCGGGCTGCCGGCGCCCACCGTGTCAGAGCTGCTCGCCATCATGATGAGCAGTCGCCTCATTGCCACGGCCGCGGAGGGTCTGCGGACGGAACTGCCGCCCGTCACGACGGTGAACACCGTCGTCGGGGACCGGCCCTGGCCGGTCCGCTTCTCCTTCGCCGGCGGGGACGTGACCCGGGCCGACTTGCGCCGCCAGGCCGACGCGGAGGCGAAGAAGGCCTGCGACCAGATCCAGAAGGACTTCGATCGCCGCCAGGGGCGGCTACAGCGCCTGCGGGCGTGGGCGTGCCCGAGCGCGCTGGTCGCCGCGATCGGGGTGGGCGGCTCGGTCTTCACTCCGCTCGCCCATTCCGATGGGTGGCTGATAGCCCCGGCTTTCGCCGTGGGGGCGGCCGCTCTTGCGGGGCTTGAGCGCCTTCCCAAGGTGGTTCGTCACGCCCGGGACCGGGCCGAGAAGGAAAAACGCGCCGTCACCGGCCAGATCAACGCACTGGCCGACGAGCTGGGCGACCTGTGGGACACCGATCAGCGGGCCAGCGGCGAGTTCCTGCCCGGCTTGCGTGGTTACCTGGGTGGCCTGACCCGCGGCAGCGTCATCGGTGCGACCCGCCCGCTGACCTCCGTGCCGCTCCCCCGGACGCGCGAGTTCCCGGACTGGACGCCGCGCCCGCCGCGCGAGCTCCTGGCGATCGAGCCGTCGGATGACCTCCGCCCGCTGAATCCCTAGCCCACGTCGCGTAACCGCGCAAACCGTGCCTCTTGCGTCGCTTGGGTGCAAGCGGCATCGTTGCTGGAGTGACTGATCTCAAGGTGGAGGCCGAGCCCGCTGAGGTTGGGCTGGACGCGGAGCGGCTGCGGCGGATTGACAGACGGCTGGCCCGCTACGTGGATGAGGGCAAGCTGGCCGGCTGGCTGGTGACCGTTTCCCGGCACGGGAAGCTGGTGCATGTCGCGTCGTGCGGGCAGCGGGACCGGGAGGCCGGGCTGCCGGTCGAGACGGACACCCTCTGGCGGCTGTACTCGATGACGAAGCCGATCACCTCGGTCGCGGCGATGATGCTGTACGAGGAGGGCGCGTTCGAACTGACCGATCCCGTGAGCCAGTTCGTGGGATCGTTCGGAAACGTGCGGGTGTTCGCGGGCGGCACGGACCTCGTCCCGGTTACGGTCCCGGCCACGGAGCCGGTGCGGATCTGGCACCTGCTCACCCACACGGCCGGGCTGACCTACGGGTTCCACCGGGCGCATCCGGTGGACGCCATGTACCGGGCCGCCGGGTTCGACATCGGCCAGCGGCCGGAGATGGACCTCGCGGCCGCCTGTGACCTGTGGGCAGGCATGCCGCTGCTGTTCCAGCCGGGGACCGAGTGGACCTACTCGGTCGCCACCGACGTCCTAGGCCGGGTGGTCGAGGTCGCCTCGGGGATGTCGCTTGACGAGTTCTTCGCGACGCGGATCTTCGGCCCGCTGGGCATGACCGACACCGGGTTCTACGCGTCGGCCGAGCAGCTCCCCCGGCTGGCCGCGCTGTACGCCCGCGGCCCCCGCCGGATGGCCGTCCGGGCCGACGCCCTTGACGAGGCCCGCCAGGCTCCGGTCATGCTCAGCGGCGGTGGCGGGCTCGTCGGGACCGCGGCTGACTACAACCGGTTCATGGCGATGCTCCTCGACCTGCCCTCCAGCCCGGCCGGCTCGCTGGACGGGGTGCGGCTGCTCAGCCCGCGGACGGTCGCCTACATGGGCCGCAACCACCTGCCTGGCCATGCGGACCTGGAGTCCTTCGGCCGGCCGCTGTTCGCGGAAATGCCGTTCCGCGGGGTCGGCTTCGGGCTTGGCTTCTCCGTTGTCATCGACCCGGTCCCGGGCAAGTACGTCGCCTCGGCTGGCGAGATGGCCTGGGGCGGCGCGGCGAGCACGTCGTTCTGGGTCGACCAGGCCGAGGGGCTGGCGGCCTCCCTGTTCACCCAGCTGATCCCGTCAAGCGCGCACCCGCTGCGATCTCAGCTGCGGCAGCTGGTGTACCAGGCGATCGTGTGATCGGCCGTAGCGGGCGTGTTGAGCTGACGGCAAATCGGGTAAAAGCCCGTGTAGGCGGGTACAGCACTGTAAGGGTCATTCGGCCAACTGGCGGGTAGCTGTCCGGTAGGTGCGGCAGAATGGCCCTAAGCGTTGGCCCCCAGCATCGAGCAGCGGAGGTAGCCATGCGGCTGGGCAAGGAGCAGTCGGCGGGGTTCGTCGAGGACATCGAGACCGAGGTGGCGTCGCCAGTGGCGGTTCCCGTCATGGCGACGGTCCCAGAGCCGGTACTGGCGGAACAAGAGCCGGTCACGGTTACTCGCTAGGCCTGTGGCTGGCCAGCACGCGCAGGGCCACGACACGCGACGGGCAATCCTGCGCGCTTTGTTGCTGCGCAAGTCCACCCCGAACCCGGGAAACGAGCGGCCAGAGCGCCCTTTCACCGGGTACAAGCTCGCGCACGCGGTGCTGTCGGCGGACGGCACCAAGGCTGGTTTCGCTGGGCTGACGCTTGGCGGCGACCAGGTGTACGGCGTGACCGCCGACGCGACCTGCGTCTGGACACCACGGCACGCCCCGCCACGACGCTGGTGCGGATGTGGTTTTTACTGCCTACACGAGATCTCTGAGGCACGCGGCCTAGGCTGCGCGACCGAGAACCGGTCAGCGCTCCTGCTCGAGGTCGTCGCGTCGGGCCGGTACATCCGCTACGAGCGCGGCCTGCGTTACAGTCGGCAGCGGGTCCGGGTGATCAGGGATGCCTGGTGCTCCTGCGGCCGCCCGGGCGTGGTGCTCGGCGACGCGGGCACCGGCCTGGTCGGGTGGCGGCACCTGGCCCCGTTCTGCTCGCGGTGTGCCGTGGGGCGCCCGTCGCTGACCCTCCAGGAGTTCGCGGCCAAGCTGGACGGCCCGGTCGATATCGACCCGCCGACCACGGGCGCGGGCCTGTCCCCGCTGGTGTCCCGCTTCCCGGTTCCCGACGGTGACCCCGTGCCTGGACTGATGGACCCGCCGACGGATTCCCCTTCTTCCTCGCCTTCCTCCCCTTCCACGAAGGTGGACGAGTCTCCCATCGCGGTCCTGACCGCCGAGATCGCCCTGCTGCACGCCCGCCTTGACGACCTCCAGTCGCGAATGGAGCGCTGACCTCGCGGACGGTTACCCTCCCGGTTACCTCGCCGCGTCGTCATCGACGTCTTTTCTGGCGACGCCCCGCGCCCGCAGCGGGGTCTGCTCGAATGCGTAGTAGCTGTTGACGACCGCCGACAGGATCAGCGCCATCAGCGGGTAGAGGAACGCTCAGCCAATGATGCCCAGGTAAAGCACTGGCGCTACGTAGTACCGGCGACGGCTCGCCCAGCGCCGGTCCGGCGGGATGGACGGCTCGGTCCATTCCGACCGGAACATCCATTCCACCATCAAGATGAAGCCGACTGACATCCCCTCGAGCACGACCCCGTACACGACGGCGGCGACGTGCGCGCCCGGCCCGCCGTTCGACAGGTAGGCGGCCAGCAGCCTGGTCGCGTCCGGGATGAGCACCACGAACAGCAGCAGGACGAGGTTGAAGAACAGCAGGGAGCGGTCGACCAGTTCGACGTTGGAGAGCAGCGCGTGGTGGTTGACCCAGACGATGCCGATCGTGAAGAAGCTGATCACGTAGGCGGCGAAAGCCGGCCATTCATGGAAGAGCAGGCCGGTCAGTGACCCGTGCCCCGGCCCCTTGACCACGAGGTCGAGGGCGAGCAGCGTAATCGCGACGGCCAGCACCGCGTCGCTGAATATCTCGAGCCTGGCCCGGCTCACCTCAGGTCGGTGACGAGCCTGGCCAACGCCACCGTCACCCCCCGGTCCCCAAGAGCCAATGCCTAACAGGATCCGACGATGACAGCGATCACTATCCGCTGTCACATCGACACGCCGGCCCGCTAGCCCGGCAACGACTCGAGCTGAGCACGCAGGAACGCTCGCTCGGCGTCGTTGCCCGCCCGGGCGATCGCGGCCTCGTAGGCCGCCGCGGCCTGCTGGCTACGGCCCAGCCGGCGCAAGAGGTCCGCCCGGGTGGCGTGGTACAGGTAGTACTCGGCGAGGCCCGCGGGCACACCGCCACCAGGACCGGCCGACGCGCCGCCCAGCTCGTCGACCAGGCGCAGGCCCTCCGCGGGGCCGGACAACTGGGCGACCGCCACGGCCCGGTTGAGGGCCACGACCGGGGTGGGCATCATGGCCAGCAGCTGGTCGTAGAGGGCGACGATGTCCCCCCAGTTCGTTTGAGCCGCCGACGGCGCCACCGCGTGCACGGCCGCGATGGCCGCCTGTAGCTGATAAGGCCCCGGCTGGTTGCGCCGGACCAGCTCGCGGACGATCGTCAGCCCCTCCGCCACCCTGACCCGGTCCCACCGTGACCGGTCCTGGTCGGCCAGCCGGACCATGGTCCCAGCTGGGCCGGTCCGCGCGGGCCGACGAGCCTCGGTGAGTAGCAGGAGCCCGAGCAGCCCCGCGACTTCAGGCTCGTCGGGCATCAGCGCCCCCAGCAGCCGAGCCAGCCGGATCGCCTCGGCGCACAGGTCGGCCCGCACCAGCTCGGCTCCAGAGGACGCTGAGTACCCCTCGTTGAACACCAGGTAGATCACCGCGAGCACGAACGGCAGCCGGTCCGGCAGTTCGTCGTCGCGCGGCACCCGGTAGGGGATCCCCGCGTCGCGGATCTTCTTCTTCGCCCGGACTAGGCGCTGGGCGACCGTCGGCTCGGGGATCAGAAACGCGCGGGCAATCTCCGGTACCTGTAGCCCGGCGATCAGCCGCAGCGTCAGCGCCAGCCTGGCCTCGGGAGCCAGCGCCGGATGGCAACAGGTGAAGATCAGCCGCAGCTGGTCGTCGCGCACCGGTCCCACCTCCGTCAGATCCTGCTCCGGCTCGCCTCGCAGCGCCAAGATCGACTGGGCCTCCTGCTCGCGGCCGTGACGAGAGGACTCGCGGCGCAACCGGTCGAGTCCCTTGTTGCGGGCGGTGGTGACGATCCAGCCGCCCGGATTGGGCGGCACCCCGTCCCGTGGCCAGCGTTCGGCGGCTACGGTGAACGCCTCCTGAACCGCCTCTTCGGCGAGGTCGATGTCGCCGAAGAGGCGGGCCAGGGTGGCGACCGCGATCCCGGCGCTCTCCCTGAACGCCCGCTCGACCGGGCCGTCGAGCTCGGGCACTGGGCTTACTCGCCCGGCATGTCCTGGAATGGCCGCACCTCGACCGGCCACCCGCAGGCCTCAGAACCCTTGGCCGCCAGCTCAAGGGCCGCGTCCAGATCGGCGGCCTGCACGATCCAGAAGCCGCCGACCTGCTCCTTGGTCTCCGGATAAGGCCCGTCGGTGATGACGACCTTGCCGCCCTGGGCGCGGACGACGGTCGAGTCGGCCTTCGGGTGCAGGCCGCCGGCGAACACCCACGCGCCACTGTCCATGAGCTCGCGGTTGAACAGGTCGACGCCCTTGTAGGACGCCTGCATCTGCTCGTCGCTCACGGGCGCCGACTCGTCGGTGTACACGCTGAGCAGGTACTGCTTCATCGTGGTTGTTCCCTCCATGACGGCCGGCCCCTTGCCAGCCTCTCACAGTGTTCACGAGGGAAGCCCGCCAGAATCGACAAGCCGTCGACAAGATTCTCCGGCCGGGGCGGGGGCGGTGGCGGGGCCAGGGGCGGGGCTAGGCCGGCTTCGCACGCAGGAACGTCCCCACATCCCTCACATCGGCGGGAACGGTAATGATAGGGAGCGGCGGTCGCTTGAGGCCCTCGCTGATGGCATTACGGAGGTCGGCGGCGAACCGCGGCCACAGGGGCTTGATGTCCTTAGGGATAAAGTGAAGCAAGTGGATCCCGGCTCCCTCGATCCTGTTGTGCCGGGCCATAGTCGCCGAGTAATCGTTGGCACCCATGTGATACTGGCGCGAGTCCACCTCGGCCCCGACTCCGGCCCGCGGCCACCAGGCGTCCACCATGCCGAGAAACGTGCCGTCCAGGCGGTAGAGCCTGGCGTTATACACGGGCGCCGGCAGGTCGGTGCGGTCGATGAGGAACTTGAGGTCCCGTTCCGCCTCTGATCGGATGCCGTCGCCAAGTTCGGCGATGGCCGCTCGAAACAGTCGTGACCCAGTGGCCGGGCCTGCCTTCAGCTCCGATACGAGGTCTTCTAGTGTGCAGCCCGGCCCCTTCTGCACGGCCTCGCAGACCACGGCACGCACGTCTTCAGCTCGTCGCATCGCCCTGGCCGCGTCACCCACGGCGCGAGGCAGCGGCGAGAATCTGATGAGGCTCGTCGAGAGCGTGTTCTCGGGCATCCGCCAGGTTCGCAGGATTCGCACGTAGTCACGGCTCGCGACGCGAACGTCCGCAGGCACGAGAACCTGAACCTCGTTGAGGCCAGCGCAGGTCAACCGGTGACGCCGGACGGCAGCCGCTCCCGTCAGGACGGCACTCTTCCCCGCATAGAGCAGGGCGGCCATCTGCCGCTGGTCGTCGGACACCACCCCAGTCGTGGTTACGTACACACCCGGCAAGATCTTGCGCCATGGACCGTCGGGCCTGAGCCGGTAGCGGATGGCCGCATTGGTCAGGCGGTAGTCAAGCGCCTGGCTCCTTGACAAGACATGGTGCTGCTTTTCCAGCAACTCGCCTAGCACTGGAGAAGCCTCAGCATTTTGTCGGTTATCAGTCATGCCAGACACTGTGACACCCGGCTCTGACATTCGACCGTCTCGCCTGCCGGGCATTGCGGGCACGGGTCCGTAGCCGCTGGCCTGTACAGGTCCACGTCCGCTGGCTACGCCCGCTGGGCCCGGCAGCACCGATGACCCATTGCTGCTGTCAGCGGTTATACGCGATGGGCCAACGCTGTCGTTAGGCGTTGTGCGCGATGGTCCATTGGTGTCACCATGGCAGCACCTCTGCTGCATCGCTGACAAAACTGGCCAGCAGCGATGGGCGCATTGCTGACAAAGATCCGTGGCAGCGATGGGCGCATTGCTGCCGGGAGGGTCAGCTGCCGGGAGGGTCAGCTGCCGGGAGGGTCAGCTGCCGTCGGGGTAGCCGCCGCGGTGCAGGACCATCGGGTAGTGGGGCAGGACCGTGGGCGGGTCTTGTGGTGCGCGCCAGCCATCCGGGTAGGGGTCGATGCCTTCGAGCAGGCCATCGGCGGGCAGTTGCTCGAGGGCCAGCCGCAGCGCGGTGAGCTGGTCGGCGCCGAACCGGGACCGCCAGGCGTCCTCGATGTCGGCGACGAGCTCGTGGTATGTGCCCTGGGCGAGCAGGCCAGCGGGGGTAAGCCGGACGATCCGCCATCGCCCGCCACTGGGATTGGTGCCCTCGGTGGCCAGTCCGCGATTAGTCAGGATTCCCATGGCCATCGCGACGGCCTCCTTGGAGACTCCGGACAACTCCGGGATGTCGCGGCTGCGTACCCCGTCGGCGGTAATGACTCGCAGAACGTTGGCCGCGATCGCGAGCGACAGCCGGGCCGCGTCCTCGAACTCGGTCGCGAACGCCAGCAGCACCCGGGACAGCAGCGCCCACAACGGGAGCTCGGCAAGGGACGGAACTTCAGCAGGTTCGGGCAGGTCCTCGGGCACCCGGCTGAACAGGCCGTAGCCCAGGATCGGCAGGCAGTCGGGCAGCCCGGCGGGCAACTGGGCGGCCACCCCCGTAAGCGCCGAGCGCAGGCCAGCGACAGTCGTCGCGCCGAACCGCTCTCGCCACCGTTCCTCCACGACCTCGCCGATCGGCGCCCATCCGTCGCGGGCCACCTTCCCCTGAGGCGTGAGGAAGACCATGGCGCTGGGCGACGGCTGCTTTCCCCGGGTCGGCTCGGGGTCGAAGGTGACGTAGCGCCAGCGGCGCAGGCCCGCGAGGTTGGATCCAGTCCGGGCCAGGTCCCGCAGCCGGGTCACCGTCACGCCGCCGTCAGGGATGAAGCGCAGCGAGCTGGCCCACATGGCCAGCGAGATCATCCACGGGGCGTCGGGGGACGCGCCTGATGACAGGCCATGTCCCGTGGTCGAGTGGGGCAGGCGGTGCTCGGCCTCGTTGTCGGCCTCGATGGTGAACGAGACGACCGCCCGCGACAGCAGCGCGGGCAACGGCAGCGCCGCCGCTGAAGCCGGGGCCGAGGGCGAGTCCCGAGCGGGAGCCGAGGCCGACCGGGGGCGGCCGCGGGGAGGTGGCCGCCGGGCAATCGACGCCGGGACCGGTGCGGATGCGGATGTGGCCGAGGGGGACCGAGGCGACGCGGAGGCTGGCGCGGCTGGGGAGGCCGACGACGGGGAACTAAGCGAGGCGGGGACTGGTGCGGCCGACGGGGAGGCGGGGCTACTGGCCCGCGCGGTGAGCAGGCCGGCCGCCTGCAGGCGATCGTGGCGGGCGAGATCTTCTCCGGTGGCGGGACCCGTGACCTGCCATCCGGCTCGGGCGAGCAGGTCCCTCGCCTCCGCTGGCTCCAGAATGGACTGGGCCGGCTCCCCCAGGGCGGCCACCCGGGCGCGGAAGCCGGCCCGGGAGTCCGGCTCACGCTCCCCCCGGGTGAGCGACACGCTGATCGCGAGCAGGCTGCCGGCCGTCGTGACCGAGCGGAATTGGGCCAAGACGGACTCGTTGACCTCTTTACTCAGGTAGACGGCGATGCCCTCGTAGAGGAACAGGGCTGGCTGGCTCGCGTCTAGGCCCGCCTCGGCCAGCGGCCTGGCGATGGGGTCGGTGGTGAAGTCGGCGGCGATGAACCGCACGTGACTGGTGTCGATGCCGAGGCGGGCCAGGCGCTCGCGCTTGTCGGCCTGGGTCGCCGGGTGGTCCACCTCGAACCAGCGGACTCCCGGCTTGGCGTACCGCAGCGAGCGCCCGTCGTAGCCGGCCGCGCCGACGACGATCTGTTCGATGCCCTGGCTGAGCGCCCCGACGACCGCACGATCGAAGAACGCGGTCCTGGCCCGAATGTAGGAGTGCATCCGGCCCTCGCTGGGGACGAGGCCCGCGGCGACATCGGTGGAAAGGGCGAGGTCGGCCCCTGGGTCACCGAAGTCCGTGATTACTCGCTCGAAGCTCAGCCGCCGTGCGGCTACGCTGCGGGCCGTGTGCGACGCGACGCCTTCCTGCATGAGCTTCACCCTAATGCGGCCGACACTCGGGTAAGCTATCCGGCGCGCAGGACTGTCAGAGACCTGTTCCCCATAAAGCGGGTCGTTCGCTTTATTACGAACATTCGTTTGACATCAGAGCGGGTCTCGGGCAGGCTGTTGCCAAGTAAGATTTCGGTGCGCGGGAAAGGGTCGAGACGTGGGTCAAAAGACTGTTCGATTTAGCGATCTGAGTGGCCAGCTCATCATGCAGGACGACGCGCTAGCGCGCATCGTGATTCACGAGCACCCGGAGCTTGGCGACGGCCCGGTCGAGATCGAGGTGCTGGCCGACGAGGCCAAGGTCATTGAGAAGGCCGGGCTGCGCGTCGCGCTGGTCGACATCTACCTGGCGGGCGAGGAAGAGCCACACCGGGTGGCCATGGACGCGGCCGCGTTTGACCAGCTCGCCACCGAGCGCACGATGGCGGAGCTGCTGATCCAGGCACCACGGGCACGGACGGCCAAGCGCTCGTCTTCCCGTTCGACCGCGGGCTCGGGCGCGGGCGCGTCGGGCAGCCGCGGCGACCGTGACTACGCCACGCTTGAGCATGCGGGCAAGCCGCACCGCGGCAAGACCACCGACGAGGAGAAGGCCATCGTCCGCGAGCACTTCGACGAGGTCAACGAGCGCCTGGCGGCCGAGGGCCTGCGGACGATCAGCCTGGACGACGCCGACCACGTCGAGCGGTACGGCCTGGAGGAACTGGCCGCGCAGCGGGCCTGATCCGGCTGG
>Ga0335072_10002949_pt1 | contig 25989 bp, 23 predicted proteins | sample Lox_Sample_21_FD_206725 | JGI IMG/M metagenome (GOLD analysis project Ga0335072, IMG submission 206725) | Soil microbial communities from Loxahatchee National Wildlife Refuge, Florida, United States - Lox_Sample_2.1 | ecosystem: Environmental > Terrestrial > Soil > Wetlands | place: USA...
ATCGTCGAGTTCGGACCCAGCATCCGCGCGCTTCGCTCGTTCAGCAGGCTCCGACGCGCAGGCAACAGCTTCGAGTACCCCAGCACAGAGACTCCCGGCCCTTCTCGAGACGACGTGCACGACGCGATCTGGGTTGCCCGTGAGGTAAGCGACGCGGCCGGCAAGATTACTGGAAAGAGGCTTCGCGTTAGCGCGGGGTGAGGACGCAGAACTCGTTGCCCTCCGGGTCGGCGAGGACCGTCCACGGCACGTCACCTTGGCCCACATCGATGTCGGAGGCGCCGAGAGCCCGCAGCCGGTCGACCTCCGCCGCCTGATCGTCACCGGGATACGGCCGGAGGTCGAGATGGACACGGTTCTTCACGGTCTTCACATCGGGCGTGCGAAGGAACTCGAGATACGGCCCGACACCCTTGGCGGAGCGCATCACCGCATGGTCGTCGGCCGCCTCGTGCACGGTCCAGTCCGTCGCCTCCCCCCAGAACCTGGCCATGGCCCGCGGATCCGCGCAGTCGACGACCACCGCGGCGATCGGCCCGGTGTCCCGGTAGACCGATCGAGGCTCCAGCACGCAGAACTCGTTGCCCTCCGGGTCGGCGAGGACCGTCCACGGAACGTCACCCTGGCCCACGTCGGCAGGTGTCGCGCCGAGATCCTGCAGGCGCGCGACCAGGTCCGCCTGATGGACTGCGGAGGTGGCGGCGAGATCGATGTGCACGCGGTTCTTCACCGTTTTGGGTTCCGGGACGGCAATGACGTCGATGCAGACGGCAGTGGGGTCGGGATAGGCAAAGCCCACCGGTTCGATGTTGGTCACGCCGGGTCCCTCACTGTCAACACCCCAGCCGAGCGCCTCCGCCCAGAACCGGCCGACCACGGAGTCATCCTGAGCATTCATCGCGATCTGAACAAGCCGCAGCGCCATGCCGCCAACCCTATGCCAGGTGGCGAACTGCGAAGGGATCGACAAGCTCAGCCGAGGCGGGGAGCGGAGGGCCGCATCGTGGCCTGGGGCGGGCACGCAACATCCGCGTCATGCTCAGGGATGGGGATCTGCGGCGTGCCGCACCATGCGAATCTCATCAATGTCGAGGTCGCGGTCGTGCTTCCTGGCTCCGTCCGGCCGGAAGCCATGCTTGCGGTAGAACGCCTGGGCGCGAGGGTTCGGATCGGCCACCCACAAGCCCGCGTGATCGTTGCCGATCACCGCTGCGAGCAGGCCATTGCCAGCTCCGGTGCCGTGATCGGCGGCCAGCACGTAGCGAACGAAAAGCTGCACTGGCCAGTGAGCATCAGCGTCTTGTGCTGGTCCTGCCGTCGCGATCCCGACTAGCTCACCGCCTCGCTCAGCCGCCGCCGCGGGCGCGGGCGGCGGCAGCTCGGAATGCGGCAGGCGTCCCTGCCAGCACCCAGGCTACCCAGCCCGTCGGGCCGAATTCATAGCCGCGCAGCGCACGGCAAGTGCCCCATGGCTGGAGCGACAAAGAGAAACGTAGGGAAGCTTCGCAGTGCTGCCACTCGGTTCCGCGAGCATGCCCCAGCCATCCGTTGCCGCGATCAACCTCGCGACGGGGCATGCCGGGCATGCCGGGGTGTGCGCGGCGGCTGGCCGGGGAACATCCGGCACCGGGGGATAGATTCCGCACGCCTGGCAGCGCGGGGGAAGGAGCAGGCGATGCCGACATCAGCGTGGCGGTTTGCCGGCACCGAAGGTGCCGACGACGCGGTGGTCAAGATTAAGGGCCTGGCTGCCCGAGACCTTATCGAGGTGCAGGATCTCGCGGTGATCCGCTGGCCGCGGTGGGCGGCCGAGTCCATCGTGCAACAGCACGTCAATGAGGAGGGCAGCAAGGTTTCTGCGCTGGTGGGGAGGCGAAGGCATGCGGTGATTGACGGCTCGATAATCGAGGCGGCCAGAGGGGACATGACGCCAGGAACCTCGGTGATCGTCATGCTGACCGCCAACGCCAACATCGACGCTGTAGCCGGTACGTTCCAGGGACTGGGACGGGACATCGAGCTGATCCGCACAGATTTGTCGGTTCCCGACCAGGACCGGCTAAAGGCGGCCCTCATGCAGGCGGCCGACCGGCGTCAGAGCCCGCCGTCGCAGAGCCCGCCGCCGCAGGGCACCCCGTAGCCGGGACGGCACCCGGCCCGGCATGGGTGGGCGCGTCGCCGACCGCCCGAGTGCCCAGAGAGACAGCGGCACAACGCGGTCGGCGGGATGGCCGCGTACCTTCATCCCGCCGCCGCGGTGCTGGCTACGGTCGCGCAAAGCGCGCGGCAGACGCTGGCATCGGGGTCACCATCTCTAGGTGGTGGGGAACGAGAGGTAATCAGGGATTCCCGTCTCCTCCGCCCGCTTGCGAACGGACTGCACGGCTACCCGGCAGGGGCCGCCGAGCCGGAGCCGGATCGTCCGGTAGCTGCCGATCGCGCCGGTTCCGGGCGCCCGGCGTGCGCATGTACTCCAGGTGCTCGGAAATCGAGGTGAGGTAGCCGATCCGGGCGATTACCCCGGACGACGCGGGCCGAGCCACGCCCGCCGCAGGACGTCGCGTGCCCACATCATCACCACCAGCCGGGGCGCGGACCGCAGGTAGCTGCGGATCGCCGCACCGCGCCGGGTGGCGGTGATCTCCGACAGCAGGCTGTCCGCCTCGGCCAGCCACCGGCGGCCCGCGGGGCCGGGCATCAGCCGCGACACCATGACTAGGACGTGCCACTGGTGCGCTGCCGAGCCTGCGGGTCCGTCATCTTCCCGGCCGCATGCGGAGAGGCCGCGTCCGCTCCGATGGCCGCTGCCCTTCTCTTGGCGGCCGGGCAGCTTGCCGGTGGCGGCGATGGTGCTGAGGACGGAGACCGCGGCGCAGAAAGCAGGCGCCACCCAGGTCCAGCCAGGCCCGATGAGCAGGAGAACCGTCATCGCGCCCATGATGACGCAGATACCGACCCGCGCTCGGCGCTTCACCCGCTCTTTACGCGGGTCGGTGTCGGGCATCATGCCGTCGAGGTCGCGCATTATGCGGTGCCGCCTTCCCCGGCGAGACGGCGCAGCGCCGCGCCTTTAGGGCGCCGCGCCCCCGGGAGGGCGGCGCTGGCCTGGACTGCGCCGCTGGCCGTCAGGCAGTAGTAGCGGCGGGCCGGGCGTTTCTCCGCCCGCGGGTCGATGTCCTCCCAGCGGCTGGTCACCCAGCCTTCTTGTTCCAGCCGCAGGAGGATGGGATAGGCGGTTCCTGGTTGCAGACCGGTCTCCTCGGACAGCTCCAGCCCGTACATCTCCCTGGCCGGATCACGCAGCAGCGCCTGCAAGACCAACTGCACCTGAAGAGTCAACCTCAGCGCCATGCAAGAACTCTAAATAGGGTCCCTTTCCCCTGTCAAATGTTCAAAATAGGCCCCGGCGCGCTGGCACGACATGTGGTGCTCGGGTTTAATGTCGCGTTCGCCTACGTCTACTTCCTGCGCTCCCGCCAGGATCGGGGGCCGCGGCGGGCGGTGTCGGCCGGTTGCTCCGGGTCGGCCGGTTGCTCCGGGTCGGCAGGGGCAGCCGGTTCGCCCGGCTCACTGACCTCACCGACGGTCATTCGGCGGAAGACGGATGTCGCGCCGCCCCGGCACGTAAGGATTCTGTAATAACTCCTACAGCTGGCGCTGACCAAGCGTGCGCCGCACGCTGGGAAACGCCTGCAGGCCTGTGCTCGGCTCACCGGCCGCCTGGCGGGCAACTGTTCGTAAAACCTCTGCTGTGACGGCCTCATGGGTCCTGACCGCGGTCCCGCGAAATATTAACGGCTCCTTACGTGACGGCCGAAGGGTGAACCGGCACGGGCCGACGTCCGTATCACGGAAAGGTAACGACAGTCCGGCCCATGGCGACCGGAGGAGATGGACCGCAACCCAGCGCTCATCGCTGCCAGACGGTGGCGGGTCATATTCAACCGGTCCTGTTGGACTACGGCCCGGCCTGACCAGAAAGGAGACCCGTGTCCCACCCTGCCCGGTATCCGGATGCCCGTGGTCCGGCGCCATCCCGTCGCGTGCCATCCGAGGCACAGTTCCCGCGTCGGACCGCGCCTCAGCGGGCGGCGTCGTCGTCGGCCCAGCGGACCGCGCCGTCCCGGCAGGGGCCATGGCCGGGGCATCCGTCGGAGCCGTTCCCGTCGGCGCCGTCCCGGGAGGAGGGGGTGTGGCCGGGGCATCCGTCGGAGCCGTTCCCGTCGGCCCCGTCCCGGGAGGGGGTGTGGCCGGGGCATCCGTCGGAGCCGTTCCCGTCCGCCCCGTCGGGACCGTTTCCGTCGGCACCGCGGTCAGGGCATCCGTCCGGACCGCTGCCCTCGGTCGCCACGTTCGGCCCAGGGGCGCGCCTGCGGATCGGGCCGACCCGCCGTAGGGACCGGGCGATCCTGCCCTCCTTGGTGCTGGGGATCGTCGGGCTTGGCGCGCTTGCCGTGCTGGCCTTGTGGTGGCACAGCACCCCGGAGATAGGGGACCCCGGTGACCTGATCACCGGAGCGGGCGACGCCCTCGGCCTGCTGTCGGGATACGGGTTCGTCGTACTTGTCGCGCTGATGGCCAGGCTGCCGCCGCTGGAGAAGGGCATCGGCACCGACCGGCTGACCCGCTGGCACGCCATGGGCGGCCGGTATGTCATCACCCTGGTGACCGGGCACGTTCTGCTTATCGTCTGGGGATATGCGGTCACCGCGCACGAGAAGGTCACAAGTGAGGCCGTCACGCTGCTGACGGCCTACCCGGACGTGCTGATGGCAACGGTGGCCTGGTTCCTGCTGCTTGGCATCGCCGCATTCTCCGCCCGCGCCGCGCGCCGCCGCCTGTCCTACGAGACCTGGTACTACGCGCATCTCTATACGTACGTGGCGATCGCGCTGGCGTTCAGCCACCAGTTCGCCGACGGCCCCGCATTCGCCTCAAGCCTGGCGGCCCGGGTGGCCTGGTCGGCGATGTACGTGACGGTCGCCGCGCTGATCGTCTGGTACCGGATCCTCACCCCGCTGCGGAACGCCGCCCGGCACTGCTTCACCGTGCAGAACGTCCGGCCAGAGGCGCCGGGCATCGTGAGCGTTTTCATCGCCGGCCGGGACTTCGACCGGCTGCGCGCGGAACCCGGGCAGTTCTTCCGTTGGCGCTTCCTGACCCGGGAGCTGTGCTGGCAGTCGCACCCCTACTCCCTGTCGGCGATGCCCCAGCCGGACCTGATGCGGATTACCGTGAAGGCGCAGGGTGAACACAGCAGCTCGCTGGCCAGCCTCAAGCCCGGCACCCGCATCATCGCCGAAGGCCCGTACGGAGCGTTCACGCCCGCACTGACCGGGCGGCGGGTGCTGCTGATCGCCGGCGGGGTCGGCATCACGCCGATCCGGGCAATGTTCGCCGCACTACCGAGGCGGATGCAAAACGACGGGATAACCCTGCTGTACCGGGCCAGTCATCCGCGCGACGTGGTCTTCAGCCGGGAGCTTGACGCCATCGCCGCTGACAGGAACGCCGCGCTGCACTACCTGATCGGCTCCCGCCGGCAGCTCGGCTTCGATCCGCTCGACGCGGACCACCTGGAGCGGATGGTGCCTGGGCTGGACCGCTGCGAGGCGTACGTGTGCGGGCCGGCCGGGATGACCGCGGCGGTGGTGAAGTCGCTGGCCGCGGCGGGTATCCCGCGGCGGCGCATCCACCGCGAATCCTTCGACTTCTGACCTGCTTACTCCCCCTGCCTGGAGGTTCTCCTATGCGCCGTGCTCTGCTGACCCTCGGCGGCACCGCCGCCGGACTCGCCGCGCTGCTCTCGTTCAAGACACACTCGCTGGCGGCAGTCGACCCGTCCACCAGCACGCCGGCAATGTCTGCCGGGACGTCGCAAATGATGGCAAGCGGAACCGGGTCCAGCTCCATGGGTTCGGCTGCGGGCAACACGGCAAGCGCGGCCTCCAAGGCGAGCGAAAGTGCCCCGGCGGCGGCGCGCACCGTCACCGGCACGGTAGCCAGTACTATGTACGGGCCCATGCAGGTGCAGGTCAGCCTGGACGGCACGAAGATCACCAAGGTCACCGTGCTCCAGCGGACCGACGACGGTACCGAAAGCAACCAGATCGACGCGACCGCCATCCCGCAGTTGACCAACGAGGCCCTCGCCGCGCAAAGCGCCCACATCGATGCGGTAAGCGGGGCGAGCTATACCAGCTCGGGCTACATCAAGTCCCTGCAAAGCGCCCTCGACCAGGCAAACATGTGACCGGCCAGCCATGCCGACGGCGGCGTGCCACAGCCGGAGGGCAAGGTCGTCAGCCGCCTGACGAGGCGGCCGCCAGGGATCCCCGGGAATTGGCCCTGTAGTCTGGAACCCCCCCGCAGAGGAGATGGCGACGAGAGCGGGAGGCGTTCATGACGACGGACACGCAGGGCCGGAAGAGCCGCAAGGTCGCAGTGCTCGGCCCGATCCCACGTGACCAGATTGTCACCGACGACGGCGAACGGTTCGAGAAATACGGGTGCGCGCTGTATACAGCCGTTGCCCTGTCCGTGCTCCTGGATGAGGGCGACACGATTGTCCCGATAGCACACGTGCGCCGGGAGGACGAAGGGCCGGTTAAGCAGATCCTCGGGTCCTTCCCGAATATCGACATTTCCGGCATTACGTCGGCGGCGGACCAGGGGGACGCCACCGAGCTGCTGTATCTCGAGCACAACCGCCGCGTCGAGCGGCAGACGAGCTTCATGAATCCCATCGTGCCCGCCGATCTCGACGCGGTGCTTGACGCGGACGCGTTCGTCTGTGTTCCCATCACGGACTACGAGGTCGGGCAAGCGACACTGCGGTACATCAAGGAGCACAGCAGCGGCACCGTCGTGCTTGACGCGCACGGCCCGACGACGACGCTGACCCGGGAGGGTGAGCGACTTGCCAGGGTGTGGGCCGACCAGGACGTGTGGCTCCCGTACGTTGACATCCTGAAGATGAACCTTGACGAAGCAGCCTCGACGTTGCTCGGCGAGTCACCGCAGACATCAGCCGGCGAGCTCGGGGAAGGCACCGACGAACTGCGCGGCCTGGCCCAGCACTGCCTGGACCGCGGTGTCGGTGCGGTATGCGTGACCCTCGACGAACGTGGCTGCGTGGCCTTCTACCGGGACGGCTCTGGCCAGGTCACCGAGGAAATCGTCGGTCCCGTTCCGTTGGAGCGCGTCGTGGACACGACCGGTGCCGGCGACTCGTTTGCCGCGGGGCTGGCATACGGCTACCTCGCGTACCGGGATTACGTCGTGGCCTGCCAGTACGGGAACGCCATGGGCGCTCAGCGCTGTACAGGACCAGGGACGGAACTGAACGTCTACCTGCCGCGACAGGAAACGGAACGGCAGATTCTCGGAACCTACGGTCTGCGGCCGTAGGGATCGTGTGGGCCAGGTGCGGCCGGGGTACAGACTCGACTCGAGGGGGCCGCGCACCGTCCTTGACCGTCAGGGCGGCCGCGCCGGCAGGGGGTGCCGTGGACGGTTTCTTGCTTGCATATGAGGGATTCGACCCGGGGGCTGAGGGGCTGCGCGAGGCGCTGACCTCCACGGGTAACGGTTACTTTTGCACGCGGGGTGCCGCGGAGTGGGAAGAGGCCGATGGCGTGCACTATCCCGGCACGTATACACACGGTGGGTACAACCGCGAGACCACGATTATGGGCGGCCTGCCCGTGCTCAACGAGGATCTCGTCAATCTGCCGAACTGGCTGGTCCTCGAGCTGCGCATCGAAGGTGAGGATGCGATCAGGCTCGCCGACGTCGACCTGCTGAGTTACCGTCACGAGCTCGACCTGCGCAGCGCCACCGTCTCGCGGCTGCTCCGCTTCCGTGACCGTAACGGAAGAGAAACGACGCTGGTAAGCCGCCGGTTCGTCAGCATGGCCGACCGGCATCACGCGGGGATCGAGTGGACCCTCGTCCCCGAGAACTGGTCCGGCCGCGTCGAGGTCATCTCGGCGCTTGACGCGACGGTGAGCAACGGCGGCGTCGCCCGCTATCAGCGGCTAGAGGGCCGTCACCTGAACCCTGTTTCTCCCCGGACGTTCGGGCCCGAGGTTGTCGCGTTGAAGGCCGAGACGCGGCAGTCGAATCTGTACATCAGCCAGGCGGCGCGCACGCGCGTGTTCCGGGCTGGCGAGCCGCTGCCAGCCAGCCGGACGCTCTACCAGATGGAGGACTACGTCCAGCAGGTCCTGGCCTTCGACGTTCGTGAAGGCGAACCGACGCGGATCGAGAAGATGGTCGCCTTCTTCACGTCCCGAGATCCCGCGGTGAGCGACACGCTGGTGCGGGCGGCCAGGTCGGCGGCCCGCCACAGCGACTTCCCCGCGTCGTTCGAGCGCCACGGCGCGGCGTGGAACGAGTTGTGGCGGACATGCGACATGCGCGCGTCCGGGGACGAGCAGGTTCAGTCGCTGCTTCGGCTGCACATCGCGCACCTGCTCCAGGTGTGCTCGTGGCACACCGCCGATCTCGACGCCGGGATGCCGGCCCGCGGGCTCAACGGCGAGGCCTACCGCGGGCACGTGTTCTGGGACGAGATGTACGCGTTCCCGTTCATGAACCTGCGGCTGCCCGAGGTGTCGCGCGGGCTGCTGATGTACCGCTACCGCCGGATCGGGGAGGCGCGCGCGGCGGCGCTTGAGGCCGGCTTCCTGGGCGCGATGTTCCCGTGGCAGAGCGGGAGCGAGGGCACCGAGGAGACCCAGCGCGTTCACCTCAACCCGCTTTCCGGGCGCTGGGACCCTGACCTCAGCCGCAATCAGCGGCATGTCAACGCCGCGATCTTCTTCAACGTGTGGAACTACTTCCTGGCCACGGCTGATTACGCCTTCATCGAACGCGACGGCGGGGAGATGATGCTGGAGATCGCCCGCTTCTGGGCGTCGGTAGCGCAATTCAACCCCGAGCGCGAGCGCTACGAGATCCACGGCGTGATGGGTCCTGACGAGTTTCACGAGAAGTACCCCGGTGCCCGCCACGGCGGGCTGCGCAACAACGCGTACACCAACGTCATGGTCGCGTGGCTCTGTGACATCGCTGGCAAGCTGCTGTCACTGCTCCCGGCGAGCAGCGCGGAAGGATTGCGCGCACGGCTGGGTATCGATGACGACGAACTGGAACTGTGGCGGGACATGAGCCGCCGGATGTTCGTCCCCTTCCACGGCGACGGGATCATCAGCCAGTTCGAAGGCTACGAAGACCTCGAGGAACTGGACTGGGACGCGTACCGCGCGAAGTACGGGAACATCCAGCGGCTGGACCGGATCCTGCGCGCCGAGGGCGACGACCCGGACCGCTACAAGATCTCCAAGCAGGCCGACACGGTGATGCTCTTCTTCGTGTTCTCGGACGCGGAACTGCGCGAGATCTTCGAGCGGCTCGGCTATGACTACCGTCCCGACACAGCCGCGCGAAACGTCGCGTACTACGACCAGCGGACGTCGCACGGTTCCACGCTCAGCTTTGTCACGCACGCGGGAGCACTCGCCGCACTCGACCTGGAGAGCTCCTGGGAGCGTTTCCTCGTCGCGCTGCGCAGCGATGTCGACGATATCCAGGGCGGTACGACGAAGGAAGGGATCCACCTGGGTGTCATGGCCGGGACGCTCGACGTGATGCAGCGCTACTACGCGGGCACCCAGGTCACAGACGGGGTCCTGTACTTCCGCCCTCTGCTGCCGAGCGGCCTGGAAGGCCTCTCATTTCCGGTCCAGTTCCGGGAGACGTCCATCATGGTCACGCTCAGCGGCGACCGCTTGACGCTAGACGTTCAACGTGAAGGTTCGGGCCAGCAGATACGTGCTGGCATACCCGGTGACGTCCGCGAGCTGCGCCCTGGGGACCGCGCTGAGTTCGCGCTCGACGGGGCCGGCTGGCCGGCAGCCGGAATCACCCAGGGTGAGATCGGGAGAGGGTGATCCCCTGTCACCCCGGTTCGCGCGAGGGTCTCGTTACCGGCCTGACAAACCGCCGGTGAGAGAGGTGCACAGCCCAGACACCTCAGGGCGGTGATGTGCTGCCCAGTTGGCCGTTGCCACTTCCGGATTGGGGGGTGCGGATGAGCAACAGCACCGGGGACCGAGAACTGCCATCGTCGAGGCCGCGCGGCGGCCGTACGCGGGATCCCATTCTGCGGTCGAAAATCACCACGCCCGCGCTGCCTTCGTGGCTCGTGCCGCGGCCGCGCTTGGAAAAGCGGATAGCGCAGGGCACGCAGGGTCCGCTCACGTCGATCACCGGTCCGCCTGGAGCCGGCAAGACGGTGGCGGTTGCTTCATGGGCCGCGGGCCACGAGGCGGGGCCAGTCGCCTGGGTCACGGTCGACGGGTACGACAACAGCCCCGTTGCCTTCTGGTCGTACGTGGTTGCGGCGCTCCGCCAGGCCGGGGTTGCCGCCGGCAGAGCCGCTTCGGCGCTGGATCACGGGGAAATGGCCGGGCACGTATTCCTCCTTCAGCTCGCTTCGGCGCTGGCCGGGCACGAGCCAGCCGTGACGCTTGTTCTCGACGACTTTCACCTGCTTGCCGACGGCGGCGTGCTGGCCGGGCTGGCGTATGTGCTGAAGAACGCCAGGCCCGGCCTCCGGCTGGTGGTCACGTCGCGGATAGACCCGCCGCTGCCGCTGCACCAGTACCGGCTGACCGGCGACCTGACCGAGATCCGGGCCGACGACCTCGCGTTCAGCACGTCCGAGGTCGCTTCGCTGATGAGGCAGCACGGTGTCACATTGCCACCGACCGCGCTGGAATATCTCACCGAGAAGGGGGAGGGCTGGGCGGCAGGATTGCGGATGGCGGCAATGTCGATGGCGGGCCATCCCGATCCTGAGCAGTTCGTGAAGAACCTCAACGCGGAGGACAGCGCGGTGGCCGGATACCTCGTGGAGGAGGTGCTGAACGTACAGACGCCCGATGTGCGCGAGCTTCTGCTCCGGACGAGTGTTCTTGAGCAGGTGAACGCCGATATCGCGAGAGCGCTCCTCGACCGCGGCGAGGTGGCCGGCACGCTCGAGGCACTTGTGAGAGAGAATTCGTTCGTCCAGCCGGTCGGGGACGGCTGGTACCGGTTCCACTCGCTGTTCCGGGGCGTCCTGCACCTGAAGCTTCGGCGCGAGAGCCCGGAGATCGTCGCTGCCCTGCACCGGAGGGCCGCACGCTGGTACCAGCAGCAGGGAATGCTCGCCGAGGCCGCCCGCCACGCCGCGCACGCAGGGGACTGGCCGCTCGTTGCGGCCATCACGGTGGACGAACTCGGCATCGTGCAGCTCATGGGGCCGGCTCATGGCGGTCTGCCGGCGGAGGGATTCCATGTGGTTCCGGAAGGAGAAGTCTCGCCGCAGTTCCTGCTGGCCGCCGCCGCGGTCGCGCTGTCAGAATCAGCTGACGATGCGGCTGAGGCCTTGCTCAGGGCCGCGGAGGAGATTCTCGGCCGGCTTCCCGAGGACAAGGAGGTCCGCTGCCGGTTCGGGGCTTGCACGATCCGCTCTTACCTGGCGTTTCGCCGTGGCAGCCTCGACAATCTAGACGACGCGACCGTCAGGGCCGAGCGGCTGATGGACAAGATCCCGGGTGCGGTGCTGGCAAGGCACCAGCACGCAGTCGCGCAGGTGCTGTCGAGCCGGGGGGTCGTCGAGCTATGGTCCGGGAATCTCGACAAGGCTGCCGACCTGTTCGGCCGCGCGGCACAGCTGCTTGAGGATCTGGTCCAGGGCCTCGAACCCGGGCGCCCGGAACTGCAGGCCCGCCGTAACGAGATGGCGTCCTGCCGCGGGTACCTGGCCCTGACCGAAGCCCTGCGGGGCCGGCTGAACTCGGCCGAGTACATCGCCAGTTCCGGGACGTCCCTGCTCGGTGACGGCCTGGCGAGGCAGCCGGATCCAGCGTCGGCGCTTGCTCTTGCGCTGGTTCGCCTTGAACACGGCGAGCTCAGCGCGTCCCGTGCCCAGCTCAAGGTCGCGGACGGGGCGCTCGGTGCTTATCCCGACGGGCTGGCCAGTGCGGTCAGCAGCCTTGTCACGGCGCGGGGCGGCCTCGCGGAGGGCCGGATGCACACCGTCCTCGAGACGATCGAGCGCGCCCGCTCCGGCGGGCCGCTGCCGCCGTTGCTTGACCGGCTGCTTGCCCTCACCGAACTGCAGGCGCATGCGGCCGCTGGCGATGGCCGCGCGGCCCTCGCGGCGGCACGCCGTATCGGATCTCAGTCCGCCCCGGACGCGAGGGTCGCGCTCAGCCGCGCCCGGCTGGCGGCCGGCGATGCGGCGGCGGCGCGCCGCACACTGGCAGCCGTACTCGAGACTTCGCGCGGCGAGGAGTTCGAGAGGGTACGCCTGGATGCATGGCTCATCGACGCGCTGCTCAGTTTCCGCGGCGGCGACGGTGTACGCGGCCGCAGATCGCTTGAGCAGGCGCTACAGCTGGCCGAGGCGGAGCGGCGCCGGCTCCCGTTCGCCATGGAGCGAAGCTGGCTGCGGCCTGTGCTGATGCGCCATCCTGAGCTCGCCAGCGCGCACCGTCAGCTGCTCGGACCGTGGCTGGTCCTGCCGGGCGCCGTCCCCGCACAGCGGGATACCGCAGAGCAGGCCGCCCCGGTGATCGTCGAACAGCTCAGCAGCCGGGAACGAGACGTGCTGCGGCACGTGGGCGAGATGCTCGACACGGCTGACATCGCCGCGGAAATGTATATCTCGGTCAACACGGTGAAGACGCACCTGAAGAGCATCTTCCGCAAGCTGGGCGCGTCCGATCGCCGGGAGGCGGTGCGCCGGGCAAGACAGCTCAACCTGCTCTTACTCCGGGGCCCGCTCGATAGCCTCCTGACGGCTGCTCACGCCGAGCTTCCGGTAGATTGCTCGCTTGTGGGTCTTGACCGTGTTCCCGGAAAGGTAGAGCTCCCGGGCGATCTCGCGGACAGATAGCGATTTGCGCAGCAGGTTCATGACCGCTTGCTCGCCCTCGGTCAGGGGCGTGCCAGGCGCTGGCGCCGTGGGCGTCACGGCAAGCCGCCGCTCCAGCTCACCGAGTCGCGCCAACAGCGCGCCGGCGCCGTCAGGCGATGCTGTCAGCACATTCCTGACCTCGGCAAGCACGGTGGCCGCAGCCGCACGGTCGTCCATCGCAAGCAGCACCTGCGCAAGGCGGAGCTGGATCTCGACGCTAACCCACGGAGTCAGCAGAACCCACCGTCGGCGTCGGTAGATGGCGTACTCGAACTCGGCCCGGGCCTGCTGCAGCAGCCCCTGCCGCGAATGGAGCGTGCCGACGGCCGCCAGGATATGGGCGCTCGGGGGCCGTCTGCTGAAATCCCTGCCGTTCACGATCCAGGTCGCTTCCTCCGCCAGCCGCTCGGCTCGCGCGAGGTTTCCCTCGTCGGCTGCCCTGAAGGCAGCGATGCTGAGCGCGATAACCCTCGTCATCGGCTGGTACGTGGCGGCCGCGAGGGCCCGGTCGAGCACTGGCCCCGCCTCCGGATCCCCCGCTAGGTGCAGGCCGAAGCCCAGCAGGGCACGTGCGTGCGCGTACCAGGGTGAAGCCGGGTCGTCTTCCAGCTCGGCGGCCGTAATCCCGTCTTCGACCATCGACCGGACGCCGGCGAATCCAAAGGTCGCGCGGAGCAGCGCCGCCGAGGACGCGAGCGACCGCATACCGTCGGGGAGCGTACCGTGGTCCGCGGCCTCCTCGATGACGCGAAGCCACCGGAGCACCGAGTCGACGTCCCAGGAGGTCGCGGCCGCCCAGGCCGCGCAGTGCGCAATGACCGGATTACCGGCTACCCGGTCTTCGCCAAGCGAGCCGAGCCAGTCGCGTACCGTCGCTATCCGCCCCGCGGTGGCGAAGTCGAGCCAGTGAGCAGAGATCAGCCCGGCCGCCCCGTCCATGTCACCCGCGGACAGCGCATGCGCGATCGCCTCCTCAGTGGATCCTGCTTCCCGGTGCCAGGCGCTGGCCCGCCTGTGCAACAGGGGCACGAGGCCGGGCTTGGCCTCGGCCCGTGCCAGCTGACCGCGCAGCATCTCGGCGAAGAGGTAGTGATAGCGGTACCAGACCCGGTGCTCGCCGGTGGGGATCAGGAACAGGTTCTCTCGTTCGAGCCGCTCGATGAGCTGGGCGGAGTCGGCGCGTCCGGTGACCGCGTCACACAGCGGTGCGGTGAACCGGTCGAGGATGGAGGTCCGGAGCAGGAACTGCCGGATGTCGGGCGTCTGACGGTTGAGTACCTCTTCAGTCAGGAAATCGGCGATGAACCGGTGGTTGCCGGTGAACTGATCGATAAAGCTGTGTGGTGACGGATGGCCTCGCAGGGACAGCGCGGCGAGATACACGCCGGCCGGCCATCCCTCTGTCCGGGCGAGCAGAGCGCTCAGGTCCGGGCTGTCGAGCGTGACCCCGGCCACCGCGGACACCAGCGCTCCCACCTCTGACCGGCTGAAGCGCAGTTCGGGCAGCCCGATGTCCGCGACCTCGCCCGCGGCACGCAGGCGTCCGAGTTCGAGCGGCGGCATCGCGCGCGTGACGAGGATGACCCGGACAGACTCCGGCAGGTCACGGAGCAGCTCTTCAACCTGCGTGTGGCATTTTCGGTAGTTCACAACGTGGTAATCGTCCAGGACCAGGACAACCGGCGCGCGCAAGGCGCCTAGCCGGGTGATAAAGGCCGGCAGCAAGACGCGTCCCTGCCTGGGCATCAGCAGCTGCGGCGGGTCGAAATCAAACTCAGGGCAGGCGCGGCGCACCGCGCTGATCACTTTCCACCACATCCGGCTCTGATTGTTGTCGGCCGGGTCGAGGGTAACCCAGGCGAAGCGGCTGCTCTCGGCGACCGCGCTCCACTGGCTGACGAGAACGGTCTTTCCCGAACCTGCCGGAGCGCTGAGCAGGATCAGCCGTACGGTTGCAGCGGACAGCCGGCTGAGCAGGGCGGGCCGTTCCAGCCACTCCGGGCGTATCTGCGGAGGCTGGATCTTGGCGTCGAGAGGCACCGAGAGATCCGGGACGGTCGTGAGCGAACGGGCCGCGCCGGTGACAACGATTGCACCAGAGTTCCGCACAGCGGCTGCCTGCACGTCCCGTTTCGGCCGCCGTTGTGCCTGATCTGCGGCACTGCTACGCATGGTGCTCATGAGATTACTGACTCACAAGGTTAACATCTACCGCCGCCCTCACCCACCCGCCTGCAGGACGAAATCCTGAACGCAGGCCGAACACGGCTAACCGGTACGAGGACGCGCAGGTGCCGGGATGCGGGACGAGACCACCCGTAGTTCACCCGCGATGAGTGGACCACCAGCCGCCGTATTGCGACAGCGTGGACACGCAGAGGCCACTCAGAGTGGAGGTGCCGCGATGGCGTCGGCCTATTACGAGATCCGCGTGGCGGGAACGCTGCCTTCCGAGGTCTTGCTGGACTTTGAGTGGCTGAGTGCCGACCCGGCGCCCGTCGAGACTGTCCTGCACGGCCCACTGCCCGACCAGGCTTCACTAGCAGCGTTTCTGGCCCGCTTGGAAGAGTTCGGTGCCGACGTGATCGAGGTACGGCGGCTCCGGGAAAGCGACCCCGCGGCGCGGAAATGAGCATCCGGATAAGAACGGGCGGTCTCCGGTCCCGTACCTGGCTTCGCTGGAGTCTGCTGAATTAGCGGCGCCGGGGGGTGCGGTCATGCCGGTGACCAGGCAAGACCCGGCAAGCAGTACCCCAGAACGGTCTAGTTCAGCGGGCTCATAGCCGGTCACGGGGCTGGACACTCGAACGGGGGCGGCCTAACGAGACGTGTCGGCTGACCGGCCTGCCGACCTGGAAGAACCATGCCGGGCGGGTGCCCGGTCCTCGTGCCTGCGCAGCCCCACAAGCTGGACACCCGATGCTTCCAGCCTTGCCAGCAGACCGTGCAGTGCGGCTTGATCAGGAAGCGGACCGCACACCATGGTCTCGACGGGCTGGTCGGCGGCGAGTTGCTCGAAGCCGCGCAGCGCGCCGGGCGGGAGGAGGCCCGCGATCCGGATCTCGTAGTAGATGGGCATCATGTGATCCCGCATTCCGTGTCGATATGCCTGACTCAACCCTGGACCTTTCCGCTCCAGCCGCGCCCCACTCGCCGCAGGTGAACGATAAGTGAACTGGTGCCGGCCAGAGCTGACGAGGAACGAATCTGCAAGCCTGTACTCAGGCAGCGAGTGCCCCTGGCGTCCGGTACGCCAGGGGCACTCGCGTGCATGGTCCGGGCGAGGTCCCGGATTGCGCGGTCAGATGCCGAGCACCTTCGCCTTGGCTGCGGTGAACTCCTCGTCGGTCAGCATGCCCTGGTCGTGCAGCTTCATGATCTGGTTGAGCTGGTCTGAGAGGGACGCGGCGGCGGGTCCGCCGGCGTCCGCCGCCGCCGCGGGAGGTGCCGCGGCCGGCGGAGGTGCGGCGGCCGGCGGAGGTGCCGCCTGCTGCTGTTCGAGCTGGCTGATGCGCGCGTCCTGATAGGCATAGGCCTGTTCCTGTTCGGCCCGCCGATCCGCCGCTCTCTTGCCTGCTATGTAAGCGCCGCCCCCCACCGCCGCGGCGCGCAGCAGCGGCCGCCGTCTCATGATCCCCATGTCAGCCTCCCTGGTTGCGGGCTAGTCGGTTAGTTCGCTGAGTTCGGCCGCGTCACAGCACGCTTTCCCGCTCGGCCGGCAGGGAAAGGCCGAGCGCCAGCATGATCTCGGGCGCGGCCGCGATGATCCTGGGCCCGCCAACCTGGGGCGCCACGGCCCGGAGGACGCCAAGGATCTCCGCGGGGGTCGCCCCCGCGTCCAAGGCGTTGGCGATCTGCCACATATACGACGCCGGCGGCGAGTCGAGCGCTATCAGCACGGCGACTTTGACGAGGCCGAAGGTGACCGGATCCAGGCCGCTGCTCTGCTGTTCCGCCTCGCGGATGTCGACGGCCTCCTTCAGCACGTCAACGTCGCCGATTGCGAGGCCGAGCAACGCGTCCCGCGTCGCGTCATCCACGGTGGCCCTGGGCACGCTCATGATCAGTTCCTCTCCCTCGGTCCGGCGGAACGCCGGTCAGATGCCTTCAGCTACCGACGTTTGCGCACGTGCCGGTGACCCGCCACCCTCGCGGAGGGTGAGTCGTCCGGTGCAGGATCACTGGACGGGCGTTCACGGCCGGCCACGGGCGGGGCCGTCGGCTCACGGGAAAGCAACGCTCAGTCTCGCGCCGGTACCAGGATGAGTGCTCACCCCGGCCGGGTGACTTGCCCTGGCTGGGGGAGGGTCACCATAACGTCATGTCTGCTCTGCCTCCGGTTAATTCCGGCGCAAACTTCCGGGGCACACCCGCGCAGCGCTGGCTGGCTCGCCTCAGTTTCGTCCTGGCGTTTCTCGCGGTCGCGGTCGTGGTCGCTTTCGCGGAACTGAAGAGTTTCGCGATGCTCGGAGTGGGCCTGGTTGCCGCCGCGGTAAGCCTCGCGACCGCGTTCCTTGTGCTGTCCCGCCGCGGCGTCCTGCGCTGGCTTTCGCTGGCGGTGTTTGTCCTGGCGCCGCTGGCCGTCATCGCCGTGTACGCGTTCTTCGACCTGCTCTGGGTGGCGGCGCTGTCGGCCGCGGGGTGGCTTCTCGCCGGAGTTACCGGACGTGCGGCGCTCGCCGGGGACGGACTGGACTGGCGCATGCCTGAGTTTCCCGCGGCGCCCGCCAGGCATCCGTTCCTGATCATGAATCCGAGGTCCGGCGGCGGCAAGGTGGTCAAGTTCGACTTGCAGCGGAAGGCGGAGGCGCTAGGAGCAGAAGTCTTCCTGATGAGCGGCCCCGGGCCGGTCGACGTGGCCGAGGTGGCGCGCAAGGCGGTCGCGACGGGCTGTGACCTGCTCGGCGTCGCCGGCGGCGACGGTACCCAGGCGCTCGTCGCGGGTGTCGCGGCTGAGCACGACATTCCTTTCATGGTGATCACCGCGGGCACCAGGAACCACTTCGCTCTGGACCTTGGCCTCGACCGCGCGGATCCGGCGGCGTGCCTCGGCGCGCTGTCCGATGGCGTCGAGCTGCGTGTCGACCTGGGCGTGATCGGTGATCAGACGTTTGTCAACAACGCGTCGTTCGGCGCCTACGCCGAGGTGGTGCAGACGCCCGCGTACCGCGACGACAAGCTTGGCACGACCCTGGACACGCTGCCGGATCTGCTTAACGGCCAGCGCGGGGCGCGGCTTTCCGCCGTCGCCGACGGAATCACGATTGACGCACCGCAGGCGCTGCTGGTGTCAAGCAACCCGTATGAAACAGGGGACATCGCAGGCCTGGGCCGGCGCGCGCGGCTGGACCGCGGTGTGCTCGGAGTGGTTGCCGTATCGGTGGGAAGCGTCGGGGAGGCGGTCGGCCTGCTGCGCGGCAGGCACACCGCCGGCCTGCGCGCGCTGACCGCGCGAACCGTTGTCATTACCGGCAGCTCGGTGCGGATTCCGGTCGGCATCGACGGCGAGGCCGTCTCCATGCCTGTTCCCGTGCGCTGCGCTATCCGTCCGGGTGCGCTGCGGGTACGGGTGCCACGCGATCGTCCGGGCGTGCCCCAGCCTAAGCCCGCCATCAGCTGGTCGCGCCTGCGGCGCCTGGCGTCGCTGCGGCCCCTGCCGACGGCGGCGCGCGTGCCCGCGGGCCAGCCGGCCGCAACCGCCGGCGGCACGAGAAGGCCGGGGCAGGAACCAGATGCCAGCCGCTTACGAACAGCTCACGGACCTTCGCGGCGTGCTGGCGCGCGCCAGGGAGCTTTCTGTGCGCACGATGATCTTCGACGTGGAACCCCTGGTCGCATGGTGGGACAGTAGCCCGGAGTCCCTCGACCGGGGACTAACGACGGTCATCGAGGGGCTGGAAGAGATTCCTGACGTGCGCGTGGTGGTATTCGCCACCAACTCCGACCGTCGGCCCTCGACGATCCCGTCGGTCACGGGTGTGCGGGTGATGTATCTGGCCTCCGCCGGGAAGCCGCTGCGGGCGGCGCCGTACCGGGCTCTTCCCCGGCCGGGCGCCGTGGTCGGTGACCAGGTCGCCACCGACGGGCTGCTCGCTTATCGTCTCGGCTACACGTTCCTGCACTGGAGTCCGCCGCTGACCGGCGTCCCCCCGGGTCCGAGGCTTATGCAGTTCCTCGGCCGGGTCGCGAAACCGCTGTTCTTCACAAGCAAGGGGGCCGCCTGAGTGCCGCTGCGACAGCTGCGATGGTTCCGCGCGCTCGCCACCGCTTCCGGTCGCCGCCCAAGCCGCAGATCACCCCCGGCGGGGGAGGCCGCGCGTCAGTGCATGTGGATGAGAATCGGGTGGATCGTCAGCACTTTTCACCCCGTGCGGGGGGATGCCGTGCCGGGCCGTGCGCGATGCCATCGAGGTGTAGGTTACGCCCGCTTCCTTGCGGAGCAGTCGGCCTCGATCAGAGCATCCGTGACGCGGGTGCCGTTGTGAGGATGCCATGACCGACACGACGATGCCCAGGGCGGCAGCAGGTGCCAGGAAGATGATCCTGCCCCTGGCGCTGGCCCAGTTCATCGCCAGCTACGCCGCCACCAACATGAACGTGGCGATCAGCGCCATTGCCAAGGACCTGGGTACCACCGTGGCCGGGGTGCAGACCGCGATTACGCTGTTCACGCTGACCATGGCGGCGCTGATGATCCCGGGCAGCAAGCTGACCGACATCTGGGGCCGCAAACGGTGCTTCATCGGCGGGCTCATCGTGTACGGCATCGGCGGGCTGCTGGCACTCCTGTCGCAGGGACTTCCGCTGCTGATCGGGGGCTACTCGCTGCTTGAGGGTGTGGGCTCGGCGCTGATGATCCCGCCCATCTACATCCTGATCACCGTGGTCTTCCCCGATGTGAAGTCACGGGCGAAATACTTCGGAGTCGTCAGTGGCGCCGGCGGCCTGGGAGCGGCGGCCGGGCCGCTGATCGGCGGCCTGATCACCAGTGCCATCAGCTGGCGGGCGTCATTCGGACTGCAGGTCCTGGTGGTTGCCTGGATCATCCTGCTCGGCCGCAAGATTACCGAGCCGGCCCTGACCAAGTCGCGGCCGCGGTTCGACGTGGTAGGGGCGGTGCTGTCCGCCGCGGGACTCTTCTTCCTCGTGCTCGGGCTCCTGCAATCGAGGACCTACGGCTTCTTCGTATCGCGGACTGACTTCAAGGTCGGCAGCACGATAGTGATCCCGAAAGGCTCGATATCACCGATATGGCTGTACATAGCCATCGCGGCGGTCTTCCTTGCCGGGTTCTTCCTGCACGTGCGGTCGGCGGAGCGCAAGGGACGGGACGTGTTGTTGCCGTTGCGGATGTTCCGTAACAAGACCTCGAATCTCGGGCTGGGGACCCAGACGATCCAGTGGCTGGTCATGCAGGGCTCCTTCTTCGCGACCTCCGTCTATCTCCAGGAGGTAGACCACTACGACGCGGTCCAGACCGGCCTGATGCTCACTCCGGCCACCATCGGCATCCTCGCCGCGTCCGCGGGTGCCGACAGATTCGCCAGGCGGCATTCGCAACGGTGGCTGATCATCGCCGGCTTCCTGATCACCGCTGTCGGCATGGGCCTGCTGCTGGCCCTGGTCCGGGCGCACTCGGGCATCGGTACCTGGATACCGGGACTGCTGCTGTTCGGCATCGGGGTCGGGGTCATGCTGACCTCCTCGGTCAACGTGGTGCAGTCCAGCTTCCCTGAGCAGGACCAGGGTGACATCTCTGGCCTTTCCCGCAGCGTCTCGAACCTGGGATCGTCCCTGGGCACGGCACTGATTGGCTCAGTCCTGGTGGCGGTCAAGCTGCCGGCCGGCAAGCCATTCGGCGCCGCCCTCACCGTCATGCTGGTCTTCGCCTTGATCGGGCTCGTCATCTCGGTGCTGATTCCGCGTGACTCTGGCGGGACCGCGCCGGAAGCGGCGCCCGGGCAGGAGCCGCGCGGCAACGTGACCACCGCGACGTGAGGTGCGGCGGGGGCAGCACCCTTGCGGGTGCCGCCCCCTTTTCACTGCTGAGCACCGCGACGCGAGGTGCGGCACCGTGCGGTGGTGCCGCAGCCTTGCACTGCAGTGCAAATCACTGCAGCGCGAACAGGTAGTACTCCCACGGCCCGAGGGCGACGTACAGGCCGGACTCGGCCAGTTCAGTGCCGTCGCGGGCAAACACCTCGTCGGCCAGCAGGTCCTCCAGCCGCCACTCACGTCCGGCCAGGTCAGGCCAGGCCATAGGAATCCGGCCCGCCGCGGGCTGTCCGGAGAAGTTGACCACCACCACGTGCCGGGGTCCGTACGGACCAGACCAGGACCAGGCCAGGAGGTTACGGAAGGACTGGTTATCGGGCCAGCCGCAGGAGTCAAGGAGCCGCCATTCCCCGGACCGGACCTGGCGGCCGGCGATGACGGACAGCAGGCGCAGGTACCAGGCGGCAAGCTCGGTGTCGGCCGGCTCGTCAGGTTGCCGGGCCAGGAAGACGGGCGGCCGTACCCGTCGGCCTTCGAACTGGCCCTCGTACCACAGCGTCGCGCCGGGCAGCGTGGCGACGGTGACGGCGGCGGCCCGCTCCTGCACTGGATCCATCCGCGACGCGATGCGGGGCTCATCGTGGTTCTCCAGGAAGCGCAGCAGCCGCGACTGGTATCCCAGACCGGCCCGCAGGTGGTCGCGGACCGCGGACGCGTCGCGCTCGATGATCCGGTCGTAGAGCCGCTTGTCGTAGCAGAAGTCGAACCCCTGCTGCTGTAGCTGCCACTCCATGTCCCAGTAAGCCTCCGCTGCGAGCACCACGTGCGGGTGCCGCTTGCGCAGGTCGCCGAGCACGGCGGGCCAGAACTCCTCGGGCGGCGCGACCCCGGCCCGGGTGCCCCAGGTCTTGCCGAAGACGTCGTTCATCATCAGCATGGCCATGTCGCAGCGGATACCGTCGCACTGATCGGCGATATCCGACAAGGTCTGAGCGGTCGCCGTGCGCAGCTCGGGTGCGAACGCGTTGAGCTGCACCACGTCCGGCCACGGCGGAAAGTACGGGTCCCGGCCATGCGCGAGCACCTGGCCGCCCGCCGCTATCCAGCCCGCCGGATCCGCGCGCAGGTCCTCCTCGGAGCCGCGCACGAAGAGCTCCGGGTCGCTCGTCACCCACGGGTGATCCGGGGCGACGTGGTTGGGCACGTAGTCGAGCATCAGCCGCACCCCGCGGTCGGCCAGCGCGGCCCGCGCTGCCGCCAGTCCGTCGCGGCCGCCGAATAGTTCGGCCGCGACGTAGCGGCGCACGCAGTAGGGGGAGCCGAGGACGTCCTCGCGCCGCAGGTCGGGCAGAGCCTCCCGGAACGACGCCTGGAGCTCCGGGTTCGCGTTGGCCAGTGCCAGTCCGGCCGGGCTGCGCTCCCACACGCCCATCAACCAAACCGCGTCGGCCCCGTCCGGCGTGACCGCGTCCCAGTCGGGTCCGGTCACGTCGGCCAGGGTGACCGGCCGTCCGGCGGCCCGGGACAGGCCGCCAAGCCAGACGGCTGTGTTGATCTCGTAGATCACCGGCCGGGCCGGCCACCCGGTCATGCCGGCGCTCCCCCGGGCCCGCGGCGGGGCGCGGGAAGGGCGACGCCTGCCAGCCCGTCCTCTCCCCAGCGGTAGGCCCGCGACCGGGCCTGATCGTGCGTGTACGCCGACCACGTGTCGGCACCGTCGCTTGTGTCCTCGCCCACCGTGCCCCGTTGCCGCTCGCTCAGGTACGCGCCCCAGCGTCGCCAGGCAACCCTGCGCGCATCCGCCTCCTCGAGGCGGTTCCGCTCCGCATTGGACATAGTTGTACTGCCTCCCCCTCAGGCCGTCATGGTTTGCCGCATCTAGGCTCCACGGGCGAGACGACCCCGTCATCCCCCCGCGCTGGGTGATATCCCCTGCAGGCGCTGCGATCTCACCCATGCCTTTGGAAACCGGCACCACACGGCAGTGTCAGGCGAGTTCCGGTCGGGCACCAGTTACGGGCATAGCCGCGACGAGGATGGACGACAGAAGGGACTGGCAGACATGGCGGACAAGAGGGCAGAACAGATCGCGGAACTGATCAAGCCGTTGCGGGTCAGGCCGGGTTCGAAAGTCCGTCTGCCCAGGGATTTCGATCCCCGGTACAAGCCGGGCTACGTGAAGAAAAAGGACGGCGCAGACCTGCTGCGAACGGGGATCGCGCTGCTCGCCGACTACCAGCGCAGGCTGGCGGCACAGGACACGTACGGGGTCCTGTTCTGCCTGCAGGCGCTCGACGCCGGCGGCAAGGACGGAACAATCAGGCACGTGATGAGCGGGGTGAATCCGCAGGGCGTCCAGGTGAGCGGGTTCAAGGTGCCGTCAGCCGAGGAACTCGACCACGACTACCTGTGGCGGTATGCCTGCCGTCTGCCCGCGCGCGGGCAGATCGGGATATTCAATCGCTCCCACTACGAAGAGGTTCTGGTGGTCCGGGTGCACCCGGAGAACCTGGACCGCGAGAAGCTGCCGGCCGGCGCGAAGGGCAAGGGCGTATGGGACCGCCGCTACCGCGAGATCAATGACTGGGAGCGCTACCTCACCGATAACGGCTTTCATGTCGTGAAGCTCTTCCTGAACCTGTCGAAGGAGGAGCAGCGAGTCCGCTTTCTCAAGCGGATCGACGTGCCGGAACGCAACTGGAAGTTCTCGGTGGCCGACATCCGGGAGCGGGAGCGGTGGGACGAGTACCAGAAGGCGTTCTCGGAGATGCTGTCGGCCACGAGCACGCCCTGGGCACCCTGGTATGTCGTGCCGGCGGACCGCAAGTGGTTCGCCCGCATCTGCGCCGCCGCGGTTCTTGCCCACACTCTGATCGAGATCGATCCGCAGTACCCGGAAGTGAGCGCGAAGCAGCGGCGGCAACTGCTGGCCGTCGGGCGTGAGCTGGAGGCTGAGGCGCCCAAGGGTGCGCGGGCCAGGCCTTCCGCCGACGCCGGACCGACGGCAGCCGCTGCCGCCCCGGTGCCGGGCGAGGCAAACGCGAAAGAGGCGGGGTCGGATCAGGTCGTGGCGGAGGACGCGATGCCGGATGCCCGCGGGGCCGACGGGGCCGCGGCTGTGGCGAAGGCCAGGGCTGTGGCCAGGGACAGCGCGGCCACCTGGATCGGGCCGGCCGCCAGGGCCACGGGGCCGGCCCAGTCCGGGGCCAACGCGACGGACGGGCAGGGTTAGGGCATTCCCGAAGCGGAGGCGTGGCGATGACAGTGCAAGCCGACGCCGCGCGAGGGCTGCCGGCGCCCGGCTACGGCGACTTCACGGAGGTAGGCAGCGCCGGGCGCGCGGCGGAGTCCCCGCCCACGCGTACACCACCGAGGTACGCAGCACCAGGTCTGCCACGGAACGGTTGGCCCGGCTCACGGCCACCCAGAAAATGCCGATGGGGAACACGACGCACAGCGCCGCGCGGAGGGCGGCACCCGCGGCGCGGAGCCGTTCGCCCTGGTAGTTCACCACACGCAGGCCGAGCAAGAGATCACCCCAGGTACGGCCGGTCATGGCCCACGAGGCCGACAGGTAACAGAAGAGCACGACGCCCCCGGCGGTCAGCAGCCACGCTGTGTCCACTGCGGGAAAGTGGAACCGCCCCGGATCCCACAGGAAGACGACCATGCTCACGGCCAGGTAGCCGGCTCCGATGGCGCCGACGACGGCCGCCAGGTCGACCGTGCTGGCCAGCAGCCGGCTGACAAGCCCCGCCCGCTGACCCTGATAGGCGCGGGCCTCCGGCGGCACCGCCGCCAGGCGCACGGACGGCTGACTCCGGCCGTTGAGTCCGCTGGCTGTGCCGCTCATGTGGCTGCCCCTACCGTCCCGTCATCGGTCCCGGCCGTCGTGGCGGGTTCGACGATCTCGGTGGGGACGGTCAGCCCGCTGTCGGCCGGCCCGGTACCGCCGGCTGCCCCGCCGGCTTCCGGAGCCGTTCTCCGCCCGTGATGGCGCCGCAGCAGCATGGCGTCTACCGCCCGGCTCAGCCGCTCGTCCGCGCCGATGCTCTGCATGCGCACATCGTGGACGGCGTCGGACATGATCGAGCCGGTGGAGGACTGGATGATGGCCGGCAAGTCGAGCTCCTCCACCAGGTACCGCGTCACGGCAGCAGGATCCATCCGGTCCAGGATCGCGATGACGTCGACCCGCCGCGCGATAGCATCCACGTCGACATGCGCGGCGACGTCGTTTACGTCCACCCGCTCGGTCACCACCGCCGTCAGGTCAAGCTGGTCAAGCAGGGCGGCGGCCAGGCCGGGCACGCGGGCAAGAACGAGCCGGGCCACGGCCGATGTCAGCGCCTCCCGATCCTGACGACCTCGCACCGCAGCCTGGCGCAGCCATGGCCGCGGCCATGCCTGCAGGGTGCGGCCGGCGAGCGGTGCGGCGGTCCGCGCGGCAGAGGTGAACGGTGCCATCGCCGAATCGAGCAGCGGCCGTCCGAGACGGAACACCGACCGGGCGAATCCGGCGGCGTCCGCCCCGATCCCGATCGCGACGTCCGCGGCGGCGACTGCGCTGTCCGCCGCCTGCTGCGCGCGCGTCGGCGGTGGTGGTGGTGTCTGCTGTGTCATCTTTTCATCGTTCTCGCCGGAGGGCGCAATGCCTCACCCGCGGCGGGGGAGGCAGCGGTCAGCGGACCGGGCGACGATCGCGGCATGCTCGCCGGCGAAGGCGATCACGGCGCGGCTTGCCCGCGCCTGCGGTGCCGGTGACAGGAGGTGACCGATGACCGATACGAGCACAGCGGACGGGAACGTGCCGGCTTCGGAGGGAAACTCGCTCAGCCCTGACGAGCGGGCCGAGCTGGAGGCGCTGCGTCGCGAAGTGACGACACTGCGCAGCCAGCCGACACCGAAGCGCCATCGCGTCGGCTGGCGAACTCCGGTGGCCACCTTCCTCATCGTGGTCGGCTGCGTTCTCGCCCCCCTCTCCGTACTGGGGGTGTGGACCGCAAACCAGGTGTCGGATA
>Ga0335072_10002950_pt1 | contig 25989 bp, 23 predicted proteins | sample Lox_Sample_21_FD_206725 | JGI IMG/M metagenome (GOLD analysis project Ga0335072, IMG submission 206725) | Soil microbial communities from Loxahatchee National Wildlife Refuge, Florida, United States - Lox_Sample_2.1 | ecosystem: Environmental > Terrestrial > Soil > Wetlands | place: USA...
GCGGCCGTCTGGGTCACCGGCGCGGCCGTCTGGGTCACCGGCGCGGCCGTCTGGGTCACCGGCGCGGCCGTCTGGGTCACCGGCGCGGCCGTCTGGGTCACCGGCGCGGCCGTCTGGGCCACCGGCGCGGCCGTCTGGGCCACCGGCGCGGTCACCGGCGCGGTCACCGGCGCGGTCACCGGCGCCACCGTCTTGGTCATCGGCGCCGTGCTGGAGGTCGCGGAACCGTGGCCAGACGCCCCGACAACCTCGACGAGGCCGCTGCTGGCCGGAATCGATGTTGAGGGCGAACCGCTTGCGACAGAGGTGGTCGCCGACTCCAGGGTGTTGGCACCCGGTGCGGTAGCAGACGTAGTGGCGACCGAAGTGGTCTCCGTTGATTCCGAGGCGACCAGCCCGTAACTCACTGAGCTTGTCGACGCAGGGGCCGCAGAAATCTCGTTGGTGGACGGTGCCACCATCTGCGTACTGCTCCCGGTGGAGGATGGCGACGACCCAGGGACCACACTGGACGCAAGGTCTGGATTTGTGTTGCCGGCATCAGACGACGCACTCAGTGTGCTCGGTGGCGCCTGCAAAAGCTCTGAAGAAACAGCAGGCGCGGAAGCATCCGACGAGGGAGCCGTAGATGACGAGGGAAGATCCGTTGATGTCTGTCCTGTGTTCGTACTCGCGGTGGACGCACCGACTTCACCTGCAGCCGAACTCACTGCGCCAGTCACGTCCGAAGTCACCGGTGCGGTGTTAACACTCAGTGCTGCAGCCTTGGCCGGGGAGAAGAGAAACAAGAAAGCAGCAGCTACGAGCACCGCGAAGCCGAACCACATCAAGTGGCGAAGAATTCGGACGCGACCATACATACCGTCCGTAGCAATCTCTTGGAGATTTCCCTGGGATAGTTCCGCCATCGCCGTTCCTGCGGACTTAGTGGGAATGAAAATTGCGGTGCGAACATCGACTGCGTTCGCCAGTTGGGTTAATAACCCACAGGGACGACCTGAAACCGGGACTTTTCGGCTTCATTTTCCTGAAGTCACGGCGAGCAGCGTGCGTTTCCGACGACGTCTGCTCAGACTTGCGGATTCAATAGTCGACTCACGAGTAAACCAAGAGAAAAGTCGACGAGGTGCGAACAGCAGCTAACTCTCTGTGCATCGCGCGGTGTCTCCGGGTCGGCCCTCGGGGGAAAGTTTCGGCTGGTTTCTAACGGAAATGAATTTGTTCGTTACGACAAGTGTGTCGTTTCTACTGACCTCTTGAGCTTTTTTAGAGTTTCGCTATGACGCAATTCGGAAAGCGCGATCCGGACTTGAAGCTCTGCGTAGCCCTCGTCGAGCCGCTGCGTCGAAGGCTGTTTCTGTATCTCATTGCTGCCGCCGAGCCAGTCGGCCGCGACAAGGCGGCTGCCGCGCTTGGCGTCGCGCGGTCGGTCGCAGCCTTTCATCTCGACAAGCTTGCGGAGGCGGGCGTCTTGGCCGTTGAGTATCGGCGTCAGACTGGTCGAACGGGACCGGGCGCAGGACGTCCCGCCAAGCTGTACCGGGTCGTCAAAGATGAATTCGCTTTCAACGTGCCCGAACGCCGCTACGAGCTCGCCGCGGCGGTTCTCGCGCACGCTGTCACCGAAGCTGACGTAGCATCGATTCCGGTGGCGGACGCACTGCGAAAGGCAGCGCGCCGATTCGGGTGCGCGATGAGTGAGGACTTCGGCGACTCGAGCGGAACGACAGCGCAAGACGACCTCGAACGGATCGCGGGGGTCCTTGATCCGTACGGCTATCAACCCTGCGTCGGGTCAGGCCGCATCACGCTCGGGAATTGCCCCTACCGAGCGTTGACTGCCGAGTACCGAGGAGTCGTCTGCCGCATGAACCTCCGGTTGCTCAAGGGCGTACTGAAGGGCGCGGGGACGAAGGACCTCTCGGCGCGCCCAGATCCGTCAGCGGCGCCGTGCTGTGTCACGATCACAGCACGCTGATCGTTAGTTGGTGGTGACGCACCACTGAGCCCGAGCACGCCGCGCGCGGCGACTGCAGTCGCGCTTCGATGAAGCCGGAATCAACTTCTCTCGCGAACGTTTGGTGACACTTTCGTGTCACCTTGTGTCCCGCGAGGCGGCGGCGCACCTCCAACGGTGCCCTGGCCTGCACTGTCGCAACCAAGCCACCCTAGGAGATGGCGGGAATCGAGGACGAAAGACGAGAACACGAAAGCGCAGGCTGATGCGATCTTGCCCCATCTGGAAGTATTCATTGACTGACAAGCACCAAACAACCACCGCTAGTGACCGGAATTCGGTGTCTTTTCCGCGCTCGCGTGTCTTTTTCGTGTCACGATACGGCCTTGTGAAGTCGACCTGATCACCGAGTCCGCGCCTCGGGAGGCATCGCCTGCGACGTGATCAGCCCGCTCGTGCCTTTCGGGACCTCGAGAAGCGCCGAGTAGACGTCACGTTCAACGGGCAGAAGCCATCGGCAGATTCGTGAAGCACGAGTGCCCGCGTGCGCCAGAAGCCACACGGTTCAGCTCGCGGCCCGCTCGGCGACAGCCCGCTGCACGTAGCTGAGGATTTCCGGCTGGATCCGATAGAGATTGCGGCGGTCGTACCAGCTCACGACGAGCAGGCCCAAAACCGCGAAGAACGCGAGCTCCGCGCAGAGGACGACGACCGCCTGAGATAAGCCGGCCTGCCACTGGGCGCCGAAATAGAGGACCTCCCTCGCTCCGCCCAACGTCTGTCGCAGCGGTTCGACTTGGCCGACGACTCGGAAGAATCCGGGGAGCGCTTGGGTGGGCACGGTTCCACCGGACGAAGCCAGTGAGAGATACAAAATGAGCACCATTGCAAGCAGCTGTCCGAAGGAACCGAACGCCGCCAACAACGCGAGCGTTCCGGTCGCGACCATGAAAGTGGTCAGGCTGAGCAGGAGCCACAGGATGCCGAAGTTCGGGGCATACATCGCGAAGCCCCCGACCGCGATCACCAGGATGACTGCCGCCAATATCGGAGCCGCAACCGCGCCCATCGACCACTTGGCCAAGAGGGTCTGGCGACGAGTGATCGGGAGCGGCATCCGAAATTTCCACTTTGGGCCCAGATCGGTCGCGGCGTAGCCCAGCGCAGCGTCCATCGATGAATTGATGACGGTGCCGGCCAGGAAGCCCGCAAGGATCGCGATGAGCGACACGTAGAAGGCGCTGAGTCCCAGGGCCGAGCGGGAGGGGAGTGGCCGATACGAGGTGGGAAGGAGCCTGATGGGATCCGACACCTGCGCGGCCAGCTCCGCATTCGACTTGACGGCGGCCGTGCTTTGGGCTGCCAGCGCCGACCCGAGAGCCTTGGAGGCGTCGTCGACCGCCGGCGTGATGACACCCGCCGCCAAGTTCACGCCCAGGCTTCCGAGACGCAGATTCTCCAGCAGTTCGACGTCCGGCGTGGTGGGCGGATGCGTGCCCGGTTGGGCGGCGTACCCGGCATCGAGAAGAGCGGAGGCCGTGAACGTGGCGGGGATGACGACGGCGACATAGGCGCCCCCTCGGTTCATCGTCGTTTCGGCGTTTGCCAGAGACGTGACGTCGAGGGCGAGCTTGCTCGTCACCTCCGGGCTGCTTTCGAGAACATGGACCAATGACTGACCCAGGTCGAGGTGACCCGTTGGGCCCTGCGCGCCTGCGTCCTGGTCGACGACCACCACCGGCAAGCCCTGGAGATGGTCGGCAGGATCGATCACCGACCCGATGTAGATCGCCGTGACGAGTCCGATGATGATGACCGGGATGGCAAGCGGGAGCATCCAGGCCCGTGGCACACGCAGCACGTTTTGTGCCCGCACCGTGCCCCATTTCGGCCCGCCCTTTGGAGCCGGGTTGTTGGCTGGGTCCTCGGCCACCTGATGTCCTCCGTCGATCCTTCTGCTTCGAGGTGAAGTCGTGCTCTCGGGATCAGCCCGCGGCTCCGGGCCGAGACGACAGCTGCGCCGGGCTCGGCTCGGTCGCGTGCTTCGCTTGCGCCGTCAGACGACCGGTGACGGTGTAGGCGTAGCCCAGCGCTCCGAAGGGGACGATGACCCGGAGCAGGACTTGCCGGGAGTCGGTCGCGCCGGCGAAGACCAGTGAGAGCGTCCCCACCACGAAAGCCAGGCCCCAGATCAAAGAGATCTTGCGGTTCAGCGCGTGGAAGTGCGGGGTCTTCCAGACCTCGGGCGGCGCCTTTTCCCGCGCATAGCTCTCGGTGAACGGGTGGCCGATCAGCACGGATCCGAAGACGATCACGGTGAGGGAGCCGTGTGCCACTGCCTGGGCGTAACGGCCCCAGGTGGTGATGTCGCTCGGATGAAGGATCGCCAGCAGCGTCAACAGGCCGATGAAGTAGACGACTCCGACCACGTCGAAGAGATGGGCCTTGCCGCGGGTGGCGGCACGGACCAGGACCACGATGGCTGCCACGCCGGCCACGCCCGCTGCGACGTAGACGTTGGTTACACGGACGGCCATAATGAAGAGCAGCCACGGAGCAAAGCTCCAGATCAGTTCAGACATTGTCGGATCCTTTCGGTGGGTGGGGTGAAGCCGTCGATGGGTCGTTTTGGTAGAGCCGTTCGACGAGAGCGAGGAACTCCAGGTTCCCCGAGAAGGGCCGGACTTCGGAACAGCCAGAAGCCCGCACCGTTCCGGCGGGACGGCCGTCCTCGCCCTGATGGATCTCGATGATGATCTCCATGCGGACAGCCTGAGCAACAGTGGCGCTCGCGTCCCTAGGGCAACTCCCTAATTCCCCGCCCTAGCGTTGAAGCTCCGGACGACCGCGACCCCCGCCATTGGGATCCCGTCACCGTCGTACGGAACTCGAGACGGCCGTCTCCCGGGCGAGACCACCGCTGAGATCCCCTGATCACACCGGCATTTTCGACCGGGACCCCGGCTATCGTGGTCGTGGGGATTACGCGCTGAGCGACCCAGGGGCCACTGCATGTCTTCGGGGCACGACAAGACCAGGGACACTCTGTTCGTCGGACGAGGGTCGGAGCTGGGCGTGCTCGATCGCGCCGTTCGATCGGCCTCCGAGGGTCGTCCCACGGTGGTCTGGATCGAGGGCGCCGCGGGTTCGGGAAAGACCACCTTGGTCCGACATGCCTTGGCCGAGTGCCCGGAGCCTTTCGTCTCCACCGCGGTCGCCGGCGAGGAGCTTGCCAGCGCGGTGCCCTACGACCTCTCGCGCAGATTGGGCGCCGAAAAGAATGACGATGGCTTCGCCGTCGGGCAGGAGCTGCTTGGTTTGTGGGCGCACCGGCAAGAGGACGGACCGGTCGCCGTTCTGATCGAGGACGCCCACTGGGCGGACGCCGAGTCCCTCCAGGCTCTGCTGAGCGCGACGCGCCGCCTCGAGCGCGATCGCGTCGTCGTCCTCCTGACCAGCCGCCATCCTCCGAACGAAGGATGGGAGCGATTCGTCCGGGACGATGAACGGTGTCAGAGGTTGGTGCTCGGGCCATTCCAGGCCGACGACGTCGCCGCACTTGCCTCCCTCTACGACAGAGACCTCACGAGCTACGAAGCGGCGCGCCTCACCGAGCACACAGCCGGTCACCCGCTGTGGGTCCACACGCTGTTGATGGAGTTGACCGAGGCCGAGCTGAAAGCGCCGGGCAGCCTCCCGGCGCCCCAGTCCCTCGCGTCGGCAGTGACAGCACGTCTCGGCACCGTGACCTCGCCGGGCCGGGACCTCGCCGCCGCGATGGCCGTGATCAATCAGCGGGAGCCGGTGACCGTGGTCGCGAGGGTGGCGGGGATCGAGCAGCCGCTCGAAGCATTGGACGCTCTGCTTCCAACCGGCTTTGTCCGTTGGGACCCTCGGGCGTCCGGCTCGCCGGTCGAGTTTTCTCATCCGCTCTATCGCCAGGCGGTCTACGACGACCTGGCCCCGGTGCGACGGCGTGATCTCCATCGCGCCGCAGCGCAGGTCTTGACCCCGGCGGCCGTCCTGGCGCACCGGGTGGCGGCGACGGTCGGCAGCGACGAGGACCTGGCGGACGAGCTCGAACGTGCCGCTGCGACAGAGATCGCTGCCGGCGTGCCCGCACTCGCTGCGCGCGACCTCCTCTGGGCGTCGTCGGTGAGCGGGAACGCCGATCGTTCCGGTCGCCTGGTCGTCGAGGCCGGGCTCGCCTTCGTCGATTCCCGTCAGGTGTACCGCGCCGCCGCACTCCGTGACCAGATCGCAGCAGCTCCCGCGTCGCCCGGCCGGGACGTGCTGCTGGGTCGGATCGCGTGGGATCGCGGAGATGCTCGTGGTGCCGAAGAATGGTTCGAAATGGCAGCCGGGGACGACGCAGCCTCCGACTCGATCGTGGCGGGAGCGTTGTCCAAGCTGGCGGAGATCCACCTCACTCGAGGAGAGGGGAGGGAGGGGCTCGACGCCGCCGAGCGAGCCCTGGCCGTCGCCGTCGGCGGCACGAGCGCCGAACGAAACGGTTGGAACATGCGGGCGCTCGGCATCGGGCTCCTCCACGGTGCGCCGGCCGCGCTGGACGCTCTCCGTGAGCGCCTTCCGGCGGATGCCCGCCAGGTTCCGGGCCGCGAGGTCGAGATGTTGGTCATCCGGGGCATGCTCAACTACTACGCCGCCCGGACGAGCGAGGCCATCGACGACCTGCGCACCGCTGTTCGCCTCGCCGACAACGGCGCGGGGTCGAACCAACTTGCCCGGTGCCACTACTTCATGGCCTCCTCGTTGACGCGCCGGGGTGACTGGGAGAACGCGACCGTGCAGGCAAGGACGGCGCTGTCGGTCGCGAGCGAGGACGAGATGGTGTGGACGGAGCCGCAGTGTCACGCCGCCTTGGGAATACTCCAGGCCTTCCGTGGAGACTTCGAGAGTGCCGAGCATCAGATTGCCGCTGGCCTCAGTCGCGCTGCCGCGCTCGACAACCTCGAGGGCGTCGCCGCGGCGATTGTCGCCGCGGGAGCGCTCGCCCGCGCCAGGGGCGATGCCGGCGAAGTGGTGGTCCAGCTCGAGGGGTTGGTGGCGTCGCCGCCGATGCTGGCTGTGCTGCAGTTCTGGCCGTGGTTCGTCGACGCATTGATCGAGACCGGACAGATCGAGCGCTCCGAGAGGGAGATCGAACGGCTCGAGGCTGCCGCCCTGGTCCGCGGGCTCGATCTCCATTGGCAGATCGTGGTGCTTCGGGCCCGCTGGGCGGCAGCTGCAGGTCGCCCCGATGATGCCGTCCCGATGTACGCCGAAGCCCTCGCCCACCTCGGGGCGGACGATCCCTTCCTGGACCGCGCGCTCGCCCACCAGTCCTACGGACGACTTCTTGCGGCGCGAGGAGATCGAAGGGGCGGAGTCGAGCAGCTCGAGCTCGCGCGCGAGATGCTGGCGCCGGTTGGGGCAGTCCCCTTCGTCGCCAGCATCGATGATGACCTCAGTGCAGCGGGTCACGCGTCTACCTCGCGTCCAGCGCGGGAACGGTCTGCCCTCGAGTTGACCGACCGCGAGCGGGACGTCGCGACCCTCGTCGCACAAGGGATGACCAATCCCGAGGTGGCGGCCGAGCTCTATGTCAGCCGCAAGGCGGTCGAGTATCACTTGCACAACATCTTCGGGAAGCTCGGCATCAGATCCCGGCGGGAGCTCCGCGGCAGCGAGGTGCTGGCCTGACCAGCGCTCGATGGACTTCAACCGAGCCGGCGAAGCCGCGAACCCGACGGACTGGGATCGGGCTCCCGCCGCGGAGGGCGTGCGAAGGAGAACTAGGGAGGCTCCCTAGGGACTGAGCGAGGCGGTTCCTCGAAGATCGAAGTGTGGGGACCGTCCCTGAAGCGCAGCCGGCGAGCGGAGGATCGGCAGATGAGAGCCGGGTGCAGCCACGCTGGCACGTCGTCGCGCAAACCGTGGCGATCGTCGGCGTCGCGGCGGGCGTCGGCGCCGCGGTCTACCTGCAGCACGGCACGATCGGCGAAGGGCTGCGACAGCTCGGAAGCATCAAGTGGCGTTGGGTCGTGGTCGCCGGCAGCTGCGAACTGGTCTCCATGGTGGCGCTGGCCCTCCTGTACCGGGACCTGCTGCGTGCGAACGAGACCCGGCTCGGGGTGCCGTGGATCCTGGCTTGTTGTCTCGCCTCCAACGCCATCAGCCTGAGCGTGCCCGTCATCGGGTCGGGCATAGCCACGCGCCGGACCTTCCGACGGTTCCGCCAGGGTGGGGCTGACGCAACCACCGCGAGCTTCGCGTTGACGGTGGCCGGCGTCGTCTCCACCGTCACCATGGCGACGGTGATTGCCGCCGGGGCCGCGCTCTCGGGCAATCCGGCGGCGGCGGTCACTGGGGTGGCCGGGGCGGTCGTGATGCTCGGCGCGGCCGTCGCCGTTGCCGTCGAGCTCCACAGTGACAGGGGCAGGACGCGCCTCGTCAGGATCGTCCGCGTGGCGATCGGTTGGTCCGAGCGCATCATCCGCCATCCGAAGGGCGAGCCCGACGTCCTGGCCCGAAACGCCCTGGCCTCGCTCGAGCGCATGCGGCTCGGTTTCGCCACGACAGGGCGGGTGGCGGTCTGGGGCCTCGTGAACTGGTGGGCGGACGTCGCCTGCCTGCTGTTCTCGCTCTGGGCCGTCGGACTCGATCACCTTGCGGTCGGGAAGATCGTGCTCGTCTGGCTGGCCGGGACCGGTGCCGCCACCCTCACCCCCACCCCGGGCGGCATCGGCGCCGTCGAGGTCACCATGGTCGCCGCCCTCGCGGCGTTCGGGGTACGGGGCCCCGATGCCATCACGGCGGTCCTGGTGTACCGGCTCATCACCTTCAAGGTCATCGGCAGTTTCTGGGCCGTCGCCTACGAGTACGTCGACCGGCACAGGCGGCCTCACGCGCGAAACGAAGGCGTGGCCACCTGACGTCTTTTGTGCACCCTGCGCCCGTTCCCGTCGGCTTCATGGCCGTCACCTCTTCTGCCAAGAGCGGGTTTTGCACCCGCTGGCGTCACACGACAGCGCCTGTCTTCTCGGAAGATGAAGTTCTAGGCCGGCTGGAGCTGTGCATTCTTCCGATGTTGGGGTCCCCGAGGCCCATAGTCGAGCTCCGCCCCGCGATTGCTGCTGTGGATGACGGCGGCCGGAGCATCGTGTGGACTCATGACCGATTCCACGAAGATCATCCGGTCGTTCGGGGCACCGAGCGCGTCCCGTAGATCCTCTACCGTCTTCACGACGAACGATCTCGCTGTGGTCTCCGGGTGGAACACCTTCGGAAGGTCGGCGTAGGCCCAGTTCGCGATGTCGTTGTAGTGCTCGTCCTTCCCGATGTAGCCGCGCTCGATGGTGTAGCCGCCGTTGTTGATCAGGAAGATGACCGGCTTGTGATCGTGTCGAAGGATCGTCGACAGTTCCTGCGCCGTCTCTTGGAACGAGCCGTCCCCGACGAAGAGCAAATGGCGGCGCTCTGGTGCCGCGGTCAGGGCGCCGAGGAGGGCCCCGACGCTATAGCCGATCGAGCCCCAGGTGACCGACGCGATGACGCTGCAATCGGGCGGCAAGCGCAGCCCGAAGATCGCATAGGACGTGCCGTTGTCCGTGTAGAGCACGTCGCCCGGACGGAGGTAGCCTTGGATCGCCTCCCAGTACGCGGCCTGGGTCAGGTGGTCTGAGCCGTTGGCTCCCATGGCTCCTGGCGGTTGGGCGGCCGCAGCCGCAGCGCGCGTCGGTGCTTGAGGGACCGCATCGACGACGCTGCGCAAGACCTCCTTGAGCGTCACCGCCTGATAGTTCTCCTCGCCGATGTCGACCGAGTGCCCGCGGGCGCGGATCGTGTCAGCCGGCAGCGAAGCCGTGAAATCGCCCGAGGTCCCGTCGATGGGCCGGTAGGCGATGGAGAGCAGGCAGTCGCTGCCCTCGATGGCGCTCACCGTCGTCGGCGCACTCGCCTTGCCGTTGTAGATCCCGACGTAGTGTGCGAACGTCTCGTCGATCACGCCCTTGGCCGGGCCGGTCACCGCGACCGGCATCTGAAGCTTCTGGGCCAGCTGAGTGATCTCCGCCGCGGCGCCGTAGCGGTCCGCGTCCTGATCCACCAAGATCGCCGGTGAGGTCGCGCGGGACAGCTGTTTGGCAATTGCGGCGCTGCACGACTGCAGCCGCTCCGGGTCGCTCGCCGGCTGAACGAGGGAGAGGGGAGCGTCGGGGACTTCGATGTCGAGGTACGCGATGTCTGATGGAAGTTCCATGTAGACAGGGAGCTTCTCCCGCCAGGCCGAGAGAATGAGCCTGTCGATCTCCATCGCCGCATTGGAGGGTGTGAGCCGGGTCTGGGCGACGGTTACTTGTGCGAATGCACCGAGGAAGCGGTTCCAGGTTCCGTCGCCCATGGTGTGGTGCATTCCAAGGCCCCGTTCGATGGACCGCAGCGGAATGGACCCGGCGATGCAGACGACCGGCACGTGCTCGGAGTAGGACCCAGCGACTCCGTTGATTGCGCCCATGGCGCCGACAGCGTTCGTGACCGCGAACGCCCCCATGCCGTTCAAGCGGGCGTAGCCGTCAGCGGCGTAGGACGCATTCAGCTCGTTGCAGTTCCCGACCCACGTCTGTGTGTGATTGTCTTCGAGTTGCTGCAGGAGCTCGAGGTTGAAGTCGCCAGGTACACCGAAGAGGTGGTGGACACCGGCCTCCTTGAGTCGCCGGAGCAGGAACTCGCCGATAGAGGTCCAGTTTGACTGGGTGGGCATGGTGACTCCCTTCTGAGGGTCCAGTCACCTAGATGTCGCCCCGTTGTGAAACTCGCAACTGTGTCGCCTGACTCAGTGAAGACGGAGTGTGCTTCTGCGCCGATGAGCCACCCGAGCCAAACCTCGCTGCGAGTCCTCCACAGTTGCAACGATTGACGAACCCAAGATTCCGGACACACACGGAACTGTTCGTTTTCGTGGTCGCCCCTCTCGTTCGCACCCGCGGACACGAAAGAGACTGCAACGGAAGTTATGCCGGGGGAGATGACTCGTCAAGGGGCACACACGATGTCGAGAGCACAGGGCTCCGCAAGCTTTCACGAAACGTTGAAACCGGTCGTGTCTCGAGCGGTACTTCCCAATGAAGCCCGCCGTCGGGCATCCAGCGCGGCGTGTCTTTCGTGTGTCCCGCGGCGCCGAGAGGAGCGACAGCGCACCTCCAACGATGTCCCGGTCTGCACGTTCGCAACCAAGCCACCCTTGGAGGTGGCGGGAATCGAAGGACGAAAGGCCGAGTGGGGTAAGACCACGTCAGCGGCACTGCGATGAATCCACCTGCGAATGCCGGGGGGCGGACTGATACGTGGTGGTACGTGCTGGCACACCCTGGCACTCTCAGGTTCCTCGCGTGTGTGTCCCAGCCGTGTCCCGTTCAGCATCATCGACGAGGACCGGGCAGGCTCCGGTCAGCTCGCACCTTCATGAGATCCGAGTGGGACCTTTCCGCAAGCGGAGTAGCCTGTCATCACGCGTTTGTGGGACCGAGTGGCGTGCCGAGAGAACATCGGCAGCCAGTTCCGCCTTGCCGATGCCGCAGGAGCGGAGCGATGACTCCAAGACCCGAAGGAAGGTCCCAGGGTCTATGAAGAAACTTGCAAAGTTGTCGTGGCGAGGGCGAGGAACCGGGGGCACCTGCACGGCCGAGGTGGATCAGCCCATCGTCGGCTACAAGATGGGCGCCAAGAGCCGGACCAATCCGTTCGCCACATCCGGAGCCGAGGGTTCGGTACCCACCGTGTCCTGGATCTCTTTTGATGGAAACGTCTACTGGATTCGGCTCTCACCGTCGCAAGGCTGGCCGCGAACAATTCGGGTTACGCAAGGGGATGTGGACGGCATAAGGCCTTAACGAAAAAGGCGATCGAATGGGCGCATGGGCGCCACCTGCATGACGCGGCCGGATATGAGCGGTTCCCTGATACCATGTGCAGTGCACGTGGCATTCAGCCGGCGTGGGCCTGTTCGAATTCACACCCCGAGTTGGCCATCTCATCAACTCGAACGGAGTTCGACATCTCTTCCTTCATTGACCTTGGCGTCGACGCGCCCATCGTTCGCCGTCTCGACGACCTCGGAATAACCGACCCCTTGCCGATTCAGTCGGCGACCATTCCTGAAGCTCTGGCCGGGCGTGACATCTGTGGACAGGCGCCCACCGGATCCGGGAAGACACTGGCCTTCGGCGTGCCGCTTGTCAGCGGGGCGACCGCGGCCGAACCACGGCGCCCGGTGGGCCTGGTCCTCGTGCCGACGCGGGAGCTCGCGGACCAGGTCCGCGGCGTGTTGGCCAACCTGATGGGCAAGAGGGCCCAGCGTGTGGTGGCTCTCTACGGCGGTACGGCCTACGGGCCGCAGCGCCAATCTCTGCGACGGGGTGCGGACATCGTCGTGGCGTGCCCGGGCCGTCTCGAGGACCTCGTCGAGCGGGGCGACGTGCAGCTGCGGGATGTACGCACCGTCGTTCTGGACGAGGCGGACCGCATGGTGGACATGGGATTCGTCCGTCCGGTGCGTCGGCTGTTGGACCAGACGGCGCCCAATCGTCAGGTCCTCCTGTTCTCGGCGACGATGGGCAAGGAGGTTGAGGCGATCAGCCGGAAGTACCAGCGCGATCCGGCCCGGTACCAGATCGAGAACGAACCCTCCGAAACACCTGATGTCACGCACCACTTCTGGAGCGTGCCGCGCGCCGACCGGGCACAGCTGACCGCAGAGCTGGTAGCGCGGCACGGCCAGGCGTTCGTGTTCTGTCGCACGAAGCAGGGAGCCGACAGGGTGGCGCGACAGCTGCGCTCCGCAGGAATCGACTCCGCTCCGATTCACGGGGACCGGTCGCAATCCCAACGGGCCAGAGCGCTGGCCTCATTTGCCAGCGGTCGGACCCGCGCACTGGTGGGGACCGACGTCGTCGCCAGAGGGATCCATGTGGACGATGTCCCCTGCGTCGTGCACTTCGATCCCCCCGGCGACGCGGAGAGCTACGTACACCGCTCGGGCCGCACCGGCCGGGCTGGGAGCGCTGGCACCGTGGTGTCGCTCGTCCCACACGAACAACAGGCAGAGGTGCGCACACTGATGCGCGAGCTCGGCTTCTCCGCTGCGGTGACCGAGCCCTTCGAGACCGCGGCATCGCGCCTGCGTCCGCGGCGGGCATCAGATGCGGCGCGGGCGAACCGCCCGAAGGGCCAGGCGCACCCGAAGCCGTCTCGCCGCCAAAAGGCGAGCTCGTCGAGGCTCCGGGGCACCGTCACGTCCTTCGACAAGCGGCGTGGCTATGGCTTCATCGCGGGCCCCGACGGTACCGACGTCTTCGTGCACCATTCGACGCTCCGCAGGAACGGGTCGAGCCGTGCCTTCCTCCGTGAGGGCGAGCGCGTCGACTTCGAGCTCGGCGCGGGGCGCCGGGGCCGTGAGGCCCGCAACGTCGAGGTGGCCGAGTCGGTGGCCTCCTGACGAGCGTCGGCGTCGTGCACCGAGCGCTGTGTGGCGACCGGTGCACCTCCAACGATGCTCACGCACGCCGACGCGCGCCTGAGCACCCTTGGAGGTGGCGGGAATCGAACCCGCGTCCTCCGGAGCCGCAGTAGGCCTTCTCCGAGCGCAGCCGGCAAGAGATTGTCGGGGGCGGCACTTCTGCCGGCGGCAATGCCGCCCCGTAACCAACCTAGATGTCCTCAGCGTTCAGTTGGTGTGACGCACTGAGTGAGCCCTACTGCATGACGCCCGTGATCTGATCCGTAGGGCGGGGACCAGGCGGACGTCGCTACCTAAGCAGCGAGCGCGAGCTGTGGTTGCTCGGCGTTTGTTTTTGGTTCCGGCTCTTTAACGTGGCTCCGGAGACCACGGCTCGCTTCTCCTACCTTGACGACCGAAGTCGAAACCGATCACCCCCATGTCTGGGTCCCGGCCGCTGTGACCGGTCATTCCAGTTTACGGCCCGCTGGTGGTCGATTGGGCAGGCCCGATACGGCCAAACGGCCGGAACGCCCAGCCCATCAGCCCGGCAGCCGGCTCAGCCCGCCCAGTGGCCGACCTCCTTGGCTGCCCGGGCGGCCTCCTGTTCGGCGTCGCGCGCCTTGAGCAGGTTGCGCTTGTCGTAGAGGCGGCGGCCCTTGGCCAGCGCGAGTTCCACCTTTGCCTTGCCGTCACGGAAGTAGAGGGAGGCTGGGATGATGGTGAGCGATTGCTGCTGCGTCTGGCCCATCAGCTCGTCGATCTGGGCTCGATGCACCAAGAGCTTCCGCTTCCGGTCCGGGTCGTGGGCGCCGAATCCCGAGCCGTACTGCCACGGCGGGATGTGCATCTGGAAGAGCCAGAGCTCGCCGTCGTCGACCCGGGCGTAGGCCTCGTTGAGTTGCGCCTTGCCCTGGCGCAGCGACTTCACCTCGGAGCCCTGCAGCACGATGCCCGCCTCGAAGGTCTCGAGGAACTCGTACTCACGCCGGGCGCGCCGGTTGGTGGCGACGACGCGGTCGCCACCTCGATCCTCGCGGGCCGCCGCCCGCTTCGCGATCTGCTTCTTCGCCCTGGCCATGAGGGGTACGAGGGTACCCTTCTCGGGTGCTCCGCCTGCCCCGCGCCATGTACATGGAGATGGTCGCCCACTGCCTGTCCGGTCTGCCCGACGAGGCGTGCGGCCTCCTGGTCGGGGCCTACGAGGGGGAGGAGGCGTCCCACCTCTTCCCGACCGCGAACGCGGCCGCGTCGGCGATGGTCTACGAGATCGACCCGAAGGAGATGCTGCGGGTCGACCGGGCGGCGCAGAAGCTCGGCGCCGACATCATGGGGGTCTTCCACTCGCACACCCACACCGACGCCTACCCCTCGCCGACCGACGTGGCGCAGGCGACCGACCCCGGGTGGCACTACGTCCTCGTCTCCTTGCGGGATACCCACCCGGTCGTCCGCAGCTACCGGATCCGTGACGGGGTGATCGCCGAGGAGCCCGTAGACGTCCCCGGCCTCGCGGTCCCCGGCCTCGACCCCGCCTGACTCGTCCCCTCTGGCCTCGACGTGCCGGGTCCGGGGGCCTTGTAGAATCGTTACCGAATCAGTCAACAATCACCGGCGCCGGCCATGCCGGGCGGTGCATGCCCACAGACCCAGCGAGGAGACCCCCGTGGCCGTCGATGTCCGCCTCCCGACCGTCCTGCGCACCCAGGCTGGTGGCGCCTCCGTCGTCAGCGTGGACGGGTCCACCATCGGCGAGGTCCTCGGGAAGCTCGTGGCCGAGTACCCCGGCATGGCGGGCCAGGTCCTCACCACCGACGGTGCGTTGCACAAGTTCGTGAACGTCTACGTCGACGACGACGACGTCCGCTATCTGGACGGCCTCGACACACCGGTCCACGACGGCGCGGAGGTGTCGATCCTCCCCGCCGTGGCCGGCGGCTGACGCCGGCGAGCGGTCCGGAGTCGTGACGCTCTATCCGTCGGTCCTCGACCTGATCGGCAACACGCCACTGGTCGACATCTCGACGCTCAGCCCCAACCCCGCGGCACGGCTCTTTATCAAGCTTGAGGGGCAGAACCCGGGTGGGTCGGTCAAGGACCGCGTCGCGCTCTCGATGATCGAGGAGGCCGAGCGCGCCGGCGTGCTCGTCCCGGGCAAGCCGGGTCAGGTGCTGATGGAGCCCACCTCGGGCAACACCGGCATCGGGCTCGCCATGGTGTGCCGGGTGAAGGGCTACCACCTGAAAGCGGTGATGCCGACGAACGTGTCGGTCGAGCGCCGCCAGCTGCTCGAGCTCTGGGGTGCCGAGATCATCGAGTCCCCCGGGACCGAGGGCTCCAACGGTGCGGTGCGCATGGCGCGCGGCCTGGCCGAGGAGCACCCCGAGTGGGTGTTCCTGTACCAGTACGCCAACCCGGCCAACCCCAAGGCGCACTACGAGGGGACCGGTCCCGAGATCCTGCGGGACTGCCCGGGCATCACGCACTTCGTCGCCGGCCTCGGGACGTCGGGGACGCTGCTCGGCGTGGGCCGCTTCCTGCGCGAGAAGCTCGGGGAGAAGGTGCAGATCTGGGCCGTCGAGCCACCCGCGGGCGAGATGGTCGACGGGTTGCGCAACCTCGACGACGGCTACATCCCGCCCATCTTCGAGAGCCTGGGCGGGGCCGACCTGCTCGACCGCAAGACCGTCGTGCGGCCCCGCGAGTCCATCGAGTGGACGCGGCGTCTGACCGAGGTCGGCATCTTCGCCGGGATCTCGTCGGGCGCGGCACTCGCCGGCGCGGTCAAGTGCGCAGCGTCGCTGCCCGAGGGCGAGGCCGCCTCGATCGTCGTGGTCTCCGCCGACGGCGGATGGAAGTACCTCTCGACTGGCGCCTGGACCGACGACCTCGACGAGGTCACCGAGCGCGCCAAGGGGATCATCTACTTCTAGGCGCCCCGTGCCGGTCAGGTGGTCGCGAGGCGCCGCATGGCCTTGGCGTACGAGCGTGGCGCCAGCGTCCGGGCGATCGGCGCCAGGAGCGGGAGACGCGCCGCGTTGATGTCGATCAGCGGCCCGCCCATGCGATGGACCGTCAGCGTCGCCACCTGTTCGGCCGTGCGGCGCACCATCTTGGGTGGCAGCGACCCGCCATCCTCGTTGCCCGACAGGCCCATCGCCGTCGGCACCCATCCGGGATAGAGGACGTGCACGTGGACGCCGAGTGGAGCCACCTCGTTGGCGACCGACTCGCTGAAGGCTGAGATGGCGGCCTTGGACGCGGCGTAGGCGCCTTGTCGGGGCTCGGGAGCTCGGGCGGTGTCGGACGACACGTTGACGACGATGCCCCAGGCGCGTTCGACCATCGCCGGGACGACGGCGAGCGTGCCGGTCACGGTGGCGAAGAAGTTGACGTCGAGGACGCGGCGCACCGTCGCCTCGTCGCCGCCCGGCACCGGGAGCATGAGATCGATGCCGGCGTTGTTGACCAGGATGTCGATCCCACCTCGCTCCGATGCGACCGACTCGAGCGCGCCACGGAAGGCGTCGCTGTCGGCGACGTCGCAGACGCTCGTGGTGCTCCCAGGACTGCGCGTGGCGAGTTCGGGTTCGAGCTCGCCGAGTAGCTCCACACGCCGGGCCAGCCCGACCACCGTTGTGCCGCGGTTTGCCAGCGTGAGTGCGATGGTGCGGCCGATGCCCGAGGACGCACCGGTCACGACCGCGACGCGCCCGTCGAAGCGAGGCGAGGTGCGCTGTCGCAGGTGCACCCGCTCACCCTACGGGCGAGCTGGCGACGGCGCCGGGCCGATGACAGCCCTCAGCGGTCAGGCGGCCAGGCCGGTCCGCTCGGCGATCCAGGCCGCGAGGTCGGCCACCGTTGCGTCAGTGAGCGGTGCAGCGGCGAGCTCGAGGACGCGCGTTGCGGTGGTGGCGCCGTCGGCATCGTCGGCCGGTGGCGTCCACGGGTGCCCGTTGCGCAGGCAGAACTCGATGGTGACGACCAGCGCCACGGGTGCATTCCCGTCCTCGAGGGGATGGTTCTTGACCAGGTGCGCGCACAGGACCGCCGCCTTGGTCGGGAAGTCCGGATAGAAGTCTTCACCGCCGAAGCTGGCGAGCGGGGCGTGCAGGGCCGAGTCGGCGAGGTGGAGGCTCGACGTCTCGGCGATCCGCTTGGCCGGGGTCTCGAGCACCGCTTCGGCGATCAGCAGGAAGTCCGCCAGCTCGACGGGGCGGACCGTCTCGGGCTCGGTGCGCAGATGGGCTTCGGGGCTCATCGCTTGAGCCGCTCCAGGGCGCGCTCGTTCTGCCGGATGGCACCGGCCAGGCGGATGTAGAAGGCGCGGTCGGCCCGGCGCCGCCGCACGGACGCGTTGAGCGTCGGCCGCTTCGCCGGTGCACCGAGCGTGCCCGCCGGCGGAACGGAGCCGACTCCGTCGCTCCCGGTCTCACCCGGCGCACCGCGCGGCGAGGGGAAGGGCTGACCGTCGGGCACGGACCGATCCTACGGGTGGTGCCGGCCGCGTCGGGCCGGCTCAGCGGCGGGCCAGCTCGGACAGCTTGGTGACCGTGTTCCAGTTGCGTGTGGTGCTGAGCACGCCGAGCCGCCGTTCGAGGAACGTGCCGGTGTACTTGGTCCCGGCGTAGCCGTCGGGCGTGTAGACGTAGACCTCTTTTCCTTCCACGACCAGCTCGTCGTGGCCGCTCGGCGGAGGGTCGAGCGCGGCCACGGCCTTCTTGGTGGGCGCAGCCGCGAGGAAGGTCACGTGATGGCGGGCCGGGTTCGCCCCTGCCTTGGCATACGGACTGGCGCCCCCGATCCGGAGCAGTTCTGGGACCGTCCGGACGATCACCGCCGGCGCGCCGCCGAAGTCCGCGTCCAGCTGCTCCTCGATCGCCGCCGCGACCGAGGCTTCACTCCGCGAGCTCGCGCTGAAGAGCACATTGCCCGTCTGGATATAGGTGGTGACGTCGTCGAATCCCAGGCGTTCGAAGGAGGCCCGCAGCTCTTGCATGGCGATCCGTCCGTGGCCGGCGACGTTCACGCTGCGGAGCAGGGCGGCGTAGCGAGGCACCTGGCCACCGTAGTTGGACGAGGTCGATCGTCCTGCGGCCGGTAGCGCCCCGACCTACGCACCGTCCCGGGTCACTGGCGCGCCAGGCGGAACCGAGTGAGGTCGACAGCGGGTCGGGTTCCCTCGGCGAGATCCGCGAGCAGCTCGCCCAGCAGGGGCCCGAACTTGAAACCGTGGCCGCTCGTGCCACATCCGATGACCACGTTGCCGACGCGGTCGAGGATGAAGTCGCTGTCGATCGAGTTGTCGTAGACGCAGCGCTCGGCAGCCACCGGCTCAGGGTCGAGCGCCGGGAGGAGGCGACGCACTGCGCGCACCAGGCTGGCCAGCAGCGCCGGATCGTCAGGGAACGGTGTCGTCCCGGAGGGGTCGTATTGCTCCAGCGCCGGGCCGGGCGCGTGATGCGACACCTTGACCACGTCTCGCGTGCCGGGCACCGGCAGGCCGTAGATCATCTCGTCGCCCCACTCGATGAAGACCGGGATCTCGCAGGGCTGGTTGGCGGCACAACGGAAGTACGCCACCTGAGGCAGCGTGGGTGTCTGTGCCGCCACTCGCGGCGCGGCGGGGCCGAGCAGGCCGATGGTGTCTGGCCCCGCGCACGCGACGACGATGTCGGCGCGGAGTTCGCCGTCGCCGGTTGTGACCCGCACGCCGTCTCCGGCGTCGTCGAGCCCTGTCACCCGCGTGCCGGTGCGCACCTCGGCGTCCGCAGTGACGTACAGCGCGCGGAGGGCTTCGTCGGCGGCCAGCACGGCCGAGTCCGGTTCGACGAGCGCGGCAGCCGTGGCGGCAATGCCGGGGTAGCGCGTCCGCGCCTCCTCCGCGGTCAGCTCGTCACACCGTGCGCCGTGGGCGGTGAGCGCGTTGCGGATCGCGGCCAAGGCGGCGTCGTCGCCGAGCGTGAGCTGACCCGTCTCGTGCAAGAGCCGCTGCCCGCTCTCGTGTTCGAGGGTCCGCCACAGATCGCGTGCGGCGAGCGCCATCTCGACGTAGAGCGGATCTGGGTAGCCGAGGCGAAAGATGCGAGCTGTCCCCTTCGAGCCGGCGCGCGAGTGACCGATCCCGCCCGCCGCCTCGAGCACGCACACGGACCACCCGCGCCGGGAGAGCGATCGCGCCGCCGACAGGCCGAGCAGTCCCGCGCCGACGACGACGCAGCGGCGAATGTCGGGCACGTGTCGATCCTATGAACACCGCCGCAACGCGGGATTGACCGGATGCATCAGCGTCCCGGTCCACGAAGGACGCCGCAGTACGCTCGGCGCCAGTGACGAGCGGGATGGACGTGTCGACGCACCCGGCGGACGGCGTGCTCGGCCCCACACTCGAGGCGGATTCGGCGGACAAGGGGGAAGGGCCCCCTGAGCGCGCGGGCGCTCGTCTGGCGTCCGAAGGCGATCCGCCGGCGCCCCCAGTCCGCAACCGGTCGGTTCGTGTGCTCCGCACCTTCGGGTTCCACCTTGTCGCCATCGCGGGGTTCACGGTGCCCGCGGTCGTCCTCTGGTGGCACGTCTGGACAGGCCACCCGGCCTCGAGCCTGACCTGTGGGTGCGGCGACCCGGGTCAGCAGGTGTGGTTCACCGAATGGCCGGCCTGGGCAATCGCGCACCTGCACACCTTGTTCTTCTCCGGCGTCGTGAACGTGCCGAAGGGTGCGAACCTGCTCTCCAACACCTCGGGGCTCCTGGTGGGCGTCGTCCTCGCTCCGGTCACGTGGCTGTTCGGACCGGTCGCGGCGACGAATGTCGCGCTAACCCTGGCGCCCGCGCTTAGTGCCTGGGGGTGTTTCGTCGCCATCAGGCCGCTGGTCTCGTGGAAGCCCATTGCCATCCCCGCCGGCCTGTTCTACGGCTATTCGGCGGCCATGATCACGTCGCTGGTCTTCGGCCATGTGTCGGTGACGGTGCTGGTGATCCCGCCGCTGCTCTTCACGACCCTGCACGAGATCGTCGTCCGCCAGGAGCACTCGGTCACGCGCGACGCGCTCGTGTTGGCTGCGTTGTTGATCGTCCAGTTCTTCATCTCCCCGGAGATCTTCGTGTTGTGTCTGCTCTTCGGTACGGTGGGTCTCGTCGCCGTGGTCGCGGCGGGCTGGCGTCAGCTGCGGCCCCGGGCTGGACATGCCGCACCGGCACTCGGCTTGGCCGCGGGCGTGGTCGTGGTGGTCCTGGCCTATCCGGCCTGGTACGGGTTGGCGGGGCCGCAGGCGGTAGGCGGCGTGCTCTTCGTGCTCGCACCGCTGACCGGTGTTCCTTTCTCCGGGCTGGTGCATCCTGGGAACTATTCGGCCTTCGCCTCGAACTACATCCGTTTCGGTGGCTATCTCGGGCGTAACGGGCCCCCGCCGGACTACGTCGGCGGCGGTGCGGCTGTGGTGGCGGTGGCGTCGGTGATCGTCGGGCGCCGCCGACCCCTCACCTGGCTCCTCGCGTTACTCGTTGTGGTGAGCATCTGGCTTTCCCTCGGCGCCCGCCTGATCAGCGGCCCGCAATGGCTTTCGCACGTACCAATGCCCTGGGCGCACCTGTCGAAGCTGCCGGTCCTCAAGGAGATCCTCCCGGATCAGATCGCTCCGTTCATCTTTCTCTTCGGCGCGTTCCTGATTGCGGTCGGTGTCGACGCGTGGGTTGTCGCTCGCCGCCCGGCGGACTCGTGGTTGGCCGTGCACCGACGAGCCGTCGGGGTCGGCGTCACCGTGCTGGTCGCGGCTGTGGCGTTGGTGCCGATGTTCGTGACCTTCAATCCGCCCTTGCGCGTCGTGCCGCTGCAAATCCCTCCGTACATCCGCGACGTGGCGGGCACGGATGCGTCGAGCACCGTGCTCTTGACGGTGCCCTTTGCCGTGTCGGGGTCCTCGACGCCCATGTTCTGGCAAGCCGTCACCGGCATGCCGTTCCGGCTCGCAGGCGCCGCGTTGAAGACGCCCGACGCCACCGGCGGGCCCGTCGGCAGCGGCAGTCCCGGGTCGCCGCGCCGGATCCTGACCAACTTGACCATCATCGGCGCTCCCGAGCCGACCGGCACGACGGCAGAGATCACCGCGGTGCGTGCTGCCTTGATCCGGTGGCAGGTGAACCAGGTCGTGATCGCCGGGGCGAGCCGCGATCCGGTGTATGCGTCCGGGTTCTTCACCATGGTGATCGGGAGCGCGCCCGCCTACGTGCACCGGGCGTGGGTCTGGACGATCCCATCGGGCGGGCCGGCAACGACACCTGCCACCGGCGCGTCGCTCGCGACCTGTCGTGCGGCCGCCGCCGCATCTGCCGCGCAGTCGACGCCACTGTTCATGGCCGACTGCGTGTTGCTGGGCGCCAGGTCGTCCTGAGCGCGTCGTGCCGTGACCAGCTGTCTCTGGCGCGCTTCTGACGCACGGCGACGGGTGCTGCGGGTTGGCGGTCCTAGGCTGACGCAGTGCGGCCGATCCTCCACCTCTCCATCCCGGTGCGCGACATAGACGAGGCGCGCGCCTTCTACGTCGATGTGCTCGGCTGCACCGCGGCTCGGAAGCGGCCCGATTTCACCGACATCTGGTTCTACGGCATGCAGATCACGCTGCAGCACAGACCCGAGGAGGTCGTGGCGACAGGGGAGCGGGGATGCCGCCACTTCGGCGTCACGCTCGGGCGCGAGGAGTTCGATGCGCTGGTGGCCCGGCTGAACGAAAATGAGGCCAACTGGGTGAGCGAGGTTGCGACGGACGACGCGGGCATGACCACCGAGCAGACCAAGGGCAAGGTTGCGGACCCCAGTGGCAACGTGATCGAGCTGAAGACCTATCGCGACGTCGGCGCCGCGCTCGAGACACCACCCGCCGCGGACTGAGCGCCCTCCGACATCGGCTTCGACACAGCCTTTCCCACGGCGGCCGAGTGGTCGCCTACGGTGTCCGAGAGAAGCCGGGTGCGACAAAGCTCCGGTCACGGTCGAGTGGAAGAAGGCAAGATGAGTGTGGACCCGCGTGTGGCACGGCAGGACGGGCGCGCCTTCGACGAGCTGCGGCCGGTCACGTTCGAGCGCGATTACACCGTGATGGCGCTGGGGTCGGTGCTGGTGACCTTCGGGCGCACCAAAGTGTTGTGCACGGCGTCGGTCGAAGAACGCGTACCGCCGTGGATGCGGGGCACCGGGCGGGGCTGGGTCACGGCCGAGTACTCGATGCTCCCGGGATCGACGCCCGAACGCGCCTCCCGCGAGGCGGCGAAGGGGAAGCAGTCCGGGCGAACCCAGGAGATCCAGCGGCTCATCGCCCGTTCCCTGCGCGCCGTGACCGATCTCGTGGCGCTCGGCGAAGTCCAGATCACCGTCGACTGCGACGCGTTGCAGGCGGACGGCGGCACTCGGACCGCGTCGATCTGCGGCGCGTACGTGGCGTTGCACGACGCGTGCACACGTCTCGTCGACGCCGGGACGATCAGCGCACAGCCGCTGACCGACTCGGTGGCCGCGGTGTCTGTCGGCATCGTCGAGGGCGTCCCGGTGCTCGATCTCCCCTACGTGGAGGATTCCACGGCCGAGGTCGACATGAACGTCGTCATGACCGGGGCGGGCCGCTTCGTCGAGGTGCAGGGCACCGCCGAGGGGATGGCCTTCACCCGAGGAGAGCTCGACAGCATGCTCGCCTTAGCCGAAGCGGGGATCAAGGAGTTGACCGGGATGCAGGCGTCGGTACTGGCCGACCCACCAGGACGGCGGTGAGCGACCCGGCGGTCCCACTGCGACTGGTGGTCGCGTCGGCAAACCCGGACAAGGTCAAAGAGATCGTGGCCGTGCTCTCGTCCGCGGTCCCGGTCGAGCTCGTGCCGCGGCCACCCGAGGTGCCTGACGTCGTGGAGGACGGTGACACCCTGCTTGACAACGCCCGCCTGAAGGCGCGGGCGCTGGTGGAAGCGACCGGCCTGGCCGCGGTGGCAGATGACACCGGCCTGGAGGTCGAGGCCCTCGGAGGTGCTCCCGGCGTGTTCTCCGCGCGCTACGCGGGCGACGACGCCACCTACGCCGACAACGTGACGAAGCTTCTCGGCGCCCTGGCCGCGCTCGGCGACGACGGCGGCGCCCGCCGCGCCCAGTTCAAGACCGTCGCACTCGTCGCCTTTCCCGACGGATCGGAGCTGTGGACCGAGGGTGTCGTCGATGGCTCTATCGCCCGGGCCGAGCGTGGTGCGAACGGCTTCGGCTACGACCCCGTGTTCGTGCCCGATGACAGCGAGGGCGGCGACGGGCGGACGTTCGCCGAGATGGGGGCGCAGGAGAAGGACGCGCTCTCGCACCGCGGCCGGGCGTTTCGTGCGCTCGGCCTCAGTCTGGCCGAGGCCGCGCCGACGCGCTGACCGCGCCGGACCAGCAGGGACCCATCCGTAGGTGATGGGGAAGCGGCACGGTGATGAGAGTCGTGAGCGTTCGACCGGCAGGAGCCGTTCGTTCGTGCCTGCGACGCTGCGTCTCCCTCAAGCGTTGAGCAGAGGTGTCGATACCTGAGGTGACTCCGAGCGAGGGGGGCACGGGTGTCGACATGCAGGGCAGGAAGTGGGCCGCCGCGTCGCGGGCCCGCACGCCGGGTCTCGAAGTTGCGCGCGCTCTGCGGAGTGCTCGTGCGCGGGGTGCTCTGCCTCCCGATTGCGATCGTGCTCGCACTCTTCGTCGCCTCGCCGGCCGGTGCTCCCGGGGCGTGGACCTCTGCCGGTTCCGTGACGGCGAGCCTTCCCGCAGCACACCTGGCGGACGCCCAGCGCGTCGACGCGTCGGCGGCTCGCTCGGGGACGGGGACTGCCACGGACGACGGCACTAGTCCGGACTGCGCGGTTGTCACGATGCCGCTCAGCACCGACACGCAGCTCCCGGCCGGGGCACAAGGCGTCGGACCGGGCACGTGTCTCCCTCCCGCGCGCCGTTCGCTGGGGGTGTCGACCGCGGGGACGCTCGCGATGCCGGGGGAGGGCGACAGCTCGAGCGCCACCATCGCCGGCGCCGGGAGCGCGTCCGTGTCACAGACGATCGGTATCACGATCTCGCCGGGGCCGTCCCTGCCCTAGACGACAGGCGCTCGCTGTCGCTCAGTCGAAGAGAGCACCCGCGAGCTCGCGGTACTGCTCGAGCGGGAAATGCTGATGGTCTGCGATCACCTGCACGCACACGTGGTCCGCACCCGCGTCGAGATGGCCGCGCACCCGAAGAGCCACGGTCGCGGTATCTCCCCACGGGATGACTGCGTCGATCAAGCGGTCGCTCCCACCCCCCACGATGTCCGCGTCGTCGAAGCCGAAGTCCCGTAGGTTCTGCGTGTAGTTGGGGAGGTCGAGGTAGATGCTGGCGTAGCGGCGGGCGAGATGCCGGGCCGTGTCGGGATCCGTTTCGAGGACCACCGCCACCTCGGGGGCGAGCAACGCCATGGGGCCGATGACCTCGCGTGCTTTGGCCGTGTGCTCGACCGGGACGAAGTACGGGTGCGCCCCTGCCGCGCGTGTGGCGGCCAGCTCGAGCATGCGCGGCCGGAGGGCGGCCAGGACGCGACGTTCTGTCGGAACGGGCTGGACCGCGGAGTCGAGCCCATCGAGAAAGGCGACCATCTTGGAATACGGCTGGTCGTAGTCGCCGGTCAGCACCGAATGGCTGGCTCCGAGCCCGAGCACGAAGCGGCCGGGGTAGGACGCCTCGAGGGCGGCCACTGCCGGCGCGAGGTCGTCGGGGGTCGTGGCCCAGATGCTGACGATGCCACTCGCCACGTGGACCTGGCGCGTCGACGCGAGCAACCGCTCGAAATGCGGTGACAGACCCGGTTCGAACCCGCCCGAGGACCACAGGGTGCCGAACCCGAGCGACTCGAGCACCGAGGGCACGTCGACCGCCGGGTCGTCCTCGACGTGCCACGATCCGCTCCACCACACACCGAAGCGACCGAGGTCCACGGGGCCCGACCGTAGCGGGATCCAGCGCGGCTGGGACGCGGTGCGCGCAGCCTCAAGCGAGGCGAAGGAGGCGCGCCGCCGTCCCACCGAGGTAGGCCTCGGTTGCCGCGTCGGAGAGGGGAAGATCCCGTGCCGCGGCCACGGCCCTCTCCATGGGGAGGAAGGGGTGGTCCGACGCGAAGAGCACGCGGCCGAAACCTCGCTTCGAGTCCATGAACGACACCAGAGCGGGGTCCATGTACTTGGCGAGGTAGGCCGAGTTGGACAGGTAGAGGTCCGGCCATTTGAGCATGTACTGCATCAGCAGCGCCTCGTAGGGGTGACCCATGTGCGCGCCGATGACGGTCAGCCCTTTGAAGTCGATGAGCACGTCCTCGAGCAGCTCGGGATGCTGGCAGGCCGAGCGCACCCGGGGTCCGGGGATGCCGACGTTGATCGACACCGGGATGCCAAGCTCGGCGCACGTCTCGTAGACGGGGTAATAGAGCTTGTGGTTCAACGGGTACTGATCGACCAGCGGGGTGACGCGGACGAGGGCGGCGGCGGGGTGGTCGGCCAGTGCGCGCAGGCGGGT